>Ga0213876_10000043_pt1 | contig 162257 bp, 139 predicted proteins | sample BarmaccomBMRX_R9_FD_160113 | JGI IMG/M metagenome (GOLD analysis project Ga0213876, IMG submission 160113) | Root-associated microbial communities from Barbacenia macrantha in rupestrian grasslands, the National Park of Serra do Cipo, Brazil - RX_R9 | ecosystem: Host-associated > Plants >... | reverse complement strand
GACGCCGAGTATGGAAACGAAGGTGCGCGCCGGGCGGTGCGTCATGTTCGAGAGAACCAGGTTGTCCATAACTTCTCGCAGTCGCGGGTAACGCGCGAAAGCCTTCCGAATCGCCTCGGGCGCGGTGTGCCGGACGAGCATCACGAGTCCGACGAGCGCCCAGACGATCATGCTCGCCTTGCGGACGATGCCGATGGTCAGGCCCGTCGCCACCGCGTAGCCGAGCGTGTGGAGGATGAAGCCCGTGCCGCCCTCGTAGACGCCGATGGTCGCGGGGACGAAGCTGAAGACGAGGTTTATGACCTTCGTCAGGGAGTCGATAATGTACGACACGCCGACGGCCGGCTCAAAGCCGAGCATCCAGAGGACGGCCGCCACCTCCCCGACGGTCGTCGCGTGCGCGAGGAAGTCGCACGCGAGCATGGTGAAGAACGTGCGGGGGCGGTGCTTGTAGAAGTCGTAGACGTTCTCCTCGACCTCGTGGAAGTGCGCGCGCTTCGAGCGGAACCAGTTCGCCTTCCAGCCGCGCCGGATGAAGAAGTCGACGGCCGCCGTCACGGGCATCACGTCGGAGACGACGGCCCACGCCACCAGCCCGATGACGAGCGCCATGCCTCCCGCGATGCCGAAGAGCGGCAGGCGCGCGCCGTAGGGCAGGTCGTACATCAGCAGCATGACGGCCGCGCCGCTGGAGATGAAGACCGCGACCGAGAGGTTGTAGAGCAGGTTGTCGACGGCGAGCGCCTGCACGGCGGCCTTCGTCGGGACGCGCTTGCGCAGGATGGCCGCCTTCGTCGCCTCGCCTAAGACGGGGCCGGTGAAGGTGAAGAAGCTGATGGTCTCGCCGGCCAGCCTGGTCGTGTAAGCCTGCCAGAAGGTGAAGCGGCGGTGCTGGCGCGGGACGGCGATGCGCATCGAGAAGCTTCGCAGCCCGTGGCGCGCGCCGGCCAGCCCGAGCAGGATGAGGAAGCCGTACTGTATCTGCCCGAGCGCCTGGAAGACCGGCTCGACGCCGACGGCGCGGATGAGCAGGACGAGGAGCGTGAGGCCGAAGACGAAGGCGAGGATGTGGACGTAGAAGAGCCAGCCGCGCCGCTTCCGCTCGGGGCCGCCCGTGTCGGCGGTGATGTGTATCTCCGCGTCGAAGAGGTCTTCGCGGCCGACCTCGCCGTTGCCGCGCGCGATGCTCAAGGCCGTGCCTCCGGCGTCGTGGTGGTGTCGGCGAGGGGGGCCGTGTCCTGACGCTGCTCGAAGAGTTCTCGGACGACGCGGCCGGGGAAGGGGCGGAAGCCTTCCCGCCAGAGGACGGGGACGGGCCGGGAGTCGTCTTCGAGCCGGCCCGTCAGCGTCAGGAGCGTCGGCACCAGGCTCAGGGAATCGTAAGGCTCGTCGACCGCGAGGCCGCGCGGGATGTGCGTCGCGTCCCCGCCCGCGAGCATGAAGGTCGAGTGCGTCGAGACGCGGAAGAAGGAGCCGTGGTTGCCGCCGGGGTTGAAGCCGCGCACGTCGAAGTTCCAGTGGTCGTTGGCGAGGATGAGCAGGTCGTTCTCGACCAGCACGCGCTGGCGCAGGCGGTAGCGGCGGATCAGCTTTTCGTCCGCCGAGAGGTTCGGCGCATCCACGTCCGTGCCTTCGACGACGTGGCGCGCCATCTGCTCGTGCAGGCCGACGACACCGTTCGAATACTTCGTCAGGTGCGTGGCCCGCAGCCACTCGACGTCCGTGTGCCAGCCCGCGAGCCAGCCGCCGCGCTCCTCGCCCGCCGGCGGAGAGAGCCGCGCGTCCTCCCAGAGCTTGAGCGGAAGATTCGCGCGCCAGCCGGTGCGCTCGAAGGTGACGCGGCCGTCCGCCGACTGTTTAAGATTCGAGACCGGAAGGTAGCGGAGCGAGAGCCGGCCGCCGTCTTCGCGCGAGAGGATGAGCGCCTGCCGGTCGGGCGCGGCGTAGAGCCAGACGGCCTGGTCGGGCTGCTCGTCCTCGCGCAGCGACTCGCGCAAACCCTCGACGGGGACGCGGACGGCGACGAAATCGACGGGGCGGTTCTCGACTCCGGGCTGCACGTTGTTGCGGACGCTGGCGTCGCCGAGCAGCTTGAAGTAGTTGACGCGCCGGAAGCTCTTCTCCATGTCGAGCGAGCCGTCGGCGGCGAGGGCGAGTCCTTCTTGACCCGGGCCGACGACGTAGCTCTGCAACTCCGCGAGCGTGTTGTGGTCGCCCATCGCGCCCTTCGGGATGAGGTCTTCGATCTTAACAGCCGAAGGGTTCAAACGTGCGGGGTCGAGCGCGAGGAGGTCTGCGAGCGCTTGCAGGTAGACGGAGTATTCGCGCTCGTCGCTCATCCACGAATCGAGGCGCGCGAACTCGCGCCTGGCCTCGCGGTCGCGGCCCGCCTCCGAGTCTTCTTTCGTAAACTTCTTCGGCTGCGCGGCGACGACGGCGCGCTGGCGCTCGATGAGGCGGCGGAGCGCGCCTAGCTCTTCGCGCATCTCTTCGAGCGTGCGCTGCCAGCCCGCGCGGCGGCGCCCGATGGTCGCGAAGAGCGCGCCCTTCGCGGCGCGGCGCAGCTCGGGCGAGAGGTCTCCGCGCTTGAGCTGTTGCAGGAGGATGTGAATCTGGTTGAGGTCGCTGTCGCGGAGTTGAATCGAGGCGCGCTCGTTGCCGTCGAAGTCGACGAGGGCCGTCGGGTACGTCGTGCTCTGGCCCTTCAGGTAGAAGGAGTCCTCGGTCGTCGTGTAGATGAGCGGGATGAGCGGGTAGATGCCTTTGAGCGCGTAGTCGCTCAGCAGCCGCCGCTTGGTGACGACGTGGTGGCCGCCGCCCGCGGCCGAGCCGAGCAGCTTGACGAGGTTGTAGCCCTGGCTGTAGACACGCTCGTCCGTGTTGGTGCCGTGGTCGGAGACGAGGACGAGCGCGGTGTCCGCGGCCTCGGGCGTCTTCTGAATCGCCGTCCAGACGCGGCCGACGAAGGCGTCTAGTTCGCGCAGGGCGGCGAGCTGCGTCGCCTCGTCGCGGTTGTGGTGCGCGGCGTGGTCGAAGTCCGTGTTGTAGAAGTCGAGGTAGCGCACCTTCGGGTCTTGCAGCCGCTCCATCAGCTCGCGCTCCTGCTGCGACATGACGATGTCGCGGCCGCCCAGCCCCAGCTGCCACTCGTCGAACAGCTCGCCGGGCGACTTGGCGAACTTGTTCTGCAGGCCGTGCTGCAAGGTCGTCCAGCGCGTGCCGCGCTGGTAGAGCTGGAAGCTGATGTAGCGCTCCTGGTTCGGGTAGGCGTCGATGAGGAGCGGGACGCCGACCTCGTCGAGCAGCTCGACGCCGGGCATGTCCACGCGCACGCCGCCGACGTTGGCGACCCAGAAGGGGATGAAGTTGAGGTAGTCGTAGGAGTGGAGCGTGTAGCGGTCGAACTCGACGTTGCCCTTGATCTGCAGGTGCTGGCCCGTGTCGAGGAGCGACCACGAAGGCCCCGAGAGGCTCATCCCGCGGACGTAGAAGTTTTCGAGCCGAGTGCCGCGCTCGTAGAAGACGTAGTCGATCCACGGCAGGAGGCTCTTGCCCGTGCGCGGGTCGCGGCGGCTGACGAAGCGCTCGACGGTGTCGTGCGGCAGGCCGTCCACCTTGACGACGACGATGCGCTTCGCCGTCGCGGCCTGCGCCGTCGCGCTCAGGCAGAAGAGCAGCCCGGCGGCGAGCGCCAGACGGCGGACGAAGACCATGCCGAGAGACTTTGCTAGACCTGTAATACGAACTTGCAAAACTAAATAAGGCCCTCCCTCGCTGGGAGCGCGGGCATCCCTGCCCGCTAGCGCGCTTCAGCGCGCTGACCGTCCTACTCCTTACCTCGACGTTGAGTCTTAAAGTCTCACGGCCTTCGCGCTGCGCGCTCATGCGGGCTGTAGGGTGTCCCGCGCTCCCAGCTTGAAGGGGCCTTACTTCTTCTTGCAAGCCGGTATAGGCACCCGGAGATTATCCCCGCACACCGCGCTAACTCAAAGCGGCCCTCACTTGCCGACGACGGCGATGATGGCGCGCGCGTCCTCTGGGGCGATGCGCTGCTCTTCGCGCAGGGCGTTGCGCAGGTACTCGGCCGTGAGCAGACGCAGGTCGGCCTCGACGCCGGGCGACTGGTAGATGCGCAGCAGCGCGGCCTTCGCCGCCTCGTTGTTGATGCGGTAGAGGCATTCGAGGCTGAGCCGGCGCGCCTCGGTGTCGCCGGTCTGCGCGAAGATTTTCGCCGCTGCGCGGGCCAGGCCCGCGTCGCCGCGCGTGTCGGACTCGGCCACGTAGCGCAGGCTCCGGCGCACGTCCTCGATGTTCCAGACGACCTCGACGACCGGCGTCGACTTCGCCACCTGCTGCAGGAAGCGCTTGTGGAAGGCGAGGCGGCGCTCGGCGTCCAGGGTCTGCCGAACATCCTCTGGCCTGGCCGGCTCGCGGTGCTTGTAGAGGCCGAGGCTCAGGACGTTGGCGAAGCGCAGGAGCACGCGCTCGGTCGTGCCGTGTTCGAGCGGCACCATCTCCTCGCGCCGGTCGCGGTCGAGGCGCGCGGCGAGCCCGTCGGGCTTTTTGGCCGACGCGACGAGCGCCGCGTACTGCTGGCGCGCGAGCCGGCCTTCGGCTTCGAGGTCGTTCTCAAGCGGGTTGAGCGAGACCGACTCGACGCGGCTCTCGATCTCGTCGCGCAGGCCGCGGTCGAGCGTCTGGTCGAGCGCGAGCAGGAGCTTGAGCTGCGAGTAGGCGCGCAGGCGCGTCGGCTGGTTCACGTCGATGCCGCGTCGGCTGGTGACGAAGTCGAAGACCGTGCGCCCGAGGAAGTAGTGCACGTCGCCGTAGCGCGAGAGCGAGAGGACGTTGCGCGCCACGTCCTCGATGACGCGGTGCGACATCTCGCGCTTCTTCGGGTTGAGATGGTCGCGGAAGTCCACGAGCAGCGCGGGGATTTTGGGGAAGTCGAGTCCGTAGAGCGCGAGCGGGATCAGCTCGCGCTTGCGCGCGCCCTCCGCCCCGGCGGCCGTCGTCTTTCCTTCGGCGTCAACGTAGCGCGTCTCGACGTGGCCGTCCCAGCGCGCGAGGCGCGAGTCGTCCCAGGGGCTTTTGATGTTGAGGAAGCGGCTGCCGAACTTGCGACCCTTGTTCTTCTGCAAGTCCTCGCGCGAGACGTAGAGGATGGCGTGCGTGGCGCTGCCGTCGGGCAGCGCGAGCGGCTCGAAGAAGAGACCTTCGGTCTCGGCGCGCTGGCGGAGCAGCTCCCAGTTGTGGCCGCGCGTGTCCTGCGTCGAGCTGTTTTGCCGGCGCATGACTTCGTCGAGGTAGGCGTCGTCGATGAGGCCGCCGAAGGTCTTGCTCGTCAGCATCAGGCGCGCCTGTATCTCGGCCGACTCGGCCGGCGTGAAGGCGGACTCGGCCCCGGTCTCGGCCTCGTAGAGCGAAAGAATCGCGAGCGCGCGGAGGATGTGCGCCTGCCGGTAGCGCTCGGAGTTGCGGCGCAGCGCCGAGGTCGAAGCCTTGGCGGCGACGCCGTAGGGGTTGAAGACGACGTTCTGGAGCGCGAGCCACATGAAGCGGTGCCAGAGGTCGCGCTTAGGGTCGGCGAGGTCGATGACGGGCGGCGGCACGCCTTTGCCCGCGGCCTTCTTGTCGCCGATGCGGCCATAGAGGAAGGGCACGGCCGAGGCGACGCGTTGCAGCGCGCCGGGGCGCGTGTAGGTGAGCATCCAGACGTAGCGCAGGCGGTCGTTCTCGGGGTCTGCGTCGCCGAGCGTGTCGCGGAGGATGGAGACGAGCGGCACCTCCCCTGGCTGCGCGGGGGCGACGTCGCCGAGTCCGTCGAGTCTGCCGAAGACCGTGAGGAGCTGCGCGTCGCGGCCGACGGGTAGCGTCTCGATGCGGAAGGGCGAAGCCCCCGTCTGGTTCTTCTTCGGGAGCGCGTCCTCGCCCTTGAGGGCGGGGACGATCTGAACCTGCGCGAGCGCGGGCGGCAGATGTCCCGCGATGATGAGGAGCGCGAGCGCGAACGTCAGGTGCTTTTTGGCCGACCCCGAACGGGGAACAGTCTTCATATCCTCAAACGTCCCTTGTCTCGAACGAGAAGGCTCCTCCCGGAGCGATAAGACTGCGCGCGGCCGTTTCGAGGGGAGTCGAAATGCTGCGCACCGCGCGTCTCACAAAGCCTCGCGGCTCAAAAAGAGCAACCGACGTTCCGCGTGCCAGACCAATCTACACGAACTTTAATGAGAAATTGTCGCATTTCAAAGTTGCGATGCCTTCACGCGCGGACAATGTTGCCCCGAAGTTTAACGCCCGACGACCTCTTCGAAGGCCGGGTAGGTCGCGGCGTCGAGCGCGTAGACGCGCGCCGAGGGTACGCGCCCGAGGTTAATGCTCGCCGACGGTTGAGACGCCGCGTCGAGCCTCGACGTTAACTCGTCGTTGCTGAAGTAGCGCCGGCCGCGGGCGACGACGACCTGGTCTCCCGGCCGCAGCTCGCGCAGCGCCGCGCGGTCGGAGAGAGAGACCGTGCGCAGGTCTTCGCGCCCGGTGAGTTTCAGGTAGTAGGCGAGCAGCTCCGGCGTCTCGCTCGCCACGCTCGCGCTCGGCGGAGCGAGCCGCGCGACCGCTTCGGCGATGTCGCGCGTGCTCGAATCGTAGAACTCGTCGTGCGGGAAGTAGGTGCCGGCCCGCGCCTCTCCGCCGCCGAGGAAGTTCGTGTAGAGCCTGTAGTGCGGCGCCGCCTGCACCGACGCGAGGAGCGAGAGGCCGACGGCGAGCCCGAGTCCGTACTTCGCGTAGAAGCTTCCCGCCCGCTCCGAGACGAGGCCCGCGAGGTAGTGCAGCCCGACGGCCGAGGTCATCAGCACGGCCGGCAGCGCGAAGGTGAAATAGCGCGTGAACTTCCCGCCGAGGAAGGTGAAGGGGAAGAACCAGAAGAAGAGCCAGAAGAGCAGGAAGTAGCGGCCGTCGCCGAGTCTGCGGCGGAAGAGCAGCGGGAGTCCGGCGGCGCAGCCCGCCAACACCACGAAGGGCAGCTTCACGCCCATGAAGACGTAGTAGAAGTACCAGGGCGAGCCGCGCAGCCAGAGCGTCATCTGGTTGCGGTAGAGGTGGCCGAGGAACTCGTATGCGTCGTGCCCGATGCGCTTCTCGCCCGCGAACGTGCGCATCTCGGCCCACGTGCCGGGCAGCAGGATGGTCGGGTTGCAGATGACGAAGGCGACGCCCATCACCGCGAACCAGACGAGCCACTTCTTCTTGCCCATCCGCCAGCGCGTCGCGGGCACGCCCTGGAAGGCATAGTAGTAAGCGCCGCTGATGGCGAGGAAGTGCGGCACGTACTTCGAGGCCATCATCGCGCCGAAAGCTGCGGCCGTCGCCCAGTAGAAAGGCTCGGGCTTGCGCGAACCCTCCTCCGCGACCTTCTGCCCCCGCAGCCAGAAGACGTTGCCGAGCAGGAAGAAGAAGACGAGGAAGCTGTCCTCCTTCGCGATGCGGTTGAAGCCGATGGCCGCCGGGTCGAAGGCCCACAGCCCGGCCGCGAGCAGCGCCACCTCCGCGCCGAACAGCTCGCGCGTGACGAGGAAGATGAGCAGGGAAGTGAGCGCGCCCAGGACTGCGCCCGGCAGGCGCGCGGCCGTCTCGGTCGAGATTCGAAGGTTGGGATTCTGTCTCGCGGGCGAGGCGGAGTTCCAGTTTTCGGAGGCGACGATGCTGACCGCGAGCAGCGCCTTCATCAGAAAGGGGTGCTCGCCGTTGGCGGGGGTGAGTCCGCGCTCGCGGTACTCGGCCACGGCGCGAACCTTGTTCAGCTCGTCTTCGCTCAGGCTCTCGGCGCCGAGTCGGTAGGCGCGCAGGCCGAAGCCGGCCAGCAGGAAGAGCGTCAGCGTTGTGATGACGAGCGCGCGGCCCGCCGTGCCTACCGACTGCCCCGGGGAGAGTGCTGGCCCGGCGGGCGCGGTCGTGGCGTGTGCTGCGGGCGCGGACAAGGTTCGGCTAATTCTCCGTTAAAACTTAAAGGACGGAGAGTAGCGGACTCCCGCCGCGCCTGTCAAAAACGTCTGTGGCACAAGCTTAAGCGTCACAGCGAGGGTGAGTGTCATGTGCGAAGGATTCACCACAGAGACACAGAGGCACAGCTTTGGGCTTTAGCTCTCAACAAGCTGTGCCTCTGTGTCTCTGTGGTGAAATTTGTCTGTAGCACCCGCCTGGAACGTTCCTTCAACGGGATTGGTTAGTATTCGGGCGCGGGGGCGCGGGCGGTTGGGAGGTGTTGGCGTTAGCCGAAGACTCTTCGGAGGGCTCGGCCGTCTGCCAGCCGGCGCGCTCGAGGAGGGGGATGACGTACTTGATGGGGACGGCGTAGTTCTGCCCCTCCATCTCGGTGAAGGTCGCGAAGTTGACGCCGATGACGCGCCCCTTCGGGCCGAAGAGCGGCGAGCCGGAGCCGCCGACGGCGTTGCGCGCGTCGTAGACGATGCTGCGCCCCTGTAGGTCGGAGATGTGCCCCTGCGTCGTGAGCGGCTTGATGTAGTTGCGGTCGGAGAGGCACGCGAGCAGCGTCTCGGCCGAGGCGCCGCAGCGCTCGCGTAAACTACGCGACTCGGCCTCGGGGATGGTCGCCATCAGGCGGTCTTCGCCCGAAGGGTAGCCCATCATCACGACCGTGCCGCCGATCATCGCCGTGTCCGGGTCTGTGTCGAGCGGGAGCGCGGGGAGCTGTGCAGGCAGCTCCTTCGCTTCGAGCGTGCCGACGGCCACGTCCTCGCGCGAGGCCTGCCGGACGCGGACGACGAAGGGCTGCCGGATGCCCGGGAAGAAGGCGACGATGCGCGTCACGCGGAACTGCCCGCGCACGCTCTGCGAGAGCGCCGCCACGCCCTCGTCGGCCGTCCACGGCTCGACGGCGAGGTGCCGGTTGGTGACGACGTAACCGCCGCCGACGTGGAAGCAGGTGCCGACGAAGTCGCGGATGAAGGGCGGGCCGTTGCCCTCGGCCGTCAGGAGCGGCTGCTCGCCCGCCGTCTGCGCGGCCTCGCCCTCTTCGGTCTTCTGCGTCTCGGGGTAGCGGAACGGGCGGCCCGTGCCCGGCTCGAACAGCATGTAAGAGCCGGCGATGAGGCAGACGCCGTTGCCGTACTGGCTGCGCAGGCGCGGCGCGAGTGAGAGGCTGTTGATGATCTCCTGGTTGCTCCGCGTCACGTCGCCGAACTGCGCGCCGACCTGTTCGAGCTGTCGCTGCTGCGCGGCGAGCTGCTCGTTCTGCTTGTTGATCAGCTCGCGGCTGCGGCGCATCTCCTGGTAGAGCGAGTTGCCGAGGTAGAACGTGCCGCCGGCGAGGATGGCGATGCAGAGGAAGAGGCCGATCTTCGTGCTCCACTTGATCTCGCGCAGAAGCTCGCGCGTGAACTCGCGGAGGAAGACCTTGGCGTCGTCGCGCCGCGCGGTGGCGGCGGCCTCGATGGCGGCCTGCTCGATGAAGGGGGCGACGCTGGCGCGGCGGCTCGAGTTGGTGACCGCGGGCAGGTTGCCGACGGGGAAGAACTGCATCCGCACGTCGAAGGCGGGGAAGCGCAGCTCGTCGCCGTCGTCGATCTGGGCGTGGCGGGCGAGCGGGCGGCCGTTGAGGGTGATGCCGATCTCGGGGTCGAACTCCTGCACGCGGAAGTGGCCGTTCTGCCGCGACAGCTCGAGCATGACGTTGGAGTCCGAGAGGAGGTCGGAGCCGAGCCGGATGTGGCAGCCCTCGCCCGGCCCGATGAGGACGCGCTCCTGCGAGAGCACCTCGGTGTGCCGCTCCTGCCCGTTCGAGATGTGTACGACCAGACCGCCTGCCATCGAGCGTTAAAGCCTTCGCGAGCCCCGGCCCCAGACTAAACTGTGGCGAGCGCCTCGGCGGCCGTCTCGTCAAGCATAAGGACGGCCGGGAGCGTTCGCCACCGGCGCAGATTCTATATTACATTTGACGCACGGGCAAAGTTTTGGGGCGGCGGCCCGGAATCCGAAGGCGTGGACTTTCCGGGGAAACATACGGCGCGGCGGGCGCGTAAAATCTGACCTGAACGGACAGCAACCCCCGGGCGAGGGCGCATCCAAGCAGACGCCCGACCCGAATCAAGACGAGGAGCTTCAGAGATGCTTCGACGAACTACGGTCTTCCTACTTCTGTGCGCGCTCGCGGGCTCGGCAAGCGTGCCCGCCGCCGACGGGCAGACGCGCGTGCCCCCGATCAACTTCAAAGAGCGCACGCTGCCGAACGGGCTCACGGTCATCACGGCGCAGGAGCGCTCGAACCCGACGGTCGCCATCCAGGTCTGGTACAAGGTCGGCTCGAAGGACGACCCCGACCGGCGGAGCGGCTTCGCGCACCTCTTCGAGCACCTCATGTTCAAGTCGTCGAAGAACATGAGGGACGAGATGATGGATCGCCTGACCGAGGACGTGGGCGGCTGGAACAACGCCTCGACCTCGGACGACGTGACCAACTACTACGAGGTCGTCCCGTCGAACTACCTCGAGACCCTGCTCTGGGCCGAGGCCGACCGCATGGGCTCGCTCAACGTGACGGAGAAGAACTTCCCCTCCGAGCGCGACGTGGTCAAGGAGGAGTACAACACGAGCGTGCTCGCCCCGCCCTACGGCCGGCTCTTCTACGCCATCGACAAGGACTCCTTCGCGGTGCACCCGTACCACCGCCCGACCATCGGCAGCAAGGAAGACCTCGACGCCGCCACCATCGAAGACGTGCGCGCCTTCCACACGACCTTCTACCGGCCCGACAACGCCGTGCTCATCGTCGTCGGCGACTTCGAGCAGCAGCAGGTGGACGGGTGGGTGGACAAGTACTTCGCCAAAATCCCGAAGCCCTCGGCGCCCATCCCGCGCGTGACCGTCAAGGAGCCGGAGCGCACCTCCGAGCGGCGCTTCGACGAGCGCGGGCCGAACGTGCCTCTGCCGGCCGTCGCCATCACGTACCTCGCGCCGCCCATCTCGAACGCCGACGCCGACGCCCTGCGCGTGGCCGAGTCGATTCTTTCCGGGGGCGAGTCTTCGCGCCTCTACCAGTCGCTCGTCTACACGCAGCAGGTGGCGGCCGAGGCCTTCGGCAGCGCGAACCTGCGTCAGGACAAGGGGATTTTCGTCCTCGGCGCCATCCTCGCCGGCGGCAAGTCTCCGGCCGAAGGTGAGAAGGCCCTGCTCGCCGAGTTGAAGAAGATGCAGGACGCGCCCGTGACGAAGGCGGAACTCGACAAGGCCGTCAACCAGCTCGTCGCCAACGCCCTGCGCGAGCGCGAGACGAACAGCGGCAAGGCGTTCGCCATCGGCAACGCCGCCGTCCTCGTCGGCGACGTCAAGCGCGTCAACACAGACATCGAAAGGCTCCAGGCCGTCACCGCCGCCGACGTGCAGCGCGTGATGAAGAAGTACTTCACCGACACGAACCGCGTCGTCATCACCTACCAGGCCGAAGGGCCGAAGCCCGAAGAGAAGAAGTCAGAGGGCACCGGAGGGGAGGGAACCCGATGAGAAACGTTCTGAAGGAAGTCCGACTCGCGGCCCTCGTCGCGGCATCCCTCCTGTTCGCCGCCTTCGCGTTCATGCAAAGCTCGGGCGCGCAGACCGGCACGTCAGCATCTCCGCAGGAGACGCCGCCGCCGCCGGCCGCGCCGCACTCGGTCAACGTGCCGAAGCCGGTCGAGCGCACACTCCCGAACGGCCTGCGCGTTGTCGTCATCGAGAACCACTCGACGCCGCTCGTCGCCGCGCAGCTCCTCGTCAAGAACGGCGGCGAGGCCGACCCGGCCTCCCTGAGCGGCCTGGCCGACATGACGGCCGAGCTTTTGACGAAGGGGACGAAGACGCGCACCGCGCCGCAGATCGCGCAGGAGATCGAGGCGCTCGGCGGCGTGCTTAACTCGGGCGCCGGCTGGGACGCCTCGCGCGCGAGCGTCAACGTCCTCTCCTCGAAGGCCGAGCCGGCGCTCTCCATCCTCGCCGATGTGGCGCGCAACCCCGTCTTCGCCGACGAGGAGATCGAGCGCCTGCGCCAGCAGAGCCTCGACAGCCTGAGCGTGGACATGAACAACCCCGGCACGCTCGCCGGCTGGGTCGCCTCGCGCGTCGTCTTCGGCGACAGCCCTTACGGCCACCCCGTCACGGGCACGCCCGCTTCGATTCAGCGCATACAGCGCAAGGACGTGGCCGACTTCCACGCGCGCTACTACCGCCCGGACAACGCCGTCCTCGTCTTCGGCGGCGACATGAAGGCCGAAGACGCCTTCAAACTCGCCGGGCGTCTGTTCGGCGACTGGGCGAAGCCCTCGAACGCCCTGACGGCCTCGGCCGCGCCGCGCGTCGAAGGCGCCGCGAAGCAGCGCGTGGTGGTCGTGGACATGCCGGGCGCGGGGCAGGCGGCGGTGGTGTTCGTGCGGCGCGGCATCGCGCGCACAGACCCGGACTTCTACACGGGGGTCGTGGCGAACTCCGTGCTGTCGGGCTACTCTGGGCGCTTGAATCAGGAGATACGCATCAAGCGCGGCCTGAGCTACGGCGCGCGCTCGTCGCTCGACACGCGGCGCGACGTGGGGCCTTTCGTCGCCTCGGCGCAGACGAAGAACCAGTCGGGCGCGGAGGTGGCCGCGCTGCTCATGGGCGAGCTGTCGCGCCTGTCGAGCGAGGCCGTGAGCGAGGCGGAGCTGACGCCGCGCAAGGCGGTCGTCATCGGCAACTTCGGCCGCTCGCTGGAGACGACCGAAGGACTCGTCGGGCAGGTCGCGTCGCTGGCCTTGTACGGGCTGAGCCTCGACGAGATCAACCGCTACATCGCGAGCGTGCAGGCGGTGACCCCGGCGCAGATACAGAAGTTCGCCGGCTCGCGCCTCGGGGCCACTGACGCCAACATCGTCATCGTCGGCGACGCCAAGGACTTCATCGAGCCGCTGCGGAAGCAGTTCCCCAACGTCGAAGTCATCAAGCGCGACGAACTCGACCTCGATTCCGGCAAGCTCCGCAAGACCGACGGCGGTACGGCGCGGCAGTGATGTTGTGTAAGCAAAATTAACCACAGAGACACAGAGACACAGCTAAAACACAGCTTCATCTTTAGGAGTCTTCAAGCTGTGCCTCTGTGTCTCTGTGGTGAACAGATTCTTCTGAGGTCGGGCCATGATGAGAAAGACAATCCTGACTCTGGCGCTGCTTTCACTCCTCATCCCTGCTTCACTCCTACGGGCGCAGGAAGAACCTTCGAGGGCGCCGGGCCTGGACTCGGCGACGGTCGCGCGGAGGCTTTCGAGCAAGCTCCCGACGGAGCGGCGCGCGGCCGCCGAGGAGTTGGCGCGTCTCGCCGCGGTCGAACACAGGAGACTGGCCGAAGGCTACCGCGCGCAAGAGAAAGATTCGCGCGTGAAGCTCGCGCTCGACTGGGCGCTCTACCGGATGGGGAAGAACGAGACGCTCTTCGAGTTGGTCAAGGCGCTCGACGAGAAGGGCCGGGCTGAACAGTCGGTCTCCTACCTCAAACAGCTCGAAGGCCCCGAGCCGCTCTACGTCTTCCTCGGCCGCGTCAACGGCCGCACGCAGGCGCGCCTCCTCGAAGTGCTCGCCGCGGTCGGCGACCGCGACACGCTCGCGAAGATTCAACCTTACACGCAGTCGCTCGACCCGCTTATCGCCGACGCCGCCAAGTTCGCCGAGCGCGAGATCAACATCCGCGTCGAAGAGACGCCGACGGTCGAACCCAAACGGCAACGTAAGGTGGGCAAGGTCGGCAACCCCGAAGACGCGCAGCCGCCCCTCTGACCTCCATGTTTTGACATCCGCCGCCGCTGTGATTTACTGGCGGCGCATGCACCGCAACCTCCGCTCGTTTCTCGAACTGCTCCGCCGCGAGGGCGACCTCGTCGAAGTCGGGGCGGAAGTTGACCCCGACCTCGAGCTCGCCGAAGTCCACCGCCGCGTCATCGAACGCGAAGGGCCGGCGCTCCTCTTCCAGAACGTAAAGGGCAGCCGCTACCCCGTCGTCACGAACCTCTTCGGCACGGTCGGACGGATCGAGAAGGCGTTCGGGCCGAAGCCCGAGGCGCTCGTCCGTCAGGCCGTACACGTCGCGGAGTCTCTGCTGCCGCCGAAGCCCGCCGCGCTCTGGCAGCACCGCGCGCTCGCGCTCGAAGCCCTGAAGCTCGGCACGAAGAGGGTGGGCCGCGCGCCGGTCGCGGAGGTCGTAGACCGCCCGGCGCGGCTGGACGAGCTGCCGGTCTTGACGACGTGGCAGGAGGACGGCGGGCCTTTCTTCACGCTGCCGCTCGTCTACACGGAGCACCCTTCGACGGGCAAGCACAACCTCGGCATGTACCGCATGCAGCGCTTCGACGCGCGGACGACCGGCATGCACTGGCAGATACACAAGGGCGGCGGCTTTCATTACCACGAGGCCGAAGCGAAGGGGCAGGCGTTGCCAGTCACGATGTTCCTCGGCGGCCCGCCCGCGCTCATCCTCTCCGCCATCGCGCCGCTCCCCGAAGACGTGCCCGAGCTGGTCTTAGCGTCCGTACTTTCGGGCGAGAAGATTCGTGTCGTCGATTCTCCTGTAGAGGGACACCCGCACCGTCTCGTCGCGGAGGCGGAGTTCGCCCTGGTCGGCAGGGTGCCGCCGCGCGAGCGCAGGCCCGAAGGCCCTTTCGGCGACCATTACGGCTACTACTCCCTGCGGCACGACTACCCTGTCTTTCACGTCGAGGCCGTCTTCCACCGCCGCGACGCCGTCTACCCGGCGACCGTCGTCGGCAAGCCGCGGCAGGAAGACTTCTTCATCGGCGACTACCTGCAGAAGCTGCTCTCGCCCCTGTTCCCGCTCGTGATGCCGAGCGTGCGCGACCTCTGGACGTACGGCGAGACGGGCTTCCACTCGCTCGCCGCCGCGGTCGTGCGCGAGCGCTACGCGCGCGAGGCGTTAGTCTCGGCCTTCCGCATCCTCGGCGAAGGGCAGCTCTCGCTCACGAAGTTCCTCCTGCTCACGGACACGCCGCAGGACTTGCGCGACTTCCCGAGACTCTTCGAGCACGTCCTCGCGCGCTTTCATCCGGAGACAGACCTCTTCGTCTTCCCGAACCTCTCGATGGATACGCTCGACTACACCTCCGGCACGGTCAACCGCGGCAGCAAGGCCGTGCTGCTCGGACTGGGCGAGCCGGTGCGCGAACTGCCGCGCGAGTTCCGGGGCGACCTGCCCGCCGGCCTCACGCGCGCCGAACTCTTCTGCGGCGGCTGCCTCGTCGTCGAGGGGAAGAGTTTTCGGGAAGAGCCCGACCTCGCCGCGCGCGTCGCGCGCGAAGAAGTTTTTAAAGACTGGCCGCTCGTGGTAGTCCACGACGACATCAAGTACGCGCGCAACCCGGCCGACTTCCTCTGGGCCACCTGGACGCGCTTCGAGCCGGCCTCGGACATCCACGCCAGAGCGTCCGAGCTGCGCCGCCACCACGTCAAATACACCGCGCCCATCGTCTTGGACGCGCGCATGAAGCCGGGCTACCCGGACGAGCTTATCGTCCGCCCCGACGTCGGCGAACTCGTCACGCGCCGCTGGCGCGAATACTTCCCGAGAGGCTTGAAAGGGGATGACGGCTGAGACGGTCTGCGCCGTCGTCGGCGGCGGGCCGGCCGGCGCCGTGCTCGCGCTGCTGCTCGCGCGCAAAGGGGTGCGCGTCACGCTCCTCGAAGCGCACGAGGACTTCGACCGCGACTTCCGCGGCGACACGCTCCACCCTTCGGTGCTCGAAATCCTGGACGAGCTGGGCCTCGCCGAGCGCCTGCATCAACTCCCACACTCCAAAATCCACACCGGCACCATCATCACGGACGAGGGGCCGACCGTGCTCGCGGACTTCCGCAGCCTCGGCACGCGCTTCCCGTACATCATGATGATTCCGCAGAAAGACTTCCTCGCCTTCATCGTCGAGGAGGCGAAACGTTTTCCGTCTTTCGATTTGAAGATGGGCGCGCGCGTCGAAGGCTTGATTGAAGAGGGCGGCGCGGTGCGCGGCGTGAGCTACGAAGACGTCGCGGGCGAACACGAGCTGCGCGCGACGCTGACCGTCGGCGCCGACGGGCGCGGCTCGCGCGTCCGACACCTCGGCGCGTTCGAGCAGTTGAAGACCTCCCCGCCGATGGACGTACTCTGGTTCCGCATCCCACGTCTACCCGGCGACCCCGAGGGCGGCGTCGCATATTTTCGCCAGGGCGTAGGGCTAGTCATGCTCAACCGCGGGAGCCAGTGGCAGGTCGCGCACCTCATCCTCAAAGGCGGCTTCCGCGACGTTCGCGCGGCCGGCGTCGAAGTCCTCCGCGAAAGGCTCAAGGCCGCCGCGCCCGAATACGCCGAACGTTTCGACGTGCTGCACGAGTGGAAACAGGTCTCCATGCTCTCGGTCGAGTCGAGCCGCGTCCTGCGCTGGCACAGGCCGGGCCTGCTCCTCATCGGCGACGCCGCGCACGTCATGTCGCCCGTCGGCGGCGTGGGCATCAACTACGCCGTCCAGGACGCCGTCGTCGCCGCCAACGTCGTAGCCGAACCTTTGAGGCAAGGCACGCTCGACGAGGAACGCCTCCGCGAAGTGCAGCGCCAGCGCGAGTGGCCCACGCGCCTCATCCAGGCCCTACAGACGCGCATCCAGAAGCGCGTCATCGCCGCCGCCCTCGACCCGCGCCGCAAGTTCCAAGTGCCCCTCGCCCTCCGACTCCTGCTCCGCGTCCCCGGCCTCCGCACGCTGCCCGCCCGCGTCATCGGCCTCGGCTTTAAAAGGGTGCATGTGCGATAGGACGCGACCCTTTGCTGGGAGCGCGGGCATCCCTGCCCGCTAGCGTGCTTTAGCACGCTGACCGTCTCGCCCTTTAACCCGGCGTTGAGACTGACAGCTTCTCAGCTTTCGCGCTGACGCGCTCAGGCGGGCAGGATGCCCGCGCTCCCAGCGAGAAGGGGCACACCAGTCTAAGCAGGAAGTCTTAAGGTGAAGACCGCGCCGCCGTCGGCAGAGTTGGCGGCGGAGAGCGTGCCGCCGTGGTCTGTGGCGACGCGGTGCGCGAGGGCGAGGCCGACGCCGTGGCCTTTAGACTTGGTCGTGAAGAAGGGGATGAAGATTTTGTGCAGGTCGTCTTCGGAGATTCCGGCGCCCGTGTCGGCGATTTCGACGCGCGCCCAGTCGCGACCCGCGGCGTCCCGTTCGACCCAGCCGTTGACGTGGACGCGTCTCTCGGAAGCCTCATCAGGTATCGCCTCGGCCGCGTTGCGCAGGAGGTTGAGGAGCGCCTGGCGGAGCATGCGCTCGTCGGCGCGGACTTCGGGAAAGTCTCCGCCGGTGTCGAGGACGACGACGCGCTCTCTGAAGAGAGTGTCGAGGTCTGCGGTGCACGTGTCGAGCAGCTCGCGCAAGTTCACGTCGCAGAGGTCGGGCGTCTTCGGCCGCGCGAAGTTGAGGAACGCGTTGACCATCTCGGAAAGCCCGCGCACCTCCTGCAGGAGCGCCGCGGTCGAGGACGCGCGCGCGTCCTCGGAAAGGGAACTGTTCTGCAGGAGCTGCGCGTAGCCGTGCAGCGTCGCCAGGGCGTTCTTGAACTCGTGCGCGAGCCCGGCCGACATCTCGCCGAGGCTTTCGAGGTTGCGCTTGCGCGCGACCGTTTCGCGCAGCTCCGCGACTTCGGTGATGTCGGTCAGCATGCAGAGGACGCCGCGCGAGCCGCCCGCGGGCGCTGGGTCTACGGGCGCGACCGTCACGCCCAGTCGCCGCGCGCGCCCGCCTTCGAGCCGCAGGGGCACCTCCTCGCGCCGGTAGAGCGCGCCGGTCTGCAGACAGCGCCCGACCATCTCGGCCAGCTCGGGCGCGCGCGCGAGGAGGCGGCGGAAGTCCAGTCCCTCGGCTCGGCCCTCGAAGCCGAGCAGCGCGTGTGCGGGCGGGTTGGCGACGGTCGCGCGCCCCTCGGAGTCGAAGGCGACGAGTCCGGAAGGGAGGCTCGCGACGACGCGCTCGCTGAACTGCTCTGCGGTCGCGGCGCGTTCGGCGGCGCGCGCGCTCAGGCGCTCAAGCTCCCTCTGCTTGGCGCGGAGCTGCGCGACGACCTGCTGAAAGGTTTCGAGCACGAACTCCGACTCGTCACGCGCGCGCCCGCGCGCCGACGCCTCGACGGGCGCGCGCTCGGCCTCGTCCACCAGTTGTCTGTACGGCCGCAAGAGCCAGCGCGGCAGCAGCAGGATTGACGGAACGCTGATGACGAGCGTGAGGACGAAGACCGTGTAGAGGACGGGCGCGCGCTCGGCCCGCGCCGCGGGCGACAGCGCCACCAGCGTCAGCGTGAACAGGTTGGCCAGGAGCAGCAGCCCCACCAACAACGCCAACGCCAACTGCATCCGGTTTTCGTGACGAGCCATCTTTGGTGAATAGTAAATGGTGAATAGTAAATAGTGGGTGCGCTTTGGTCGGCCTATTTACTATTTACCATTCACTATTTACTGTTCTTCAGAACTTTCCCACGTACCAGTCGATGATGCGCGCGCCGAAGAGGAGGCTGACGAGCGAGCCGAGGCCGAGGAAGATGCCGAAGGGGAGGAGCATCTGCATGTCGCGCTCGCCGCGCCGGAGCATCGCGCCCACTCCCGCCACGGAGCCTGTGAAGACTCCGACGAAGATCGTCAGCATCGTCAGAGGCCAGCCGAGGAAGGCGCCGACCATGAACATCATCTTCACGTCGCCGAGTCCCATCGCCTCGACCCCGCGCGCGCGCTCCCAGAGCCAGCCGACCAGCCACAGGAAGCCCCCGCCCGCGAGCGCACCCAACAACGCGCCGCCGAGCGAGAGCAGCCACGCGGGCGTCTCCGGGCCGCCGAGCGAGGCGACGCCGTAGAGGTTCGGCACCAGCACGCGCGCGACGAGGGCGACGGCGACGCCGGGGTAGGTGATGACGTTCGGCAGGAGCATGTGCTCCGCGTCGATGAAGACGAGCGCGAGGACGGCCGCGACGAAGGCGAGGTCGAACGGCAGAGAGAGTGTCAGGCCCGAATGGAGCAGGTACGTCAAGGCGAAGAGCACGCCCGTCAGAAGCTCGACCGCCGGGTAGCGCGCTGAGATCGGCGCGCGGCAGGCGCGGCAGCGCCCGCGCAGGACGGCCCAACTGATGACCGGGATGTTGTCGTACGGCCGTATGGCCGTGTCACAGGATGGGCAGTGCGAAGCGGGAAAAGCTACCGACTCCTCGCGCGGGACGCGGTGGATGACGACGTTCAGAAAACTACCGATGATGGCCCCGATGACGCCCACCGCCGCGGCAATAAAGTACGTCGGCAAACCGGTCAAAGTGTCTTGTGTCACGATTCTCTGAAAAATGTCCATTCGATGTGGATGAAGAAAGAAGAATGGTTTAAAGGCGGGCGGCGCTTGACGCGTGGCGCCCCATTTGCATATTAAAGCTTTATCAAGCTTTGTTAAAGGCTTGGAATGATACAGTGATTGATAAGAATGCTTTGGTAAGGAGTCAGGCGTTTTGAATCATCGTAAACCGATCTACGCGATGATGGTCATCGGCGCGGCCGTCATCCTCGCTTTGACCTTCGCGCCCTACGCGTTCATGAAGGACGCGCGCAGGGCCGCGGCCGCGTACATACAGGTTCCGCTCAAAAGTGCGGCGGAGGCCGCGCCCGCTCCGGCCGCGCCCGCGCCGCCGCCCGCGCCCGCCGCCCCCGCCTTCGACGCGGCCGGCTGGTACACGGCCCGCGGCGACGACCCGAATCGGCACGCGCTCTTCGTGCAGTCGCTCGACGGGCGCGTCACGCTCGCCCAGCACAACCCGGACGCGGCGCTCAACCCGGCTTCGCTCGTCAAGCTGACGACCTCTCTGACGGCGCTGCGCAAGCTCGGCAAGGATTTTCGGTTCGAGACGAAGTTCTACATCGAAGGCGACGTGGACAAGTCGGGCGTGCTGCGCGGCCGTCTTTTGGTCGCGGGCAACGACCCGACGTTCGGCGACTTCCACGCCGCCCTCGTCGCGAAGAAGCTGGCCGAGCGCGGCGTCAAGAAGTTCGAGGGCGAGCTGGCCGTCACGCCCGACTTCGTCTTCAACTTCACGGACAAGCCCGACGAGTCGGCCGAGCGTCTCGCCAAGGTTCTTAAAGTAAACCCGAAGACCTTCTCGGTCGCGGACGCGCCCGCGGGCGAGCCGACGTTCGCCGTGCTCTCGTACCCTCTGCGCGACGTTCTGCTTTACATGAACGCGCATTCGAGCAACTTCGTCGCGGAGCGCCTGGGCGCTTTGGTCGGCGGCCCGGAAGGCGTGCGACAGTTCTTGATTGACGAGGTGAAGCTCCCGCCCGAGCAGGTGCAGCTTTCGACGACCTCGGGCCTCGAAGTCAACCGCATGACGCCGCGCGGGCTGGTCGCGGTCATCCGCGCGCTCGACGGCGAGGCGAAGCGGCAGGGCCTGGAGCTGGCGGACATCATGGCCGTGGCGAGCGACGACTACGGGACTTTGCGTCGCCGGATGGTCGGGACGCCGCTCGAAGGCGCGGTGGTGGCGAAGACCGGCACGCTCGTCCACGACGACGGCGGGATGGCGAGCCTCGGCGGCGTCGTCTACACGCAGAAGTACGGCAAGGTCTACTTCGTCGTCCTCAACCAGGGTTCGAGCGTCGCCGAGTCGCGCCAGCTCACCGACCAACTCCTCTCCGAAATCACCGTCAGCCAGGACACGCCCACGCCCATCCCCAAGGCGGAAAAGCCACGGCACCAGTTGGAGAGCACAGACCTCGAAGTGTTGGAGTGAGGGTGCTGGGTGCTAGGTGCTGGGTGCTGGGTTAAGAGCATGCGCTTTGTACTTACCCAGCACCCAGCACCTAGCACCCAGCACCCTTCTGCATTTCCCAGAGCATCACGTGCTTCAGAAAGGCGTGGTGGGCGGCGAAGCGTGCGATGGCGAGGCCGGCGAGGCCGTCGCGGAAGCCGCCCTTGAGGATGAAGCTGCGCGTGAAGGCGGCGGGCGCGGCCGTGGCGATGCGCAAGGGCGTGGTGCGCCGGCCCGCTTCGAACATCTGGCGCGCGGCGAGCGGCGCGTAGCGCTCGCCGATCATGCGGTGGTGTTGCGCGGCGTCGCGGACGCTAAAGTGTTGGAGGTCGCCTTTGAGTACGCGGACGCCCGCCCCCGTCTGCATCTTGACGGACTCGTGGATGTGCGCGCCCTCCCAGCGGCCGCGCCTGCGGTCGTAGAAGCGAAGCTGGTAGTCCGGGTACCAGCCCCCGCCTTTAATCCAGCGGCCCATGTAGAAGGAGCGGCGTGCGACGCGGTAGCCGTCGGCGAGTTTCGATTCGCCGCCGTCGCGCAGGCGCAGCAGGCTCGCGCGCAGCTCCGGCGTGACGCGCTCGTCCGCGTCGAGGCTGAAGACCCATTCGTGCGTGGCGGACTCGGCGGCGAACTGCTTCTGCGCGGCGAAGCCGGGCCAGTCGCGGACGATGACGCGCGCGCCGCACGCTTCAGCCAGCTCAACCGTGCCGTCGGTCGAGCGCGAATCGACGACGAGAATTTCGTCGGCCCAGGCGACCGACTCGCACGCCGCGCGGATGTTCTCGGCCTCGTTGAAGGTGATGATGGTGGCGGAGACTTTCAAGGCGTCTGAGGATACGCAAACGAAGACGTAAGAGCAAAGGGAAAGAATTAACCACAGAGACACAGAGACACGGCTTGAAGCAATTAAGCCCCAAGCCGTGTCTGTGTGGTTAACCTGTAGTCGGTGCTACTTCCCGAACCTCTCGGGGGCGACCGGCGAGTCGACGATGACGTTGTTGGAGCGGAGCGTCGTCGAGGTCGCGCGCTGAAGGTCTGCGAGCGCCTTGTTGTAGTCGGTCTGCGCCTGAAGCTCCTGGTTCTGCGCGTTGACGAGCGCGTTCTCGCGCTGGAAGAGGAGGAACGTCGTCGAGCGGCCGACCTGATAGAGCCTGCGCTCGCCGGCCAGCTGCTCCTCGGCGGAGCGCAGCGCGGCCCGCGCCGAGAGCACGCGGCGGCGCGCCGTCTCGACCGCCTGCACGGCGTTGCGCACCTCGACCTCGATGCCCTGCTGCTGCGAGCGCGTGGACGCCGCGAGCTGCTCGCGCTGAATCTTCGCGTAGGCGAGGTTAGCCTCGGCCGTGCGGTTCTTCCAGGGGAGCGAGATGACGGCGCTGACGATGACTTGGCGCGTGTCCAAGCTGAAGAGGTTTTGGAGCGTCTGCCCGTAGCCGCCGACGAGCTGGCCGGGGATGGTGACCGGGGTCGGCGGGACGATGGGCACCACCGCGTCGCCCAATCCCTGCCGGTTGCGCAGTTCGTTGATCTGCCGCAGGAGGAAGGAGGAGGCGCTGCTGCCGTTCGGGTCGATGAGTGGCGACGACGCCGTGTTGGTCAGGTTCGGGTTGACCGTGCCGGCGAGGCCGTTGGTCGAGACCGTGCCGACGAGGTCGACGCGCGGCTTCGTCTGGTTCTTGTAGAACTGGAGGTTGATGTCGTTGACGTCCTCTTCGAGCCGGAGGCGGCGCATCTCGGGCCGGTTCTCGTGCGCCTCCTTGAGCGCCGTCTCGAGGTTGACCGGCGTCTCGTCGAAGCTCGGCGAGTCGGTCGGCACGAGCGCCTTCGACCAGTCGGGCGAGAGCGGGTCTTTGATGAGCAGGTTCTTGAGGGTGTTCTCCGCGAACGTCACCTGCTGGTTGGCGACGAGCAGCGACGACTCGCGGGTCGCGAGCTCGGTCTCGATCTCGGCGCGCTGCAAGGGGGCCGAGGCGCCCGCGGCGACGCTCGCCTCGGTGCGGCGGAAGTTCTCGCGCGCGAGGTTGACGTTGGCGACCTGGTTCTGCTCGTTGCGCAGGGCGAAGACCAGGTCCCAGTAGGCGCTCTGCACCTGCGAGATGACGTTGATGGTGCGAAGGCGGAAGTCCGCGTCCGTCTGCTCAAGCCGCTTGCGCTGGATGCGTATCTGCTGGCGGTTGCGGTCGATGGAGCGGTTGCGCCAGAGCGGCTGCGTGAACTGGAGTCCCTGCGCCGAAGAGTAGAACGGGTTGAGCGACTGGTTGGTCGCCGAGGTCGTCTCGCGCGTGTTGTTGAAGAAGTATGTGAAGTTGCCGCCGCCCTTGCCGAACTGCCTGTTGACCGAGAAGTCGTTGTTGTAGTCGGTCGTCGAGACGGTGCCGGCCGCGCCCGCGCCGCCGAAGATGTTGGCGACGGGGCGGTCGCTGCGGTTGTACTCGGGCGTGTAGGTGAAGACCGGGTCGTAGACGCCGCTCAGCGCGTTCAAGGTCTGCTCGGCGAGGCGCACGTCCGCGCGCGCGATCTCGATGTCGTTGTTGTTTTCGAGCGCGCGGCGGATGGCCTCGTTGAGCGTGAGCGAAACGGTGTCGGTGCCCGTGATGCCGACGCGCGTGAGGCTGGGCAGCGGCGGCACGGGGCGCGGCTGCACGGTGGGGAAGTTCGGCTCCTGCTCGCCCGTGGCGCCCGGCTCGGTCGGCGTCGCGGGCTGCGCGGTGCCCGACTGCGTGGCCGGGTCGTTCTGCGCGGGCGCGGGGCGCGTGGTCGCGGGCGGCTGCGTGACGGGGGCCGTCTCGACGCCCGGCGGGTTCTGCGGGGCGGGGCGCGTCGAGCCTGGGGGCGTGCGCGGGTCTTGCGGGTTAGTCTGCGCGCCCGGCGGGACGGTCTGCTGCCGCTCGGTGCCCGGGGGCCGCGTCGCGTCACGCTGGGCGGGCGTCTGCGTCGAAGACTGCTGGAGGTCGGCAGTCTCCACGACGAAAGGCTCGCCGATCTTCGTGAAGACCTGCTTGCTCTTGCCCGCTGGCTGGCTCGCCTGCGGGGTGCTCTCGGGGGTGCGCGGGGCCTCCTTCGTCGCGGCGGGGGCGGACTTCGCGCGCGCCTTGCGGCTGGCCGGAACATTCCCAAAAGCGGACACCACGTTCCCGAAAACGAGAAGGGCGCAGAGGAACGTCGAGGGGACGAGGGCCTTTGCCCGCTGACCCTTGTTAATAGACAGACTCTGTTTGACCATTTTCTCTACCTTAAAACTGTCCCGAAGGGGGTGCGCGCCGTGAACGCGCGCGAGAATAAAATTACCGAAGCGCGAACGTCGAAACGAAGTTGCAAACGGCAGGCCGCGGCTCCCTCTGACCTCACCCTTCAAAGCCGCGTCCGAACCTGTGCCTACTACGTCACCTCTCCACACGGGGTTTCAAAAACATACATTTAAGGCACTTCGCCTGGACGCCGGTGACGGCCGTCACGCGCCCGTGTGAGACGAAGAGGGGCGGCGGAGGGTTCGCTTGACAGTGCGGGCCGCGGGGCTTAGTCTTCATCCTTTATGAGTCAGCCCTGAAAACTGACAGTGTTCACCTGCGCGAAGGGCGCGCGCGTGTGCGGCGCCCGTGTGCTTTTAATTCGGAGTGAGTGAGGAGGCTTCCGTCACCATGGCAATCAAGGTTGGTATCAACGGCTTCGGGCGCATCGGCCGCAACGTCCTGCGCACCTGCCTCGGCGACAAGGAGATCGATTTCGTGGCCGTCAACGACATCACGGACACGAAGACGCTGGCGCACCTTCTGAAGTACGACTCGATCCTCGGGAACCTCGAAGAGGAGATTTCGGCGACCGAGAACGGCATCCGCGTCGGCTCGGACGAGTTCCGCGTCTTCGCCGAGAAAGACCCGGCGCTGATTCCGTGGGAAGAGGTGGGCGCGGAGGTCGTCATCGAGTCCACGGGCCGCTTCACGAAGAAGGAGGACGCGGCCAAGCACCTGCGCGGCCCGGTCAAGAAGGTCGTCATCAGCGCGCCCGCGAAGGGCGAAGACCTGACCATCGTCCTCGGCGTCAACGAGAACGCCTACGACCCCGCGGCGCACCACGTCCTCTCGAACGCCTCCTGCACGACGAACTGCCTCGCGCCGGTCGCCAAGGTCATCCACCAGAACTTCGGCATCAAGTCGGCGCAGATGACGACGATCCACTCGTACACGAACGACCAGCAGCTGCTTGACCTGCCGCACAAGGACGTGAGGCGCGCGCGCGCCGCGGCCCTCTCGATGATCCCGACCTCGACCGGCGCGGCGAAGGCGGTGGCGCTGGTGCTGCCCGAGTTGAAGGGCAAGTTCGACGGCATCTCGGTGCGCGTGCCGACGCCGAACGTCTCGCTCGTGGACGTGGTGATGGAGGTCGAGAAGGAAGTGACGACCGAGGAGGTCAACACGGCCCTGAAGAACGCGGCCAACGAGGAGCTGCGCGGCATCCTCGCCTTCTCGGAGGAGCCGCTCGTCTCGATTGACTTCCGCAAGAACGAGAACTCGTCCATCGTGGACGCAGAGTACACGAAGGTCATCAACGGCAACCTCGTCAAAATCCTCTCCTGGTACGACAACGAGTGGGGCTACTCCTGCCGCGTCCGCGACCTCATCAAGTTCCTCGGGGAAAAAGGACTGTAGTTGGTAAATAGTAAATGGTGAATGGTAAATGGTAGGGGCCGCATTCAGGTTCTCACCATTTACTATTCACTATTCACCATTCACTTATGAGCAAGCTTTCCATCAAAGACCTCGACCTGAAGGGCGGGCGCGTCTTCGTGCGCGTGGACTTCAACGTGCCGATTAAAGAGGGCAAGGTCACGGACGACACGCGCATCCGCGCGGCCGTGCCGACCATCGAGTACGCGATTGGTGAGGGCGCGCGCGTGATTCTCGCGTCGCACCTGGGCAGGCCGAAGGGCGAGCGCGTCGAGAAGTACAGCTTGCGCCCCGTGGCCGAGCACCTGTCGGAAGTTTTGGGTAAGCCCGTCGCGTTTGCGGATGATTGCGTCGGCGAAGCGGCCGAGTCGGCGGCGGCGCGGTTGAAGGACGGCGAGGTGCTGCTCCTCGAAAACCTCCGCTTCCATCCTGAGGAAGAGAAGAACGACGACGGGTTCGCGGCGCAGTTGGCGAAGCTGTCGGACGGCCTCTACGTGAACGACGCGTTCGGGGCGGCGCACCGCGCGCACGCCTCGACCGCCGGCATCACGAGGCACGTCGAGAAGGCGGCCGCGGGACTTCTGATGGAGAAGGAGCTTGAGTACCTCGGGCGCGCCTTGAACAACCCGGAGCGGCCGTTCGTCGCCATCCTCGGCGGCGCGAAGGTCTCGGACAAGATTCCCGTCATCAACTCGCTCATCAGCCGCAAGGTGGACAAGATTCTCGTCGGCGGCGCGATGGCCTACACCTTCTTCAAGGCCGAGGGCTTCAACACGGGGAAGTCGCTCGTCGAAGACGACATGCTCGACACGGCGCGCGAGATCAAACAGCGCGCGGAGGCCGAGGGCGTCAGGCTGGTGCTGCCGACCGACCACCAGGTCGTGGACAGCTTCGACCCGCTCAACAGCCGCAAGACCATCCCCGTCGAGTTCACGAACCAGGGCCTGGTCGGACTCGACATCGGCCGCGAGACGGTCGCCCTCTTCGCGCGCGAGCTTGAGGGCGCGAAGACGATCATCTGGAACGGCCCGATGGGGATGTTCGAGGAGAAGGGCTTCGAGGAGGGCACGGTCGGGCTCGCGCACGCCGTCGCCGAGGCGGCCGACAAGGGCGCGACGGTCATCGTCGGCGGAGGCGACTCGGTCTCCGCGATTCACCAGGCCGGCGTCGCCGAGAAGATTACACACATCTCGACGGGCGGCGGCGCCACCCTCGAATTCCTCGCCGGCGACGAGCTGCCCGGCGTGGCCGCGTTGACGGACAAGTGAAGCGCGGCCGTCACGGTTCGTAACCCCGATGTCCAAGCGGAAGGGCCTGCTCTCGGTGCTGTTTCTGGTCGCGGCGGCCGCCGCGTGCGCCGCGCAGGCGCAGGCCGGCGGCAGGGCTTCGCTGCTCGTCTCTTACATGGAGAACGGGCAGGCGGCCGGCGAAATCCAGCACGTCGAGCGCATCGACTTCGTAGGCGGCGAGGTCGTTTCGAGGCGGAGGGTCGTCACACTCAGGCACGAAAGAGACGGGTACGCCGGCAGCGTCGTGAATAAACGCTACCTCCTGACCGTCTGGCGGAACAGGGTCTTCGATTTACAGGAAGGGCGCTTCGTCGACAGAGGCCCGCGCCCGACCAACACACGCGGGACGTTGGTGCTGCCCGGCGTCGTCTCCCCCGACGGCAAGAAGCGCGTGGACGAAGGGGTGACCTTCGACGGGAGCACGGAGAGACTCGAAATACATTTCGAGGGCCGCCCGTCGGTCTTCGTGGCGGGAGAGTTCGAGGTCGCGGTCAATCGCAACTCGGGCTTTATGCCGAGGCTCCCGCTGCTCTGGGTTGACGACGAGATGATCCTGACGCAGAGGTCGAACGGTAACCTCGTGACCGTCTCGACCGGCGGGGCGGTCAAGCCCTTTCTGCGAGTCACTTGCCCGCCGGACGCCGTGCCGTCTCTCTTGAGGAACAGGTCGGGCAAGATCGTCTACCTCTGCGGCGGGGAGAACTATTCTCTCGACATCGAGCGCGGGCGTTACGAGGTGATAAAGGACGACTTGGGGAACGGCTTCGAGCGCGACACGGTCGGGGGCCGAGACCTTCTCTACTACAGGGGCGTCGAGATCGGCCCGGACGGGACGCACGCGGTCACCGGCGGGTCTCGCCTCGCGATGCTCTACGGCGAGCCGAAAGACGGAATACTCGAAATGAGCACGGTCAAGACTGTTAAGGTTTGGAGCGCGGCCAAGCGGACGTGGACGACCTTCACCTTCGACGGGTGGGGGGCCGAAATCATAGGCTGGATCGAGTAGGTACAGCGAGGGTCATGAGAAAGCCGGTCATAGCAGGCAACTGGAAGATGTACAAGCTGATCGCCGACGCGGTGCGGACGGCGGTCGAGTTGAAGCCTTTGGTCTCGAACGCGAACCACTGCGAGGTGGTCATCGCGCCGCCCTTTACGGCCCTGAAGTCCGTGGCCGACCGGCTCGAAGGCTCGAACGTGAAGGTCGCGGGGCAGGACTGCTCGACCGAGTCGTCGCACGGGGCGCACACGGGCGAGGTTGCGGCCGACATGCTGAAGGACGCGGGCGCGTCGTACGTCATCGTCGGCCACTCCGAGCGGCGGCAGTTCTACCACGAGACGGACGACTTCGTGAATCGCAAGGCGCTGGCGGCGCTCAAGGCCGGCCTGAGCGCCATCGTCTGCGTCGGAGAGACTCTGGAGCAGCGCGAGGGCGGCGTGGCCGAGAGGGTCGTGAAGGGGCAGGTCGAGGGCGGCCTGCGTGATTTGACAGCTTCAGACCTCGAACGTATCATTATCGCCTACGAACCGGTCTGGGCTATCGGGACGGGACGTACAGCGACGCCGGAGCAAGCGCAGGAGATGCACGCGTTTGTCCGGCGCGTTTTCGCGGGTAGGTTCTCGCCGGAAGCGGCCGCCGCGCTCCGCATCCTCTACGGCGGCTCCGTCAAACCCGACAACATCTCGGGGCTGATGAAACAGCCGGACGTGGACGGCGCGCTCGTCGGCGGCGCCAGCCTGGAGGCCGACTCGTTCGCGAAGATCGTGAATTACGACAGGTGAATCTGGAATCGAGGTCATAAAAGTTTTGGTCAGCTATCTTCTTTACGGACTGTTCATTCTGGCCTGCATCGTGCTGATCGTCTCGGTGCTCTTGCAGCCGGGCAAGGCCGACGCCGGCTCGCTCTTCACCAGCTCGATCTCTTCGACGGCCTTCGGCCCGCGCGGGACGCAGACCATCCTCGCCAAGATCACCGTCGTCGCGGCCGCGACCTTCTTCGTCGTGGCCCTGCTGCTCGGCTTCGGCGTGGGCGGCGGCCAGCGCTCTCTGATGGAGGGCGGCGTGGCCCCGCGCGCGACCCCGACGCCGGCGGCGAGTCCGGCGGCCCCGGCCGAAGGCGCGACCCCGGCCGCCTCGCCCGCGGCACCGCCCGCGGAGGGCGCCGGCGCGGCGGCGACACCGGCCGCCAGCCCGGCCGCGACGACCCCGGCGACCACGGCCAGCCCCGCGGCGACGAAGAAGTAGCCTGTCAAGGCGCGCGCGGCCTTTGGCCGACTTGAACGGCGCCGCTGTTATTTGTTAGTCTGCATGTCAGACCCCGAGCGGAAGTGGCGGAACTGGTAGACGCGCACGTTTGAGGGGCGTGTGAGGCAACTCGTGGGGGTTCGAGTCCCCCCTTCCGCATCAAGCCACGAAGACCTAGCCGGACGGCACGGCTAGGTCTTCTTTTTGCCATCAGGTAGGTGGAGTTAAGGGTACTTCACCACAGAGACACAGAGACACGGCTTTGAAGACAGAGTGCTTCAAGCCGTGTCTCTGTGTCTCTGTGGTGAAATCCCTTCTGCTTCACCTTCAACTGAGAACTGCAATAAGTTCGGTTGTTGTGTTGCCCGGCGGCTGGTAAACTCGGCCTTCTTCGGGGCCTGTTGTAATGCTTCTTAACTCTCGTCTGGTATCGTGCAGGTTAATCGTGGCCGTCGCAGCGCTCCTTCTGACGTTCGCGGCCGCGGCGCACGCGCGCGCGCAGTCGTCGGAGGCGAACTTCCCGACGCCCGTCCTGGCGAGCGAGCTGAGCGGGCGCATCGCGCCGCGCGACGTGGGCGACCCGCGCCGGACGCGACACTTCTACACCTTCCGCGGCACGGAGGGCGACCTCGTCGTCAACCTCGAAACCACGGAGCTGATCGGCGACGTGGACGTCTTCCTCGCGGCGGGCCTCCGCCCGCTCGTCAAGTTCACGCTCTTCGGCGACGCGGCGCGGCTTACGAAGAGCTTCTACCTGCGCAAAGAGGAGACGCTCATCCTGCGCGTCGAGGCGCGCGCCGTCGGCGACGTGGAGGGAACTTACCGCGTCACCTTCGGCGGCTCGTTCCTGCCCGCCCCGGCCGAGCTCGCGAACCAGGCGCGGCCGGAAGCCCCGACCCTCTCGTCGAACGAGTCGCGCGGCACGCGCCGCGTCACCGCCACCGGCGCGCGCATCGAAGAGCCGAAGCCCGAACCCACGCCGACAGTAGAGACCGCCGCCGAGCCGACGCCGCAGCCTACGCCCGCGCCGGAGCGGAGGGCGGCGGGCCGCAGGACGACCGCGCCCCGCCGCGGCCGGAACACGCGGCCCGCGCCGACGAGGTCTCGCCCGAACGAGAGCGCCGCGCAGCCCACACCTTCACAGCCCGAGGGCGGCGGCGAGGCGAAGCCCGCGGAAGAGACGGCCGAGAAGCCTGCGCCCGCGCCGACTACGCCAGCGCGCCGCCGCGGGACGCGCCCGGCGAGGCGCGGCTCTGCGCGCGCCGGCACAGAGACGGGCAGGGCCGCAGAGCCGCCGCCCGACGCACCACAGCCGGCCCCCGAACCCGCGCCGGCGCAGCGGCTCATCATCGTCACCAAAGACGGCGAGACGCTGGAGCGCGACATGAGCGGCGTCCGCCGCGTGACGGTCGAGAACAACCAGGTCGTCATCGTCGGACGCGACGGCAAAATCACGCGCCGCCCCCTCACGAGCATCCTTCGCATGTCCATCGAACCGTAAATAGGTTCTGGGTGTTGGGTGCTGGGTGCTGGGTAAAGGCTTTAAACCAGCACCCAGCACCCAGCACCCAGCACCACATCTTGAAATCTTTTCTCTTCCGTTCCGCCGCGAACTGTTTATAATCCCCCTCGCTCCTCGGTTCTCTTTCTCGTTCCAGACAGCATGCCAGGTCGCCCCAGCAATAAGAGAGTTGTCTTCCCCTTCACGGCCATCGTCGGCCAGGAGGAGATGAAGCTCGCGCTGCTCCTGAACGTCGTCGCGCCGGCGGTCGGCGGCGTCCTCATCACGGGCCACAGGGGGACGGGCAAGTCCACGGCCGTCCGCGCGCTCGCGGAACTCCTGCCGCAACTCGAAGCCGTCAAGGGCTGCGCCTACAACTGCGACCCGTTTGACGTTGACGCGTTGTGCGGCGGCTGCGCCGCGCGCCTCTCGTCCGGCGAAAGTCTCAAGCGCGAGCGGCAGCACGTGCCCGTCGCCGAACTCCCGCTCGGCGCGACCGAAGACCGCGTGTGCGGCACCATAGACCTCGGGCGCGCCCTGAAGGACGGCGTGAAGAGTTTCGAGCCGGGACTGCTCGCCCGCGCCAACCGCGGCTTCCTCTACATCGACGAGGTGAACCTGCTCGAAGACCACCTCGTCGACCTGCTGCTCGACGTGGCGGCCACGGGCCGCAACCGCGTCGAGCGCGAGGGCGTGTCGGCCGAACACCCCGCGCGCTTCCGTCTGGTCGGCTCCTCGAACCCGGAGGAGGGCGAGTTGCGGCCGCAACTGCTCGACCGCTTCGGCCTCTGCGTCGAGGTCGAGACCGAGAAGGATTTGGACAGCCGCGTCCGCATCGTCGAGCGGCGCGAGGCGTTCGACCGCGACCCCGCCCTCTTCAACCTTTCGGCGCAGACGGAACAGACGAAACTTCGGCGGCGCATTACGCGGGCCGCAACGCTTTATGCGGAGACGGAAGTCCCGCGCGAACTCCTTCGACAGATTGTCGAGCTGTGTCTTCGTCTCGGCGTGGACGGCCACCGCGGCGAGATAACCTTGACGCGCGCGGCGCGCGCACTGGCCGCGCTCGAAGGCCGCCGCGTGGTCTCAGCCGGGGACGTGCAGCGGGTCGCGCCGATGTCCCTGCGGCACCGCCTCCGCCGCGACCCGCTCGAACAGGGCGGCGGCAGCGCGCGTGTCGAGAAGGCGTCGGAAGATGTCTTCGAAGGGCAGAAGTCCGACCGTGAGGGAGGACGCGGCGTCGAAGGGCAGAAGCCCGACCGTGAGGGAGGGCGTGGCGTCTCCGATAAGAAAAACGATGACGGAAGATCGACGCCCTCCCTCACGGTCGGGCTTCCGCCTCAGGAGGTCGGGTTGAGGCCGGACGCGCTCGCCGAGAGTGGACGAGTTCAAACGCGAGCCACTCATCAAACAACAGCGCCGGCCCGACGCCGCGCCGGCTCGGGCGGCTCGACTTTCTCCGCGCGCGGACGCTACGCGGGCGCGACGCCTTTGAAGACGGAAGGCGCGCGGGTCGCGCTCGACGCGACGCTGCGGGCCGCGGTTGACGGGCGCGGCGCGCGCTTCCGCATCACGCCCGAGGCGCTGCGGTTCAAGCGTCTGAGGGGCAGGTCGGGCACGCTCTTCGTCTTCCTCCTGGACACTTCGGGCAGCATGGCCCTGAACCGCATCGAGCAGGCGAAGGGTGCGCTCGCGCAGCTCCTCCGCCGCTCGTACGTCAACCGCGACCGCGTCGCACTCGTCGCCTTCAGGGCGGCGGGCGCGGAGCTTCTGCTGCCGCCGTCCACGTCCGTCTCGAGGGCGCGCACGCTGCTCGAAGCGCTGCCGGTGGGCGGCGCCACGCCACTCGCCGCGGGGCTCCGGCGCGCGCTCGAAGTCGCGCGCCGCGCGGCCTCGGCGGAGACGCGCAGAGTCCGACTCGTCGTCTTCACGGACGGCCGCGCGAACGTGCCGCTGAACGTTGAGAACGGCGTGGACGGCGCGTCGCGCAAGTGGCGCATCCGGCAGGAGATTCGACAACTCGGCGCCTCGCTCGCGCAGGCGTGCGACGCGTCGGTCGTCGTGGATACGCAGGGGAGATACACCGGCAACGACGAAGGGCGCTTCCTCGCCGAAGCGCTCGGCGGCGGATACGTGCGCCTGCCGCAGTTGTTGTCCGAGACGACGCCCGTCAGTTACTTCGATGAGTAGGCCGCAGCAAGACAAGACGAGCGAAGAGAGAGACCGCCGCGTCCTCGAACTGTGGGAGCGCGTGGTGGAGGTCGAGCAGCGCCTGATACCTACGGGGCTGCACGTCTTCGGCCGCGCCGCGGGCGAGCGCGAGTGCGTAGACCTTCTGCGCGCCGTGGCCTCGTTCGACCGCCCCGAGTGCGGCGCGCGCTCTCTCAACGACCTCGTCTCCGAAGGTCTCGGCCTCGGTTCTTACGAACGACTTCTACAAGACAAGTCCGAACAGGGCTGGCGCACGCGCGCGCGCGTTGACGAGGTTGTGCGCGCTTCCGTCGAAATGTTCGTCCATCAAGATGCGACGGATGCGTGCCGCTTACTTGAGAGCACGGCCAACGTTGACGCCGCAGAGTCTCTGAAAGTCTTCGAGCTACTCGCGAAGATAAAGCATCAACTGAAGACGAGCGGCGAGCTTGACGGTTTCGCGCGCGCTCTCCGCGGCGAGTACGTCGAACCCGGCCCCGGCGCCGACATCGTGCAGAACCCGGACGTCCTCCCGACGGGGAGGAACACGCACGCCGTCAACCCCTACGCAGTCCCTTCGCGCTCCGCCTACGAGCGCGCGGGCCGCGTCGTGGAGACTCTGCTCGAACGTCACCGCGCAGAGCACGGGCGACAGCCGCGCTCGATGGCGCTCGTCCTGTGGGGCCTGGACAACATCAAGACGCAGGGCGAGGGTGTCGCGCAGGCGCTCAGGCTCCTCGGCGTGCGGCCCGTGCGCGATTCGCTGAACCGCGTGACGGAGGTCGAGCCGGTATCACTCCAGGAACTCGGGCGCGCGCGCGTGGACGTGGTGATGACCGTCTCGGGCATCTTCCGCGACCTGTTCGGCGCGACGATGTTGCTGCTCGACAAGGCCGTACGCTGCGTGGCCGAGCTCGAAGAGCCGGACGAGCTGAACCCCGTCCGCGCCAACGTCCGCGCGCGGGTCGCCGAAGGCGATTGCACGTTCGACGAGGCCCAGCTTCGCGTCTTCTCGAACGCGCCGGGCAGCTACGGCACGAACGTCAACTTCATGGTGATGGACTCGCAGTGGGAGAGTCCGGAGGCGCTGGGCGACCTCTTCGTCACGCGCAAGTGCTTCGCCTACGGGCGCAACTCGCAGGGGCGCGCGCTCGAAGGCCGCGAGGCGCGCGGCGCGCTGGCCCGCGCGCTCTCGACCGTCGAGGCCGCGTACCAGAACGTCGACTCTTTCGAGATAGGCATCACGGACGTTGACCACTACTTCGAATACCTCGGCGGCGTCTCGAAGGCCGTCGAGCGCCACGCGCGGGCGCGGCCCGCGGTCTACCTCTCCGACGCCCTGAGCCGCGACGCGCGGGTGCGGACGCTGCCGGAGATGGTTCGGCTCGAGACGCGCGCCAAGACTCTGAACCCGAAGTGGTACGAGGGGATGCTCGGCCACGGCTTCCGCGGCGTCGCCGAGATCGAGAGCCACGTCACGAACACCTTCGGCTGGAGCGCCACGGCCGACGCCGTCGACGGCTGGGTCTATACGGAAGTGGCGCGCACGTACGTGCTCGACGAGGAGATGCTTGAGCGCCTCTCAACTCTCAACCCGCACTCGGCGCGCTCGCTCGTCGGGCGGCTGTTAGAGGCCGAGGGGCGCGGCTTCTGGGAGGCCGAGGCGGGCGTCGTCGAGCGGCTGCGCGAGGCCTTCTCCGAACTCGAAGACCGCATCGAGGGCGTCGCGTAATAAATGGGTTCTAGGTTTTGGGTGCTGGGTGCTGGTTATGCCTTCCCAGCACCCAAAACCTAGAACCCAGCACCCGCTTCACGTTCATCATTTCAGTTATGAAGGTCACCGCACTCATCGTCGGCTCGAGCCTGCTCGGCCCGCTGCGGCGGGCGGAGGAGGAGATTAACCGCCGCCACGCGGCGGGCCTGAGCGTGTGCGCGTACAACCTCGGCGCGCCGCTCGAAGAGGCGGAGTGGGAGTCGGTCGGGCGCGACCTCTCGGAGTCGAAGGTCGTCTTCGTCATACACGTCACCGACGGCGAGAACGCCACGCGCCTGATGCGCCTGCTCCGGGAGAAGGGTGAAGGCGGTAGGACGGTCGTCGTCATCAACTGCATGCCGGAGCTGATGCGGCAGACGCGGATGGGGTCTTTGAGCTTCGGTGCGAAGGGCGAAGGCGAGCGAGGCGAGGGCCGCGCGCGGCGTCTGTTGAAGAGCGTCGGCTCCTGGATGGGCGAGCAGGCGCGCGCGCGCCGGAAGGGCGGGAGCCACAACCAATACCTGAAACTCGTCGAGCGCATGCCCGCGCTGCTGCGCTTCGTGCCGAACGCGGGGCGCCTGCGCGACCTGAAGCGATACCTGCAACTCTTCTGCTACTTCCTCCAGCCGACGCCGCAGAACGTTACGTCGATGCTCCTCTACGCGCTCAAGCATTACGGCGGCGACCCGCGCCTCTCGAACGTGAGGGTGCCGCAGCCCGAGAGCGTGCCGGCCGTCGGCGTCTACCACCCGGACGCCGCGAACATCTTCGGTAGCTCCGAGGCGTACCGACGCTGGCACGACGCGCGCGCGCGCAAGGGCGGGACGCAGACGCTCGAACCTTCGAAGACGGTCGGCCTGCTGCTGATGCGCACTAACGTCGTGAGCGGGACGCGGCGGCACTACGACGCGCTCGTCCGCGCGGTCGAAAGGGAAGGGCTGGCGGCGCTCCCCGTCATCTCGACCTTCATGGACAACCGCGACGCCTGCACGCAGTTCTTCGCCGAGGAAGGGAAGGCGCGCGTCAGTCAGATAGTCTCTTTGACGGGCTTCAGCTTCGTCGGCGGGCCGGCGATGAACGACAGCGAGGCGGCCGTCGAGTTCCTGAAGGGTCTGAACGTGCCCCTGCGCTCGGCCGTGAGCCTCGACGTGCAGACGATTGAGGCGTGGCGCGATTCGCACACGGGCTTAAACCCCGTGCAGGCGGGGATGCAGGTCGCCATCCCCGAGATCGACGGCGCGACCGAGCCTTTCGTCTACGGCGGGATGCCGGCCGAGGGCGTCGAGCCGGCCGCGCTCGAAGAGCGCTGCACGCGCATCGCGCGCAGGCTGAGGCGTTGGAATCGGCTTCAGACCGAGGAGAGAAGGGCGTTGAAGGTCGCGCTCGTCCTCTTCTGCTTCCCGCCCAACAAGGGCAACATCGGGACGGCCGCAGACCTCGACGTGTTCCCGAGCCTGCGAGAGATTCTGTCGAAGCTGCGGGCCGACGGCTACGACGTGGAGGTGCCCGCGGACGCGGACGCCCTGCGCGAGAGGGTGCTCGGCGGGAACTCCGAGAGCTTCGGCGCGGTGGCGAACGTCGCGTACCGCATGAACGTCGAGGAGTACCTGCGGCTCTGCCCTTACGCGGCTGACGTCGAAAAGGAGTGGGGCGCGGCCCCCGGCAGAATCAACACGTTCGGGCGCGACCTCTTGATTCAGGGCGTGCGACTCGGCAACGCCTTCGTCGCCGTGCAGCCGACGTTCGGCTACGAGGGCGACCCGATGCGCCTGCTCATGTCGCGCGGCGGCGCGCCGCACCACGGCTTCGCGGCGCTCTACACGTATCTCGAGAAGGTCTTCGAGGCCGACGCGGTCGTGCACGTCGGGACGCACGGGTCGCTGGAGTTCATGCCGGGCAAGCAGGTCGGGTTGTCGGGCGAGTGCTGGCCCGACCGCTTGATCGGCGAGCTGCCGCACGTCTATCTTTACAGCGTCAACAACCCGTCCGAAGGTTCGATTGCCCGGCGCCGCTCGTACGCCGGACTCGTCTCGTACCTGACTCCCCCGGTCGAGGACGCGGGTCTCTACCGAGAACTCGCTTCGCTGAAAGAACTCCTGAGCGCCTACCGCCAGTCGTCGGACGCGCGGGAGCGCGAGAGGCTCTACTCGGCCATCGAGGAGAAGGCCGGCGCGGTTCACCTTTAGGTGTTCTCGGGGGTGACCGTGGAGTGAGATGGATTTCAACACAGAGACACAGAGACCAGCTTGTTGACCTATTGTCTTTAAGCTGTGTCTCTGTGTTGAAATCCATGTAGCTATAGCTGTAGGTCGAATAAGGGAGGGGAGTATGTACCGCCGAGTCCTGTTCGCGGCATTCGTCTGTGCCGCGCTTGCCTGTTACCTCACCTCAGCAAACTCTAACGTCTCGCGGGCGCAGACCAACGAACTGCCGACGCTCGCGCTCGGCACTTCCATCAAGGGCTTCAGCTCGCCCGTCGGCATCGGGCACGCGGGCGACGGCTCGAACCGCCTCTTCGTCGTCGAGCAGGGCGGGCGCATACGGATCGTCAAGAGCGGCGTGCCCCAGCCCTCGCCGTTCCTCGACATCGGCGGGCGCGTCAGCACGGGCGGCGAGCGCGGCCTGCTCGGCCTCGCCTTCCCGCCCGACTACGCGCGCAAGGGCTACTTCTACGTCGACTACACGAACACGGCCGGCAACACCGTCATCTCTCGCTTCCAAAGGAACGCGTCCAACGCGGACGCGGCCGATTCCGCGAGCGAGCAGATTCTTCTCACCATCCCGCAGCCCTTCGCCAACCACAACGGCGGGCAGCTCGCCTTCGGCCCCAACGACCGCATGCTCTACATAGGCATGGGCGACGGCGGCGACGCGGGCGACCCCGGCAACCGCGCGCAGAACCCGGGCCAACTGCTCGGCAAGATTCTGAGGCTCGACACCGAGACGGGGCGGCCGTATACGTACACCGTCCCGGCCTCGAACCCCTTCGTCTCGAACGCCGCCTTCCGTCCCGAGATTTGGGCGCTCGGCGTGCGCAACCCCTGGCGCTTCTCTTTCGACCGCGCGACGTTCGACCTCTTCATCGCGGACGTGGGGCAGGGCTCGTGGGAGGAGATAGACTTCCAGCCCTCTTCGAGCGCGGGCGGCGAGAACTACGGCTGGCGCATCATGGAGGGGACGCACTGCTTCAACCCGAACCCTTGCAGCGCGGCCGGGCTGACGCCGCCCGTGGTCGAATACGACCACTCGGCCGGCAACTGCTCGGTGACGGGCGGCTACGTCTACCGCGCCGGGCAGTACCCGAGGATGCAGGGACTCTACTTCTACGGAGACTTTTGCAGCGGGCGCATCTGGTCTCTGAAGAAGAACGGGAGCAGTTGGCAGAGCAGCCTTCTGCTCGACACGGCGATTCAAATCTCCGCCTTCGGCGAGGACGAGTCGGGGAACCTCTACGCGGCGAGCTACGGCACGGGCGAAGTCTACCCCGTCGTGGACAACGGCGCGGCGCTGCCGCCGAACACGACGCCGACGCCCGAGGTCAAGTTCGGCTCCCCCTCCGTCTTCGTCCCGGAAGCAGGGGGCGGCGCGTCCATCCCCGTCGTCCGCACGGGCGACACGACCGTGGACATCTACGTCGATTACGCGACGGCCGACGGCACGGCCTCTTCGCGCACGGACTACACGGCGGCGTTCGGCACGCTCCACTTCGCCCCGGGCGAGACGCTGAAGACTATCGACCTCCTCTTCACCAACGACGACACGCAGGAGCGTGCCGAGACGCTGACGGTTACGCTCAGCAACTTCGTCGGCTCCCGCGGGACGCTCGAAGTGCCGCCGAGCCGGGTCGTGACGATTCAGGACGACGACGCGGGGAACACGGCGAATCCCATCGACCGCTCCGACTTCTTCGTCCGCCAGCACTACCACGATTTTCTCAACCGCGAGCCGGACGCTTCGGGCTTGCAGTTCTGGGTTCAGGGCATCGAGTCGTGCGGCACCGGGACAGAGGCCGCGGGCTGCCGCGAGGTGAAGCGCATCGACACTTCGGCCGCGTTCTTCCTCTCCATCGAGTTTCAGCAGACCGGATACCTTGTCTACCTTCTGCACAAGGCCGCGTTCGGCAATTTGCCGGGGACGCCCGTGCCCGTCCGCCTCACGGACTTCCTGCGCGACACGCAGGAGATAAGCCGCGGCGTCATCGTCGGCGCGCAGAACTGGGAGGCGCAGCTTGAGGCGAACAAGCGTGACTTCATCAACGCCTTCGTCGCGCGCCCGGCCTTCGCGGCCGCCTTCCCGACGGGGCAGACGCCCACGCAGTACGTGCAGGCGCTCAACCTGAACTCTGGGAACCGCATCGGGCCGATGGAGGAGGCCGACCTCATCGCGCGGCTCACAGACGGCCGCGAGACGCGCGCGAGCGTCCTGCGCCGCTTCGCCGAGACGGAGAACTTCCGCTCGGCCGAGTTCACACGCGCCTTCGTGCTGATGCAGTACTTCGGATATCTGAGGAGAGACCCGGACGCCGCGCCGGACACGAGCTTCGACGGCTACCTCTTCTGGCTCGGCAAGCTGAACGAGTTCAACGGCGACTACCGCCGCGCCGAGATGGTCAAGGCGTTCCTCTCGTCCATCGAATACCGCCAACGCTTCAAGCCATAAGAAAAGCAGTAGGCAGTAGGCGGTGAAGAGGGTGTTGGGTGCTGGGTGTTAGGTGCTGGGGAAAGCGGCTTGTCCTACCCAGCACCTAGCACCTAACACCCAAAACCTTTTTACTGCCTGCTGCCATCTGCCTACTGCCTACTTCTTATTGCCTTGCGGAACTCCTCGGCGGTGAGGCGGTGTTTGAAGGCGTGCGCGCCGTCGATGAGGATGACGGGGACGTCCCAGCCGTAGCGGCGGGTTAGTTCGGGGTCTGAAAGAATGTCCACCTCTTCGAAGGTGTAGAGTCCCTCACAGCCCGAACGGGCGAGCTCGGCGCGCGCCTCCTCGCAGAGGTGGCAGCCGGGTTTGGTGTAGAAGAGGACGTGCGGTTTGACAGACATTTTTCGCCTCCCGAAGTCGCGCCTAACTCGTCGGGCGCCGCCCACGTAGTAAAAAATAAATCTTGCCACGCGGGGGGCGGAGGGAGTATAAAGGCAGCCGAAGCCAAGCCATTTTATTCGGTTATTTTGGCGCGGCGCACTTCATGTCACGCACTAGCATTTGAATCCACGCGCGAAAAGTCGAGCCGCCAGGCTCTTCTTGCGGTGTATTGTACCGCCTCGCGCATGGCCTACGCCTTGAAGCCCCGGCTTGTTGACGAGTTCTCAAGTCAAAGCTAATCGAAGGGAGGTCGCGGCGTGGATCAGAACGACAATCCGACTCCGCCCGCCGAGGGTGCATCCAGCACTCAGGGGAACGAACAAGGGGACAGGATGGGAGTTGAAGAGCGGGACGGGGGGGCGCGCCCCTCTGTCCCCGACCTGCTGGCCGCCGCGCGCGGCGACGCCGCCCGCACGCCCGTGACGCCGCCCGCGCGCCGCGCCTCCTCCGGCACGGTCGCCGCCGACGCGCCCCCGGGCGACGTGCCCGGCAAATCTTTCCCGGCCGCGACCCCGCCCGCCGCGCGCGTCGCGCCCGCCTCCGGCGCCTCCAAGACGACATCCACGCCCACGCCCTCCGTCAACGCCGGCGTCGCCCGGGCGGTCGCGGCCAAGCCCCCTTCGAAGCCGCCCGCGGCCGGCCCCGTCGTGCAGAGCATGCCCGACCCGCAGGTCAACCAGATGCGCCGCTGGATCGTCTGGGGCAGCGTCGTCGGCTTCCTCGGCTTCCTCGGCGGCATGATCCCGCGCTTCTTCCTGCCGCGCGCCATCTTCGAGCCGTCGAGCATCTTCCGCATCGGCTTCCCCGGCGACTACGCGCTCGGCGTCGACACGAAGTGGCAGCAGCAGTACCGCATCTGGGTCGTGCGCAACTCCGAGCGCCTCTTCGTCATCTACGCGCGCTGCACGCACCTCGGGTGCACGCCCGACTGGAAGGCGAGCGAGAACAAGTTCAAGTGCCCCTGTCACGGCTCGGGTTACGACAGCGAGGGCGTCAACTTCGAAGGCCCCGCGCCGCGCCCGATGGATCGCGCCGACGTCAAGCTCGACGCCGAGGGGCAGGTCGTCGTCAACGTCGGCAAGCTCTACGACTGGCCGAAGGGCGGCACCAACCGCTTCAACGACGACGGGGCCTTCATCCGCGTGACGTAAGGACAGGACAAGCCGGGGTCTGCTTTCTCGAAAACGTTTGAGGCTGGTGGAGGATTGTGATGGAGCCTGAACGACCCGAGGGGAACGGCAGCGGGGAGAGCGGTGAGCTCGCGCCAAAGGGCAGGGGGGCGGGGCTCGTGTCGCGCGCGCGCGCGCAGGGGCTCGCGCTGAAGGAGCGCGCCGAGGCCGAGGCCAAGACCTACAAAGACCCGCAGCAGACGCAGCTCTGGAAGTCGATCTTCCGCGTCTCGCACGACCGCTCAGACCCGCGCAACCGTTCCTTAGCCATCCTCTCGAACGTCTTCCTGCACCTGCACCCGGCGAAGGTCAACCGCGACGCCACGCGCTACTCCTTCACGTGGGGCATGGGCGGCATCACCTTCTACCTCTTCATCGTGCTCACCTTCACGGGCATCCTCCTCATGTTCTACTACCACCCGACGAAGGTGCAGGCGTTCCGGGACATCCTCTACCTCGAACACGACGTGCCGTTCGGGAAACTCCTCCGGAACATGCACCGCTGGGCGGCGCACCTGATGATTATCACGACGTGGCTCCACATGTTCCGCGTCGTGCTGACGGGCTCCTACAAGCGGCCGCGCGAGTTCAACTGGTGCGTCGGCGTCGTGCTGCTCGTGCTGACGCTGCTGCTCTCGTTCACCGGGTATCTCCTGCCCGACGACCAGCTCGGCTTCTGGGCGGTGACGGTAGGGACGAACATGGCACGCTCGACGCCGATGCTCGGCAGCGAAGGCCCGTTCGGGCCGCAGATGGGGATGACTCCGTTCAACGACGTGCGCTTCGGCCTGCTCGGCGGCTCCATCGTGGACTCCAACGCGCTGTTGCGCTCCTACATCTGGCACTGCATCGGCATCCCGGTCGTCGCCTCGCTCTTCATGGCCGTCCACTTCTGGCGCATACGCAAGGACGGCGGCATCTCTGGCCCCGCGCCCGTCATGCTCGAATCCGAGATGAAGGCCGTGAAGAAGTAGGCGGACGGCATCACGTTCTCTTTCAGTCAGGGGAGAGACAGGCAATGTCAACGGTAATTGAGCGGCCGCGGAGCAACCGCTGGCTGCTGTGGCTGGTCGTAAGCCTCGCGGTGGTCGGCGCCCTCGCGCTGATGGTGGACGACTGGGGGCAGCTCTGGAAGATCAGCTCGGCGCCGGACAACATCCCCATCGTGATGATGATCCCGCTCGTCGTCTTCTTCACGTGGCTGGGGCTGAAGCAGTCGAAGGATAACGACAAGCTCGTCGGCGAACTCGAAGAAGACCCGGCGCTCGCCAAGTCGCACCACCGCAAGACGCAGCCGTGGCGCCCCGGTTGGGCGCGCGAGCTGCACGTCTGGCCCTACCTCGTCCGCGTCGAGTTCCTCGCCGCCATCATCGTCACCATCATCCTCTTCGTCTGGTCGATCCTGCTCAACGCGCCGCTCGAAGAGCCGGCCAACCCCAACCTGACGATGAACCCCTCGAAGGCGCCGTGGTACTTCCTCGGCCTCCAGGAGATGCTCGTCTACTTCGACCCGTGGATCGCGGGCGTCGTCATGCCGAGCCTCCTCCTCGTCGGGCTGATGGTCTTCCCGTACGTGGACTCGAACCCCCTGGGGAACGGCTACTACTCCTGGCGGCAGCGGCGGTTCGCCGTCTCGATGTTCCTGTGGGGCTTCTTCATGTGGATCATCCTCATCATCATCGGGACGTTCATCCGGGGGCCGGGCTGGATGTGGTTCTGGCCGGGGCAGACGTGGGATCACAACCGCGTGGTCTTCGACCGCAACCGCGACCTCCACGAGATCGTCGCCGGCTGGGGCCTGCCCTTCCTCAACCTCTACCCGTGGAAGGCCATCTTCGGCGCGGTCGTCGTCGGCGTCGTCTTCGTGACGGGCGGCCTCTTCTTCCACTGGCTGATGCTGCGGCGGAGGTTGGAGTGGGCGGACATCAAGTCCCCCGCGCGGCTGAAGGGCTGGGCGAAGAAGAACGGCGAGTTCGAGGAGAAGCTGCTGGCGCGGACGAGCATCCTCCAGTACCTGACCTTCCAGTTCTTCGCCATCACCGTGCTCTGGCTCTTCCCGGTGAAGCTCCTGCTGCGCCTGCTCTTCACCATCAAGTACATCTGGGTCACTCCCTGGTTCAACGTCTGAGAGGACTTCGAGCGGAGGATTCATACTCGTGGCTGAGACTCCTGACAACGGCAAGCTGGCGAGGCGCGACGCGGACGCGGACGCCCCGAAGGCCGACCCCATCGTGAGCCGCTCGACGAGCGCCATCCTGCTCGTCTCGGCGCTGCTCCTGACGGGCGTGCTCGCCTGGTCGCTCTACGACGAGGTCTACGGCATGCGGCCGTGGAAGTCGTACCAGCAGTCCTTCGTCAAGCGCTACGACCGCTACCTCCGCCGCCTGGAGAAGCGCGGCTTCCAGTCCGAGAAGGAGGTCAAGCAGAGCGCCGAGTACAAGCGGCTCGACGCCGAGGCGCAGGCCGCCCGCGCCGCGTCCGCGCCGAAGACGGCCGAGGTCGACAAGCGCGTCGCCGCCATCGACGAACAGTTGGGCGCCATCTCCGAGCAGTTCCAGGACAGGCGCGGCCAGATCACGCTCGCCAGCTACAACGTCGAGCAGGCCGCGGGCAGCCGGAAGGAGAGCCTGCGCCGCGACCTCGAACAGAAGAAGGCCGAGAAGGTCACCGTCAACCTCCCGGCCGCCGACGGCGGGAAGGCGACGCAGAAGCGCGAGATGAACTTCGGCGAGCTGGAGACGATGTACGTCTCGCTCAAGGACGAGAAGGGGCGCCTGCTCGCGGAGAAGGGCGAGCTGCTCAAGCCCGCGGGCGACCTCGAACGCCAGCGCGACGAGTACCTCAAGAACAACGTCACCGAAGTCACGAGGCAGCAGGTGAGCCTGACGCGCACCTCGCTGGAGAACTTCGACTTCGGGATGAAGCAGATCAACTACAAGGGCGACATGGTGGTCGACCGCTGCGAGTCGTGCCACCTCGGCATCCGCTCGCCCATCCCGATCCGCGCCTCCGACATGGTGCCGCTCAACCGCGGCAAGCTGAGCCGCCCCGACCCGCTCGCGCGCGCCTTCGTCAGCCACCCGAGCCCCGAGCTGCTCAAAGTCCACGACCCCGAGAAGTTTGGCTGCTCCTCCTGCCACTGGGGCAACGGCCGCGCGACGACCTCGGTTGAGAAGGGGCACGGCGAGAACCGCTTCTGGCTCCACCCGCTCTTCAAGAAGGAGAACGCCGAGGCCGGCTGCAACCAGTGCCACTCGGCCGACCGCGTGCTGCAGGGCGCCAACAGCCTGAACCTGGGCAAAGACCTCTTCTACCAGCGCGGCTGCGTCGGCTGCCACCGCTACGAGGGCTTCGACCGCGAGACGGACGCGCTCTCGAACACGCGCCAGCTCGTCAAGCAGCTCGAAGACGAGGTCAGCTCCAACGAGCACGACGCGAAGGTCGCGCGCGCCGACTCCTCCGCGCCCGGCGTCTCGGACGCGCGCGCCGCCGAACTCCTCGCGCGCGCCGAGGGCCTCGTCGTCACCAACAGCCAGCTCGAAGCCAAGATCGACCAGCTCAACACGCAGGCCCGCTACCTGATGCAAGACCAGAAGAAGGTCGGGCCGAACCTGAAGGACATCAGGCTCAAGCTCCGCAAGGAGTGGATACCCGAGTGGCTCAAAGACCCGCAGGCGTTCCGGCCGGGGACGAAGATGCCGACCTTCTGGTACCTGTCGGGCAGCGAGAACCCGGACAAGGGCAACATCGTCCCCGCCTCGATGCAGGACGACGAGCGCAAGGCCATCGCCGCCTTCCTCTGGCAGTCCGCCTACGAGGGGCGCGTCGCCCAGCAGCCGCAGGGTGACACGGCGCACGGCGAGGAGCTGTTCCGGACGCGCGGCTGCCTCGCCTGCCACTCCATCGGCGAGGGCGAGCAGAAGGTCGGCGGCGTCTTCGCGGCCAACCTGACGAAGATCGGGCAGAAGGAGAACTACGACTACGTCGTCCGCTGGGTGCACAACCCGCGCGAGCGCTGGGCGCCCTACTGTCCGAAGGAGAAGCGCGACCTGACGCCCGAGGACTACACGAAGAACGGCAAGAAGTTCGAGTTCGACACCGGCAAGCACACGCGCTGCCCGAACGACGGGGCGGAGCTGCAGGTGCAGAACATGACGGTGATGCCGAACTTCCGCCTCTCCGACCAGGACGCGCGCGACATCGCCACCTACCTCGTCTCGCTCGCGCCCGCCGCCAACTACCCCGAAGCGTCCTACATGGACGACACCAAGCTCTTCGAGAAGGGCAAGTCGCTCGTCAAGCAGTACGGCTGCGCCGGCTGCCACGAGATACGCGGCTTCGAAGAGGAGCAGCGCATCGGCAAGGAGCTGACGGCCGAGGGCGCGACGCCGCTGGAGCGTCTCGACTTCGCGCGCATGACGCACCTCGCCGAAGATGGGCACGAGCCGCCCGGCTTCGGCGAGGAGGCGCACGCGGACGGCGCGGGCGAAGCGAAGGCCGGCGGCGCGAAGAAGGAGAAGGAGGGCAAGCCCTGGTACGACCACAAGGGCTTCTTCGAGCACAAGCTCGGCGAGCCTTCCATCTACGACTCCGGCAAGGTGAAAGACCCGAAAGAGCACCTGCGCATGCCGAAGCCGTACCTGACCGACGAGTGGAAGCGCGCCCTGACGACGTTCCTCATGGGCAGCGTCGGCACCGAAGGTGCGAACGTGCCCGCGGCGCTCTTCTACAGCCCGACCGACCAGCAGAAGGCGATCCAGGACGGCTGGTGGGTCGTCAAGAAGTACAACTGCATGGGCTGCCACTCGGTGCAGGTCGGGCAGAAGTCAGTCCTCTCCGGCCTGACGCAGTACGGGGCGGACGGCGCGGTCGGCGCCATCAAACTCGGCCCCGAACAACTCCCGCCGGGACTCATGACCGAGGGCGCGCGCGTAGACCCCGACTGGCTCCTGCGTTTCCTGAGTGACCCCTCTTTGAGCGGCTACTCCGAAGGCATCGACCTCGGCGCGCACGGCGGCAAGCCTTCCGCCGCGAAGCCGGAAGAGAACAACATCGGGCGGGGGACGCAGTCGAACCGGCAGTCCGGCCCCGGCGGCGGCGGCGCGCAGCCGCCGCAGAATCAGGCGGGCGTTAACGCCACGCCGCAGCAGAGCGGCGAGGCCGGTTTGAAACCGCAGGCGGGCGAGAACCGCAACGGCGTCCGCACCTACCTGCGCGTGCGCATGCCGACCTTCAACTTCTCGCCGAACGAGCTGCGCACGCTCGTGCGCTTCTTCCTCGCCGTCTCGGCGCAGCAGGAGCCGTACATCAAGCCGCAGGCGGAGCCTCTGTCGACGGCCGAGAAAGACCTCGCGCGCGCGCTGTTCACGTCGCAGGCTGCGCCTTGTCTCAAGTGCCACATGACGGGCGACCCGGGCCACGACCAGACGGCGACCGCGCCCAACTTCCTACAGGCCGGCGAGCGCCTGAAAGAGGACTGGACGGTGCGCTGGCTGCTCGACCCGCAGCGCATCATGCCGGGGACGGCGATGCCTTCGCAGTTGTTCAAGCGCGACGGCGAGCGCTGGGTCTTCAACGGGCCGCTCCCGCCGGCCGCGGCCGACTACCAGGGCGACCACGCGCGTCTGCTGGCGCGCTACCTGCTCTCGCTCACGCCCGAAGAGCAGGCCCGCGCGCGCACGACCGTGCCCGCGCAAGTCCCCGCGCCGAGCGGCACGCAGGCCGGCCCAGTGGCTTCGAACGGTAGAGGGAAGCCGCGCCCCGCGGCGGCGCCGGGCAGGCAGAGCGCCGGCCGGGCGAAGGCCGGACGCGGCTCGCGCCAGCAGGTCTCGCAGCGGCTGCGCCGCCTGAGGTTCGCGCGCGAGCGAAGACTTCGGCTCGCGCGCGAGCGCTGGCGGCAGGCGGCGGCCGCGAGAGAGCGCGTGCGTGATTTCTCGCCGTGAGGGATTCCGAGGTATCATAAGCCCAAAGTTCATACGCTCAAGTCAGAAGTCCCCTTTGTCGAGGAGGTCTCATCCGATGCATTCAAGCCGCGCGCGGTTTCTGGTCGCGCTCCTCGCGGCGCTCTGCCTGCTGGCCTACGCCGCCGCCTGCTCCAAGGGCGTCGACGACGCGGACGACGCCGAAGGCTCCGGCGACGACTCCGCCGAGGTCGCGAACCTGACGCCCTACAAGCCCAACCCCGCGCAGGAGGGTTCGATAGCCGGCACCATCAGCTACGCCGGCGCCGCGCCCGAGAAGGCGCCCATCGCTATGACCGCCGACCCTGTCTGCGCCGCCGCCAACCCGGACCCGCACTCCGAGGACATCGTCGTCAACGGCGACAAACTCCAGAACGTCCTCGTCTACATCAAGGAGGGCAAGGTCGGCGACAAGAACTTCTCCGGCTTCAGCTTCGCGCCGGGCTCGCAGCCCGCGACGCTCGACCAGCACGGCTGCCACTACGTGCCGCACGTGCAGGCCGTGCAGGTCAACCAGACCCTGAACATCACCAACTCCGACCAGACCTCGCACAACATCAACTTCGACGCGAAGCTCAACGAGAAGTTCAACCAGGGGCAGGGGCCGCAGGCGGCGCCCATCTCCAAGCCGCTCAAGCGCGCCGAGGTGGTCGTCCCCGTCAAGTGTAACCAGCACCCCTGGATGCGCGCCTACGTGGCCGTGCTCCCGCACCCCTTCTTCGCCATCACGGACGCCAACGGCAAGTTCGAGATCAAGAACGTCCCGGCCGGCACCTACACGCTCGTCGCCTGGCACGAGAAGGATCAGAAGGGGGTGACGCAGACGGTCACCGTCACCGCGGGCGGCGCGGCGACCTCCGACTTCAGCTTCTCGGCCGACCAGCTGAAGGCCGAGAACACCCAGGGCGGCGCCCTGCGCATGATGCCCGCGCTCGAATTCCCGATGCTCGGGATGGAGCACTGAAATTACGTCAAGGGGAAACGGCATTCATTCATGAAGGAGTTCGTACTAGAAGCGACGACCGACGTGCCGGCCGAGGCCGCGCCGCTGGCCCTGAAGGGCCGGCTCGGCGCGTTCGTCGAGCTGACCAAGCCGCGCATCACTTTCCTGATCGTGCTCACTTCGGCCGCAGGCTTCTGCCTCGGCTCGAAGGGGGGCTTCGACTATCTCGCACTCTTCAACTCGCTCTTCGGCATCGCGCTGCTCTCTTCCGGCATCGCGACGCTCAACCAGTACATGGAGCGCGGGCTCGACGCGCGCATGCGCCGCACGCTCGCGCGCCCGCTCCCGGCGGGGAAGGTCAACCCGCAGTCGGCGCTCGTCTTCGGGCTGGCGCTTACGCTCTTTGCGGAGGTTTACCTCGCCCTCTTCGTCAACCTGCTGACGGCCGCCTTCGGCGTCAGCGTCATCGTCGGCTACCTGCTCTGCTACACGCCCCTGAAGACGCGCAGCTCGCTCTCGACGGTGGTCGGGGCCTTCCCCGGCGCGATGCCGCCGCTGATGGGCTGGACTTCGGCGACCGGCACGGTCGGGGCGGAGGCGTGGGCGCTCTTCGCCATCCTCTTCGCGTGGCAGTTCCCGCACTTCCTCGCCATCGCCTGGATGTACCGCGAGGACTACGCGCGCGCCGGGATCAGGATGCTGCCCGTAGTCGAGCCCGCGTGCCGCATCACAGCGCAGCAGATCGTCATCTGGTCTCTGCTCCTCGTCCCCGTCAGCCTCTTCCCGGCCGTGCTGGGGACGACGGGCGCCCTCTACTTCTACGGAGCCTTAGTGCTCGGCCTCCTGTTCCTGGGGACGAGCGTCCACGCGGCCCTGGCGCACACGCGCCAGGGCGCGCGCCGTTTGCTCCTCGCGTCCGTGCTCTACCTGCCCGTCCTGTTCGGGCTGATGGTTTTCAATAAGTGAATGGTAAATGGTGAATAGTAAATAGAGGCTTCGCCTTATCTGCGCCGGTGACTTTCCGCCTGCCTCGAAAGTCGCTCCACACCATTTACCATTCACTATTCACCATTTACCAAAGGAGCTTGAGATGGGTCGTGCTCTCGCGGTGTTCCTCTGGGTGATGACCGGCCTCTCGGTGTGGATGTTCCTGAGCGGGAAGTGGTGGTTCCCGACCGCCATCTCCGAGCACGGGCCGGCGTACGACCAGCAGTTCCTTTTGACCATCATCGTCGTCGGCGTCGCCTTCGTCGCGGCGCAGGCGGCGCTTGGCTTCGCCGTCTGGCGCTTCGCCGACACGGGGCAGGCCACGCGCGCCGTCTACTCGCACGGCAACAATCGGATGGAGATTCTCTGGACGGCCATCACGGCCGCCATCTTCATCACGCTCGCGCTCCTCGGCCAGCGCGTGTGGTGGGGGCTGCACCTGACCGAGGCGCCGGCCAACGCCACTCAGGTGCACGTCGTCGCGCAGCAGTTCCAGTGGAACTTCCACTACGCCGGCCCCGACCGCGTCTTCGGCCGCACCAAGCCGGAGAAGATCAGCGACGAGACGATCAACTACATCGGCCTCGACTCGGACGACCCGGCCGCGAAGGACGACACGGTGACGCAGACGCTCGTCACGCGCGCGAACACGCCCGTCCAGTTGACGCTCAACTCGCGCGACGTGACGCACAGCTTCTGGGTGCCGCAGCTCCGCTTCAAGCAGGACGCCGTGCCCGGCCTCGACGTGAAGGTGCACTTCACGCCGAAGACCGTCGGGCAGTACGAGATCGCCTGCGCCGAGCTGTGCGGGCAGCAGCACTACAAGATGCGCGCCTACATGCTGGTGCTCCCGCCCGAAGAGTACGACGAGCTGGTCGCGTTGCCGCAGGCGCAGTTCAACAAGCGCGTGGGCGAGCTGGTCAAGAAGTACCCCGTCAACACACACTTCTAAACCCCGAGGAGCCAGGAGATGGCAGAACCGGAAGTCACGGCCGAGACCCCCGCCGCCGCCGAAGAGCACGCCGCGCACGGCGCGGGGCACGGCGCGCACCACGCCCCCACCGGCTTCGTCCGCAAGTACATCTTCAGCATCGACCACAAGGTCATCGGCATCCAGTACCTCCTGCTCGCGCTCTTCTCGGTCGTGCTCGGGATGCTGATGTCGATCCTGATGCGCATGAAGATGACGTGGCCCGACCACGCGTGGCCCGTCCTCGGCTGGCTCTTCCCCGAGGGCGCGCCCGGCGGCGTGATGACGCCGGAGTTCTACCTCTCGCTCGTCACGATGCACGGCACGATGATGGTCTTCTTCGTGCTGACGACCGCGCCGCAGGGCGGCTTCGGCAACTACTTCCTGCCCATCCAGGTCGGCGCCGACGACATGGCCTTCCCCTACCTCAACATGCTCTCGTTCTGGACGACGCTGTTGGGGCTGGTCGTTCTGGTGTCGGCCATCTTCGCCTCGGGCGGCTCGGTCATCGGGCCGACGGGGGGCTGGACGGGCTACCCGCCGCTCTCGGCCATCGGCCACCTGCTGAACGTGCCGGGGCAGGGGATGGGCGTCAACCTCTGGATCATCAGCATCGCCATCTTCTGCGTCGCGTCGCTCCTGGGCGCTTTGAACTTCATCGTCACGCTTCTGAACCTGCGCACGAAGGGCATGTCCCTGATGAGGATGCCTTTGACGTGCTGGGCGTGGTTCACGACGGCGGTGCTGGCGCTGCTCTCGTTCCCGGTGCTGCTGGCGGCGGGCGTGCTGCTCTTCCTCGACCACAACGCGGGCACGAGCTTCTTCGTCCCCGGCGGCCTCTCGAACGGCACGACCGTGATCGACCACTCGGGCGGCTCGCCGATCCTCTGGCAGCACCTCTTCTGGTTCTTCGGGCACCCGGAGGTCTACATCGCCATCCTGCCGGGCATGGGCGCCACCTCCCACATCCTCTCGACCTTCGCGCGCAAGCCCATCTTCGGCTACCGCGCGATGGTCTTCGCGATGTTCGCCATCGGGCTCCTCGGCTTCTTCGTCTGGGGCCACCACATGTTCATCTCGGGGATGTCGCCGCTGACGGGCGCGGCCTTCTCCGTGCTCACGCTCTCCATCGGCGTGCCCTCGGCCATCAAGACCTTCAACTGGCTGGGGACGCTCTGGGGCGCGCGCATCCGCTTCCACACGCCGATGCTCTTCGCCATCGGCTTCGTCTCGCTCTTCGTGGCGGGCGGCATCACGGGGTTGGTGCTGGGCCAGACAAGCTTAGACCTCTCGATGCACGACACCTACTTCGTGCTCGGGCACTTCCACCTCGTGATGGGCGTGGCGGCCATCTTCGGCATGTTCGCCGGCACCTACTTCTGGTTCCCGAAGATGTTCGGGCGGAAGATGAACGAGACGCTCGGCAAGATACACTTCTGGCCGACCATCGTCGGCGTCTACTCCATCTTCATCCCGATGCACGCGATGGGGCTGGTCGGGATGCCGCGCCGCTACTCGCAGTTCTACGAGATGCTCGACGGCAAGCTGGTCTGGATCTACAACTTCAACAGCCCGACCTACCCGCTCATCCAGTTCGTAAGCTGGGCGGCCATCATCACGGTCTCCGTCCAGTTCCTCTTCATCTTCAACTTCTTCTGGAGCCTCTTCAAAGGCGAGAGGGCTTCGGACAACCCCTGGGAGGCGACGACGCTGGAGTGGGTCACGGCGACGCCGCCGCCGCACGACAACTTCGGCGGCCGGGTGCCGACCGTCTACCGCGGCGCCTACGAGTTCGGCGTGCCGGGCGCGCCCGAGGACTACGTCTTGCAGACGACGCCGGACGAGACGGGGCCGAACGTTGCCTACGCGGACGAGGCGGAAGGACAAGGACGGGGAAGTAGTAATGGCAACGACGTTCACGGGTGACAAGGAGACGGCGGTGGCGCAGACCGAGGCCGTCCTCGACATCACGAGCACGCGGCGCCGGGGTGGCCGCGGGCGCGGCGGCAACGGCCGTGGGCCGGGCGGCGGCGGCGGCCCCGGCGGCGGCGGGCCGGGCGGCGGGGGCGGCGACGAGCCGCGGCGCTTCTCGCCCGAGCGCTACCGCCTGGGCGTGCTGGTCGGCATCGCCTCGATCCTGATGATGTTCACGGCGCTCGCGAGCGCCCTCATCGTCCGCTCGGGGATGCACACGTCCGTGGACTGGCGCGGCGGGCAGATGCCCACATTCGTCTACCTGAGCACGGGACTCATCGTCCTCAGCAGCCTGACCTTCATGCGCGCCAAGGCTTCCTTGAGGCACGGGGAGGAGGCGGGCTACAAACTCTGGCTGACGGTGACTCTGCTGCTCGGCCTCGGCTTCCTCGCCGCGCAGGTCCTGGCGTGGCGGCAGTTGGTGGCGGCGGGCGTCTACCTCGCCTCGAACCCGCACAGCTCCTTCTTCTACGTGCTGACGGGGCTGCACGGCATACACCTCCTGGGCGGCATCCTCGCGCTCGGCTACCTGCACTGGTTCGTGCGGCGGGCGGGGGGGCCGGAGGCGGAGCTGAAGCGGCGGACGCTGACCGACGTGGTCGGCATCTACTGGCACTTCATGGACGTGCTGTGGGTCTTCCTGTTCCTGCTACTCTTCTTCTGGAGGTGAGGCTTTGAGCACTGAAGCGCATGTCGGAAGGCTGCCGGCGACCGAGTGGGACGGAGGGGCGCTCCCCTACCGCGTCGGCCACCGCAAGCTCGGGATGTGGCTCTTCATCGTCTCGGACGCGATGACGTTCTCGGCGATGCTCATCGCATACTCCTACGCGCGCGTGTCGAGCGACGCGTGGCCGACGCCGTTCCCGTTCTACCCGTCGATCATCTTCTCGACGACGATGACGCTCTTCCTGCTCGCGTCTTCGTTCACGATGGTGATGGCGGTGCGCGCCTCGGCCCACAACAAGCTGCGCGCGGCCCGGCGCTGGATCGGCGCGACGATGCTCGGCGGCCTGACCTTCCTCGTCCTGCACTCCATCGAGTGGTCGCACCTCATCCACGAGGGGCTCCGGCCCTTCCGGCTCGCGGGCGAGTGGGCGGAGCGCTGGCCGCAGGCGCCGCCGCTCTTCGGCGCGAGCTTCTTCGCCATCACCGGGCTGCACATGTTCCACGTCCTGACGGGCGTCCTCTACCTCGGCGTCGTCGCCCTGCGCATCAAGAAGACGCGCCACGAGGACGTGGAGATCAGCGGGCTCTACTGGCACTTCGTCGACCTCGTCTGGATGTTCGTCTTCCCGCTCATCTACCTCATGTCGGTCGATTTCACGCCGGGGGCCGGACACTAAACGCAGCGGAGGCCACGATGTCGAGCGAAAACATCCGAGACGTGTTCCGCAAGTCTGACCTGCTGCTGATGGGCGTCTGCGCCCTGATGGCCGCGGGCTTCCTCGTGCTGGCGGGCTTCAACGCCGCCGAGGCGGGGAAGCTTCTGACGATAGACAGCCTCTTCTTCACGGGCATCTGCCTGCTGCTGGCGGTGACCTTCGCCGCCGTGCCCGCGCTCGCGATGCACCAGCGCGGCGTGCGCCCCTTCTACGTGGGCGACGAGGTGCCGCCCGCGCGCGCCCGCGAGCACGTGCACTTCGAGGGCGGCACGAAGCTCTTCCTGAACGTGCTGCTCGGGCTGCTCGTGCTGACCGTGATCGAGGTCTTTCTCGCGTACAAGCACGTGCCGCTCCACATCATGCTGACGCTCCTGATCGGGCTCTCGCTCGTCAAGGCGGCGATGATCGTGGCCTACTTCATGCACCTGAAGTTCGAGCGGATGAGCCTGGTGCTGACGCTCATCCCGACGCTCGCCGTCTGCATCTGCCTGCTCTTCATCGTCTTCCCCGACAGCTTCCGCGCCGGGGCACTGCGCACGACCAAGACCGAGGCCGTGCCCGCGGCCGCGGAGAAGCACGAGTGAGGTTCCGGAATTGACGAGCACGAGGGGCAACGTCATCTTCGTCTGCGCCGCGGCGCTCGCGCTCGCGGCCCTGGCGGCCGCGTGGCCCGAGGCGGCGCTGGCGCAGTGCCCGCTCTGCCGCTCGGCCTTGCAGAATGACCAGACGGCGCGCACGATGAACGCGGCAATCGTCGTCCTGCTCGTCCCGCCCGTCTCCATCTTCTGCGCCATCTTCGCCGTCGTCTACCGGAAGGCGAAGATGGACGGCGAGGGCGAAAACCGCCGGCCGGAGCAGACGCGTAAGTAAACCGAGTGTGACACCATGGCCGAAGAACTAGTCCCGGCGGTGGACGTGGAACGGCAGACCATCCGCGGCCGCGCGTGCCCCGCGTGCGGCGGCAAGATCATCCCGTCCGACCGCGCGGTCTACGAGAACAAGACCGACCCGGGCGGGGTCTTCCCCGCGTGGCAGTGCGAGCGCTGCGGCTACGAGGAGCTGAGCGAGAAGAAGGCGCCGGCCCCGAAGGCGCACCCCCCGAAAAAGAAGGTCGAAGAATGAGCGCGGAAGATAACAAGAGAACCGTCCAGCAGATTTTCGAAGCCTTCGGGCGCGGGGACATCCCCGGCGTCCTCGGACACGTCTCGGAGGACGTGACCTGGAAGGCGCCCGGCCCTTCGGTCGTCTCCTACTTCGGCGACCGGCGAGGCCACGCGGGTGCTACCGAGTTCTTCGTCCAACTCGGCACCAGCGTCGACTTCGAGCACTTCGAGCCGGGCGCGTTCGTCGCCGACGATGACAAGGTCGTCGTGCTCGGCCGTGAGCGCGGGCGCGTCAAGGGGACGGGCAAGACCTTCGACAACGAGTGGGCGCTCGTCTTCACCTTCGACGGCGGAGGCAAGGTCACGGGCTTCCAGTGCTACGAAAACACGGCGGCCATCGCCGAAGCGTTCTCCTGAGTGGGTTTTGGGTTTTGGGTGCTGGGTGCTGGTTTTGCCTTCCCTGCACCCAGCACCCAAAACCCAAAACCCGTTTTTATGAATGACTCGGTACTGCCGCACCTGAACGCCGCGCTCAACGCCACGAGCTTCGTGCTGCTGGCTTTGGCGCTCTACCAGATCAGGCGCGGGAACGTGCAGGCGCACCGGCGGCTGATGCTGTCGGCGCTCGCCGTCTCCGGCCTCTTCCTCATCTCCTACGTCATCTACCACGCGCAGCACGGCTCCGTCCGGTTCATGGGGCAGGGGGTCGTGCGCCCCGTCTATTTCATCATCCTCATCACGCACGTCATCCTCGCGGCGGCCATCGTCCCGCTCGTCTTCGTCACCGTCCGCCGCGCGCTGGCCGGCGACTTCGCGCGCCACCGGCGCATCGCGCGCTGGACGTACCCGCTCTGGCTCTACGTCTCGGTCACGGGCGTCGTCGTCTACCTCATGCTTTACCATTGGTTCAGGCCGTAGTCATTCGATGAGCGAAGTGCTGCCGAACACGGAAGGAAGTCGAAGGCGCACGCCCTGGCCGCTCGCGGTGGTGGCCGTGCTCTTCGTGGTCGTGCCCTTCCTGACTTGGTACTGGACTTGGTTCGGGCGGAGCCTGAGCGACGAGGAGATCGGGAAGTACCTCAGCGAAGACGGCCCGCGCCACGCGCAGCACGCGCTCTCGCAGGTCGCCGAGCGTTACGAGAAAGGGGACGCGGGCGCCGCCCGCTGGAACGCGCGGGTCGTCGCGTCGGCTTCGAGCCCTTCGCCGGACGTGCGCATGACGGCGGCTTGGGTGATGGGCGTCGAGCACAGGTCGGAGGAGTTCCGCGCCTCCCTCCTCAAGCTCGTCGCAGACCCGGAACCCATCGTGCGCCGCAACGCCGCGCTCGCGCTCGTGCGCTTCGGCGACCCGCGCTGCCAACCCGAGCTGCTCGCGATGCTCCGCCCCTACGCCGTGCGCGCGGCGGAGGCGGGCGAGGCGTTGACCGCGCTTACCGCGGGCTCGTACGTCAAGCGCGACTCGCTGCTGCTCAGGTTCACGAACGCCTCGGGCGAGGCGAAAGAGGTGCGCTCGCCGCTCCCCGGCACGGTCGGGCGCGCGGCGTTCAAAGAGGGCGAGAGGTTCGAAACCGGCGCGGAACTCTTCACGCTCGCGCCCGACGAGGAGCAGGTGACGGACGCGCTCACGGGACTCTACCTGCTCGGCGGCGTGGAGGCCCTGCCGGAGGTCGAGCGCTACGCGAGCGGGGTGGAGGGCGTGTCCGGCGGGGTGAAAACGAAAGCGACGCAGACGGCCGAGGCCATCAGGCGCCGCTCGTCTAGTGAATAGTCAGTGGTAAATAGTCAGTAGAGAAACCGAACGCCCGGCCTGAAGCTTCACTCCAGGCCGGGCGACAACTTCTATTTACCATTCACCATTTACTATTCACTGACCTGGCGGTGGCGGCGGGGCGTCGGGGAGCGCGACGCCGTGCATCGCCTCCCAGTCCTCGGTCGGCACCATCTCGATGGCGTCCCAGGGGCAGCCGTCGAGGAAGGCCCCGTCCGGCCCCTTGCTGATGCACTTCTGGCAGCCGATGCAGAGGTACGGGTCGACCTCGATGCGGCCGAAGGGCGTGTGGTCTTCGTCGGGCACCCAGAACATGCACGCCTCGATTGGGCAGTACTCGATGCAGGCGGGCGAGCCCGCGCAGCCCGTGCAGCAGTCGGTCGTGATGGCGAGGATGCGCGGCTTCTTCTTGCGCGTCGCCTTGCCGTCGCCCACAGACATCGGCCAGTGCTTTTCGACGATTCCGATCATGTGCGCTCTCTCGGCTCCGGACGTAAATCTCTGGAAGGCGTTGACACTTTAGCATGACTCAAATGGGCGCTCAATGAAAAAGAGAGTAGGCGGTAGGCAGATGGCAGTAGGCAGTCGAAGAACTATGCCTCAACTGCCTACTGCCATCTGCCTACCGCCTACTTTTCCATGTTAGAATCAACGCACATCGCTTTTAGTCTTTAACGTCAGTCGAAACGGGTTCGGATAAGCTGGGCCGGGGAAGGCGGCCGGGGCGCGCGTCCGCTGAAGTGCGCGCCCGAAGGCGTAGAAGGCATGAGCACTGTCGCTGGAATCTTCAACTCCACGGCCGAGGCCGAGGGAGCCGTCGCGGCCCTGCGCACGGCCGGCATCGCCGAAGACCGCATCAGTCTCCTGACACCGGGCACCTCGCGGGGGCAGCTCGACGAGGTGCCGACGACCGAGACGGAGCAGCCGGGCATGGGCGCCGCGCTCGGCGGGACGGTCGGCGGGGCGATGGGCGCCGCCGGCGGGGCCACTCTGGGGGCGGCCGCGGCCAGTCTCCTCGTGCCGGGCGTCGGCCCCATCGTGGCCGCGGGGCTGATCGGCGCGGCGCTCTTCGGCGCGGGCGGCGCGGCTGTCGGCGCGGCCGCCGGCAATACGCTCGAAGACTCTATGGCCGAAGGGCTGCCGCACGACGAGCTGTTCGTCTACGAGGACGCGCTGCGGCGCGGGCGCTCGGTCGTGCTGGCCGTGGCCGACGACGAGGCGGGCCGCGGGATAGCGCGCGACCTCTTCAAAGAGGCAGGGGCCGAGAGCGTGGACGCCGCGCGCGAGGCCTGGTGGGTCGGCCTGCGCGACGCGGAGGAGGCCGAGTACACGGTCGACGGCGGAGACTTCGGCGTTGACGAGCCGGTCTTCCGCCGCGGCTTCGAGGCGTCGCTCCACCCCAGCGCGCGCGGGCACGCTTACGAAGAGGACGCCGCGCGCCTGCGCGAGTGCTACGGCGCGGAGTGCGAGGAGTCCGCCTTCCGCCACGGCTACGAGCGCGGCCGGCGCTACGAGAGCGAGCTTCTGGAGAGACACAAGGGTTGAAGGACACTCTCCTGAGCATCCTCGTCCTTGTCGGCATCCTCGCCGCGAGCGCGTTCATCACCAACTGGTTCGCGCGCACGATGTACAACCGCTGCGCCGCCTGCGGCACCCTCAACGCGAAGCGGCGCGCGCAGTGTCGCTCGTGCGGGGAAGTGATAAAGAGATAGTAGCCGGTAGTCAGCAGTCGGTAGAAAGTCAGGCGGCGCGGCTCTCATCGTTGACCGATGAGAGCCGCGCCGCCTTAACCTTTTTCCGGCTGAATACTGTATGGATTCGTACCGGGTGGCCGCGTCGGGCCGTGTCTGGATACGAGGCGCGGGGTAAAGCCCGCACATAAAAGCCGTGCGCGCGGCAACCGGAGGCTAAATCGTCTCATCGGAAAGTTAAGCGGCCGCGGCCGCCGTTTGAAACGAAGCCTCGCACGGACGAAGAAGGTTCGAAGGATTTTCACTGGACTTGAAAAGCTGGTGACTGCTAGAGTGTAAGGCAGCGTCCGCCGGACTTTGGCGGACGCCTCCGCTTGTCACCGTTAGAACCTGTCCGGCGGCCCCCGACGGCCCTCCTGAGGCGGTTTCTTAAGCTTAACAATTGCTCGATTCGAAGGAGTCTCCGAAACCCCCGGCTCCCTCTCTATTTTTTCGAGGTCTTTATGCCCTTTTCCCGTTCCGTTCCCCCGACGAAGAAGAAGAGAGTCACGCTCGCCGTCTCCGGCGCCGGCATCATTCTCATAGCCCTCGTCGCCGCCGTGTCCCTGAGCGCCAACCGCGCGCAGACGCCCGTCCGCGACATCTCCTTCAGCCAACTCCGCGAAATCTCCGAGTCCGGCGTGGCGCAGACGGTGAGAGTCGCGGGCGAGGTCGTGACGGTGACGCAGGCGGACGGCGCCGTCGTCCAGAGCGTCGTCACGAACGCCGTCGCGCAGCACGAGGTCGTCGCGGCCTTCGAGAAGGCGCGCGTGCCCGTCACCTTCGAGACGCAGCAGCCGGGCGTGCTCGTCACGATTCTTAACTACAGCTTGCCGGCCGCGGCGCTTCTCATCTTCGGCCTCATCGGCTGGCGCGTCTACGCCAGCATGGGCGTGCAGAACGACTCGTCCGCCAGCGAGACCGGCCCCGCGCAGCCCGTCACCTTCCAGGACGTGGCCGGCGTCGACGAGGCGCGCGCCGAACTGGCCGAGACCATCGAGTTCCTGCGCGACCCGGACAAGTTCGGCCGACTCGGCGGGCGTCCGCCGCGCGGCATACTCCTCTCCGGCCCCCCGGGCACGGGCAAGACCCTGCTCGCGCGCGCCGCCGCCTGCGAGGCCGACGTGCCTTTCCTCTCCGTCTCCGGTTCCAGCTTTCAGGAGAAGTTCGCGGGCCTCGGCGCGGCGCGCGTCCGGCGGCTCTTCGCGCGCGCGCGCAAGCTCGCGCCCTGCGTCATCTTCATCGACGAGATCGACGCCCTCGGCCGGAAGCGCGGCCGCGGCGGCGACTCGGCCTCGGCCGACCAGGATCAGACCTTGAACCAGCTCCTCGTCGAGATGGACGGGTTCGAGCAGTTGAGCGGGGTGGTCGTCATCGCCTCGACCAACCGCCCGGACATCCTCGACTCGGCGCTCACGCGGCCGGGCCGCTTCGACCGTGAAATCACAGTCAACCTCGCGGACATGCGCGGGCGCGAGCAGATACTCCGCGTCCACGCGCGCAAGCTCAAGCTCGAAGACGGGCTCGACCTCGGCTGGATCGCGCGCGGCACGCCCGGCTTCTCGGGCGCCGACCTGGCGAACCTTCTGAACGAGGCCGCCATCGCCGCGACGCGCGACAACTCGGAGGCGGTCGGCCGCCCGCACGTCGAATACGCGCGCGACAAGATTCTGATGGGCGTCGAGCGCAAGGGCTTTATGATGGACGAGGAGGAGCGCTACGCGACGGCCGTCCACGAGGCGGGCCACGTCGCGGTGGGCTTGGCCGTGAAGAACGGCGACCCGATTCACAAGGTCTCCATCCTGCCGCGCGGGCGCGCGCTCGGCGTGACGCAGGCCCTCCCCGAACGCGACCGCCTGATGCGGACGCGCGAGTACCTCGAAGACCAGATCGCGATGCTGCTCGGCGGGCGCGCGGCGGAGGTTCTTTTGCTCGACACGATGACGGCGGGAGCCTCGAACGACATCGAGCGCGCCGTCGAGATCGCGCGCCGCATGGTCGCGGAGTTCGGCATGAGCCCGCTCGGCCCCATCCACCTCGGCAAGCCCGAAGACCCGCACAGCCAGAAGCTCCTCGACCGCATCGAGCACGCGACCAATGACATCATCGAGGCGCAGCTCAAGCGCGCCTGCGAGGTCGTGGACTCGCGTCGCGCCGAGATCGCGCACCTCGTCGCCGGCCTGCTGGAGCGCGACACGCTCGACGCCGACGAAATCCACGAGAGCTTCGGCATCGTCCAGGAAAAGGCCGCGTAACGAATCCGGAAAGAGAAGTCCCCGCGGGGGCGGCTGAAGAAGGGAAGTCCTTTCGATTCAGCCGCCCTCTTTTTTCGCGCGCGTGCGATTTTAGAAATGCGTGACGAAGGGGGCCGCAGGGGTGTATATTTCGGCCCACAGCTCTCCCGCTGAAGAGCGCGTGCAGAACCCGGAGCGGGTGGCGCGCGGAGGCAGACCGATGAGAAGAAAAAATCTGAGAAGGCTGACGGGCGCGTCCGTCGCGCCGTTGTTACTGTTGCTCTGCGTGACGGCCCTTTCACCGTCGACGACCACACACGCGCAGGCACGGCGTGAAGTAGACCGGAACGACGACAGCCGGAGCGAACCCGTCCACGTCGAGCGCAGCTCCGACAGCAGCAGCAGCAGTCGGAATGACAGCAGTTCCAGTAGCAACAACAGTAGCAGTAGCAGTTCGAGTAGTAGCAGTAGCAGCAGTAGTTCCAGCAGCAGTTCGAGCAGCAGCAGCGACACAAGCAGCAGCAGCAACGACAGCGGCAGCCGTGAACGCAGAGGGGACGGCGACCGCAGAGGAGGCGACGAAGGCCGGAGAGGCGGCCACGACCGCGGCGACAGAGGCGACAGAGGCGATAGAGGCGACAGAGGCGGCAGGGGCGACGGCGAAGGCCGTCACCATCACCGCGATAACCCCGGCGGTGGCGGCTCCGGTGATAACCCGGTGGGCGGCGGCTCCGGGACAGGCGGCGACGTAGGCGGCGGCTCCGGAAACGGCGGCGGGAACCGCGGCGGCGAAGGCGGGCGACATCACGGCGGCGGGCGCGGCGACGGCGATAATCACCGCGACCACGGCCGGAGACACGACAAGGACGATAGAGACCACCACCGCGACCGTCACCGCCACTCACGTTACGACGACACGATCTACCAGCCGACAGACAACAACGCGGGCTATCAGGTCGGCGACGGCCGCGACGAGTGCCAGCGCGGCTACGACCAGGGCTACGCCACGGGCCTCAGCGACGCGCGCAGGGGCCAGTCCAAAGACCCGTACCGCTCGCGCCACTACAAGAACGGCGGCGGCGGCTTCTGGACTTTGGGCCGGAGCGCCGCGGACAAACAGGCGTACCGCGACTGCTTCCTCCGCGGTTACGAGGAAGGGTTCGGCGCACCCTAATCTTCACTAAGTAGGAGTTCACCACAGAGGCACAGAGACACAGCTTAAAGAATTTGAGATTGTCTTAGCTGTGTCTCTGTGCCTCTGTGGTGAAACCTCCTGTCGGCCCGCACGCTTGATTGTTCGCCCTCATCTCTTGTAACTTTCTTGCGTAACGTTTGAGGGGAGCTGCCCTTCCCGAAAGCCTGTACACTCCCGAAGTCCTTCAACGAATGCCCTACCCGAGCGTTGAGCGCATCGAGTTGCCGCTCCTGCAGGAGTTGGCCGCCACGGGCGGCGCGGAGCACGTGCGCTTTCTCTACGACCGCCTGGTCGCATACTTCCCGCAGCTCGGCCCCGAAGAGGTTTTGGCCGCGGGCGACGGCCACCGCCGCCAGTGGCGCCGCCTCGTGCAGGCGGCCGCGCGCGGCCTCGACGAGAGGCGCGAGATCGAGCGCGACCGCGGCCGCTGGCGTCTGACGGAGCGTGGAAAGCGGCGCGTCGCGGACGAGGAGATACAGTTCACCTTCGACGCGCCCCCGCCGGTCGAGTCGGCCGCGGCCGAAGGCCTCTCGCACGTCGAAGTCCAGTTGATGCTGGTCGAGGTCGCGCGCGTGCTCGGCTACCACGCGCAGGCCGAGTTCGATTACTACGACGTCGTCTGGCGCGAGGCCGAGGACAGCCCGCGCCTCAGCCACGTCTTCGAGGTGCAGCGCAAGGGGAACGTGGACGCCGCGCTCGCCAAGCTCAAGCGCGCCTACGACGCGCAGCGCACGCGCCCCTTCCTCGTCGTGGACAGCGAGCGCGACACGAACCGCGCCGAGCGGCAGTTGAGCCTCGCGCGCACAGGCCCCTTCCACGAGATAGGCCGGGTCACGACCATTCTCAGCTTCGAGCAGCTTTTGCGCCTCCACCGCTCGCTCACCTCGGTCGGGGACATCCTCGCCGCGCTCTTCGACCGATGAACACGGCCACGCCGCTCCGCAAGCAGTACCTCGACATCAAGCGCCGCCACGCCGACGCCATCCTCCTCTTCCGCATCGGCGACTTCTACGAAGCATTCGACGACGACGCGCGCCTGCTCGCGCGCGAGCTGGACATCGTGCTCACCTCGAAGCCGATGGGGCGCGGCCTGCGCGTGCCGCTCGCGGGCGTGCCGCACCACAGTCTCGAACGACACCTCGCGACGCTCATCTCGCGCGGCCACCGCGTCGCCATCTGCGAGCAGTTGACCGCGACGCCCGTCCGCGGCGAAGCGGCGGGGCGCGGCCTCATCGAGCGCGACGTGGTGCGCGTCGTCACGCCCGGCACGGTCTTAGAGACCGGGCTGCTTCAGAGCAAGGTCAACAACTATCTCGCGGCCTTCGCGACGGACGGCCGCCGCGCCGGTCTGGCCTACGCCGACGTGACGACCGGCGACTTTCAGGCGACGGAACTCGACGCCGACGCCGCGCTCGCGGAGCTGCAACGCATCGCGCCCTCCGAGGTGCTCGTTTCGAAGAGCGTGGCCGCGCACGCCTCGAACCTCCCGGGCTTCATCACGCGCCGCCCCGACGAAAACTTCGAGCCGGGACAGGCCAAGCGAGTCCTGCAAAGACACTTCGGCGCGCGCACGCTCGCGCCCTTCGGCCTCTCGCGCTGGCCGCTCGCGGCCACGGCCGCCGCCGCCGTCATCACCTACCTTTCGGAGACGCAGGCGGGCGTCTCCGAACAGTTGACGCGCCTGACGAGCTACAACCCGGAGTCCTACATGGTGCTCGACGCGCAGGCCGTCCGCAGCCTTGAGCTGTTCGACAGTACGGGCGGCGCGCCTTCGCTCCTGGCGACTCTGGACGAGACGCGCACGGCGATGGGCGGGCGCATGCTGCGCCGCTGGCTGCGACAACCCCTGCTCGACCTCGCGGAGATCGCGCGGCGGCAGGAGCACGTCGGCTGGTTCGCCGCGCACGACAAAGACCGCGCCGAACTCGCCGCCGCCCTGGAGAACGTTCACGACCTCGAACGCCTCTCGGGCCGCGCTCGCGCCGGGCTGGCGACGCCTTCGGAAGTCTTAGCCATCAGGCAGAGTCTCGAAGCCGTGCCGCGCGTGCGCGCCCTGCTGCAACGCGAGGCCGCGAGGTTCGGCGCGCTGCTCTCTTCGCTTCCGACGTGCGAGGGCGTGCTCGGTCGCATACGCTCGGCCATCAACGACGACCTGCCGCGGCGCGGCGACGGCTCGGGCGTCGTCCGCGAAGGCTTCTCGGAAGAGCTGGACTCTCTACGCTCGCTCCTCAAGAACGGCAAGACCTTCCTCGCCGAGATGGAACAGCGCGAGCGAGCGCGCACGGGGATCAAGAGCCTGCGCGTCGGCTACAACAAGGTCTTCGGCTACTTCATCGAGGTTACGCGTCCGAACCTCCACCTCGTCCCGGCCGGCTACACGCGCAAGCAGACGCTCGCCGCCTCCGAGCGCTTCGTCACGCTGGAACTGAAGGAGCACGAGTCGCTCGTCCTCAACGCGCAGGAGCGCATCACGGAGCTTGAGGCGGGCATCTTCAGACAGGTCTGCGCCGAGATCGGCCGCGCGCGCGAAGAGATACTCTCGGCCGCCTCGACGCTCGCACACCTCGACGCCGTCGCCTCGCTCGCGCAGGCGGCGGCGCGCTGGAACTACGTGCGGCCGGCGGTCGTCGACGAACCCGTTCTCAACATCCGCGGCGGGCGCCACCCCGTTCTCGAAAGGCTGAACGAGGAGGGCGAGTTCGTCGCCAACGACCTCGAGCTCGGGGGCGCGGGCGCGCCGGAGATCGCGCTCATCACGGGGCCGAACATGTCCGGCAAGTCGACGTACCTGAGGCAGGCGGCGCTCGTCGTCATCATGGCGCAGGCGGGGAGTTTCGTCCCCGCGCGTGCGGCGACGGTCGGCCTCACCGACCGCGTCTACACGCGCATCGGCCTCTACGACCGCATCGGCAGCGGCGAGTCCACCTTCATGACGGAGATGACGGAGACGGCGCACATCCTCCACCACGCCACGCCGCGCTCGCTCGTCCTTTTGGACGAACTCGGGCGCGGCACCTCGACCTACGACGGCCTGGCGGTGGCGCGCGCCGTCCTCGAATACTTGCACAACCACCCGCGCCTGCGCTCGAAGACTCTCTTCGCCACGCACTACCACGAGCTGACGGCGCTCTCCGAGACGCTGCCGCGCCTGCGCAACCTGCACGTCGAGATCGCGGAGCGCGACGGCGAGCTCGTCTTCCTCTACCGCGTCGTGCCCGGCGTCGCCGAAGGCAGCTACGGCGTCTACGCCGCCAAGCTCGCGGGCCTGCCCGCGCCCGTCGTCCGCCGCGCCGAAGAACTCCTGCGCGAATACGAGTCCGGCAGGACGGAAGACGAGAGGGTCGCGGGCGAAGCGCTCGAACAGTTCGACGCCTCAGCCTGGGGCCGCGGCGCGCGCATCGTCGAAGAACTCCTCGCCGCCGACATAGACTCGCTCGCCCCCGTCGAGGCCCTCATGAAACTCTTCGAGCTGCGCCGCCTGGCCGAAGGCGAGAAGGAGAAGGGGGCGAGGTCGTTCAAGACGGCTTGAGACAAATTGAGTACGACGCGGGTTTCCTTACGGAGTTAGGCCGAGCGATGCGGCTGTTCATGCCCTACTGTGGAGTTAGACGGATACGTTCGGCTTTTCACGCCCTATTGCGGACTTAGGCCGACACATTCGGCACAATATTAGTTAGGCGCTAGCCTTATATCGTCGGACTAATCGATTGCCATGGGTTGCGACATTCATCTCTGGGTGGAGACTTTCGACGGGGCAATGTGGAAGTTCGCGCATCCTTATCGCATTTGTGGAGAGGGGCGCGAGTCGTGGGTTGTGTGGGAAGAGCCTTACCCTGAACGTAATTACTACCTCTTCGCCCTTCTTGCAGATGTCAGAAATGGTGGCTCAATCAAGCTCAGGCCGATCTCGCCGCCGAAGGGCATCCCGTCCGACCTCAGTGAAATCGGCTCTCGGATCTGCCGTGAGTGGGGGCCGGAGGGTCATAGCCATAGCTGGCTTGTGGCGGACGAATTACTGTCTTATGACTGGTCGCGACGGAGCGCTATTCAGGAAGGGCGTAGCGAGGGAGAGGTCTGTCAAGATTTTGTGGAGAGATTCCTTCCGACACTACGCGAGCATGGGAGGGCTGGGTCGGTGCGGGTAGTCTTCTTCTTCGATAATTGACTGCCATCAGTGCCGCGCCTAACAACGGCATGCGGCGGAGCGCGGACACTCACCCTGTCATGTTTCCTCAACGGGGCCGCGCGCCCGCTGATGCCGGGCGTTAGCTGCTCCGAATGTGTGTGGGTGACTTTCCGATGAACGGCGATGGTAAATCAGCTAAGTTGAGCCCGGGGAGAATCTTCTTCCTCTGTGCCACCGGCGTAGCCCTAGTCTACTCCGTGTACTCGCTGCCAGGCATACTCGGCTTGAAGGGGCGCGGCCCGGCTGAGGGCGTCGCTCGGGGCGTCGCCCCGCTGCCGCCTTCGGGTAAGCCGGCGGAGACGGAGTTGACGGGCGTGTGGGTTCCCGACGAAGCCACCGCGGCACGCCTCGGTGGGCTTAGCTCCTGGCCTCCCGCGGCCACCCGCCTCGACCTCGGGAAAGGTTCCTTCGAGTTGGTGGGGGTGCCATACTTCAGCCCGAGGAGTGTCCCCCGGGTACAGCTCGCCTCGTGGCGGGGGAGTTGGAACCTGTACCGTCAGCAGGACACGTGGGCGGTCTACCTCATGCACCAGGAGGCGGAGGGGAGGGGGTTGCTATACCGCGAGGGGGCGGAGTATAGGATGGTGCTGACTCTCGGAGACCCATCGGTCAACGAGCCGCTCTCGTTCGTCCGAAGGAGATGACTGGCCGCGAATACAGCCAGGCCGGGGGCCGCAGCTAACAACGGCATGCGCCCGACCCGCGACACGGCAGCTTTCAAATTTCTCCACTCGCTCTGGGCGGCGGGTGATGCCGGGCGTTGGGCGCTTTAAAGTTATGGAACTGGTTGAGCAAATAAACGCGCACGCATACCTGTACCTCGCCGAGATTGGCGAGCCGGAAGATAATGTGCTCAGGCTGGTAATCGAAGAGGCACGAGCCAGCAGCGAACCCGAGGAGATGAAGATCGGCGACGTAGTCTTAGCTGGCGCCCGCCCTATCATCTCCGATGATACGTGTTATGCCTATGAAGTCTTATTCGGCAGTTATGTGGCTTATTCCGTAAGGAATGAGTCGTACACCCCAGAGGATAAGTCTGAGGAGTACGTCGGGCGTTTATTCCGCGTCTACTCGAAGTCCCACTTCCTCGATTACGTCCGCACTGCGACCTTCGCCTCCGACGAGTATCCGGGCAAGCTTAACCATTACGAAATCGTCTGCGAGAATCATATCCTCGATGTTGTCTCAGTCGGCGAGCCGGATATAACCATCGTACGCCGCGCCCGACAACGGCATGCACCCGACTGCGGACACGAAGATTCTCACGTTAATTGATGGGGCCGCGCGGCGGGTGATGCCGGGCGTTGGGCGGCTCAACTGCCTCTGAATGAGAGGGCTAATGAAATATCAACGATCCATCCTGCGGCCTCTGTTTCTAGTCACCTCGCTCGTCCTTGCGGCCCTGCTCTTCTACCCAAGCAGCCCGGCCACTTCGCAGACGCCCGACAAGAACTTGAATGCGAACACCGGACGCCAGGGTCGAAAAGCGGACCGGCTTCCGCCCAGGCCCGCGCCGACGCCCACCCCCGAGTCGCCGGAGGACGTCGTCAAGGTCGATGTCGACCTCGTCAAAATCGATGCGCTGGTGCTGCAGAAGAACACAGCGCGCATCGTCGGCGGTTTGCAGAAAGAAGATTTCCTGCTTTACGAAGATGGAATCAAACAGGAGATTACACACTTCAGCCAGGATGAGCTGCCGCTCTCGGTGGTGGTCGCCATCTATCGCGGGCCTACCTGTCCGCATCCGAACGATGTCTGGAGCTACCAGGCACATCGCGCCGCGCGTGAAGCAATTGATCGTCTCAAACCTGTCGATGAGGTCGCGGTGATGTCCTTCACCGATACCGCTCAGCTAATTCAGCCGTTCACGCGTAACCGCATACTGCTCTGGAACGCGCTGGAGAACATTCCACCGCAGGCAAAAACTGTAAGCCAAGCGAAATGCTTCAACATCATGTTTGCGGACGCCGCGGAGCACATGCTCAAGGCGAGCAATCCGGCCGGACGTCGCGTCATCATCGTGATTACGTCCATGACGACTCTGTTCGATTGCACCAACGGACCTTCCAATCGAGAAGCCACCAACGCGGTTTACGAATCGGGGGCGGTCGTTTGCGCCATCATTCCCAACGTCCTGGTCCGACGTGTCGACAATGCGCTCGAATACGCTACCACTCGCTTGAACAAAGTTATCGCTGCCGACTACATGGACCTGGAACATTTGGCGAACGAGACCGGCGGCGAAGTGCTCGCGGACAGACCTGACAAGCTAGACACGACCTTCCAAACGCTGATCGATCACCTGCGCAGTCGCTACAACATGGCGTTCGTCTCGACGAACAAAAAGCGGGACGGCACGACGCGTAAATTGAAACTCGACATCGATCCCGCGCGACAGAAATCGCAAGGCAAAATGGTCATCAAAGCCCGACGGAGTTACATCGCGCCGCGAAGTTGATATCTGGCATGGCTCGCGGATCTCTCATCAAATTGTAATTGACTACTGCACACGTGTCCTCAGCATGGCGGTAGAATGCAGGGTCTCGCAGACAAGCCCTGGGGGATGCGCGAGTTCGGCGTGCGCACTCCGGACGGGCACCGGATTATGTTCGGCCAGGAACTCTGAGCCGCCCGCCGCCGAACCACGGCACGAACTCGACTTCCGACACGCCGCCTCTCATCAAATCTAATCTCGCTGGCGGGTAACGCCGAGCGTCAACTCGTTCCGGTGAAACCTTGCAAGTCCTCACCCGTAATAAGCTGTAAGTATAAGGTCTGCTTCTCAAGAGATGGATTAAATCTAACGAAAGTTTATTCAAAGCGAACGAACTATCCTTAAAGGCGCGTGTTGCGAATCAACTCGATCTCACACCTCATCGAACCGGGCTCGTAATTAGATGAACTTGTATTGAGGAACAATCCACGCGTCCGCTTCGACGCGTCTGGACATCACGGCGACCGAGTCGAAGTGAGGAGAATGATATGGGCAGAGTCAACCGGCGAGAATTCATCAGACAGGCCGCGGCCTGCGGCGCGGCCTTAGCGTTGGGCGGGGCGGCGAGCGCGCGTTCCAAAGTAAACTGGCGGGAGCGACGCGACCTGTTCCCGGAAGGCGTCGCATCGGGCGACCCGGACTCCGGCAGCGTGATTCTGTGGACGCGCAGGCCCTTCGAGAAAAGCGAGCGCCAGATGCTGACGGTCGAAGTCGCCGAAGACGAGCGGTTCCGCCGGGTCGTGGCGCAGGCGCCCGCTCCGGTTTCGCCGGCGACCGACTGGACGGCCCGAGTGCTGGTCGGCGGGCTCAAGCCGGCGCGGGTCTATTGGTATCGATTCACCGACGCGGACGGCAACGGCAGCCGCATCGGCCGCACCATCACCGCGCCGCGGCCGAACGACGCGCGGCCTGTGAACTTCGCCTTCGTGAGCTGTCAGGATGTCAACGAGGGCAAGCTCAACGCCTATCGCCGGATGATTTACGAAGATGAACGCGCTCCGGCGGCCGACCAACTCAATTTCGTTCTGCACCTGGGTGATTTCATCTACGAGGTGGTCGAGTACCCCGACGAGGTGAAGACACGCTACGACCGCACGATCTATGAGGTTGCGCGCATCCCGGATGGCCTGAAGGTCGCCAGGTCATTCCACATACCGCTGACCGTCGAAGGCTATCGCGCCGTGTACAAGGGCTACCTCGCCGACCCCGACCTCCAGGATGCCCGCGCGCGCTGGCCGTTCGTCGCCATCTGGGACAATCACGAATTCTCTTGGCAGGGCCGACAGAGCATCGTCCAGGCGGGCGGCGAGCCGCAGCCCGGTCAGACCGTCAAGGTCGCCGCCAACCAGGCCTGGTTCGAATACGTCCCGGCTCGCGTCCAGCCTCCGAGCGGCTCGCTTGCCGAATTCGGTGCGGTCGCGGTCAAGAACGTCAAGATCGACAAGTGGGACGAGAACGGACTAGGGCTTGAGCCGAACAATCTGACCGCGATCCGCAGCCTGATCGCTTACCGGGCGTTCCGCTACGGCAAGCACCTCGACCTCCTCCTCACCGACCAGCACAGCTTCTGCGGCGACGACCCGACTGACGCCGAGGGGGTTGGAAAAATCTATGACCCCGCCTTCAACGGAATGTTCTCCGAGGAGGCGACAATCGCGCTCGACGCGGGACGCGCCTTCGACGGCGGAAAGCCGCCCGCCGAACTCCATTTCCGCGACGCGCGCATTCCGAATCCGCGCAAGGAGACGCCGCCGCGCACCATCCTCGGCGTCGAACAGAAGGCATGGTTCAAAGACCAACTGCGCAAATCGAAGGCGACGTGGAAAATCTGGGGCAATTCGCTCGGCGCTATCGACCATCGCGCGGACCCGCAAAATCTCCCCGCTGGAATGGTCAAGAATCCGTGGCCCGCGGATACCTACGCCATCTTCCGCACTGACGACTACGGAGCGGCCTACGCCGAGCGCAAGGAGATTTACGACCTCGTGCGCGACGCGAAGATCACCGGCTTCGCCATCGTATCCGGAGACCGTCACAGCTTCTGGGCGGGGTATGCCGCGGCCGAACTCCCGCCTCGGAAATTCGAGCCCGTGGGATTGAGCTTCGTCGGCGCGTCGCTCGCAAGCCCGGGCACGATGGAAGCTCTTGAGCATGGCTTACGCAAGGAGCACCCGCTCCGCGCATTGTTCCTCGCCGACCGGCCGGATGGCGGTAAGCCGGACTGGAGCAACAACATGCTGCTCCGGCACGGCGTCCGCTCTTGCCTCGAATACGCGAAGAGCTTCAACCTCCAGCGCGCACGCGCGCTCTCGAACCCGCAGCTCGCGCCGCAACTAGAGTTCGTCGACCTGGGCGGCCACGGCTACGCGAAGGTGCGCCTCACCGGCGGTGAGATGCGCACCGAGTTCGTGTGCATCCCGCGGCCGATCAGCCGCAGCGCGAGCCCGGACGGCGGGCCGCTACGCTACCGCGTCGCGCACGTCGCCAAGCTTTGGGCACCGGGCGAGCGGCCGCGCCTCGAGCAACGAGTTCTGGAAGGCGAGGTCGGACTGTCGATCTGACGGTGCCCCTGCGGCTAAGTGGCGCACACCTTGACCTGGTCGTAATCGAGCGGCGGCGTGCCGCCTGTCAAATATATTCAATGGCTCGGCGCGGCGGGTAATGTCGGGCGTTAGGGGCAAGAGGACGCGGGCCTATGAATGAAAGCGAGCGGATCCGCTGCCGCGTGGCCGCCTGCCGAGAGCCGCAGGTCGGCGCCGGCGAGTGGCGCTTCTACCTGATTAATGACGGGGACGTGCCCCTCGAATCCGCGGCGTTATACCGGGTCAGCACCGAGTGGGGCGACTTCGGGCACAGTCAGGCCGCCGACGTGCACGTCACCGACCTCGCCCCCGGGGCGCACGCGCCGATCTGGCGAGACGACGGGGAGTTCCGCATTGAGTTGTCGCTGCTCGTACGCGCGGGCGGCCGCGAGGCGCGGCTGAATTTCGAATTCCCCAAGCTCTACATTCAGAGGAACCTGCGGCGCGTGGATGCCTTGGGCAAACTCGGGTGGGAGGAGTCCGCCGAAGGCTGAAGAGGTTTAAGTTGGTGCGCCGCCTGACAACTCAATGTCCGGCCGGGTCTGTGTGTATCTGCACCCTCGAACGGGGTATCTCCTGCTGGAGGGCGCGGATGACGCGGACGGTGAGGTCGTGCGCCTGTTGGAGCGTCTGGTCGGCCTCGACTTCGAGGTGGAGGTCGATGAACTTGTGCGAGCCGGAGCGGCGCGTGCGCAGGTCGTGGAAGCCGAGGACGCCCTCCCCGCGGAAGCGCTCGACGACCGACGCGACCTTGTCGTCGATGGCGCGCGGGAGTCGCCTGTCCATCAGCACGTGCACAGAGTCGCGCGCCACCTCGAAGGCGGAGTAGAGGATGAAGCCGGAGATGAGGAGCGAGACGACGGGGTCGGCCAGCGTCCAGCCGGTGAGCGCGACGAAGAAGAGCGCGAAGAGCGCGGCGCCGTTCGTGTAGACGTCGGTGATGTAGTGGGCGGCGTCGGCCGTTAGCGCGGGCGAGTCGGTCTTGCGCGCGACCTGGCGGAGACGCCTGACGAGCGCGACGCTCACGCCGCAGGCGACGGCCATCGTGCCCACGCCCAGCCACTCCTCTGCGGTCGGGTGCGGCGTGATGATGCGCCGGATCGCCTCCCACATCAGGAAGAGGCCGGACGCGCCGATGACGAAGGACTGGAAGAGGCCGGCGAGCGACTCCGCCTTGCCGTGGCCGTAGCGGTGGTCTTCGTCGGGCGGCACGGCCGCGGCGCGCACGGCGTAGTAGTTGATGACGGACGCGAAGATGTCCATCGCCGAGTCGAGCAGCGAGGCCCAGACGCTGATCGAACCCGTCAGCAGGCCCGTCACGGTCTTGAGGGCGATGAGGAAGGCGGCGGCCAGGACGGAGAGGCGCGCGGCCGAAGCTTTGAGCTTCGCCTCGGAGGCGTGCGCGCCCGCGGCCTGTGAACTCACGTCCTGCATAAAGGTTCCGCGCCGGATTTTAGCAAATCAGTGCGCGAGCGCGTCAGGGTGTTCGGAGACCTCCTCCTCGAACTTTCCGCGCCGGCCCAGCGTGACCGCGGCCACGCCCGCGAAGATGAGGAGCGTGGCGACGGCGTGGCGCAGGCCGGGCAGCTCGCCCGCACCGAGCAGGAGGGGCGCGACGACGAAGGCGAAGAGCGGCTGGAGGTAGATGTAGACGGCGACCGTGCTCGGCGGGACGCGCTCCAAAGCCCACGCGTTGAGGTAGTAGGCGCCGACCGTCTGCGCGAGCACGGTGTGGACGAGTACGAGCCAGACGACGAGGCCGAAGTTCGAGGGGTCTGTCTGCGCGAGGTGGTAGCCGCCGAACGGCACCGCCGCTATCGCCCCGATGGCGAAGAGCCACGTCATCGCCGTCAGCGCGCCGTAGCGCCGGAACACGTCCTGCGAGACGGCGAGGTAAGCGCCGTAGCAGAAGGTGTTGGCGACGAGAAGAAGGTTGCCCCTCATCGTGTCGCCGCCGAGGTCGGCGCGCAGAGGGTCTATCAGGTAGACGACGCCCGACGCGGCGACGAGCGTGCCGAGCGCGACGCGCAAGCTCAGCCTGTCTCTGCCGAGCAGCGTGCCGACGAGTAGCGTGAAGACGGGGATCGTCGCGTTGAGGAGCGCGGCGTTGACCGCGGTCGAGAGCGAGAGACCTTTGACGTAGAGGAACTGGTTGAAGACGACGCCGAGGAGGCTGTAGAGCACGAGCCGCGCGAGGTCGCGCCGGCCGGGCGTGACGAGCCGGCCGCGCAGGCCCATCAGCAAAAGGAAGGAGACGGCCGCGCCCCCGACCCGTATCGCCACGAGCCCCGTGCTCGGGACGGCGCGCAGCGCGATCTTGCCCAGCACGGGCCACGTCCCGAAGATTATTTGAACAGCCAGAAGGGCTACGTGCGGCCCCCGTGTATGGCGGGATTGATTCATTTGTTCATTTCTTCATTGAATCAATGAACCGATGAACCAATCAGACGATTAGCTATACTCGCCGCCCTTCGCGCCGGTGCCTTCGCCGGGCTCGCCCGCGGAGGTGTTGTCGGGGTCGGCCTGCGCGTCCGGGCTGGAGGAGCCCGTGTTCTGCCCCTCGGGCGTCTGGCCGTGCTGCGCGCCGTACTCCTGGCTCTCGGCGTCGGTCGTGACGTTCGAAGGCGCCTCTTCGGGTTGGTTCGTGCTCATCGTTCCCCCTCGTCGGTCTCAGGCAATCAGGTAGAGCGGGTTCTCAAGAATCTTCTTGAGCGTCTGCAGGAACTTGGCGCCGGTCGCGCCGTCCACGATGCGGTGGTCGCAGGAGAGCGTGACCTTCATCATCTGGCGCACCGTCACCTCGCCGTCGCGCACGACCGGCGTGGGCGTCATCGCGCCGACGGCGAGGATGCAGGCCTCGGGCGGGTTGATGAGCGCGGTGAACTCGTCAATGCCGAACATGCCGAGGTTGCTGACGGAGAAGGTCGCGCCGGTGTACTCCTCGGGCGCGAGCTTGCGGTTGCGCGCGCGCTCGGCGAGTTCTTTAACTTCGCGGCTGATCTGGCCGACCGACTTCGCGTTCGCGTTGCGCACGACCGGCGTGATGAGCCCGTTCTCCAAGGCGACTGCGACGCCGATGTCCGCGCGCTCGTAGTAGCGGATGACCTTCTCCTGGAAGGAGGCGTTGACGGCCGGGTGCTGCAGGAGCGCGTGGGCCGCGACCTTGATGACGAAGTCGTTGATGCTGACCTTGTTCTCGGGGTCGAGCGCGTTCAACTGCTTGCGCATCTCGGCCGTCCTGTCCATCTCGATCTCGGTGGTGAGGAAGATGTGCGGGATGGGGCCGAGCGACTGGACGAGGCGGCGCGCGATGGTGGCGCGCATCGTCGAAACGTTCTCTTCGCGGTAGGGCGCGGCGCCGCCGGCCGGTTGGACGGCGGGCTGCGGGGCGGGCGCGTGCTTCGCCTGCTCTTCCTGCGGCTGCGCCTGGGGCTCTGCCTGCGGCGCGGGGCCGGCCTTCATCGCGGCCTCGATGTCGCGCTTGACGATGCGGCCGCCGGGGCCTGTGCCCTTCAGGGTGTTGAGGTTAATGCCGGCGTCGGCCGCCATGCGCGCGGCGATGGGCGAGACGATGAGCCGGCCGTCGCCGCGCTGGCCGTTGCCGCCCGCCTGCGCCTCCGCGGGTTGCGCCTGCGGCGCGGGCTGAGCCGGGGCGGGTTCAGGCGCGGCCTCCTGCGGGGCCTCGGGCTTCTCCTGAACGGGTTCCTTCTTCTCGGCCGGCGCCGCGCCCGAAGAGGTTTCCGAGACGATGCCGGAGATGTCCTCGTCCGCCTCGCCGACGATGGCGATGACGGCGCCTAAGGGTACGGTCTCGCCCGCGGGCACGATGATCTTGCGCAGCACGCCCGCGGTCGTGGCCGTCGCCTCCATCGTCGCCTTGTCGGTGTCGATCTCGGCGATAGGCTCGCCGAAACTGACCTTGTCGCCCTCGTTCTTCAGCCAGCGCGAGAGCTGCCCCTCCTCCATCGTCGGCGACAGCTTGGGCATCACGACCTGCGTTGCCATTAGTTCTCCCGGTAAATGGTCAATGGTGATTGGTGACTGGTCGAAGACGGCTTCTATTTACCATTCACCACTCACCATTCACTAATCCAAGTACGAGACCTCGCGGACGGCCTTGACGATGCGCTCGACGTCGGGGAGCGCGAGCCGTTCGAGGTTCTTGGCGTAGGGCATGGGGGCGTCGGCGCCCGAGAGGCGCTTGACGGGCGCGTCGAGGTAGTCGAAGGCGTGCTCCATGACCTGCGCGCTGATCTCGGCGCCGACGCCGCAGAAGGCGTGCGACTCCTCGGCGATGACGAGGCGGTTCGTCTTCTTGACGGAGTTGACGATGGTCTCGATGTCGAGCGGCCGGATGGTGCGCGGGTCGACGACCTCGACCGAGACGCCCTGCTTCTCCAACTCCTCGGCGGCCTTCAGGGCCAGGGGCACGGTCATCGAGCGCGCGACGACGGTGCAGTCCGTGCCCTCGCGCTTCACGTCGGCGACGCCGAGCGGGACGAGGAAGTCCTCGCCGTCGGGCACCTCGCCCTTGTTGCCGTACATGCGCTCCTGTTCGAGAAAGACCACGGGGTCGTCGTCGCGGATGGCGCTCTTCAAGAGTCCCTTCGCGTCGGCCGGCGTCGAGGGCATTACGACCTTGAGGCCGGGGAAGTGCGCGTACCAGCTCTCCAGGGCCTGCGAGTGCTGCGAAGAGACCTGGAAGGCCGACCCGTTCGGGCCGCGGAAGACGATGGGGATTTTGAACTGGCCGCCCGACATGTAGCGCATCTTCGCGGCCGAGTTGATGATCTGGTCGGTGGCGAGGATGGAGAAGTTGAAGGTCATGAACTCGATGATGGGCCTCAAGCCCACCATCGCCGCGCCGACGCCGAGGCCCGCGAAGCCAAGCTCCGTGATGGGCGAATCGACCACGCGCTTGTCGCCGAACTCTTCGAGCAGGCCCTTCGAAACTTTATAAGCCCCCTGGTAGGCCGCGACCTCCTCGCCCATCAGGAAGACGCCCTCGTCCCGGCGCATCTCCTCGCGCATCGCCTGGTTGAGCGCCTCGCGTATCGTGATAACGGCCATTCAAACCTCCGGACAGTTTTGCGGCGCCGGCGCGACCCCGGCGCTCCTCGGCTCTCCCGCTTACTGGAGCACGAAGTTGTAGGTGATGACGCCCGACACCTTCACCGGCTGCCCCGAGAGCAGCGTCGGCGTGAAGCGCGCCTGGCGCGCGGCGAAGACCGCCGCCTGTTGAAGCAAAGGGTGGCCGCTCACGGCAAACGCGGCGATGACGTAGCCCTCTTCGTCGACGACGACCTGCACCGTGACCAGGCCCTGCGCGCGCGCCGCCTTCGCGATAGGCGGGTACATGGGCTGCGGTTTGACGATGGCCTTGCCGTTGAGGACGCCGCCCTTGACGACCATCCTGCCGGCCGTCTTCGAAACGTCGATGCCGGACGCTCCGTCCGGCGGCGGCGCAGGCCCTTCGGAGGTCGTCCCGACGACAAGCACCGATAAGCCCGGGCCGCCGCCGGCCACGGGCCAAAGTGACGCCGGCTGTTTCGTCGAGAATGTCTGACTCGACGAAGGCATTCTCAGCGCGACGCGATCCGCGGCGGACGGGTCGAGGCTGAACGAACTGTGGAAGCGCTCGGCGACGCCCGCGGCCTCTTTGACGCCGTAGGTGAGCACCACGTAGAAGTGCCTGCCGGTTTCGAAGACGCGCGCCGAACCGACGTCTTCGCCCAGCCTGAGCCGGAACTGCCTTCCTTTATTCCCGTCGAGCTCGACCTGACGCTCGAACTCCATCGCCGCGCCCGCGCCGAGGGCGCGTTGGAAGCCCTTGATGAAAGCGTCGAGCGACTTCGGCGTCCCGGCCGCAGACTTCGCGAAGGAAAGGACGGAGAGGAGCGCGCCGTCGTGTGTGACCTCGAAGGAGGCGGGCTTAAGGGTGACGCCGCCGCCGAAGGGCAGTTCGCGGCGGATGCGGAAGTTCGGCTCGGGGAAGTGGACGGCGAACTCTTCGTCCTCCGGCGCGACCCTCAGCCAGACGGAGGTGTACGTCTGCGCCGCCGCGGCCGAAGCCGCGAGGCCGATGAGGAGGGCGGAGCTGAAGAGTCTTCGACTTCTCATCTTCCCGGCTTGATCGGGTTGGCGTAGATGTCCGTGAAAAGCTCCTCGGGCGCAGGCTCGGGGCTCTCGTCGGCGAACTTGACGGAGTGCTCGACCTCGGCGCGGACGCGCTCTTCGATCTCCTTGAGGCCGGCGTCGTCGAGGACGCCCTTCTCGCGGAGGTTGTCGCCGAAGACCTTGACGGGGTCGCGCTCCTGATACTTCTCGATCTCGGCGCGCGTGCGGTAGTGGCCGGGGTCGGACATCGAGTGGCCCATGAAGCGGTAGGTGCGAATCTCCAGGAGCGACGGCAGATACTCCTTGCGCGCGCGCTCCAGCGCGCGCTCGGTCGCCGCGCGCACCGCCAGCACGTCCATGCCGTCCACGAACTCCGAGGCCATCCCGTAGCCGACGGCCTTCTGCGACACGTCGCTGATCGACATCGCGCGCTTGAGCGACGTGCCCATGCCGTACTGGTTGTTCTCGCAGATGTAGATGCAGGGCAGCTTCCAGAGCTGCGCCATGTTGAGCGACTCGTGGAACGCGCCCTGATTGACCGCCGCCTCGCCGAAGAAGACGAGCGTCGCCTGATCCGTGCCCTTGTACTTCGTGGCGTAGGCCGTCCCCGTCGCGAGCGGTATCTGGCCGCCGACGATGCCGTGCCCGCCGAGGAAGTGCTTGTCGGCGTCGAAGAGGTGCATCGAGCCGCCCTTGCCCTTCGAGCAGCCGCCGATCTTGCCGAACAGCTCGGCCATCACCTCGTCCGGCGAGGTGCCCATGACGAGCGCGTGGCCGTGGTCGCGGTAGCTCGTGAAGACGTAGTCGTCGGGCCTGAGCGCCGAGAGGCAGCCGACGGCGACGGCCTCCTGGCCGATGTAGAGGTGGCAGAAGCCGCCGATCTTGCCGAGCGTGTAGCTCTCGGCCGACTTCTCCTCGAAGCGCCGGATGAGAACCATCTGGTAGAGCATCTTGAGCAGGGTGTCGCGGTCGACGCCCCCGATCTGCTTGAGCTGCTCCTGATGTCTCTGCTCGTGCTCCTCGCGGAGTTCGGCCGGGTCGATGCGGTCGCGCGCGTCGCGCTCCTCGGCGACGCCGGCCCCGGCCGAGGCGCCTTCCGACTCTGTCCTTGGTCTCATCGGTGTCACTTTAAGCTCACTCATGGTGTGAAATCTCGCGCGCGTGCGGTCTTCAGCCGCCGACGCGGACGCCCCCGCCGGAGTCCCCGCGCCGCACTACTTCCGCGACCTCTCGGTGTTCAGTTGTGACGGGGACGGATTATACGCGACTTTGACCCGCGCGGCAAAAAGGGGGGAAGTAGGCAGTAGACAGTTGGCCGTAGGCAGTTAGCGGGAAGCAAACGAGGTCAAAGCGAACGGGGGCGGCGAGTTGCTAATCTCGCCGCCCCCGTTCGTTAAGAACCGTTTCTGAAAGACTCTCGCCTTCAACTGCCTACTGCCATCTGCCTACTGCCTACTACCGATACGCGTCGATGGGGACGACGGCGGCGGGGGACGTGGCGGGGTGCCTGCGCGCCTGTTTGTCGCGGCGCATGGCGCGGGCGGCCGATTTGAGGAGTTCGTCCGCGGTCTCGCCGTCGGCGGGGTAGGAGCCGGAGCCGGCGCTGACCAAGACTTGAATGTTGCGGCCGGTCTTGACGTTGAAGACCTCCGACTCGACGGCGTGGCGGACGCGCTCGGCGACCATCGCGGCGACGCGCGTGTCGGCGCCGGGCAGGACGGCGAGGAACTCGTCCCCCGTGAAACGCGCGAGCATGTCCATCTGGCGGAGCTGGCCCTTGACGACCGCGGAGAGCGAGGCCAGCACGCGGTCGCCGACGCCGTGGCCGAACTGCTCGTTGACCTCCTTGAAGTCGTCGACGTTGACGCTCAGGACGGAGACGACTTCGCCCTCGTAGCGGCGGCACTCGGCCAGGCGGTGTTCGAGCATGAGCTGGAGGGCGCGCGCGTTCGGCAGTCCCGTCAGTTGATCCGTGAGCGCGCTCTCGCGCGTGCGCTCGTGCGCGAGAGCGTTGTTGATGGCACCGGAGGTGTGCAGGCAGACCGAGTCGAGCAGGCGCAGGTGCTCGGACGTGTACGCGCCCGCGGTCTTCGAGAAGAGCGTGACGGCGCCGAACGCCCCGTCCTCGCGCACGAGCGGCGCGGAGACGCAGTCCTCAATCTGCGAAGCGACGTCCGCGGGCGCGCCCGTCAGTTCGAGCTCGGGCGGCGTGTGGCACATCCCGCGCGCGTTGGCGACGACCCAGCCCGTGATGCCTTCGCCGGCCGCGGCGCTGCGTGAAGAGAAGAACTCCGCCCACTCGCCCGCGGCGAAGACCGGCTCGGCGCGCCCCGTCCGGTCGTCGAGCGCGTAGATGACGCAGGCGTCGAACGGGACGATCTCGCGCAGGCGCGCGGCGACGAGCGCCGAAGTGTCCTGCAGGTTGAGCGAGGCGCCGAGCACCTGCGTCAGCTCGTGCAGGGCCGACACCTCGCGCTGCGCGCGCGCGATGGAGCGGAAGCCGTTCGACCACTCGCCGGAGGTGTGTGCTTCCGGCGCGGGCGGCGCCGCCTGGAGTTCTTTAGGCTCATCCTCGCCCACCTGCTCGCACAGGTCTGCGGGTGAAAGGAGCGCGTCGAACTTCTCGACGTGCTTAACGAACATCTCGACGACGACGGGGTCGAACGCCTTGCCGGCCTTACTCCTGAGGAGCGCGAGCGACTGCTCGCGCTTCATGCCGGCGCGGTACGGGCGGTCGCAGCGCGTCGAGTCGAAGAAGTCCACGGCCGCGACGATGCGCGCGACGAGCGGGATGCGCTCGCCCTTCAGGCCGCGCGGGTAGCCCGTGCCGTCCCAGCGCTCGTGGTGAAACCTGACCGCGTCCTCGACGGGGAAGGGGAAGCCCACGCGGCTGACGATGTCGCCGCCGACCGTCGTGTGCACCTTCATCTTCTCGAACTCGGCCGGCGAGAGTCGCCCGGGCTTGTTCAGGATGTAGCCGGGCACCGCGAGGTTCCCGATGTCGTGTAGAAGCGCGGCCGCCTTCAGGGCCTCCAGTTCGCCCTGGCTGACGTTCAGGAGTCGCCCCAGCTCCATCGCGTAGACTTGCGTGCGGCGCACGTGCCCGTGCGTCGTCTGCGCCTTGGCGTCGATGGCGATGGCGAGCGACTCGACGGCGCGCAGGTTCAGCTCGGCCGCGGACTCCGCTAGCGCCAAGCGCTCCTCGACTTCGCGCCGGACTTCGGCGACGGACTGCTTGTGGCGGAAGGGGAGATACAGTAAGAGTATTAGCGCGAGCGAGCCGGCGGCGAGCAGGGACGCCTCGCGCGCGCCGAGCGGGCCTTGCGCCGCGAAGAGCAGCGCGAGCATGGACGCGAGCAGCGCGGCCGCGGCGAATAGAGAAAGACTCGGGGCGGCAGAGAACTTTTTAGTCAGAGGCATTTTCGGGCGATGATTGCGGGATTTGTAACTGTCCGGCGAGCGCGGCCCCGGCGTGTTGGTCAACTGTGTTGGCCAAAGTTAAAGTAGCGCTTTCGTGAGGGCGAAGTCAAGATAAAACTTGTCCGCCGGCCGAGACTTATCTTGTTGAAAGGCTGTAACTTCCGCTGCGGGCCGGAGGGGTTTGGTTTTGAGCTGGATTGAGCAGTCGGGCCGGATTACGTGGCGTTACCTGGACGACGCGGCGCAGCTGCGCGAGGCGGCCGAGTCTTTGAGCGGCGAGGCGCTGGTCGGGCTGGACACGGAGACTTTCTGGGACGTGAAGTCTGGCGGCCAGCAGTTGGCGCTCGTGCAGTTGGCGGCGGCGGAGGGCGACGTGATCGTGGCGGACATCCTGGCGGCGGGAGTCGAGCCGCTCAGGCCTCTGCTCGAATCGCCGGCGACGAAGATGGTGGCACACAACGCGCGCTTCGACGAGGGGGTGCTGCGCGGCGCGGGCGTGCGGGCGGAAGGGCTAATCGACACGCTGCGCATGTCGCGGATGGCCCTGACGCTCGCGTCGCACAGCCTCGCCTCGCTCACAGAGCACCTGTTCGGGCTGCCCATCGACAAGACCTTGCAGAAGTCGAACTGGCGCCGCCGCCCGCTCACGCGCGCGCAGATCGAATACGCGGCGCTCGACGCGCGGATGGCCCTGCTCGTCTACGGGGAGCTGAGCCGCATGCTCGCGGCGGAGGGGCGGCTTGAGCTGGCGCTGCGTTTGTCGGAGGTCGCGCCGTCGGAGCCGAAGGAGCCGGGGGCCGAGCCGAAGAAGAGGCGGAAGCCGGCCTTGCCCGAACTCCTCCTGACGCCGGAAGAGAAGCGCGTGGTGAAGGCTTTGAAGGGCTGGAGGCTCGGGCTGGCGAACACGCAGCGCGTGCCGGCCTACATGATCTGCCCCGACCGCACGCTCGAACACCTCGCGCGCGCGCGCCCCGAGACGCTCGAAGCTCTCGCGGACATCTACGGCCTCGGCGAGTCGAAGATTAAGAAGTTCGGCGAAGAGATTCTCCGCGCCCTCCGCGAGTCGTGCGATTGAGTTGTTGTTGAATATAGAGAACGAGAAATTAATCACAGAGACACAGAGACACAGCTTTGAGGTTATGTGCTCCAAGCTGTGTCTCTGTGTCTCTGTGGTTAATTCTTACCTTTAAGCCGCGCGTCCCGCGTTGCCTTCCAGTTGTGCCGCCAGTTCTTCGGGCGTGTTGACGGGTTGCAGGCACGTGTAGTTTTGGCAAACGTACGCGGTCGCGCGTCCGCCCTGCGCCGTCCTGTCTTGCAGAAGCGGGACGAGTCGGGCGGCGTCCCTGTCATCGATGGATGAATGGACGACGACCTTGTTCGGTAGGTAACGCCCCCAGACTTCGCGCAGCAGTGGGCGCGCCTGCTCGGCTTCGCCGACGACGACGATCTCTTTGGGCGTCGAGAGGTGGAAGTCTATGGCCCCGAGGGCGTAGCCGAAGGCCGAGGGGTAGCGCTCGACGGCGTCGCGGACGAGGCGGAGGACGTTGACGGCCTTGCGCCGGTAGCCCTCGTTCCCCGTCAGCACGGAGAGGCGGAGCAGAGCCTCGGCGGCGACAGAGTTGCCGGAAGGCGTCGCGTTGTCGAAGTAGTCTTTGTTCCGCACGATCAGCTTCTCGCCGCTCCGGCCGTTGTAGAAGAGGCCGCCGCCCTCCTCGTCCCAGAACTCCTCGACCATCTTGTCGGTCAAGGACACGGCCGCTTCGAGCCAGCGCACGCGCCCCGTCGTCTCGTAGAGCGTGACGAGGCCGGAGACGACGAACGCGTAGTCGTCGAGGAAGCCGACGTGCTTCGCGCGGCCGTCCTTGTAGACGTGCAGGAGCAGGCCGTCTTTGAAGACGGTGTCGAGGATGAACTCGGCGTTGCGTTCCGCCACTTCCCGGTAGTCTTCGCGTTCGAGCACGGCCGAAGCCTCGGCGAAGGCTTCGAGCATCAACCCGTTCCAGGCGGTGATGACCTTCTCGTCTCGGCCCGGCTTGACGCGCGTCTCCCGCTCGTTGAAGAGACGGCCGCGCCCGCGATTCAGCGCCTCGGTCAGCCTCTCGACGGTGACGTTCTCGGCGCGCGCGACCTCCGCGGCGTCGCGCTCGACGTGGAGGATATTCCGCTCCTCGAAGTTGCCGCCCTCGGTCACGTCGTAGTAGGCGCAGAAGAGGCGCGCGTCCTCCGGGCCGAGCAGCGTCTCGACCTCCTCCCTGTCCCACACGAAGAATTTTCCCTCGACGCCTTCGGAGTCCGCGTCCTGCGTCGAGTAGAAGGCCCCCGACTCGTCGAGCATCTCGCGCCTGACGTAGGCGAGCGTCTCCTCCGCGATCTGCCGGAAGAAATGCTCGCCCGTCGCCTGGTAAGTGTGCAGGTAGAGCCGCGTGAGGAGCGCGTTGTCGTAGAGCATCTTCTCGAAGTGCGGGACGAGCCAGCGGGCGTCGGTCGAGTAGCGGTGGAAGCCGCCGTCGAGTTGGTCGTACATCCCGCCCCGCGCCATCATCCGGCAACTGTGCGTCACCATCTCGAGCGCGCGCGCGTCGCCGGTTCGCTCATAGATTCTCAGGAGGAAGTCGAGGTTCATCGAAGAGGGAAACTTCGGCGCGCCGCCGAAGCCGCCGAAGCGCGGGTCGAAAGAGCGCGCGAGCCCGCGGTAGGCGTTGTCGAGAATCTGCGGGTTGACGGCCTCCGAAGACTCCTGCGCGACGCTCATCCGGCGCAGCTCCGAGAGAATCTCCCACGCCGACTGCCGCACCTCCTCGGGGCGCGTGCGGTAAGCTTCCGCGACGGCGGCGAGGATGCGGGGGAAGCCGGGCATCTGGTGTTGGTCGACGGGAGGGAAGTAGGTGCCGCCGTAGAAGGGGACGAGGTCGGGCGTGAGGAAGACCGTCAAGGGCCAGCCGCCGTGGCGCGTCATCATCTGGACGGCGTTCATGTAAATCTGGTCGAGGTCGGGGCGCTCCTCCCGGTCGACCTTGATGTTGACGAACTGCTCGTTCATCTGCCGCGCGGTCTCCTCGTTCTCGAAACTCTCGTGCATGAGGACGTGACACCAATGGCAGGCCGAGTAGCCTATGCTGAGCAGAATAGGTTTGTCCTCTTCGCGCGCGCGTCTGAAAGCCTCTTCGCCCCACGGAAACCAGTCAACCGGGTTGTGTGCGTGCTGCAGTAAGTAGGGGCTGGTTTCATGAATCATACGATTCGTGTACTTATGCGCTCGCTCGCTCGCGCCGTGTTCGCTCTCGTGTTCAGCCATTGTTCTCCCTCCATGTCCACCCTTTATAGGATTTAAGCTTACTCTTCCCCGAGGCGAGCCTGTGCATCGAAGGGAAGTCCAGGCCGTGTCGGCGGCAGAAGTCATAAAGATTAACGATTGATACTTCGTTGCCTCCCGGATCGATAAACCCTTCCCAGACCCGTGCGCGCGCGCCGCCCGGCGAGCCGGCCACGGAGTAGATGTTGAACCCAACTTTCCTTTCAGCACACCTCGTTCTCTCAATCCACTCCTGCTCTTTCTGTAAAAGCTTTGGGGCGGCGACCAGCTCAATGATGACGATTTCGAATGCCGACTCCCCGTACTTATCCCAGGCGGCCTGCAAGTGCGCATTCCTGTGACGACCCCGGCGCAGACTCCAGCGATGTCGATACCAACGCTCGCGCAGGTCGAGCGCGCTGCCGACGTAGATTTTGTTCGTTGTAGCGCAGCGAATCTGATAGACCCCTGATGACCTCGGGAGCGCTGTTTCCATTCGAGAACCATCGGAATTAAACGGTAAGGCTGATTATGTGGCCGGCGCGCCGAATCGGCAAACGGGAGCAGAAGACCGTTGTCGTGCACGTCCGGCGCGTGTATCTTAGCGGCGCACCTGCCGGAAAGACCTCAAGTAAAGAAAGGATAAATGGATGAGCAGAGCGAGCGAGAAGCGCGGTGACGTTAAGGCCGCGGGCGGCGTCAAACCCGGCCCGCCTTTTTTCATAACCAGGAAACAGGAACTGGGGCTTCGCATCAAGGCGAGCCAGGGCATCGTCATGAACAAGGTTCCGACCTCGCTGGTCATCGGGCAGCCGACCTCCTTCGACGACTACGTCCGGCAGTTGATGATTCCGACGAGGGTGTTAGAGCTGGCGCGCAAGGCTTCGGCCATACGCTTCTCCGCGTGGGAGGCCGAAGCGATCAGGGCGAGCATCGCGCCGGGCCGGGGCAAAGAGAAGGGACTGCTCCGCAAGATACTTGAGCTGAAGGCCAGGAAGGACGACTCGCACCCCCCATACATCCGCGTCGCCTGCACGGGCCGGGGCGACTACGACGAGATGGCCGCGGCCGAGTACGGCTATAAGCTGGACGGCGGCGGCGAAGACATACACAAGGGGGAGTTCGGCTCGCCCGTCGTTCTCGAACTCTGGCCCGCGCAGCACTACTCGCCCATGCATTCGCACGGCATGACGACGGGCATCATCTACTGCCTCTCGGGGCAGATCGACGTGATGGCGTACGACAGCCTTAAGTGGGAGGCGAAGAAGGTCGGGCTGTTGACACTCACGCCCGGGCAGTGCGCGTGGCTCGACGGCGAGCGCTTCGCGGTGCATAAGGTCTTCTGCCCGATGGACGGCGGGGACGCGCCCGTCGGCCCCGACAACCTTCTGAACGACAGCAGCAACTACGCCGCGACCTTCCACGTCTACCTCAACCAGAGCGAACTGCCGCTCGTCCGCGCCAGGCCCGAGCCGGACACGCGCGACGAGTTCACCTTCGTCGACGAGAAGACGCACAAGATCGTGCCGTTCCCGACTTACTCCGACATCTCCTGGAGCATACTGCGCAAGGTGATGGCCGACTACGCGGGGAAGATAGGGATGTGAAGTGACTCTCTCGGTTACGCGGAGGGGGGCGCTTGCACCGTCGCGCCCCCTCCCCCGTGTGTCAAAAGGGCCGGTCTCGTTTTTGCTATTTCCACGCCGCCTCGATAAACTGAATGGCGATTCATTTTTTCTCAGGCATCAAGCGTAGGAGCGCGTGTGATGGAACGTGAAAGCATCGAGATGGACGTGCTGTTCGTCGGGGCGGGGCCGGCGTCCCTGAGCGGGGCCTTGCACCTCTCAAGGCTGGTCGCCGAGCACAACGAGGCGGTAGGGAAGGGGACACGGAAGGGTAAGTCGCTCGGCGAGATTCAGATCGCGGTCATCGAGAAGGGCGCCTCGGTCGGCTCGCACATCCTCTCGGGCGCCGTGATGGATCCGAAGGCGCTCAAAGAGTTAATTCCTGATTTTCTTGAACAGGGCGCGCCGGTCGAGTCGCCGGTGAAGGAGGACTACTTCCTCTACCTCACGAAGACGCGCGCCATCAAGTCGCCCGTCACGCCTCCGCCTTTGAAGAACCACGGCTACTACATCGTTTCGCTCAACAAGCTCACCGCCTGGCTCGGCGAGAAGTGCGAGGAGGCCGGCGTCAACATCTTCCCCGAGTTCCCGGGCGCGGAGATGCTCTACGACGGGCAAGACCGTGTCGTCGGCGTCCGCACGGGCGACAAGGGCATCGACAAAGAGGGAAGGCGCAGGGCCAACTTCGAGCCGGGCGTGGACATCCTCGCGAAGGTGACCGTGCTCGGCGAGGGGCCGCGCGGGTCACTCACCAAGCAGTTGACGAACCGCCTGGGCCTGACCGAAGGGCGCGAGCCGCAGGTCTACAGCCTCGGCGTCAAAGAGCTTTGGGAACTGCCCGACGACCGCTACCCGGCGGGGCGCGTGACGCACACGCTCGGCTACCCTTCGGACGCGAACACGTACGGCGGCGGTTGGATTTACGGGATGCAGAACCGCATCGTGAATATCGGGTACGTGACGGGTTTGGATTATCAAGACCCCCTGCTCGACCCGCACGCCGAGTTCCAGAGGTTCAAAGAGCACCCGCACGTGGCGAAGCTGCTCGAAGGCGGGCGGATGATTCGCTACGGCGCGAAGACCATCGCGGCCGGGGGCTTCTACGCCATCCCGCAGTTCCACGGCGACGGCTTCCTGCTCGTCGGCGACTCGGCCGGCTTCCTCAACGCGCAGAGGTTGAAGGGCATCCACACCGCCATCAAGAGCGGCATGCTCGCCGCGCAGGCCATCTTCGAGGCTTTACTCAAAGAGGACTATTCGAAGCAGCAGCTCAAGCGCTACCGGCAGCTGATCCGCGAGAGCTGGATCACGCAGGAGCTGCGGCGCGTGCGCAACTTCCACGCGGCCTTCAGGCACGGCCGCTGGCTGGGGCTGGCGAACGCGGGGCTGCAGTTCATCACGGGCGGGCGCTCGTGGGGCCTGTTCGACCGGGCGAGTTCGGAGCCGGGGCACGAGGCGATGAAGCAGCTCAAGGACTACGGCTACCGCGGCGACGACATCCTGCAGCGCTACGGCAAGCTAAAGTTCGACGGCAAGCTCACCTTCAACAAGGTGACGGACGTCTACCACGCGGCCGTCTCGCACGACGAAGACCAGCCGGCGCACCTGCACGTCCTCGACACTAACATCTGCTCGACGCGCTGCGCGGAGGAGTACGGCAACCCCTGCCAGCGCTTCTGCCCGGCGGCCGTCTACGAGATGGTCGAGGACGGCGGGGGCCAGCGGAAGCTGCAGATCAACTTCTCCAACTGCGTCCACTGCAAGACGTGCGACATCATGGATCCCTACCAGATCATCAACTGGGTCACGCCCGAGGGCGGCGGCGGGCCTGAATACAAGGGGATGTGAAGGGAAGTAGGCAGTAGGCGGATGGCAGTAGGCAGTTAAGGCATGAGCCTTTCAACTGCCTACTGCCATCCGCCTACTGCCTACTGTGCGGGCGCGCCTATTCCTTCTCGACGATGGAGAAGTTGACGACGCCGCGCTGCACCTCTTCGAGGGCGATGCGGGTCGGCTTGTGCCTCTGCGCGTCCATCTCGACGCGCGGGCGCGCGCCCTTCTGCAACTGCTTGCTGCGCTGGGCCGCGACCAGGATGAGGCGGTACTTCGAGTCGAGGGTGGGACTCTCCTGCTCCGGCTCGTTGTTCTGCTCTTCGGTCTTCGTCGTCGCGTCTGCGGGTTTCGCCATATCTCTCCCCGGCCGGCTCAAAGTTCTCTATGGCCGGCCTCCTCATAAATCCAGCGTTTAGATGAACACTCTTTTATAACTTTTCCGCGCCATTTATTCAACGCGCGGCGGGCGCCCCGAAACTCTTGAGCACGCGGCGGGCCACCCACTCCTGCCGCTCGCGCCGCGCTCGCTCGGCCCACACGACCGAGGCGAGCTGCGCCGCGGCCCGCTCCACCTCGTCGTTCAGGATGAGGTAGTCGAAGTGCCTGTACTCGGCCACCTCGCCGCGCGCGTTCGCCAGCCTCAGCTCCAACTCCTCGGGCCGCTCCGTCATCCGCCGCGTCAGGCGCTCGCGCAGGACTTCGAACGAGGGCGGGAGGATGAAGATCGAGACGACCGACTCCATCGTGGTGCGGACGGCGCGCGCGCCCTGCACGTCGATTTCGAGGATGATGTCGAGCCCTGCGGAGAGCGCCTGCGCGACGGCCGCGCGCGTCGTGCCGTAGTGGTGGCCGTGGACGTTGGCCCACTCGACGAAGCCCCCGGCCTGAATCATCACGGCGAACTCAGCCTCGGAGGCGAAGTGGTAGTTGACGCCCTCCGCCTCGCCGTGGCGCGGCGCGCGCGTCGTCCACGAGACGGAGTAGCCGACGCCGGGCACCGTCTCGCGCAGGCGCTTGATGAGCGTGCCCTTGCCGCCGCCCGAGGGCGAGCTGATGACGAAGAGGATGCCCTGATAACGGTCGGGCACCGGGGGAGTATCGACCTCTGTTGCTTCAAGCTCGTCCGGGGCTTCACTCAACGTTCTGCACCTGCTCGCGTAGTTTCTCGACCGCGGCCTTGATGGCGAGCGCCGCGTCCTTGATGGCGAGGTCGGTCGATTTGGAGAGGACTGTGTTCGCCTCGCGGTTGAACTCCTGCAGCAGGAAGTCGAGCCGCTTGCCCGTGTCGGCCGTCTCCGCGAGCGCCGCGCGGAACTGCGCGACGTGGCTGCGCAGGCGCGCCGTCTCCTCCGTGATGTCGCTGCGGTCGGCGAGGTACGCGACCTCCTGAGAGAGACGCCCCTGATCCAGCTCGACGATCTCAAGGCCGTCGCGCGCGAGCAGCTCCGAGATGCGCTTGTTGACGCGCGCGCGGTAGTTGTCGACCTGCTCGCCGGAGAGCGATTCGATGACGGGGAGGTGCCTCTCGATCTCGTCCAGGCGCGAGGCCATCTCGGCGGCGAGCGCCGCGCCCTCGCGCTCGCGCATCGCTTCGAGTTCGTCGAGGGCCTGCGACAGGGCCTGCTCGACTCCCTTCAGAGCGTCCTCGGAGACGCCGGTGCGCGCCGTCTGCATCGCGCCGGGGAGCCGCGCGATGACGTTGACATCCGGCTCGCCGGCCAGACCGAACTCCTTCTGCATTTCGCGCATGGCCTGGATGAAGCCGGCGATGAGCGGTCGGTTGACCTCGTACGTGACCTCGCTCGTCCGCTCGACCGAGACGTTGACGTCCACGCGCCCGCGCGACAGGCGCTCGCCCACGCGCTTGCGCACGGTCGCCTCCAGCTGCGACAGCTCCGCGCTCGCGCGGATGTGCACGTCGAGGAAGCGGTTGTTGACGGTCTTCAAGTCCACGGCGACGCTGTAACCCTCGCCCTGCGCCGTGCCCCGCCCGAACCCGGTCATGGATTTCATAGGTGGTGAATGGTGAACGGTGAATGGTAAATGGTGGTTTCATCTATCCACCATTTACTACTGACCATTCACTAATACTTCCTCCTCGTCTGCGAATTGCAGTTCGTAGAGCCTGCGGTACGCGCCGCCGTGCGCGAGCAGCTCGGCGTGGCGGCCGGTCTCGACGATGCGGCCGCGCTCGATGACGACAATGAGGTCGGCGCGGCGGACGGTCGAGAGGCGGTGCGCGATGACGATGGTCGTGCGCCCCTGCGTGAGGTTGGCGAGCGCCTTCTGCACGAGCCGCTCGGACTCGGCGTCGAGCGCCGAGGTCGCCTCGTCGAGCACGAGCACCGAGGCGTCCGCGAGCACGGCGCGCGCGATGGCGAGGCGCTGGCGCTGGCCGCCCGAGAGGAAGATGCCGCGCTCGCCGACGACGGTGTCGTAGCCGTGGGGCAGCTCCTTGATGAACTCGTGCGCGTGCGCGGCGCGTGCCGCGGCCTCGATCTCGGCGTCGGTCGCGCCGGGGCGGCTGTAGGAGATGTTGTAACGCACCGTGTCGTTGAAGAGCACGGTCTCCTGCGTGACGAGCGCGGTGTTCTGGCGAAGGCTCGCCAGCTTCGCGTCGCGCAGGTCAGTCCCGTCCCAGACGACCGCGCCCTCCACCGGGTCGTGGAAGCGCGGGACGAGTTTGGTGAGCGTGGACTTGCCGCCGCCCGACTCGCCGACGAGCGCGACCATGCGCCCCGCCGGGATGCGCAGTGAGATGTCGCGCAGCACGAGCCGCTCCTCGTTGCCGTAGTTGAAGAGGACGTTCCTGAACTCTATCTCCCCGCGCAGCGGGCGGAGCGCGACGGCGTCCGGCTTCTCGGGCATCTCGGCGCGCTCGTCCATCACCTCCCAGACGTGGCGCGCGGCGGCGAGCGCCTGCTCCATCCCGTTGTGCAGGCGCGAGAGCTTGCGCATCGGGTCGTAAGACGAGAAGAGGAAGAAGAGGAAGGTGATGAAGAGCGCCGCGTTCATCCGGCCCGAGAGGATTTCACGCTGCGCGAAGAAGAGCAGGGCGGCGACGGCGAGGATGCCGATGAGTTCGATGATGTTCGGGGCGATGCCCTGAATCTTCGCCGTGCGCAGGTTGGCGCGCATGATCTGGCGCGCCACGCGCTCGAAGCGCCCGCGCTCGCGCCCCTCGGCGACGTAAGCCTTCACAATCGTCTGGTTGGCGAGCGCCTCCTGCGCGGTGTCCACGAGCTGCTGCCCGCCCTCGTAAGACTCTTTGGCGAGGTTGCGCAGCGCGCGGCCGAAGCGCGCCGTCAGGAAGCCGACCAGCGGCGCGATGGCGAGCGAGCCGAGCGTCAGCCGCCAGGAGTAGTAGAAGGAGGCCGTCAGGAAGCAGGCGAGCGTGAAGCCCTCGCGCAGCATGTCGCGCAGCGTGTTCGAGACGGCCGACTCGATGGCCGCGGCCGAGCCGACCAGTCTCGAGACGAGGTAGTTCGTCCGGTGGCGCTCGAAGAAGTCGGCCGACTGCGCGTGCAGGTGCGAATACATGTCCGTCCTTAGTTTCAGGACTGACTCCTGCCCGACGCGGGCCATCAGGTAGGTCGAGAAGTATTCGGCGACGCCCTTCGCGACCGTGAAGGCGACGAGCAGGACGGCGATGGTGCGCCACGCCTCGAAGCTGGAGTCGGGGATGACGTTCTGCAGGCCGAAGAGGGTCGGCGTCCGCTGCCCGGCCCCGCCGCTCTGCCTGAGCGCCTGGTCGAAGATGGGGACGATGAGCGCGCCGATGGCGCTCTGCAGGAGGCCGACGAAGAGCATCGCGACCGTCGCGAGCGCGAACTTGCCCCAGTGCGGCTTGAGGTAGAATAAGAGTCGCCGTAGGTCGCGCATGAAACAGTCGCCCGCTTGTCGTCTGCTGGTTTGGAGGGGAAGATTCGTGCCGCCTCTTGGTAAAACGAAACTATACGGACGCGAGGCTTGGGGCGTCAAGGCATACCAAAGAGTCTAAAGCTGGGAGCGCGGGCATCCCTGCCCGCATGAGCGCCGCAGGCGCGAAGGCAGAGAGGCTTAACAGTTCAAGGTTGAGGTAAGGAGCGAGGCTGTCAGCGCGCTGAGGCGCGCTTGCGGGCAGGGATGCCCGCGCTCCCAGCGTGAAGGGCGCGCATCTTCGCCGGTCTTGCGCTATAATCCGGGCACGCGGGAAGTGGGTTGTGCCAAGCTCTACCCAGACAGTTCTCTCCAGGTGGGACGTGTGAGCCTTCGGATTCTAATTGTGGACGACGACCTCAGCATGCGGATGCTGCTCGCCGAGTACTTCAGACGTCTCGGCTTTGAGGTCGAGGAGAAGGAGAGCGCCGAGGATGCACTGGAGCACGCGCTCTCGGGCCGCTTCGACTGCTTCATCTTCGACGTGTCGATGCCGGGCATGAGCGGCCTCGAACTTCTTCGGCGCGTGCGCGACCGTGGCATCGAGACGCCGGCCATGTTCCTCACGGCGCACGACGCCGTGGACGACAAGGTCGCGGGCTTCCAGGCCGGCGCCGACGACTACCTGGCGAAGCCCTTCAGCCCGCGCGAGCTCGAGGTGCGGGTCGAGGCGCTGCTCAGGCGCGCGGGCAAGTGGTCGGCCAAGTCCGACGACGAGCGCAAAGACCGCATCGAGGTCGGCGAGCTCGTCATCGACAAGCGGCGCCACGAGGTCAGCGTCGGCGGCAACCGCGTCGAGCTGACTCCGCTTGAGTTCCACATCCTCGAACGCCTCGCGAGCGAGCCGGGCCGCGCGTGGTCGCGCAACGACCTGCTCGACGAGGTCTGGAGCACCGAGTACGAAGGCTACCAGCGCAACGTAGACCCGCACATCAACCGCCTGCGGCGCAAGATCGAACCCGACCCGAAGAACCCGCAGTACGTCCTGACCGTCCGCGGCGTCGGCTACAAACTCAACGAGGCCCCATGACTCACACGACGAGACCCTCCCAACGCCTGACCTTGAGCGCGCTCACACTCGCGCTCTGCCTCTTCGCCGTGCCCTTCGCTTCCGAAGCACAGGCGCAGAAGAAGGGCGCGCAGAAGAAGTCTACGGGTAAGGCCAAGCCGGGCGAGAACCTTCTGCCGGAGGCGTCGCAGACGCCCGACCCGAACCGGAAGCCGGTGGCGACGCAACTGCCGCCCTCGATCCTCGTCCGCTGGCAGGGCAAGCCCGGCATCAACCGCTACCGCCTGCAGCTCGCGACCGACGAGAAGTTCGAGGACATCGTCTTCGACCAGGCCGTCGAGGGCCGGCAGTACGTCGTCAAAGACCTCCCGCCCGGCAACTACTTCTGGCGCGTCGCGCCCGCGGCCGCCGAGACGAGCATCGCCTACTCGACGCCGGAGCGCGTCACGCTCGGCACCGAGCCGAAGGTCGCGGTGGCGAGCGTCGTAATGCCGGCGGACGCGACGGGCTGGCGCGTGGCGACGGGCGAGGTCGTGAAGGTCGCGCCGGCCAGCCTGCGGCCCGGCGGCGTCGTCGACTTCGTCGGACTCGGCGCAGACGGCCGCGTCTTCGCCGTGGACGGCGCGAGCGGCATCTCGCTCTGGACTTCGCGCTACAACCCCGCGGCCGGGAATCAGAGTCCCGGCCCGGCGTCCGTCAGCTTCGAGCCGCTCGTCGTCGGCGACCCCGCGCGCGGCGCGTACGTCGTCGTGGCGACGCAAGGGGGCGTGCGCGCTCTGCTCGGCGACACGGGGCGCGAGACGTGGCGCGCGAGCCTCGAAGGGACGGCCGTCTCGGGCACGGCGTCCGACCTCGACGGCGACGGCAGGCAGGAGCTCGTCGTCGTCACCGAAGGGCCGGAGATGCTCTACGTCATCAACCCGCTCTCGGGGCGCGTGTCGGCGAGCCAGAAGCTTTCGGGCGCGGTCGCGGGGCCGCCCTACCCGTTCGAGGCGGACGGCAAGCGCGGCGTGCTGCTCGGCCTGAGGCAGGGGAGCGTCGAGTTCCGCGGCGCGGACGGCCAGGTCATCGGCGAGGCGAAGCTCGACGAGAACGTGACGACCGCGCCGCTCGTCATGCGCCGCGGCGAGATGTCGTTCATGGCGGTCGGCGGCAACAGCGCCCTCTGGGCCTTGAGCCTGCCCGACCTGAAAGTCCTGGGCGCCATCCGCGCCGAAGACGACTCGGTGCGCGGCTCGCTCGCGGCGGCCGACGTCGACGGCGACGGCAGCAACGAGATCGTGATGGTCACGAAGAAGGGGCGCGTCGCGCTCGTGAGCACGAACGACGGCACCGTCCGCTGGTTCGCCGAAGGCGGCGAGGCGGCTTCGTCGGCGGCGTTCGCCGACGTGAACGGCGACGGCGTGCTGGACGTGATCGTGCCGGGCGCGGGCAGCACGTTCGCGCTCGCGTTCTCGGGGCGCGACGGCTCACTCGTGATGCGCGTCGAGGAGAGCGGGAAGGGCGCGCAGAGCGCGTCGGGTCGCACGCGCACGCTCGTCGTGACGCCCGCGCTCGGCGGCGGCGGCTGGCTCGTCGGGGGCGACCCGGCGGGGACGGGCCTGCGCGCGGTCGAGCTGCCGAAGGGTTCGGTGAAGACCGCCTCGAACTGAGAAGGGGTTCGGTTCAACTTGTACGTCCGTCTGCTCGCCGCGTCGCTCTTCGGCGCGTGGCTCGTGGGTAAATTCGTGCTGGGCAAGGAAGGCTTCATACACATCTTCCTGCTCTGCGCCGTCGCCGTCGGCGTCGTGCAGCTCGTCCACGAGAGACGGGCGGCGCGCCAATAGGGGAAGGGGTGCTGGGTGTTGGGTTCTGGGTGCTGGGGAAGAACCTTCTTTTACCCAGCACCTAGCACCCAGAACCCAGCACCCCTCTTTTGCTGCAACTGTGCGGACGTAAAGGAGCATCAATCATCCTGTAGACTCTGTTTCTCGCGCCGTAAGGCTTTCGGCTCCCCGGGGCGCGCCCATTTCACACGAACAGAAGGAGTAAGTTTTTATGAGATTCAACGGCTCTCCTTTCCGCGTGGCGGCGGCGCTGCTGTTCGCGCTCGTGCTTTGTGCGCCCGCGGCCTTCGCGCAGACCGACAGCCGGCGCGAGACCGTGGCCGTCTCCTACCCGCTCGAACAGACCGTGAGTTTGAAGTTCCGCGGGACGACGCGGCTGCCGCGCCTGTCGGGCTCGGCCAAGGTGCGGCGCACGGGGCGGCGCAACACCCGCGTCGAGCTGAACGTGGACAACCTGCCGCGCGCGTACGAGGTCGGCGCCGTCTACACGACCTACGTGCTGTGGGCCATCTCGCCCGAAGGCCGCGCCGACAACCTCGGCGAGCTGAAGCGCAGCGGCAGCCAGTTCATCGACACGAAGATCGACGTGACGACGCCGCTCGAAACCTTCGCGCTCATCGTCACGGCCGAGCCGCACCACCTCGTCCGCACGCCCTCGCGCATGGTCGTCCTTGAGAACCTGCCGCCGCGCGACCCCGGCGACGCGCAGATCTCGACCATCCCCGTCCAGTACATCGGCAACACGTCCGACTACTTACGCGACTCGCGCGTGCCCGACCTCGCCGCCCGCGAACTCCTGCGCACGCCCACGTCGCTTTTGGGCGCGCGGCAGGCCGTCAACCTCGCGCGCTACGCCGGAGCCGAGCGCGACGCAGACCAGGAACTGCGCGAGGCGCAGGCGATGCTCGAACAGGCCGAGAACGCCTGGCGACTCAACCAGTCCGAGGCGGAAGTGGACGTGCTCGCGCGCCGCGCCGTGAGCCTCGGCGTGAAGGCGGAGGAGACGGCCGAGCTGCGAGCCGCCGCGCGCAAGCGGCGCGAGGAGAAGGCCGCGAGTGACCGCGCCATCAACGAGGCCGAAGAGACGGCCGCCGAGGCCGGGCGCACCATCCAGCAGTTGCGCGACTCCCTGCGGAAGGAAGAGTCGGCGCGCGAGATGGCCGAGCGCGACGCCATCAACGCCAACCAGCAGCTTCGCGAGCTGCGCAACGAGAACGCGCGGCTGCGCGACGAGCTGGCGCAGGTGCGTACAGAAGGCGACGCCGCGCGCCTCAAGCTCGCACGCATGGAGGGCGAGCGCGCCGCCGAACAGGCGCGCGCCGACGCCGCGGCGCGGGCACAACAGCAACAGGAAGCGCTCGCGAACCTCAAGTCGTCGCTCGCGCGCTTCGGCACCGTGCGCGAGTCGGGGCAAGGGTTGGTGCTCGTCCTGCCGGACACGCTCTGGGCCGGCGCCCGCGCGGCCGACCTGACGCCGAAGGCGCAGTCGACGACCGTCGAGCCTCTGGCCGCGCTCCTCGCCAACAACCCCGAGCTGCGCATACGCATCGAGGCGCACGTCGACGCGAAGGGCGACGCCGCGGAGCTGCAGAGGCTCTCGCAGGACAGGGCCGAGGCTCTCGCCGGCCGCCTCGTCTCCTCGGGCGTGGACGGCGCGCGCATACAGGCCAACGGCATGGGCGGCTCCGTCCCCGTCGCGGCCAACACGACCCCCGCCGGCCGCACGCGCAACCGCCGCGTCGAGATCACACTCACCCCCGCGGCGGGCGACACGGCCTCCTCGAACGGACAGCAGTGAGAATGGGTTCTGGGTGCTAGGTGCTGGGTTCTGGGTAAAGACAAGTTGCTTTAACCCAGAACCCAGCACCTAGCACCCAGAACCTTTTTAGCGATGGCCCTGCTCGAAATCCTACAGCTCATCGGGTACAGCACGGCGGCGGCGCTGCACTTCTGGATCGCGGCGCTGTTGGGTCAGGGCCGCCGCGTTCTGAACCGTCTGGAGCGCGTGCTGCTGGTGCTGGCCGTCTGCCTGGGCGTGTGGCACGCTTCGAGCCTTCTGGTCGTGCTCCACACGATGCTGGGGCTTTCGCAGGATCGCTGGACGCCTCTGTTAAGGTTCGCCGACACGCTCGCGGTGACGAGCGTGACGCTGACCTACTCGCTGCTGCTTCACCTGCATCTGCACCTGTGGGCGGACGCGCGCGGGCGTGGGCTGACGTGGACGGAGAGGGCGCGCGTCTACCTCTCTTACGTGCCGTCGGTCTTCCTCGTGTACGCGGGGCCGAAGCTCTGGACGGGCGCGTACGCGCCGATGTTCGTGCGCCTGTCGCACCTGCTTCTGCCGTTCGCCCTGTGGGCGGCGTACGTGCTCTGCCTGGTCGCGGGCACGGACTTTCTCATCGCGCGTCTGTCGAAGTCGCAGTCGGAGCGGAGGCTACTGAACACCCTGGCCGCGTCGTTTATCGGCATCGCGGCGCTCATCCTCGCGGTCTACGGCCTCGGCGTGGGGCACGGGACGCGGCTCGGACTCTACCTGCAGACAATCGCGAACCTCGGCTCGCTTCTGCCGACGGCGCTGCTCGCGTATCACATCTATCGTTATCGCTACCTCGGGCTCATCTTCAAAGAGAGCCTCATCCTCGCCTCGCTCGGCGCGTTCGTGCTGGTCGCGTACCTCTTCGGCATCCGCACCATCGCCCTGTGGCTGACCGAGCGCTTCGAGCTGCGGCCGGGCGCGGTCGAGTCGCTGCTGATACTGTTCATGGTGCTGCTCGCGGCGCCCTTGCGGCGCTGGCTCGATAAGAGGTTCCGCCGCCTGTTCGAAGAGGAGGCGGGGCTCTTCCGGGAGGTCGCGGCGCGGATAGGCAAGTCGGCGGGGCGGTACGGGCAGTTGCCGGAGTTCCTTCGCTTCGTCGAGGAGCGCGCGGCCGAGAGTTTGGGATTGCGGCGCGTGAGCATGCTCGAACTCTCCCCGTCCGATAACGAAGGTGGGAAGGGCGAGGCTCTAAGCCTGAACGGGAACGAGAAGGCGGAGGAGAAGGTTTCGGCGGCGCGCCCGAATCTACAGTCGCACTACGCGGCGAACGTGCCCGGCCTTCTGAAGTCCGGCGGCGCGGCCGCTGCGACAGTGAAGGAGATAGAGTCAATCGAAGAGGTTGATTCACACGCGCAGTCCGAGCAAGAACATTGGGCCGCGCGCGTACTCGAACTCGCAGCCGAGTCCGGGCTGACACAGATCGAGGACGAGCCGCTGTTGCGCGAGCGCGGCTGGGAGGTCGCATACGCGCTCAGGCGCGAGGAGCGCGTGGTCGGGCTCATGCTGGTGGACGCGCCGCCCGGGGCTCTGACATACGAAGTGCGCTCTTCGCTCGAACTGCTCGCGGGGCAGGTCGCCATCGCCATCGAGGACAGCCGGCTCGTGGAAGAGAACGTGCGGCTCGAACGTCGCATCGCGCAGAGCGAGCGTCTGGCGGCCCTGGGCCGCATGGCCGCGACCGTCGCGCACGAAGTGAAGAACCCTCTCTCGGCCATCAAGTCCATCGCGCAGGTCTTGCGCGAGGACGAATACCTCAAGCGCGAGTACGCGCGCGACCTCGAGCTGATCGTCGGCGAGACCGACCGCCTCTCACGCAGCGTCACGCAGATGCTCAGCTTCGCGCGCACCGCGCCGCAGGCCGACGAGCCGCGCCGAGCGGGCGAACTGCTCGACTCCGTCCTCTTGCTTTTTCAGAGGGAGGCGGCCGCGCGCAACGTCACGCTCAAGGCGGACTTCGGCGCACGCGAAGAGGAGCTTGACGGTGCCTCGGCCGCTTCGTTGAGAGACGCTTTGACGAACCTGGTTCTCAACGCGCTCCACGCGACGCCCTCGGGCGGCCGAGTCCGCCTGACGGCCCACGCCGAAGCGGGCCGCCTGACGGTCACGGTCACGGACACAGGCCCGGGCGTCGCGCCCGACCAGCGCGAGCGCATCTGGGAGCCTTTCTACACCACGAAGCAGCGCGGCACCGGCCTCGGCCTCGCCATCGTCCGCAAGCGCATCGAGGAGGTCGGCGGCCGCGTCCGCCTCGCGCCCTCAAGACCCGGCGAAGGCGCGCGGTTTGAATTGAACTTGCCACTGAAGCAGTAGGCAGTAGGCAGATGGCAGTAGGCAGTTGAAAGGCTCAGAATCGAAAGGCTCGAACTTATTTCTCAATGTCTTTATTGCGGGGTGTACTGCCTACTGCCTACTGCCATCTGCCTACTGCCTACTGTTTTTGTGGCACGGCGTGTGCAACTCTTTGGGGCATGGATAACGAGATGAGTTCGGAGAGAAGAGGGAAGTGGCGCGTGCTCGTCGTGGACGACGAGGAGGCCGCGCGTTACGGGATGCGGCGTGCGCTCGGCGGTTTCGACTACGAGGTCGAGGAGGCCGGGAGCGTGGAGGAGGCGCGCGGCGTCGTCTCGGCGCGCAGGCCAGACCTCCTTTTGCTCGACGTGAACCTGCCGGGCACGAGCGGGCTCGAATACCTGCGCGAGCTCGCGGCCGAGGGCGAGGGCGCGCCGCTCGTCGTGATGGTCACGGCCTACGGGTCGGAGCGCGTGGCCGTCGAGGCCATCAAGGCCGGGGCCTACGACTATCTCTCAAAGCCCTTCGAGATTGACGACCTGCGCCTCGTCGTCAAGAACGCCCTGGAGACGGTCGGCCTCCGCCGCGAGAACAGGGTGCTGCGCCAGCGCATCCAGCTCGAAGGCGCGCAGCGCGGCGCGCTCATCGGCAATTCCGAGTCGATGCAGCGCGTCCGCTCTATGATCGAGAAGGTCGCCGAGACGGACGCGACCGTCCTCGTCCGCGGCGAGTCCGGCACGGGCAAAGAGCTGGTCGCGCGCGAGCTGCACGAGCGCAGCTCGCACAGGCGCAAAGGCTCTTTCGTCGCCGTCAACTGCGCGGCGCTGCCTTCTGAGTTGATAGAGTCCGAGCTGTTCGGCCACGAAAAGGGCGCTTTTACGGGCGCCGCGGCGCGCCGGCGCGGGAAATTCGAGCAGGCCGACGGCGGCACTCTCTTCCTCGACGAGATCGGCGACATGAGCGCCAACGTGCAGGCGAAGCTGCTGCGCGCGCTCGAAGAGCGCAGGATTGAAAGGCTCGGCGGCGGCGACTCGATCCCCGTGGACGTGCGCATCGTCAGCGCCACGCACCGCCCGCTCGAACAGGACATAGAGAAGGGGAGCTTCCGCGCCGACCTCTTCTACAGACTCCAGGTCGTCACCATCGAGATACCCGCGCTGCGCGAACGCCGTGAGGACATCCCCGTCCTCGCCGACAACTTCGCGCGGCAGGCGTCGGAGCGCTACGGCCTGCCGCCGCGCACGCTCGCGCCCAACGCCCTGCGTAAACTCGTCGAGTACCATTGGCCCGGCAATGTGCGCGAGCTGCGCAACGCCGTCGAGCGCTCGATGATTCTCGCGGAGGGCGACGAGGTCTCGGCCCGAGACCTGCCCGAAGAGATAGGCGGAGCGGCAGGCAAGTCCGCGAAGGTTGAGAGCGCAGCCCCGACCATCGAGCCGGGCGCGCTGGCCGTGCCCTTCACGTCCGACTTCCGCGAAGACCGGCGCGAGTTCGAGCGCCGCTACATCGCGCGCTGCCTCGAAGAGACGGGCGGCAACGTCACGCGTGCCGCCGCCATCCTCGGCATGCACCGGCAGTCTTTGCAGCACAAGCTGCGCGAACTCGGCCTCGCGCGCCGCTACGTGGCTGTTTCAGAGGCCGCGGACGGGGCCGAAGACATGCAGGATAATTCCGACACCTGAAAACTGAATTTGCACGCCGCGTCCGCGAAGAGCTAGACTTACGCGCCCGTAAAAATCTTCGAGCGGAGTCAAACGCATGAAGGCGCGACTCGACGCGATCATCAAACCCGAACAGGCAGACTACCTGGAACGCTTGCTCCCCGCGAACGCCGGCGTGCTCGCGGAGATGGAGGCGTACGCCGCGGAGCACCGCGTCCCCATCGCCGACCGCGAGGTGGCGCGCTTCCTGGAGATCACGGCCCGCTCGACCGGCGCGCGCCGCGCGCTGGAGCTGGGCATGGCTATCGGCTACTCGGTCATACACCTCGCGCGCGGGATGGGCGAGGGCGGCCTCGTCGTCACCATCGAGCCGAGCGAAGAGATGATCGCGCGCAGCGAGGAGTTCGTCGGCCGCGCGGGCCTGAGGGAGCGTCTGAGGATTGAGAAAGGGTACGCGCTCGAAGTCCTCCCGAAGCTTTCGGGTGAGACGTTCGACCTCCTCTTCATCGACGCGGTGAAGCAGGAGTACGCGCAGTACCTCGACCTCGCCCTGCCGATGCTGCGCGCGGGCGGCGTGGTCGTCGTCGACAACCTCCTCTGGGGCGGGCAGGTGGCCGGCGAGATACGCTCGCCCGACCAGACGGCGTCGACGCAGGCGCTGCGCGAGTTCAACCAGGTGTTCGTCCGCCACCCGCAACTGCACGCGGTCGTGCTGCCCGTGGGCGACGGCCTCGGCTACGCGGTCAAGGTCGGTTGAAGGCTGACCCTTGCCCGAACTCTTCCGCGACGCGAAGCTGTTCACACTCGCCGCGACCCGCCCGGAGCACGAGCTGCTGCTGCTCTGCCTTCACCGCGGCAACAACGAAGACCTCCACACGCGCATCAACGATCTGGCGCGCTCCCCCCTCGACTGGCAATACCTCTTCCTGCTCGCGCGGCGCCACTCGGCGCTCCCGCTTTTGCATCGCGCGCTTGGAGACGTCGATGTTCTGCCCGACGACTTTCGCGCGACGCTGCGCGAAGAGTTCCGCAAGAACGCCACGCGCAACACGCTCCTCGCCGGCGAGATGGCGCGGCTGGCGCGACTCTTCGACTCGGAGGGCCTACCGCTCCTCGCCTACAAAGGCCCCGCGCTCGCGCGGCAGGCTTTCGGCGACATCTCACTGCGCCGCTTCGTAGACCTCGACGTGATCGTCAGGCGCCGCGACGCACGACGCGCGGGCGAATTGCTCCTCACGCTCGGGTACGAGAAGCCCTCGGGGCTGACCCCTTCGCACGAAGAGTTCCTCCTGCGGCGGCAGCACAACCTCGCCTACACGCGCGACGGCGGGCTGATGATCGTCGAGCTGCACTGGGAGGTCGCGCCCGCGCGCTTCGCTGCCGTGCCCGTGGGCGAAGGCGTGTGGGAGCGTGCGACGACGGTCAACCTCTTCGGGACGGACGTGCGCTGCCCCTCGCCCGAAGACCTTCTGCTCGCACTCGCGGTGCACGGGACGAAGCACCTCTGGGAGCGTCTCGCGTGGGTCTGCGACGTGGCCGCGCTCGTCAACTCGCATCCCGAGTTTGACTGGGCGCATGTCCGGAAGCGCGCACGCGAGGCGCGCGTCGAACGTATGCTCCACCTCGCGCTCCGTCTCGCGCGCGGCCTCGCCGGGGGCGAGATGCCCGCGGCTCTCTTCGAAGACGGCGAGGACAAGACCGTCTCCCAACTGTCGGAAGAAGTGACCGCGGCCATGTTCGGAAGCGCACAGCCTCTGCCCATCGGTTTCGCCCGGAACCTCCGCTTCAACCTGCGCGCGCGGCCCGGCCTGCGCGAACGTCTCGACTACCTGCGTTTCGTCCTCACGCCCACCGACGGAGACCTCGCGGCCCTCAAGCTCCCGGCCGGAATGTCTTTCGCTTACTACCTCCTGCGCCCCCTGCGGCTGGCCTTCAAGGGCGAGGCCGGGCACTGAACGCGCAGGACGCCTAAAGGCGCGCGGGCATGGGGGTTAAATCTTTCTACGCCGTTGACCTTGATGTACATTTATGTTAGTTTCCGCTTGCCCGTTAAGAAATGTACGTTACCGGGTTTGCCTTCTCCGCCCGAGCTGCCTTGAAGGGCTTTTCTTTTTTAAGACCAGGGACAGCCGAGGTCTTAAGCATTACCGATCTGGGACTTCCGTGTTTTTATGCTAGAAAGTCTTTTTAACTGGCGGCGCGTACTACCTGCCGCCGGTCTCGCGGTGGCGCTCGCACCCGCTTCGGTCTTTGCACAGCAGACGGCGACCGAGTTGGGCGGGCCGAGCCGCACGGCGCAGGCCCCGGCTAAGCCTTCGGCGAAGGGCTGGAGCGTCCGCATGAGCAAGGAGGCGCCGTACACCTTCACGGTCAAGGCCAAGGAGTCGCCGCTCTCCGAGATCGCCGCGGAACTCTCCAAGCTGACGAAGGTGCCGGTCACGTTGAGCCCGCTCCTGGGCAAGCAGAAGGTTTCGGTCGACTTCGCGGGGCTCAACCTGGAGGCCACGCTCCGCATGCTCGCGCCGCAGGGTTACGTCGATTACGTCGCGGGCGGCGAGGGCGGTGACGAGCCGAAGCCGCTCGCGCTCTACCTCCAGGGGATCAACGAGAAGGCCCCGTCGGCCAACGCCGCCGTTCACAGCAACACCCAGGTGATTCTCGTCGAGGGGGACACCGAGGAGGGCACCGACGGCGAGGCGGAGAAGAAGCGCGAGCAGGAAGACCCGCTGCGCGTCACCTGGGCCAACAACGCGCTCAGCGTCCGCGCGCGCAAGCAGCCTTTAGCGGTCGTGCTCTACAAGATCGCGAACGAAGTGGGCATGCCCTTCGACATGCGCTACGAGTCGGCCGAGCTGGTTGACGTGGATTTCCAGAACTACCCGCTCGACCAGGCGTTCAGGAGCATCTCGCCGGGCGTGAGGTTCTACTACCGGGTCGATCTGCAGACATTCGAGGTGCAGCCGCTTCAGTTGGCGCTGCTGCCGCCGGCCGTTCCCAGGACTTAAGACTGACGTCTCGCCGCGCGCTTTCAGACAGCCAAGGAGTCATAAGACTTTGTCCGCAAAGACGGAGAGAACAGGCCCCGTGCAATCTTCCCGCGCCAACGAGGTGGAGGTCACACCGACGGCGGTCGGCGACCCTACCCGGAAGACGTTCGTGGAGCCGGAAGTCTCCTTCCCGGTGGACGTGCTCGAAGCCACGACCTTCTTCCAGTTCACCGAGAGCGGCGTGTCTAACTAGAGTTCTTACCGACGCCCTTTTCATAGCCACAGGAGGCACATCACTTGAACACGAAGACCGAGAATCTGATCCCCGTCCAGCTTTCCCGGCTCGAAGACGAAGAGGCGACGCTCACGCCCGAGCGGTCGGCCGAGAAGAAGAAGTTCGTCGAGCCCGCCGTCTCTTTCCCCATCGACGTGCTCGAAGCGACGACCTTCTTCCAGTTGACCGACAGCGGCCCGACCACGTAAGGGCGGCCCTTTTATCAACATCGCGACGCGATGGAGAATTTTTTGAGCCCCGAACAGAGTGCCGGGGCCTTCACGAATGCAGGACGGCCGGCTCTCGCGGAAACATTCGCGGTCGCCGGTCGTTTCGTTTGCGTCGAGGCCGCCGACGCCGACGCGGCGAGGCCCTTCCGGCGCTTCTTCGCCGGCTGGCACTTCGCGCGCGTCGAGGCAGCCGTACGGCCCAGGCCCGACGCGGTTATCCGCGTCCACGCTTCGGCGCCGCCGCACGCGCCCGCCGACCTTGAGACTTTCGAGACGGCGGGCGGTGGCCTCTGCCGCACGGACGGACGCACGTACATCTTCGAGCGGGACGGCTCGGCCGTGCGCGCCGACGGCGGGCGCAGCGGCGTCGACGTCTGGATAGGGGAGGGGACGGCCTCGCGCGAGGGCTCGGCGCTGGCGCGCGTGGTCTTCGAGGCGACGATGGTCGCGCTGCGCCGCTGCGGCCTCTTCGAGCTGCACGCGGCCGGCGTCGTCGAGCCTCTCTCGGGCGGCGGCTTTCTCGTCGCAGGGCCTTCGGGCAGCGGCAAGTCCACGCTCGCCACGCAGCTCGCCTCGGCGGGCTGGCGCTATCTTTCCGACGACGCCCTGCTGCTGCGCGACGCGGGCGGACTCGTCGAGGCGTGCGCCCTGCGTCGCGATTTCGCCGTCACGGAGCAGACGGTCGCGGCCGGCGTCCTCGGGGGCTTCGAAGGTCTGCTCACGGAGCCGATGCCCTTCGACCCGCTCAAGCGACGCTTCAAGCCGCGCGACGTCTTCCCCGAAGGCTTCGCCGAATCCTGCGCACCCCGCGCGATCTTCTTCCCGGTTATCACGGAAGAGGCTTCGAGCCGCGCGCGCCGTCTCACGCAGCCCGAGACGATGCGCGCTCTGCTGCGCATGTGCCCCTGGGCCTGTTACGACAAGCCTTCCGCGGCCGCGCACCTCGCCTTGCTCGCGCTGCTCGCGCGACAGGCCGAGGGGTTTGAGCTGAGCGCGGGGCGCGACCTGTTCGGCGACGGCGCCTATTCCTCCGAGTACCTGCGCGGCCTCGCGCAGGGGGAGTCCGTTTGAGCCACCTGACGGCAGACACGCGTGAGGGGCAGTCGCGCGCGCGCGACTACGGCCCGCCGCGCCTCATCGTCGAACTGACGAACATCTGCAACCTGCACTGCTCCTACTGCCTGCGCGACGAGGACGCGCTCTACCACTCGAAGGCGAACTTCTTCCCCGTCGAACTCCTCCGCCGCGTCGTGCGCGAGGCGCGCGTGGCGGTCGGCGCGCGCACGGTCATGTTCACGGGCGGCGAGACGACTCTGCACCCGAACTTCCGCGAAGTGTTGGAGGCGGTCGGGGCCGAAGGTCTCACGTGCAGCTTCGTCACGAACGGCTGGCACTTCGAGCGCGTGTGGCCGGCGCTGGCCGCCAACCGCGCGGCGCTCACGCACGTCTCGTTCAGCCTCGACGGCCCCACGCGCGAGGCGCACGACCGCTGGCGCGGCGAAGGCTCCTTCGTCCGCGTGGTGCGCGCGATGGCGCGGTGCAGGGCCGCGGGACTCCCGTTCATGGTCAAGCTCGGCCTGCGCCGCGACACGCTCCCTCTGCTCGAACAGACGGCGCTCTTCGCCGCGCGCATGGGAGCCGCCGCCGCCAGCTTCGGCTACAACCTGCCGACCTCCGGCGCGGCCGACGACGAGCTGTCGCCCGCGCACGAAGACCGCCTCGCGGCCGAGCAGGAGATCGCGGTGCTCGCGAGCATCCTGAAGATGCGCGTCACGCTCGAAGTCGGCTACGTCAACCTCGACCCCGAGCCGCCGTGCTCGGCGCTCGCGGGCGTGAGCTGCAACGTAGACTACCGCGGCCGCCTCTCGCTCTGCTGCAACCTTTCGGGCTACCGCGGCGCGGTCGGCGAGGCGGACGTGGTGGCCGATCTGAACGAAGAGGGTTTCGCCGTCGCCTACGCGCGGCTGCAGGATGTGGCCGCGGCGCAGATGTCGCGCAGGCGCGAGGCGCTGGCGGGGGCCGCGCGCGAAGGCCGCGAGTCGGACTTAACCCTCGGCTCGCCGTGCCTCTTCTGCCTGCACAGCTTCGGCAAGATTCCCTGGATGGCGAACGCCGCCGCACGCTCTTTGCCCGTTTTGCAAACCGTCATTTAAGATTTCGACTTTGAGATTGGAGAAGGGAACAATCGCTTGATGAGTACGAACGGCCTTTTGCCGCACGAGCACGTCGTCTTTACCGAATTCGACGCGGGCGAGGGCATCCTCGTCGATTTGAACACGAAGAAGTATTTCCAACTGAACGAGACGGGCACGCTCGTCTGGCGCGGACTTGAGCAGAACCGCTCGCTCGAAGAGATCGTCGGCGAGATCACGGCCGCCTACGACGTGACGCCCGAGCACGCGCACGAGAGCGTCCGGAGACTCCTCGACAACCTGCGCGCCTACAGACTCGTCCGCGCGGCCTGACGGCGAGATGACCGGAGACGTCCGGCAAACGACGCGAGACGGAACGCGGCGACTCAGAGTCCGCTACGCGCTGCTGACGGCCGCGCTCTTCGCGCCGCTCCTCTACTCCTTCCTCGCCGTCAGGAACGTCTACCCCTTCGCGGCCTCGACGATGATGATGAGCGGCGGCGACCCCGGCCGCGGCGCGACCTTCTACCGCCTGCGCGGCGAGACCGTCGCGGGCGAATCAATCGACCTCCCGCCCGCACAACTCACGGACGCATTGAGCTGGCGCCACTGGTCTCTGGTCGGGGCGGTCGTCGAGAACAAGCAGTTCACAATCCACAGCCCGAACCCGGCGAATCTCATGTTGGCGGACGCGGCGGGCGGCGTCGAAAGACTCCCGCGCGCGGCCCGGCTCCCGGAGCTTCTGCGCGCGTGGGGCGGGATTTACAACTCGCGCCTGCCCGAAGGTTCTGCGAAACGGCTGCGCGCCGTGAGGCTCGACGTGTACAGGTGGGACGGCCGCGCGTACGAAGACTACGAGCATCTTGTCGAGTCCTGGAGGGCGGAGCTTTGATGCGCGGGGTGCCGCAGAGCGCCGAGGCGCTCGGGGCCGTGCGCGCGGGCGCGTTCGGCTTCGTGCTGTGCGAAGTCCTCTTCACGTCCTTCTCAGACCTCGGCCGTCTGCCCCTGACGGTGGTGCGGCCGACGGGCGCGATGCGGCTCCTGCCGTGGGGATTCTACGAGCGCCTGCTCACGCCCGCTTCGATGACGGCGTTCAAGTGGCTCTTCGTCGCGGCGTTGCTCGCGGCCACGACGGGCGCGCTCACGAACGTCTCGACGAAGACGGCGGCCGCGCTCTTCCTCTTCTACCAGGGCCTGCTCCGGAGCTTCTCGCACTTCAACCACGACGAGATGCCGGCCGCCTACATCCTCCTCGTGCTCGCGTTCACGCCGTGCGGCGACGCCTTCTCGCTCGACGCGCTGCGCGGCTCGCGTAGCGAGCGGGAAGGCGGAGGGTGGGTCTACGGCTACCCGATTCTCCTGGCGAGACTTCTGCTCGCCTGGTCGTACTTCACCTCGGCGCTCATCAAGCTGCGCGTGGCGGGCTTAGGCTTCTTCGGCGCGGACAACCTGCCCGCGCTGGCCGTCTCCAACTCGCTCGACAACATGCACGACACGCAGTTCCGCGCGGGGCTTTGGCTGCCGGCCTACCGCGAGTACACGACGCCGCTGGTCGTTCTGGTCGTGCTGTGGGAGCTGCTCTTTCCCCTGGCCGTGTGGTTCAAGCGGGCGCGCGCGGTCATTCTCGTGAGCGGCGTGCTCTTCCACGTCGGCACGCTCTTCTTCATGAACGTCTTCTTCCCGTATCACCTCGCGATGTACCTCGTCTTCGTGGACTGGCCTCGGGTGGCGCGGAAAATCTTTCGCGGCGGCAGCGCGCCTCGTGTAGAATGACCGCGCTTTTTCGACAACTCCCCAAAAGCTATGCCCCGTCTTTCACAGGAGATTTCGGATGCGTAAGGGTTTTCTCGCGCTGGCCGCCTTCGCGCTGGTCTGCCTCTCCACGGCGACCGCTTCGGCCACGGCGAACTACGTCTACCACGAGCAGACCAACAACTTCGTCGCCACCCCGGTCGATGACCCGGGCGGCGGGTGCAGCGGCAGCGGCACCGACACCTCATGCGGCCGCTACGTCGAGAACACAGACCGTAGCGGCTCGCCCGGCTTCCAGATATACCAGCCCGAGACCTACAGCCTGCACTTCAAGGTCGAGTTCCAGTTCTTCACCAACCAGGTGCGCGTCTACTACACGACCGACGGCTCGCAGCCCTGCGGCTCGTTCGGCACGGTCGGCAACGTGACGCAGCCGAACGGGACTCCCTGCGGCGCGGGCAACACGACGCAGGTCGCCGTCGCCTCCTACACCTGCACCTATTCCGACGTGTCGCAGTCGTGCCAGATCGTGGACGTGGTGACGGGGTCGATACCGCCGCAGGCCGCGGGCACGACGGTCAAATACATCCTCTCGGCGTGGCACTCGGGCGGTGGCGATGAAATCTTCGCCAACTCCGGCGCGTGCGGCGGCTGCTTCGCCGCCACCAGTTCTTCCGCCGCCACCGTCTTCGATTACAACGTCATCGCGGCGCCCGTCACGCCGCTCATCATCTCCGAGTTCCGCCTGCGCGGCCCCGGCGGCGCGGACGACGAGTTCGTAGAGATTTACAACAACAGCAACTCGGACGTGACGGTCAACGCCTTCGACGGCTCGGCCGGCTTCGCGCTCGCGGCCTCGGACGGCGTGACGCGCTTCACCATCCCGAACGGGACGTTCATCCCCGCGCGCGGGCACTACCTCGGCGTCAACTCGACGGGCTACTCGCTCGGAAGTTATCCGGGGGCGACGACGCCCGCGTCGGGCGGCGAGGAAGGGGCGACGGCCGGCGGCCCGCCGACATACGCTGGAGGCGACGCGCCCACGGCCAAGTCACGCCTGCGGGCGAAGGCCGCGCAGCGCAGCACGCGCACGTCGGTCGGGGCCGTCCCGCCCGGCGGCGAAACGCCACCCGGCCCGAACGTGGGCGTCTCGGGCACGCCGGGCGACGTCACATACACGACGGGCATCGCGGACAACGCGGGCATCGCGCTCTTCAGCACGGCGAACCCCGCGAACTTCTCACTCGCGACGCGGCTCGACGCGGCCGGGTCGGACACCGAGCTCAACACGCTCTACGTCGAAGGGGCGGGCTACCCTTCGATCACGCCCGTCTCCACCGAGCACAGCTTCGTCCGCGACCTGTGCGGCAAGGGCGGCTCGACGTCCATGACCGGCACCTGCCCGACCGGGGGCGCGGCGCGCGACACGGGCGACAACGCCGCGGACTTCATCTACGTCGACACGGCCGCCACGAACGCGGGCGCGGGCGAGCACCTGGGCGCGCCGGGGCCTGAGAACTCGACCTCGCCCATCCAGCGCAACAGCGCGTTCCCGGGGTCGCTCATCTTCCCGTGCGTTTCTTCGAGCGCGGCGCCGAACCGCGTGCGCGACTACGCGGCGGGGCCGACGGCGACTTCGCCGATGGGCACGCTCTCCATCCGCCGGCGCATCACGAACAACACCGGGGCGAACGTCACGCGCCTGCGCTTCCGCGTAATAGACATCTCGACGTTCCGGGCGCCGACGGGCACCGCCGACCTGCGCGTGATCAGCTCTTCCATCACCACCGTCACCTCCGCCGAGAACCCCTGCTCGGCGGTGCCAGTGCTCATTCAAGGCACGACGCTGGAGACACCGCCGACGCAGTCGAACGGCGGAGGCTTCAACTCCAGCCTCTCGGCCAGCACCGTCACGCTGCTGACGCCGCTCACGCCCGGCGGCACATACGACTTCCAGTTCACGCTCGGCATCAAGCAGACGGGCACTTTCAAGTTCTACGTCAACATCGAGGCGCTGCCGTAAGGGGACAGTAGGCAGTAGGCAGATGGCAGTAGGCAGTTGAAAGGCAGAAGAGAATTATCGCCTTTCAACTGCCTACTGCCATCTGCCTACTGCCTACTGATGTGGGAAGCTGTACGTGACTTTGTAATCGGGGGGCGTCTTTTCGAGGATGGGTCGGCCGTGGGCTTCGAGCCAGGCGTGGCCGGCGAGTGCGTCGGTGCCTTCGCGGCGGACGCCGAAGAGGACACGCGTCGGGATGCCTTCGAGCGCGAGGTAGCGGTGGAGCACGGGCGCGCGCTTCCAGCAGGTCGGCGTGAAGACCCAGAAGTCCAAGGCGAGCAGGGAGTCGAGCAGGCGCGCGAGTCTCGCCTGGACGTGCGCGGCGTCGTGCGGCGTGTCGCGCGGTGCACGACGGGGCGCGACGAGCGCCATCGCGCGGGGCAGCGGCATGAGTTTGACGAGCAGCGAGAGCGCGACGACCCACGCGCCCATCCGCGCCAGGAGGAGCGTGGAACCCGGCTCACGCGCGAAGAGGCGCGCCGCCCGCAGCGGGAGCGCGGCGAAGGCTTTGAGTCCTGGCGCGAGTGCAGGCATGTGCGTCGACGGCGGCGGAGAAAAAATCCCGCGCCTCTGGTAACATCGCGCGGGAGGTTTCTGAGCCCTGTTAATTTACCCCGACAGCCCCGAGACGCGCGAGCGCGCGGCCTCAATCGTGAGGGACGGCGGCCTCGTCGCCTTCCGCACCGACACCATCTACGGCGTCGGCGCAGACCCTTTCAACGGCGCGGCGCTCGAACGCATCAACGCGCTCAAAGGGCGCGACGGCAAGCCCATCCTCGTCCTCGCCGCGACCGAAGAAGACGCCGGACGAATCATCGCCGAGAGGACTCAGACCTTCGAGCTGCTCGCCGCGCGACACTGGCCGGGCGCACTCACACTGGTCGTGGCCGCGCGCGCGAAGGCGCCGGAGCTTCTGACGGCGGGCACGGGCACCGTCGGCGTCCGCCTCCCCGGCGACCCGGAGGCGCGCGCCGTCGTGCGCGCGTGCGGCAGCCTCCTCACGGCCACGAGCGCCAACCCCGCCGGCCGCCCTCCCGCGCTTACCGCACGCGAAGTCGCCGAGTACTTTCCCGAAGGTCTGGGCCTCATCGTCGACGGCGGCCCGACCCGCACGCAACTCCCCTCGACGGTCGTCGACGCGACCGGCCCGCGGCCCCGCCTCATCCGCGAGGGCGTCGTCACGCGCGCGGAGCTGAGAGAGACTTTGCTCGCCGCGGGACTCGACTTTTAAGACAACTGTTAACCACAGAGACACAGAGACACAGCTTGGAGCAAATAAGTTTCCAAGCTGTGTCTCTGTGTCTCTGTGGTTAAATCTTTTCCTCGCGGCTCATTGTCCGGCCTTGTAACCCGCCTCGTCCAGAATCTGCCTGGCGCGCTCGGGGTCGTAATTGTAGACCTGGCCGGGCGTGTAGGCCCAGGACTGCTCCGGGAGGATGGCGTTGGCGACGCGCGCCTGGCCGAGCAGGAGCTCCTTGACGATGGCGGGGCGGTCGATGGCGTAGGCGATGGCCTGGCGGACGCGCGGGTCTTTGAGCACCTCGTCCGCGGCGTTGAAGTTGAGGTAGACGACGTTGACGCCGGGGGACTGCGCGACCTTCAGGTTCGGGTCCTGCCCGAGCGAGAGGTACGCGTCGGGCTGGAGGTTCGCGACCTGCGCCAAGTCCACGCCGCCGCTCCTCAGCTCGGCCTGCAAGGTGTTCGCGTCGAGGATGGTGCGCACGCGCAGGTTCTTGATGGCGGGCGCGCCGCCCCAGTACTCCTCGTTGGCCGTGAGGTCTACGACCTGCTGCGACTCGTCGTAGTGCGCGAACTTGAAGGCGCCGGTGCCGATGGGGTTCTGCTTCTGCTGGTCGGTCGTGTAGCCCTGCGGCATCATCCCGACGGGGACGAGGTTCGAGAGGAACTTGTTAGAGGGCTTGGCGAGGGTGACGACGAGCGTGCGCGGGTCGGGCGTCGCGATGGTCTTGACGAGAGGCTTGCGGTCGGCGCCCGTGCCCTCGAAGAAGTCGTTGGCCTTGCGCGAGTCGGAGGCGAGCAGCGTGTCGAGCGTGTACTTGGCGTCGGCCGAGGTGAACGGCTTGCCGTTGTGGAACTTCACGCCGTCGCGCAGCCGGAAGGTGTAGACGAGGCCGTCGGGCGAGGGCTGAATTTCGGAGGCGAGGTCGCCGACGTAGTCGAAGTTCTCGTTCTTGCGGACGAGCGAGTTGAACATGAGCTGGCGGAAGCGCTCGCTCGAAGCGTCCGTGCCGCGCAGCTGGTCGAGCGTCTCGGGGTTCGATTCGAGGACGACGACGAAGGGGCCGGACTTTCCGCCCTCCACGGTCACGTCGTGCAGGAAGCGCCAGTCGCCGTCCACGGGGACGTTGATGTTCTGCACGTTCCTGCGCGCGACGACCATCTGATCCATGTACCAGAGCGGGAGCTGCGGCACCTCGCGGCTGATGGCCTCCCACGCCTGCGCGTAGAGGCCTTTGGCCTTCGCGCGGTCGAAGGTCGAGATGGCCTCGTCGAGAATCTTGTCCACCTCCGGGTTGCTGTAGCGGCCGCGGTTCTGGTAGGCGCCGGTGTGGAAGAGGTCGAAGAGGTAGATCGGGTCCTGGTTGCCGCCGACCCAGCGGCCCGTGGTCAGCTGGAACTGCCCCTTGCGCTGCTGGTCGAGCAGGGTGTTGAACTCGACCTGGTCGATCTCGCAGGGGATGCCGACCTGCTTCAGCTGGTTCTGGATGACGGAGGCGTACTGGCGCGTGGGCGCGCTGGCGGCGTTGATCTTGAGGTAGATGGGCGCCTTGAAGCGGCTGGCGGTCGTGCCGCGCGACCCGCCGCCGCAGGACGCGAGCAGCAAAGACGAGACGGTGAGCAGGACGAAGAGTGTTGTCAGTCGGCGGCGCCTCATTCTCAAATTCTCCCTCCGTACACGTAGTTCAGCTTGCGGTTCAGCTCGGCCACCTCGGCCGAAAGCTCCTGGAAGCGTTTGGGGTCGAACGGCAGGGGGGGCTTCGTCAGGCCCTTGAAGGCGGCGATGCGCCGCAGCGAGGCCTGGATGCGTCCGCGGGAGAGTTCGCCCGTGCGCGCGGCGTCGAGCAGGGAGTGGTAGGCGCGGCGGATGAGGTCGGGGCGCGCGCAGACGAGGAGCATGTCCTCTCCGGCGAGCACGGCGCGCAGGGAAGCTTCCTCAATCTCGCAGTGCTTGGCGATGGCGCCCATCTCCAGGTCGTCGGTGACGACGAGTCCGTCGTAGCCGAGCTCGTCGCGCAGGAGGTCTCGGACGATGGAGGGGTTGATGGAGGCCGGGACGAGGCGGCCGCCCACGATGCCGCGGTTGATGTCTATGTTGGGGAAGCCGCCGTGGCTGACCATGACGGCGCGCACCATGTTGTCCTCGCGCTGGAAGAGTTCGATGTAGGGGGCGAGGTCTTGCGCGATGAGGTCGTCGTGCGTGAGGTGGATGACGGCCATCTCCTCGTGCGTGTCCACCTCGCCCGCGCCGATGCCGGGGAAGTGCTTGGTGCAGCCGAGAATCCCGGTGCCCTGCAGGCCCCGCAGGTAGACCATCGTGTAGCCCAGGACTTCGCCGGGCGAGCGGCCGTACGAGCGCGAGTAGAGGCCGTTCGAGAGAAGGTCTCGGTCGTCCGTCATGATGGACATGACGGGCGCGAAGTTCATGTTGAAGCCGAGGAGCCGGAGGACTTCGCCCGTGATGCGCCCGTGCGCGCGGGCGCCGGCGAGGTCGCCGTGCTGGCGGATGACGCGCGCCGCGGGCGACGGCGTGCAGATTTTGCGCAGGCGGTCGACGAGCCCGCCCTCCTGGTCGATGCCGAGCAGGGGGTCTACGCGCAGGGAGGCGCGGACGCCGTCGAGCAGGCCCCTGAGCTGCTCGGGCGCGGCGACGTTGCGGCCGAAGATGATGACGCCGCCGGGCTTGACCTCTTCGAGCAGGGCGCGCGCCTCCTCGTCCAACTCGGTGCCGGGCAATCCGATGAAGAGCAGTTGTCCGATTTGGTGTTCGAGGGGGAGCGACTGAAGGGTTTGGAAGTCAAACATGAATTAGGCGATTCTGTTCCTCAAGTCGAGTAGGAGTTGGCGTGCCTCGTCCCCTGTGAGGGTTTCTACATCAAGGCCGCGAAGCTCGTCAAGGAGGGTTTGGTTGACGGAGTCGAAGAGCGTGATCTGCGCCGCCAGCGCGCGCCGCCCCACCCGCGAGGCCGCGCGCCCGAGCGCGTCCTTCCCGTTCGCACCGTTCTCGACCTGTGCGGGCGCGGCCGTCGCCGCCCCGGCCGCCGCCACGCCCTCTTCGGCGAACACGTCCAGCTCGTAACGTTCGAGCCTGGTTAAGACTTCGCGGGCGCGCGCGAGCACGTCGGGCGGGAGGCCCGCGAGCCGCGCGACCTCGATCCCGTAAGACTTCGAAGCGCGGCCGCGCTCGATCTTGTAGAGGAAGATGACCTCGCCTTCGCGTTCGGCGACGCGTATCTGATAGTTCTGCGCGCCGGGCAGGCGCTCGGCCAGCTCGGTCAGCTCGTGGTAGTGCGTCGCGAAGAGGGTCTTCGCCGAGTGCTCCGGCGAGTCGTGCAGGTGTTCCGCGACGGCCCACGCGATGGAGAGCCCGTCGAACGTCGCAGTCCCGCGCCCGATCTCGTCGAGCAGCACGAGCGAGCGCGGCGTCGCGTTGTGCAGGATGGCGGCCGTCTCCGTCATCTCGACCATGAAGGTCGAGCGCCCGCGGGCCAGATCGTCCGAAGCCCCCACGCGCGTCCAGATGCGGTCGAGGATGGGCAGGCGCGCGCTCTCCGCCGGCACGAACGAACCCATCTGCGCCAGAAGACAGATGAGCGCGGTCTGCCTAAGAAGGGTGCTCTTGCCCCCCATGTTCGGCCCTGTGATGATGAGGAGGCGTTCGTTCGAGCCGTTCATGTAAAGGTCGTTGGGGACGAAGGAGGCTTCGCCGAGGGCCTCGATGACGGGGTGGCGGCCGGCCTTGATTTCGAGTTCGTCGCCGTCGTGGAGTTGGGGCTTGTGGTAGCGGCGGCGGGCGGCGATCTCCGCGAGCGAGGCGAGCACGTCGAGGATGGAGAGGGCGCGGGCCGTCGTCTGGAGTCTGCGCGTCTGCTGCGCCACCGCCGCGCGGACTTCGCCGAAGATGCGCGTCTCGATTTCGAGGATGCGCCCTTCGGCGCCTAAGACCTTCTGCTCCCACTCCTTCAGCTCGGGCATCGTGTAGCGCTCGGCGTTGGCGAGCGTCTGGCGGCGCTCGTAGTCCTGGGGCACGCGCGCGGCGACCGTCTTGGAGACTTCGATGAAGTAGCCGAAGACGTTGTTGAAGCGGACGCGCAGGGACTGTATGCCCGAGCGCGCCCGCTCGCGCGCTTCGATGGCGGCGATGGTCTGCTTGGCGTCGCGGCTGATGGAGCGCAGCTCGTCAAGCTCTGTGTCGAAGCCTTCGCGGACGACTCCACCTTCAGAGAAGTTGACGGGCGGGTCGTCGCTCAGCGAGCGCGCGATGAGTTCGCAGACGTCCGAAAGCTCGTCGGCGTTCTCGACGACGACCTGGAGCAGAGACGCCTCCGCGTCGGATAACGCCCGGCGGATGGCGGGGACTTGATTCAGAGAGCGCCGGAGGGCGACGAGGTCGCGCGGGGTGGCCGTCCCCATGTTGATGCGCCCCGTCAGGCGTTCGAGGTCGGAGACCTCTTTGAGGAGCGTGCGCGTGCGGTCGCGGCGCATCTGCGAGCGGTGCAAATCTTCGACGGCCGCGAGGCGCGCCTCTATCTCGCCGCGCCGGACGGAAGGGCGCAGCATCCAGGAGCGGAGTAGACGCGCGCCCATGCCCGTGACGGTCGCGTCGATGACGTTGAGGAGGGAGGCGCCGCGTCCGCCGCCCTGCGACTCGACGAGTTCGAGGTTGCGGCAGGTGACCTGGTCTATGACGAGGTGTTCGTGCGTCTCGAAGAAGGTGATGTCCGTGACGTGCGCGGCCGCGGCGCGCTGCGTCTCGCGCGCGTAGCGGAGGCACGCGCCCGCGGCGCTGACGGCCGCGACCATGCCGCCGAGTCCGTAGCCTTCGAGCGTGCGCGCGCCGAACTGTTCGAGGAGAAGGGAGGCGCACGAGGTCGGCTCCCAGAGCCAGTCTTCTAAGGGGGTGAGCGGAAGCCCTTCGCTCCGCGTCGCGGCCTGCTCGGCCGGCGTGATGCGCGCGACGGGCGCGACCACATCATCTTCGTCTTCGTCCGAAAGCTCCGCAAGCTCCGCTTCGAGCGGGAGCGGCGCGGTGTGTGAAGGGCCGCGGGCGTAAGCCTCTCTGACGAGCGGCGCGAGCGAGCGCGGGAAGAGCAGCTCGCGCGGCGCGAAGGATTCGACGTCGGCGCGGACGCGCGCCCAGGCGTCGGGGCCGGTGACTTCGGTCGAGCGGAAGTCGCCGGTCGAGAGGTCGAGGAAGGCCGCGCCGTAGGTGTCTCCCGCGCCGCAGAGGGCGGCGAGGTAGACCGTCTCTTTGGCTTCGACGAGGTGCGGGTCGATGGCGGTGCCGGGCGTGATGACGCGGACGACCTCGCGGCGGACGAGCTTCTTGGCCTTCGAAGGGTCTTCGGTCTGCTCGCAGATGGCGACGCGGTAGCCCTTGCGTATGAGGCGCGCGACGTAGCCCGCGACGGCGTGGTGCGGGACGCCGCACATGGGGATGGGCTGGCCGCGCTCCTTGTGGCGCGCGGTGAGGGTGATCTCCAGCTCGCGCGCGCCGGTGATGGCGTCCTCGAAGAAGAGTTCGTAGAAGTCCCCGAGGCGGAAGAAGAGGAGCGCGCCCGGGTGCTGCCGCTTAAGCTCCTGGTACTGCCGCAGCATCGGCGTCAGCGCTGAGTTCGTCGTCGTCATGTTCTTGAAATGGCGCCTGCGTGAAGGGCGGTTGTCAACGACCGCAGGCTCGGGCGTCAAAGCTACCACAAAGGTTGGGCACATGCACGAACGCCGCGCGGGGAAAATCTCAACTGTTCGGGATAAAACCGTGACAGGGTTAAGGGAGAGTTCAGCGTCCGATGGAGAGCCTTGGGTTACAGGTCGCCGTGCTCTTCCTGCTCGCGATTCCCATCGCGTGCGTCGCGTGGACGGTGACGCACGAGGAGGTCTTCCGCGAGCCGAGGGAGTTCTGCGTGCGCCGGAGCAAGGAGTGCCGGCGCTGGTATCAGAGGAAGTTCTTCTACCTCTTCACCTGCGAATACTGCTTCAGCCACTACGTGACGGTCTTCTTCCTCTTCGTCACGCGCTATCACCTGCTCTTCGAAGACTGGCGCGGCTACCTCATCGGCGGCTTCGCGCTCGTCTGGGTCGCCAACCAGTACATGAGCCTCTACAACCGCCTCCGCCTCGACATCAAGAGCGAGAAGATCGAGACGACGATTAAAGAGAAGGTGGCTAAGAAAGTGATAAGTGATGAGTGATGAGTGATAAGAGGAAGACAAGGCCCGGCCTGCTTCCTCTTATCACTCATCACTCATCACTTATCACTAACCGAAGAAGACTTCCGCGACGTGGTAGACCTCTTCGTCGAGCAGTTTGAGGCGGCGGACGGCGTCGTCGAGGGGGACGCTGATGACCTTGTTGCAGCGCAGGGCGACCATCTGGCCCCAGTGCTTTTCGAGAATCAGCTCGAAGGCTTTGACGCCGAAGCGCGTGGCGAGGACGCGGTCGAAGGCGGAGGGCGAGCCGCCGCGCTGGACGTAGCCGAGGTTGGCGTGGCGCGTCTCGATGCCCGTGTGGCGCTCGATCTCGACGGCGAGGTGGAAGCCGATGCCGCCGAGGCGGCCCTTTCGGTAAATCTGCGCGCGCGCGTCTTCGCTGAGGAAGTTCTCCTCGGGGTGCGGGTGCGCGTCCTCCGCGACGACGATGATGGAGAAGGCGCTCCCCTGCATCTCTCTGTGGCGGAGCAGCTCGCAGATGCGCGTGATGCGGAACGGGTGTTCGGGGACGAGGATGACGTCGGCGCCGCCCGCGATGCCTCCGTAGGCCGCGATCCAGCCGGCGTGGCGGCCCATCACCTCGATGACCATCACGCGGTGGTGTGACTCGGCCGTCGAGTGCAGGCGGTCGACGGCCTCCATCACGGTGTTGACCGCCGTGTCGAAGCCGAAGGGGAAGTCCGTCCCGTCGAGGTCGTTGTCGATGGTCTTCGGGATGCCGACGAGCGGGAGCTGGTGTTTGTGCCACATGTCGCGGGCGGCCCGCAGGGTGCCCTCGCCGCCCGTGACGATGAGGGCGTCCATCCCGTGGCGCGCCCAGGTGGCGCGTATGCGCGCGGGGTAGTCCTCGCCGTCCTGCGGGTTCGTGCGCGAGGTGCCGAGGATGGTGCCGCCGCGCGGGAGGATGCCCGAGACGTGGTTGCGCGTGAGCAGCTGGATGTCGTCTTCGATGAGGCCGCGCCAGCCGTTCATCACGCCGAGGACTTCGGCCCCCTCGACGTGCATCGAGCGGCGGACGACGGCGCGGATGACCGCGTTCAAGCCCGGCGCGTCGCCGCCCCCGGTCAGAATCCCTACGCGTAGACCCATCGGAAAAACCCTCGAAAGCCCCCGGCCGGAACGAATGAATTGATTTGGTTTGCTGACCACGCCTATAATCTCGCGACAAATCGCGGCATGTCAAACAACGTCATTTTCGTCGGAGGGGATTTGGAGAAGAGTTTGCTGACGCTCGGCGTCGACACGTCCACGGAGCGCAGGAGTGTCGCGCTCTACGGCGGGGGGCGAGTGCTCGCGGAGAGTTCGAGCGGGCTGCGCGAGGGCGGCTCGGCCAGCCTCCTCTCGGACGTAGACCGCATGCTCGCTTCGGCCGGCGTCAAGTTGAAGGAGGTCGGACTGTACGCGGCGGCCGTCGGGCCTGGAAGTTTCACGGGCCTGCGCTCGGGGCTGGCGACGGTCAAGGGGCTCGCGCTGACGACCGGCAGGCCCGCCGTCGGCGTGCAGACGCTGCACGCACTCGCCTACAGCGTGAGGCCGGCGGCGCGCGTCGTGTCGCTCATCCCGGCGGGGCGCGGCGAGGTCTTCGCGCAGATGCTGTCCGTGTCGGCCGAAGGCGTCGTGTCGGAGTTGGAGGAGCCGACGCACCTTCCGCCCGCGCTACTCTTAGAGAGGATGGCGGCGCAGGGCGGCGGGCTGAAGTGGGCGGGCGGCGGCGCTCTCAAGTTCCTTGAGTTGATTCGGGAGAGGGCCGCGGCCAAAGGGTTAGAGTTTGCGGAACCGGGCGCGCACGTCCCGTTGGCGGAGGGGGCCTGGGTGTTTGAGCCTGCCGCGGAGGCTCTGGCCGCGACCGTCGCCGAGATGGCCTCGGCGTCGTACGCCTCCGGCGCGGCGACGCAAGGTCTCACGGCCGTCTACGTCAGGCCGTCCGACGCGGAGCTGAAGGATTTATGTCACGCGCAGAAATGAGGGTTGAGCTGGAGCAGGCGGGGTGCGTCGTCGTCCCCATGTCGGAGCACGATCTTTTGGAGGTCGTCGAGATAGAGGAGACGACCGGGCTCAGTCAGTGGGGCTGGGAGGCGTACCGCGCGGAGCTCGATAAGCAGGAGGCTGTGATGCTCGTGGCCCGCCGCTACACGCCGGACGCTTCGAACGGGCGGGGCCTCGCGGGCTACATCGCCGCGCGCATCAACGCGGACGAGCTGCACGTCAACAACATAGGCGTCTGGCCCGAGTCCAGGCGGCGCGGCGTCGGCGGCGCACTGCTCTGGGCGGCGCTCGAAGCGGGCGCGCGGCGCGGCGCGGTCGAGGCCGTTCTGGAGGTGCGCGCAGGCAATCTGCCCGCGCAGATGATGTACGAGCGCTTCGGCTTCCGCGTCGTCGGCGAGCGGAAGGGCTATTACAGGGAGCCGGTCGAGGACGCCAAGATCATGACGAGGCGGCTGGCAACTGCCGCTTGAAAGGGTTTGGGAATTGGGCTAACATTTTCGTAACGGAACGGCCGCGCGTGGAACAAAAAACGTCATTCGGCGCGCGGCCGCTCTAAGCCAACACTCCACGCATCTGAAAGGAGACCTTTCCAATATGGAAACGACCAACACGGACGGCCTGAAGGAGCAGTTGATCGCGGTTGACCCGGAGTTCCGTGAGCTGGCGCGCGAGCACGGGCGCTACGAGCAGCGCCTGAGTGAGCTTTCCGCACTCCAGTACCCGAGCGACGAGGAGCAGCTCGAAGAGGTCACGCTCAAGAAGAAGAAGCTGGCCGTGAAGGATCAGATGCAGGCAATCATGCTCAGACACCAGAGCGCGGGGAGCACGGCGCACTAGGCGGCGCGCCCTGCGGGCACTCCCAGGCATTTCAGGGACGGGGGACGCTTCAAAATTTCTTGGGCGCCCCCGTTTCACTTTAGACGGAAACGTTTCGAAGGGGTTCCAGATGGTCAAAGACGGCTACCCGTGGGTCCTCGTCCCGCTCGTAGCGGGGTTGGCGTTGGGGCTGCTCTACCTTTTCTGGCCCGCGCTGCCCCTGCTGGCGCTGGCCCTCGTGCTGCTTCTGCTCGCGGCCTTCATGGCCTACTTCTTCCGAGACCCGCGGCGCACGGTGCCGAAGGAGGCGAACCTCGTCGTCTCGCCCGCGGACGGCAAGGTGACGAGGATCGAGAAGCTCTCGGGCGAGGGCGCGGACTCGCCGACCGTCGTCAGCATCTTCCTTTCGCCCTTCGACGTGCACGTCAACCGCGCCCCCATCGCGGGCAGGGTCGTCGACGTGACCTACACGAAGGGGCGCTTCGTCGCGGCCACGAGCGACAACGCGAGCCTCGTGAACGAACAGAACGCCCTGACGATTAAGGGCGAGCGTTTGACCGTGGTCTGCAAGCAGATCGCGGGCGTGCTCGCGCGCAGGATCGTCTGCTGGAAGCAGCCCGGCGACAGCCTTGAGCTGGGCGAACGCTTCGGCCTCATCAAGTTCGGCTCGCGGACAGACCTCGTCCTGCCGAAAGATGTCGAAGTCCTCGTCAGAGTGGGTCAGCGCGTGAGCGGCGGCGTGACCGTGATAGGGAGGTGCTCGGATGGCGAGTGAGGCGAAAGGAAGCGAGGCGTTACAGCCCGAAGAGGTCAGGGAGCGGCGCGGGATTAAGAAGGGCCTCTACCTCCTGCCCTCAGCCTTCACGGCGGCAAACATAGGCATGGGCTACTTCGCGGTCATGGCCGCGCTGCGCGGCTTTCAGATGCTGGACGGGGCGTCTTTGGGGCAGCCCCTGGACGCGGCGGCGGCGCAGAAGATCGCGGCCGCGACGATGCACTTCGACAACGCCTCGCGCGCCATCGGCTGGGCCATCCTCTTCGACACGCTCGACGGGAGGATCGCGCGCCTCACGAAGACGACGACGGAAATAGGCATCCAGTTCGATTCGATTGCGGACGTGCTCACGTTCGGCATCGCGCCGGCCGTGCTCGTCTACGCGTGGGGCTACGGCTCGACCTACCCCGACGGCAGCCAACTCCACAAACTGGGCTGGTTCCTTTCATTCATGTTCCTGATCTGCGGCGCCCTCCGGCTCGCGAGGTTCAACGTGCAGGCGACGCGGCCGCGCACGCTGGCGGAGGGGAGCGCGAAGGTCGATAAGAAGAATTTTGTGGGGCTTCCGATCCCGGCGGCGGCGGGCCTGCTCGCCGCGCTGATACACTTCGCGCCCCGCCCCCTGCTCACCTACGGGGGCGACTACTCGTCCCTCTACGCGGGCATCCTGATGGGCGCGGTCGCGGTGCTCGGGGCGCTGATGGTGAGTACAATTCGCTATTCCAGCTTCAAGACGCTCGGGGCGGGGAAGCGCAACACGATTATGGTCATGCCCGTCATTGCCGCAGTGGGCATGCTCGTCTGGCTCTACTCCCGTTACGTCCTCCTGACGCTTGTCCTCCTATACGTCCTCCACGGGCTCGTCTTCCGCTTCTTCGCGCTTTTCCGCTCGCGCCCCGCGGAAGATTGAGGCCGTCGCGAAGAGAGTTTTTTACTGCGAGCCGGGTGCTTGTACGTTGTTGCCCAGTGCCATCAAGCCTTCTCGTGTCGTCAATAAAATCGTGTCCGCCGTGAGCAGTGGCGCGGCCTCCGTGTTGTTGTCCTCGCCGACGTAGATGCTGTTGACCTTCTTCCCGTCCTCGAGGTTGAGCACAATGCACTCGTCGCCGGCTAAGGGAGCGAGCAGCACGTGGTTGTGCAAGACGAGGGGTGGCGCCGTCACCCTGCCCGCCAACTGCCGCTTCCAAACCTTCGCCCCTTTCTGCGTCGAGAGGCAATAGACGAAATTATCCAGAGAAGTAGCCAGAACCCAACGCTCGCCGGCCAGGACGGCCTGTATCGCGGCTCCGACCCTCACCTTCCACCTGAGTCGCCCGTTCGTCCTGTCAATCGCGTAGACGAATCCGTCCGCGGTGCCCGCGTAGATCATAGTTCCGTAGACTGCGACCGGCGCGCGCAACTGCTTTCGAGTCCGATAACGCCAGAGAGTGTTTCCGCTCTCCGCCTCTATGGAGATAATGTCACCGTAGCTGTCACAGGTGTAGAGCGTATTTCCGTCCAGCAGATTGTGTGTGCTGAAAGGGGATGAGTTGTATTTGACCCACCTGATTTCGCCCGTCTCCTTCTTGATGGCATAGAGTCGCCCGTCCGAAGATGTGAAGAAAAGGTTTTGGGCGTTCAGGTTGATGACCCCTCTGGCGGGGGAGGGCAACGTCCGCATCCAGGAGGTCAGGCCGCTCTGCCTGCTCAATGCGCGCAGGGCACCTGTGGCTTGCGGGTAGAGCGATTTGGGCGTCGGCAGGCTTTCGGAGGCGACGTAGACGTTTCGGCCATCAACTGCCGGCGAAGCCGACAGTGCTCCACCTACATCACTCTTCCAGGCGAGCCCTCCGTCGGACAGCCTCACGGCGGCCATTGAGCCGTTGCCCAGCGGCAGGTAGGCGCGGTCGTTGTCGGCCGTGGGCGTAAGATTGGTGATGTCGTACGCTCTGAAGAGCCATCTGACATAAACGGGCCGCGTTAAGTCGGCCAAGTCCTGTCCAACAGCGGCGTCCGATAACGTCCACAGCGATAAAGCCAGCACGGCTAGTCTCGTCACAAAAAAAATAGAGCTATTTTCGATTCGGATAAAATTTAAGGTCGTCTGAACTCTCATCGTCTTCGGTAAAAGCGTCCCTCTGTATGCTTGGCTAAAAATATTTCGACCAACTATAATCACGCGCGAACTAGGGAGCCAAACGTACGGTAGGCTTTAGTCTACGGAGGAGGCCGGCTTTTGAGCAAGCAAACCGGGCAGCACGACACCATCCTGATTCTAGACTTCGGGTCTCAATACACACAGTTAATCGCCAGAAGGGTGCGTGAAGCAAACGTCTACTGCGAAATTCTGCCTTTCGACACGCCCAAAGAGGCAATCCTCGCGCGTGAACCGAAGGGGATAATTCTTTCCGGGGGGCCCGCCTCCGTCTATGACACAGACGCCCCAAAACTCTCCTACGAACTCCTCGAAGCGTTTCGATGTCCCGTCTTGGGCATCTGCTACGGGTTACAGTTGATTGCCTCAGAATTGGGAGGGGAAGTGCGCCCGTCGGTCAACAGGGAATACGGGTACGCGCGGTTGAACGTCACGGACCAAAATAGCCCTCTTTTTAAAGGGTTGCCGACCGAGATGGACGTCTGGATGAGCCACGGCGATCATCTCATAAGCGTCCCGGACGGGTTTCACGTCACGGCCCGCACGGCCGACGCGCTTAACGCGTTCGAAGAGTTAAGCGGCCGCATATTCGGCGTCCAGTTCCACCCCGAGGTGGCGCACACACCTTTCGGCAAGCAGATTCTGCAAAACTTCGTCTTCGAAGTATGTGGCGCGAGACCTGACTGGTCGCCGCAATCGATCATAGGCGAACAAGTCTCCAAAATTCGTGCCCAGGTCGGGACGGAGAAGGTGATCTGCGGACTCTCGGGCGGCGTCGATTCGACCGTTGCGGCGGCACTCATACACGAGGCGATAGGCGACCGGCAGACCTGTATCTTTGTAGACACTGGTCTTCTTAAAGAGGGGGAGTTCGAAACCACTTGCGCCCTTTTTAGGCAAAAGATGAGCCTCAACGTTGTAGGCGTGAAGGCGGCGGATGAGTTTCTAGGTGCGCTGAAAGGCATCGTAGACCCGGAGGAGAAGCGCAGGGTAATCGGCAGGGTTTTTATTGAAATTTTTGAACGAGAGGCGCAAAAACTAGGCGGCGTCAGATACCTCGTCCAAGGGACTTTGTACCCCGATGTAATTGAGTCTGTCTCTGTGCGTGGTCCTTCGGCCGTGATCAAAAGTCACCATAATGTGGGAGGGCTGCCCGCGCGCATGAATCTAAAACTCATCGAGCCGCTCAGGGAACTTTTCAAAGACGAAGTCCGAACGATAGGCCGTGACCTAAGGATACCTGAAGATTTTCTCCGGAGGCATCCTTTCCCGGGCCCGGGTTTCGCAGTCAGGATACTGGGTGAAGTCACGGAAGGGCATTTGAAATTACTCAGGGCGGCCGATTTAATTATCGAGGAGGAGCTGAAACTCGCGGGACTCTACGACAGCGTCTGGCAGGCGTTCCCAGTGCTTTTACCGGTTTCCACGGTGGGCGTGATGGGTGATTTCAGGACGTATGAGCGAGTGCTGGCGGTTCGGGCCGTAACGAGCGTCGACGGGATGACCGCCGATTGGGCGCGCCTCCCGCACGATGTCTTAGGTCGCATTTCGACTCGACTGATTTCAGAAGTCAGGGGTATTAATCGCGTAGTTTTTGACATAAGCTCGAAGCCGCCAAGCACGATAGAATGGGAATAGGGTAGACAATGGCGCTTAAGTGATTAAGCCCTTTCTTAATAAGAAAGGGCTTAATCACTTAAGCGTTGCGGACGGCGAAAGAGTTACAAGGCTTTGTAAGAGTATTGGCCGAACTTTATCTCCTTGCCCCCATAAATTCTGATAAACTGAAGGCAGAGGGTTATTTATAAATGAGCAAGTTGAGCGTCCACATTGAGACTTTCGGCTGTCAGATGAATGTGTCTGATTCGGAGAGGGTGGCCGCAAAGCTACTCGACAGCGGGTTCGAATTAACGGACGCAGCCGATTCCGCCGACGTCATCCTTCTCAACACCTGTTCGATTCGTGAAAAAGCCGAGCAGAAAGTTTTTCAGAGGGTGGGCCAGATCAAGCATCAGAGGGCCGAGAGACAGCCCTTGGTCGGCGTCATGGGTTGCGTGGCACAACTCGAAGGTGAGGCCATTTTTAACAGCTCGACGACGGTCCAACTCGTGGCAGGAACGGGAGCGACGGAAAGGATTCCGAGCCTTCTGGAGCGTGTGAGGGGTGGGGAGACTCGTGTGCTTGACCTTGGAGAGCGCGAGGAGTGGGCTGGTTTCGAGATCCCAACGGCCTTACGTCACTCCAGACACGTCGCTTTCGTCCCGATTATCGAAGGGTGCAATAAGTTCTGTACCTATTGTATTGTACCGTATTCGCGCGGACGCGAGCGGAGTCGCCAGGCCTTTGAGATCGTTGAGGAGGTCCAAAAACTCTGGGCTGCAGGTTTTCAGGAGATACAGTTAATAGGTCAGAATGTTAACAGTTATCGGCCGAAATCTGAGAAGGGATTGGAGGGATTTTCCGGGGCCACACCTTTTTCCAGACTACTCCGTGCAGTCGCTTCCGAGGGTATCCCGCGTATAAAATTTACGACATCTTTCCCCAGGGATTTTCATGCGGACATCGTCGAGGCAATGGAAGAGCATGAAAATCTTTGTAACTGGGTGCACCTGCCCGTGCAGTCCGGAAATAATCGAGTCTTGCGTGCGATGCGCAGGGGGCACAAAGTCGAAGATTATTTAGAGAAGGTCGAGACTATCAAAAATTCACGTAGGGCAATCTCGCTCACGAGTGACGTGATTGTAGGCTTCCCAGGCGAGTCGAAAGAAGAATTTGAAGATACTCTGAGGCTTACCGAAAAGAGTGAGTTTCACGGTCTATACATCTTTAAGTATTCGAAAAGACGCGGCACGCCGGCCGCCAAATTGGACGACGACGTTTCTCCGGACGAAAAGGCCAGACGATTTCTCGCTTTAGAAAGCCTCCAAATGTCAATCCAGAGTAAGATTTACATGGAATATGTTGGTAGAAAAGTCGAAGTCTTGGCTGAAGGCTTCAGCGCAAGGTCGCAAAGCGATCTTACCGGACATACGACCTGTCAAAAAGTCGTCAATTTCAGGGCGGATAAGGAAGTTATCGGAAAAGTAGTGAAGGTACACGTAACGGAGGCGAAAGCGCACAGCCTCTTTGGGCAGCTAGTGTAGATGTTTGTTCGGCAAGTAGAGGTTTTTATGGAAATTGAAGTTAAAATAAGAGGTTTAATGATGGACCCGAGTAGCGGGACGCCGATCATCATTCTCAAAGACATTAATAGCGAGACGATGTTACCCATCTGGGTGGGGGCATATGAAGCGAACGCCATCGCGCTCGAAATAGAGAAGATATCCCCGCAGAGGCCCATGACGCACGACCTGTTGCGTAATGTCATTTTGGAGATGGGCGCGAGCGTCGAGCGCGTGGTCGTGACGGAACTGCGTGATAACACCTTCTTCGCCACGATAAACATGAAAGACCGTGGAGGCGATTCCGTGATGATTGACGCGAGGCCCTCGGACGCGATCGCCTTGGCCCTGCGTGTCGATTGCCCGATCTTTGTAAACGAAGAGGTGATAAAGGCCTCACGGAATACTGTCGCGAGCGAAGAAGAGGAGAGCGTTTCGGGCTCCGAAGATGAGTGGCCCGATGTAATCGGCGAGGCGGGCGACCTGCCGATGTAGATCTTAAATCTTCTGACCGGGACAATCTTCATTTGAGCACCGTCATCGCAATAGCCAATCAGAAGGGCGGGGTCGGAAAGACCACGACCGCGATCAACCTCGCCGCCGCATTCGCACAACGTGGAAAGCGCGTGCTCCTGCTCGATCTAGACCCGCAGGGCAACAGCTCCATCTCTTTCCTGGATCCTCGCTCGATAGGCGCTTCGGCTTACGAGCTGATGGTTGACGGGCAGGAGGATTTATCCTCCTACACGTATCAGACGGTCGTCGGGGGATTGGAGATAATCCCTGCGAGGATAAGTCTGGCGAAGCTTGAGTCGAAACTTGTAGGCGATTTCGACGCACCCTTTCGGCTGAAGGATCGTCTCGAACGGGTCGCGGGACGTTACGACGTGGTTTTCATCGACACCCCGCCAACCCTGGGACTGATAACGGTTAATGCCTTGGTAGCCTCCACGCACGTCTTGATCCCTATACAGTCTTCGTTCTATGCGCTTGAGGGTACTGACGATCTTTTGGAGACGATCGAGAAGGTTAAGGCACGTCCGAACCCGAATCTGCGCGTGCTGGGGGTGCTCGTGACCCTTTTTGATAAGCGCACAACCCTTGCGAGGGAGGTGTACGAACAGATCCGGAGCGTGTTCGGGCAGCAGGTTTTCGAGACGGTTATCACCAAGAGTGTGCGTCTTGAAGAGGCCCCGGCGTATAAGGAATCAATCTTTACGTTTGCGCCGCAGTCGACAGGGGCCAGCGAATACTCAAAACTTTGTGAAGAGGTGATGCAACGTGTCTAGAAGAGGACTCCCAGCGGGAATACGCATGAGGCACGATGCGCATTACGTGGAGGAACTTTCGAGCCAGAGCCCCACAACCATCGGCCGCCTGATCTCTGTGGAGGCGCTCGATCCTAACCCGGAGCAGCCACGCGTGGAAGTCGGAGACCTGACCGAGTTGACAACCTCTGTCAAGGAGAAAGGGGTCTTGGAGCCGCTTCTGGTCAAGCCGACACAGCAGAAGGGGCGTTGGATGATCATTGCGGGTGAGCGCAGATGGCGAGCTGCTTGTGCGGCGGGTCTTAGAGAAGTGCCTTGTATCGAGATGGATGTGGATGAGGCTGCCGTCGCAGAGATCGCACTTATAGAGAACATGCAGAGGAAGGATTTGACTCCGTGGGAGGAGGCTGACGGGCTTGCAGCCCTCTGCCATCGTTACGGATATACGCACGAAGAGGTCTCGAAGAAGGTAGGGAAGAGCCGTACGACCGTAACGGAAGCCATCTCGCTGGCTGCGATACCTGAGGAGATACGTGAGGAATGTCGGCGCGCCGACATCAACGTCAAGTCTCTGCTCTTGCAGATCGTCAGGCAACCGGACACGGGTTCTATGCGCGAGACGATAAACGCGCTTGCCAATAGGGATTTTACGCGGGACGAGGCGCGAGCTTTAATTCGAGAACGGAGGCTCAAGGAGGGGGGGGGAGAAATCTCTAAACCCTTTACCTTCAAGTATCATCTGCCGACGTCTAACGTAAAAGTTGAAGTGAAATTCAGGAAGCCGGACGTAGAGAAGGGAGAGATTATAGAGGCTCTGAGGTCGCTCTTGAGAGAACTGGAAAATTCCTAAGACGCTTGCCCGCCTTTTTTTGCCTTCCGCTGTAGGCTCTTAGCCCAACGCTCAAAGGTTGGCTGGAGCGGTTTGAAAAGTCGCGCACGAAATGTGTGCTCCTTCTCGTTCCAATTCTTCAGATGCCTCTCCGTGTATGCTCTGATGGAAGACTCTAACTGCCCCTTCTTCACAGAGTGTCTGAGAGTCAGGTAGTGGTGCTGGCCGACAAGCGAGAAGATTACGGCGGCCATGTTGGCTTTAAAAGAGAGCCTCGGAATAAGCCTCTTGTGTATAGGGGCGTCTTTCGGGAGCAGAACGTCGAGCGCGATCTCAATCCAGGCCGGCTGAGAACCTTGACGCGGGTGGTAGATTCCGGGCAAATGCGTCTGCTTTACCTGTGTGTTTCGGAGTCTGGGGTCAGAGATCGAATCGACCAGACGCAGACGCTCAAGGCCCCTCAGATGTTCTTTCGGAAGTGTGGACAGAATTTTTCTGATGTGAGTTTCCGTTCCGGACGGTAATTTCTGGCGGCTGGAGCTGTTTTCGATCTTATTAACCATGTGTGAAAGCACCCGAAAAGGTTCGTTAAGAGTTGTAAAGAAGAAACCGTTATTTTGCAAGCGCAGAAAGGGAAATGCTCTGTTGACATATAACCATTGAGTCCGATAATGAATCTTATGTCTACTTATCCGAGTCAGCCCAAAACTCCCGGTTCCTTGACATTGCCTGATACGTGTTGCTACATTACGCGTTCTTTTGTCCTAAGCTACTCTTTCCAAACAGACCACAGGAGGCATTTAGCAATTGAGCAACTCCGGCAGTTACCTTTTCACCTCTGAATCCGTTACAGAAGGCCACCCCGATAAAATAGCCGACCAAATTTCCGACGCAGTCCTGGACGCGGTTCTTTCAGAGGATAGCAGCGGACGCGTCGCCTGCGAGACACTCGTCACGACAGGTCTGGTCGTAATTGCCGGCGAGATTACCACGAACGCGCAGATCGATTTCCAGCGAGTGGCACGTGAAACCGTTAGAGAGATAGGTTACACGCGGGCTAAATTTGGCTTCGACTGCGACACTTGCGCTGTCCTCACGGCCGTAGATAAACAGTCCCAGGACATAGCTATGGGCGTCGATACGGGGGGCGCAGGTGACCAAGGGCTTATGTTCGGCTTCGCATGCAACGAGACGGCGGAGCTGATGCCCCTCCCGATCCAACTCGCCCACAAACTTTCGCGCAGGCTCGCAGAAGTCAGACGCTCTGAAGAGCTTCCGTACCTACGCCCCGACGGCAAGTCTCAGGTTACGGTCGAATATAGAGATGGCCGCCCTTTCCGCATCGACGCCGTCGTCATCTCCACACAGCACTCCCCGGAAGTCACAAATGAACAGCTTCGTGAGGAGATCGAAGAGAAGGTCATACGCGCAACAGTCCCCGGCGAACTACTCGACAAAACCACTAAATACCACATAAATCCCACAGGGCGGTTTGTCGTCGGCGGCCCGCAGGGTGACGCAGGGCTGACCGGTAGAAAGATCATCGTGGACACTTACGGCGGTTATGCGCCGCACGGAGGTGGCGCATTCTCCGGCAAAGACCCGACCAAGGTAGACCGCTCGGCAGCATACATGGCGCGCTACATCGCCAAGAACATTGTCGGCGCAGGGCTCGCCGAGCGCTGTCTTGTACAGTTGGCGTATGCAATCGGAGTCGCGGAGCCTGTCTCAGTCCTCGTAGACACAGGCGGAACTGGACGTATCAGCGAGGCGGAACTCTCGAATCTGGTACGTGAGCACTTCAAGCTGACGCCACAAGGCATCATTGAAACTCTCAAGTTAAGGCGGCCAATTTTTAGACAGACGGCGGCTTACGGGCATTTTGGCCGTAACGAAGAAGGCTTTAGCTGGGAGCTTACAGACCGCGCACAGGAGTTGCGTGAGGCCGCCAAAATCTAGTCCCCAATTCCTAAAGGAAAAAAATGAGCACAAAAAGCGCCGCAGAATTCGACATAAAGGATATAGGTCTGGCCGCAGAAGGCAAGAAACGTATCGAATGGGCCGAGCGTGAGATGCCCGTCCTACGTCTCATACGCGAGAAGTTCGCAGCGGAGAGGCCTCTGGAGGGGGTTCGCGTGGTTGCTTGTGCGCACGTGACGACGGAGACGGCAAATCTCGTGCGAACCCTGCAAGCCGGGGGCGCAGAGTCCATCCTCATCGCCTCGAACCCTCTCTCCACACAGGACGACGTCGCGGCCTCGCTGGTCGCGGACTGGGGCGTCCCTGTCTTCGCGATTAAAGGGGAGTCTACGGAGACATACAACAGGCACGTGCGCACTGCCCTAGACTCACGCCCGCAGATCATCATTGACGACGGCTCAGACGTCGTCGCAACCCTCCTCAAAGAGCGCGGCGAACAGAAGAGCGAGATCATCGGGACGACCGAGGAGACCACGACAGGCATCGTGCGCCTGCAGGCGATGGAGCAGGCAGGCGTCCTCCCCTTCCCTTCCATCGCCGTAAACAATGCGCAGACTAAGCACTTTTTCGATAACCGCTACGGCACAGGACAGTCAACCATTGACGGCATCATACGCGCGACGAACATACTCTTGGCCGGCAGGACCGTCGTGGTTGTGGGCTACGGCTGGTGCGGCAAGGGAGTCGCGATGCGCGCGAGGGGCCTCGGCGCAAACGTCGTGGTCACGGAGGTCAACCCCATTAAAGCCATTGAGGGGGTGATGGACGGCTTCCGCGTAATGCCCATGAGCGAAGCCAGCGCCATCGGCGACATCTTCGTCACCGTCACAGGCAACAGACATGTCATCGACGGCGAGCACTTCGGAAGGATGAAGGACGGCGCAGTCGTCTGTAATAGCGGCCACTTCGACCTGGAGCTGAATCTCGTCGCGCTGCGCGAGATGTCGAAGCCGCCCACGACCTTACGCCCCTTCGTGGAAGAGTACACGATTGAGGAGACCGGACGCCGCGTCATAGTCCTGGGCGAGGGGCGTCTCATAAACCTCGCGGCGGCGGAGGGCCATCCGGCCAGCGTCATGGACATGAGTTTCGCGAACCAGGCGCTTTCGGCCGAGTACCTTGTCAAACACAAGGGCGAGCTCAAGCCGGGCGTGCACACGCTTCCGGAGGAGGTTGATACGGAGATCGCTGGACTCAAGCTGAAGGCGCTCGGGATCAGCATCGACACGCTCACGCCGGAGCAGGTCGAATACCTTTCGAGCTGGGAGACCGGAACCTAGTCGGCGCGAACACAGAGGATTCGACGAAAGGGGGGCCGTTTCGGCCCCCCTTTTTTATCAGGTTCTTGTGCGTGAAAGCATATAGAGTCCGGCCGCGGAGAAGAGTGCCGGCGGTGACCAAGCCGCGATCGACGTGGAAATGAGGCCGCTGGAACCAACCTGCTGCGCCACACTCATCAGGCCCAGGAAGAGCAGCCCAACCCCTATCCCGAAGCAGAGTGCGAGGAGCGTCCCGCGCCGCCCGAAGACGAAGGCGAGCGGAGAGCCTACGAGGATCATGACCAGAGGGAGGAACGGCTCGACGAGGCGGCGTTGGAGCGCAACGGCGAGAGGCAGCACATTAACGCCACGTTCTTTAAGCGCTTTTATGTAAGCGCTTAAGTCCTCATAGCTGAACTCCATCGGGCGGCTCAGCCCAGAGTTGAAAGCTTCAAAGGCCTGTGCCTCGACCGCTACGCGGGGCTCGTGCGAATACGTCACCCCCCCCCCGCCGAACTCTACCAATTCCGCCTCACGCAAATCCAAGGTGTCTCCCTTCTCGGCCAGTGAGGCCGTGGGGGCAAGGTATATCCTCTCTAAATGCAGCGCCTCCCGGTCGAAATTGAAGACAACCACATCCGCCAGCTCCCCTCCAGGGCCCGGGCTGTAATTATATATGCGCGTCGAATCGGCGCTCGCGACCCAGCGGCGCCCCGCCTGCGCCTCCGCCTGCGCCCCCCCGCTCCTGATCACCCCGCGCAGAGCGTTCTGCCTCCGGTTGGCCTCCGGCATGACCTTATCCTGTAAGAGCCACACGCACGTCCCTAAAAGCGCTGAGAAGAAGAGGCAGGGGACGAGGAAACGGTAGACGCTCTGCCCGCTTGACCACCACGCGACCGACTCGTTTCGCCTCAGCATCAGGGCGAATGTGACGAGCGAAGAGAGTAGCGCGGCGACCGGTGTCACGGCGAGGCACGCGAAGGGCAAAAGATAGAGCATGTAGCGCACGACCAAAATCGGCGCTGTGTGATGTGCCGCGATGAACCGGATCAGTTCGAAAAGTGTGAAGATCAGAAAAATCGAGACCAACCCCAAGACGATCAGCAGAAAATTGGCTGCGAGTGAGCTAAAAATGCTCTTGTCGAGCAGGCCGAGCAGTGCCACATAGCGCCCCCCACCACCCTTCACGTCTGAGCCATCCGCGGAATCTGTTTTACTGAAAAGCCTGAACGCGGGCCTGTAGATGGGGAACGTAAAAGACCAGCGCCTTGTGAAAAGGAGCAGAAAACCCGCACACACGGCCGTGAAGATTGCGAGCCAGGAGCCTATCACGGGCGGGACGGTCCCCGCGCGCCCGAGCTGCTCCCCCGCAAGCGAGAGAAGGTAGTATAGAAGCATCGCCAGAAGGGAGAGCAGAAACCCCTTCGAGCGCCCGCCGCGCACGACCTTTAGACCGAGACCCGCGCCGAAAAAGGCAAAGATGATCGGGCACAGAGAGAGTGTCAGCCTTCTGTGCAGAACTATCAGCGCTTCCCTCCCGTCTGAAGGTTTCTTAGAGTTCTGCGCCCTTTCGAGGAGACCTGACCAACCCAGCTCGTCGAGTTCCGGTTCGCGCTCGCGCATGCGCCTTGTGATTGATCCCCTCCCCAGGTCTAGACCCTCGCCCCTCAGACGCATGTTCGCCGAACGCTCTATCGTGACGTGCGCGCCTTTCGCGAAGGCCTCAAAACCGCCCGACGGAAGCGTCGTCAAAAGCGCGTCCTCCAGCACAAGCTCCGCCTGCTCCCCAGAGAAGTCCAGCCTACCGCTCCGAGCGGTCACGAGGCGCACGGCCCCTCCCTCTTCCCACTGTATGAAAATCTTTCCCCAGAGCCCCTTCTCCTTGTCCCCTTCACGCACGTAGACGACCTTGCCGGGCATCCCCGTGTAAAAACTCCTCGGATCGACCGGCGATTCAAGCCTGTAGAGTGCCGCCTGGAGTCCTATATCTCTCAAATTCTGTGCGGAGACGGGCGAGACTTCGAAGGCCACGTAGAAGTTCAGAAGGCTCATGAGCGCCCCCAGAAACATCAGAGGCGCGATGATTCGAAGAGTCCCGACGCCTGCCGCGCGGATCGCGACCAGTTCGCTGTCCTGTCCCAACTGGCCGAAGCCGGTCGCAGTCCCGACGAGCACTGAGGTCGGGAGAGTGAAGATGAGCACACTCGGCAGAATGTTCGCGGCCACCTCGAAGGTCAGGCGCATCGGCGCCTCCGTCGAGTCCAGAACCTCCGCAAACTTGGCCGTCTGCTGTATAAGTAGGATTGCGGAGAGGATCGCGAGCGAAAGTAGAACGTATGGCAACGCGGCCCCGACGAGGTACACGTCGATGGCCCTCCAGGGTCTGCTTAAAGGGAAGATCCGTTTCGACACTTTTCGCCGCCCGCGCTAAATTTTGGCGCCGGAAGCCTTCCCGGCCCGCGGCTCCCTCTCCAAAGCCCTTCTGACAAGCCTCCGTGCCGTCTCAGAGACGACACGCCGGCTCTCCTCTCCAGCCTCTTCGAAACTCTCGGACCAAGCGGCGGGGCCTCTCTGGCGCGTAGAGGAGAGAAGCATGTATGCCTCTGCGCACAGAGGCTGCGCCCCTCCCCTCCGGCAATCCTGGCACCATAGGACTCCTTCGTGCGAGATGTAGCGCTGCCCTCGGAAGCTTTCGCCCAGGGGCACTCCGCAACCGCCGCAGGTCTTAAACTCCGGCAGAAACCCTGTCAACCTGAGTGTCCAGAGCTCTGTGTAGGTCGAGACGGAGGCCGCGCGCGCGGGCTGGCCTGCGAGGAAGTCAACGCACGCGCGCAGCATTTTGAAGAGCCTCTCGTCGGCGTGGTGCGGCGGGGCGAACTCCTTCACTAGTTCCAGGATGTACACGAGACCTTCGAAGGCTTCTGGACTCCCGGACGCTTGAAAGTAGGACTTAACGATCTCGGCGCCCTTGATCGTGACCAGTTCGCGCGTCTCCTTCTCGAAGAAGGTCAGATGTATGAGCGTGAAGGGTTCGAGGCTCGCGCCGAACTTGCTCTTCAGACGCCTCGCGCCGCGCGCGACGCCCCGCACGAGGCCGGATTTCTCCGTCATGCAGAGGACAATCTTGTCCGCGTCCGCCAGCTTATAAGTCTGCAGGACGATGGCCTGTGTTTCGACTAAACCCATTACCTTGTTCGGAAGGGGCGACTACCAGGGCACGAAGTAGAGCAGCCAAGCCAGCGCGAAGCCCACGCAGACGAATTCGAGAAAGATCTTAAGTCCGTAACGCACGCGGCCGCCCTCCCCCTCCCGCCCGACAACCCCGAACACGACCGCGACGAGGAGCGCGAAGAGAACCATCAGCGTAAAGTGTATCAAGCCTTCCTCCCAGCCCTTATGTCGAAGGCGTCGAGCGCCAGTATCAGATTGAGCAGGCCCGCGACCATCAGAAAGACGCTCCCGTACTCTGCCGTGGCCTGTTCGGGGCGCTCATTCACAGCCAACCCTGTGAATTTCGAGAAAAGATAGAGGGCGCCTGCCCCCATATCGCACAGACCGAAGAGGCTGGAGAGGAGCCCCTCGCCCGTCTCCCTCAGGCCGTAGATGTGGCCGCCTATCGAGACGCCCAGGACAAACATCAGAAGAATTGTGACAGCGCTGACAATCCCTCTCAGGACACGGCCTTGCATTAGATGACCGAGACCCGGCACGAGCCAGGCCAGAAAGCCTATCAGCCAAGGGTTCATATCTTTCGACGCTCGCTCCTCTTCGCTTTCGAGAAATCCTTCAAAATGTTCCAGACTGTCAATCGTTACGTTATCGGACGCCCAGCGCTCTCCACTTCAAGTGTCCTCATGCGTCATATTCCAGAGGTCATAATTCACTCGAACTCTCGAACGTAGTTAAGGTCTCTCTTTAATTGTCGGCGCAACGACAAATTTAAAGTTCCAATTGAACCAGATTAACGAGACTCACCTCTAATAGAGCAGATATCTCCGGCGAATGCTCTCAAACTCCGTCAGTTCCACGCTCCAGGAGCGCTCCAAATCCTCCAGAGAATCTCCCCTCTCTATCGCGCCCCGTATGCGATCCGTGCCGCATATCACGTCGAAAGGATTCTTGTCGAAGACGTACTCGTACGGCGGCTCCTTCCAACGGAAATGCTCCCCGTAAAGGTCAAAGACCGTTTTTACGACTGCCAGGCCCGTTATGACTGGACGCAGTTCGAGCCTTTCGAGCACGTGTATCTGCACCCCGCCGCAGGTCACGCCCGCGTGCTTCTGGAAGGTTGGCAGAAAGTTCGTGGGACGGAAACGTACGCCTGGCAGCCCTATCGCTTCGAGTTTTCTGGCACACACGCCCGCCTCTATGTATGGAGCTCCGACCAGTTCGAAGGGGCGCGTAGTCCCCCTCCCCTCCGAAACCTGCGTGCCTTCGAGGTGCACAGTCCCCGGGAAAATCGTCGCCGAATCGAGCGTGGGCATGTTAGGTGAAGGCAGAACCCAAGGGATTTCAGTCTCTTCGAACCAGAGCTCGCGCGACCAGCCCTCCATTTTCACTATTTCCAGGTCACAGCCGATACCCCAGTGTTCGTTGAACATCTTCGAAAGCTCGCCCGCGGTCATCCCGTGGCGGGTCGGCAGAGGAAATTGTCCTACGAAAGATTCAAAACCTGCCTCCAGAAGATTCCCTTCGACCGCGACGCCTCCAATCGGGTTCGGACGGTCGCAAACGATGACGCGCTTCCCGAGCCTTCGCGCCACGCGCATGCAGTTCGCGATGGTGTATACGAAGGTGTATATGCGACACCCTACGTCCTGCAGATCACAGACGATGACGTCCACGTCCCTCAGCATCTCTTCCGTAGGCTCACGCGTTTCGCTGTAAAGCGAATAGACCGTTAGTCCCGTCTCTACATCCTTCGTGTGCGGCGTCTCGACCATGTTGTCCTGCACATCGCCCCTGATTCCGTGCTGCGGGCCGAAGAGCACATTCAGATGAACGCCCTCGACAGACTTGAGCACGTCCGCAGAGTGTCGAAGCTCGTGATCGACCGAAGCCTGGTTACAGACCAGCCCGACCCTCGCGCCTTTGATTAAATCCAGACGCTCTTCACAGAGTTTCTCGATTCCCAGGATAACTTTCCGCCCAAGCTTCAAAGCCTTCTCCTCCAACATTTCTACAAATCAACCTTCAACTGATACGTTAGCCGCCGGCGTTATCGGACGTCAGCGGAACTGGCGGCGTTGAGAAATGACTTGAAGATTCTGGCCGAGAGTCTATCTCTCTCCCAACCAATCTCCGGGTGCCATTGTACGCCTAGAGCCCAGCGCCCATCCCTCATGTCTTCGACCGCCTCGACCAACCCGTCCGGACTCCAAGCGGAAGCCTGTAAGCCTTCGCCAATCTGCTCCAAAGCCTGATGATGGTGGCTGTTGACCAGAGCCGACGCCTCCCCCGAGAGGCCCTCGAGAAGGCTCTCGGGTCGTATGTTGATGTGGTGTGAATGCCTCTCGCGCGGCGCACCCTGTTCGTGCTTGAGCGCCTTCGGCACCTGGGAGTTGATGTCCTGTATGAGGCTCCCTCCCCTGTGTACGTTCCAGACCTGCATCCCGAAACAGATTGCCAGAAGCGGCAGACGCCTCTCCTCGACCTCCTTCAGAACGAGCAGATCCGTCTCGTCTTTAAGCGGATGCACCTGCCCCAAGTTCGTGTGCGGCTCGCGGCCGTAGCGCAGGGGGTCTACGTCCGAGGCGCTGCCGGGCAAGAGCACGCCGTCGAGCCTCTCGACGAGGGCCCTGATCAACCCTTGGTCTGGGATGAGCGGGATGTGTAAGGGCACGCCGCCGGCCCCCGCCACCGCCTCCCCGTAGTGACGCGCGAGGTAGAACCTCTCCGTCTCCAACTCGTGGCGCATGGTGATGCCGATTAGAGGTTTTCCGCCCGACTGGATTTCGGCCAAGCCCTTCCGTCTCCTTCGCGGACTCATCATAACCCAAATCTTCCCGCGTGTCCGTCCCTGCGTGCGTACGCACGCGTGCGCGCGTCTTCGCGCCTCGGGCGCGTCCCGCTTGACTTCACTTCTAACCAGTTTCTATAGTGCTACCCTTACGTCATGAGCCGCCAAGCCAGAGAGATACGCAGCACCACCATCCTCCTCGTGCGTCGCGGCGGCCGCGTCGCCCTCGCCGGCGACGGACAGGTCACGCTCGGCGACACGGTCATGAAGAGCGGCGCGCGCAAGGTCAGGCGGCTCTACAACGAGAAGATTCTCGCGGGCTTCGCCGGCGCCTCCGCGGACGCCTTCTCCCTCCTCGCGCGTTTCGAGGGCAAGCTCGAACAGTTCCACGGCAACCTCGAGCGCGCCGCCGTCGAGCTGAGCAAGGAGTGGCGCACAGACAAGATTCTGCGCCACCTCGAAGCCCTTCTCATCGTCTCGGACGAGAAGAGCTCCTTCCTTCTCTCCGGCAACGGCGACGTGATCGCGCCGGACGGGGGCGTGCTCGCCATCGGCTCCGGAGGGCCTTACGCCCTGGCCGCCGCCCGCGCCCTGCTCGAACACACGGAGTTGAGCGCGAGGGAGATCGCCGAACGCGCCCTGCAGATCGCGGGCGAAATCTGCATCTACACGAACCAGAATATCGTCATCGAAGAGATTTGAGCCGGCGGACTCGTCGGCCATTTTAAGACCAGAGTTTTACCGCCCATGGTGATCTACCTTTCAGGCGAGGTCGAAGAGGATTCGCGGCTCGACGAGATGACGCCGCGGCAGATCGTCGCGGAGCTGGACAAGCACGTCGTCGGGCAGGCGGCCGCCAAGCGCGCCGTCGCCATCGCCCTGCGCAACCGCGTGCGACGCCAGAAGCTCCCGCCCGAGATGGCCGCCGACGTGATGCCCAAGAACATCATCATGATCGGCTCGACCGGCGTCGGCAAGACCGAGATCGCGCGCCGCCTCGCGCGCCTCTCCAACTCGCCCTTCCTCAAGGTCGAGGCTTCGAAGTTCACGGAGGTCGGCTACGTCGGCCGCGACGTGGAGAGCATGATCCGAGACCTCTGCGAGATTGCCGTCGACATGGTGCGCGAGGAGAAGATCGAAGAGGTCGCCGAAAAGGCCGAGAATAACGCCGAAGAGCGGATACTCGACCTGCTCCTCCCTCCGCGCTCCTCCTCGAACTTCTACGACTTCGACTCCGACGCGGCCTCGAACGAACAGGGCGGCCCAGACCGCGACGAGCAGTTCCAGAAGACCCGCGAAAAGCTGCGCGCGCAGCTGCGCGACGGCAAGCTCGACAGCCGCCTCGTCGAGATGGAGGTGCGCGAGAAGAGCTTCCCGACCATCGAGGTCGCGGGCCCGCAGGGCGTCGAAGAGATGGGCATCAACATGAAGGACATGCTCGGGAATCTCTTCCAGGGCCGCACCAAGCGGCAGCGCATGCGCGTGGACGAGGCGCTCGAATACCTCATACAGGAGGAGGAGGAACGCCTCGTGGACATGGACGCCGTCGCCCGCGCCGCGCTCGAACGCGTCGAGTCCAACGGCATCATCTTCCTCGACGAGCTGGACAAGATCGCCGGGCGCGAGTCCTCCGGCTCCGGCCCGGACGTCTCGCGCGAGGGCGTGCAGAGAGACCTCCTGCCCATCGTCGAGGGCACGACCGTCAACACGCGCTACGGGATGGTGCGCACAGACCACGTCCTCTTCATCGCGGCCGGCGCCTTCCACGTCTCGAAGCCCTCGGACTTGATTCCCGAGCTTCAGGGGCGCTTCCCCATCCGCGTCGAGCTCGACTCGCTCACGCTCGAAGACTTCAAGCGCATCCTGACCGAGCCGAAGAACTCCCTCGTCAAACAGTACAAGGCGCTCCTCGAAACGGAGGGCATCGAGCTGGAGTTCACGGACGACGCCGTCGACGCGCTCGCGCGCTTCGCCGTCCGCGTCAACGAGCAGACCGAGAACATCGGCGCGCGCCGCCTCCACACCATCATGGAGAAGGTCCTGGACGAGATCAGCTTCGAAGGCCCCGACCTCGAACCCAAACGTCAGGTCATCGACGCGGAGTACGTCGGCCGCACCATCAGCGACATCGTCAAAGACCAGGACCTCAGCCGCTACGTCCTCTGATGAAGGCACCAGTCACGAGTCACAAGTCACAGGGCCAGGGTGTGGGCGCGACACGCGCCCGAAGCTTCTGCCTTTTAAGTTTTGCCTTCTGCCTTGTGACCTGCGCCCTGGCGTTGAATGCCTGCGGCAAACGCCGCCCGCCGCTCCCGCCGGTCGAGGGCGTGCCGCAGCGCACGGAGCTCCTGTCGGGCGTGCAGCGCGGGAATCAGGTCATCCTGAGCTGGCCCGCGCCGCGCCGCAACGCCTCCGACGAGAGCGTACAGAGCATCCGCCGGGTCGACGTCTACAGGCTCGCGGAGGCCGTGGACGACCCCCTGCCCCTGACCGAAGAGGAGTTCTCCGCGCGCGCGAACCTCATCGGCTCCGTCAACGAGTCGCAGCTCGCTGAGGCCAGGGAGACGCTCGCGTACACGGACGAACTCTCCCTCTCGGAGCCTGTGCGCCTGCGCTACGCCGTGCGCTACGTCAACGCCGCGGGGCAGCGCGCATCCTTCTCGAACTTCCTACTCATCGAGCCGGCCGCGAGCGTCAGCCAGCCGCCGTCCGTCGCACAACCCGAGGTCAGGGAGAACGCGGTCACCATCCGCTGGCAGGCGCCGGAGGCGAACGTGGACAACACGCGCCCCGCGAACCTGCTCGGCTACAACGTCTACCGCTCCGCGCGTTCGCAGACCGAGCCCGCGCAGACCCCTCTGAATTCGAGGCCGGTCAACGCGACGAGCTTCGCCGACCAGACCTTCACGTTCGGAGAGGAGTACGTCTACGTCGTCCGCGCCGTCTCGCTCGGCACGGGCGGCGAACCCGTGGAGAGCCTCAACTCGAACCCCGTCTCGGTCACGCCTCTGGATAAATTCCCTCCGGCCGCCCCGACGGGTCTGACCACGGCCGCCGCGCCAGCCCCTCTGCGCATCTCCGTCTTCTTCGCGGCCAACCAGGAGCGAGACGTCGCGGGCTACGACCTGTACCGCTCGACCGACCCGAATCTCCCGAAGGTGCAGTGGACGAAGCTCAACCGAAACCTCCTCGAACGCACGACCTACCAGGACGACGCGGTCAAGACGGGCCAGCGTTACTACTACTACGTCACCGCGGTCGACAAGGCCGGCAACGTCTCGCCCCCTTCCGAAGTACAGTCCGAGGTAGTCCCTTAAACCAAATGAAAATCTGCCGCTACACAGACCCGGAGACGCAACGCACGGCCTTCGGCGTCATCGAGGGCGAAACGGTCTTCGGGCTCGAAGGCGATTTGTCCGCAGGCAATCTCTCGCTCGAACGTTCGGAGCCTTCGATACGCCTCTCGGACGCGCGCCTTCTGCCGCCGGTCGCCCCTTCCAAGATCGTCTGCGTCGGGCGCAACTACAGAGAGCATGCCGCGGAACTCGGCAACGAGATGCCTCCGGAGCCCCTGCTCTTCCTCAAGGCCCCCTCCACGCTCATCGGCGACGGAGACGTGATCGAACTCCCCGCGCAGTCCCAGAGGGTTGAGCACGAGGGCGAACTCGCCGTCGTTATCGGACGGAGATGTAAGCGAATTGCCGAAGACGAAGACCCACTCTCATACGTCCTCGGCTACACCTGCCTCAACGACGTGACCGCGCGAGACCTCCAGCGCAAAGACGTGCAGTTCACGCGCGGCAAGTCCTTCGACACCTTCTGCCCCGTCGGCCCTTACATCGTCAGCGGCCTCGACCCGACAGACCTTAAGGTCGAGACGCGCGTCAACGGTCAGGTTCGACAGAGCGGACGCACCAACGCGATGGCCTTCCCCGTCGCGCACCTCATACGCTACATCTCGCACGCGATGACGCTCGAACCGGGCGACCTCATCGCCACGGGGACGCCCGCGGGCGTCGGCCCGCTCCAGGACGGAGACGTGTGCGAGGTCGAGGTCGAAGGCGTGGGTGTACTCCGCAACACCGTCCGGGCCTCTGTCCGATGAAGGAGGCCGGGACGGAAACGCCGGAGATTGTCGTACGCTCCTGCAAGCACGACGGGCGCGTACACCGCGTCTGGCCCGCGCGCGTCGCGCGCAGAGAGGGCTCGCTCATCGTCCTCGACGCCTTCTTCGCCGAAGAGGTGCGCCACGCGCTCATCGGCACCATCGAGGCCGGAACCTTGAGCACAGAGTTCTTCTGGACGGATCGCTGGTACAGCGTCTTCCGCTTTCAGGCCCCGTCCGGCGGCCCCTTCAAGTTCTACTGCAACATCAACACCCCCCCGACCTTCGAGTCCGGCGCGCTCACTTTCGTAGACCTGGACGTTGACGTTCTGGTTCAGCCCGACTTCAGTTATGAGGTTCTCGACGAGGACGAGTTCGAACGTCACGCGAAGCTCTATCAATATCCCGAAGCTTATCGTTCAAATGTTCTGCGAGCGCTCGCCGAGATTCGACATTTAATCGAGTACAGGCAGTTCCCCTTCGACGCCGACTGACTCTTCAGGTGTCTGTGGAACGTGAGGCTGAGCCTTTTCAATAACTGGAACTTCGACCGTCACGTTCAGAAATGCGCCTTCCCCTCTCGCGCTCAAGTAAACGTTGAAGGGTCGGCGCGCCGACATCTCAACACATACTTTTCAAGCTCAACGTTAAGGGCGCCCCCCTTTCACGGCGCGTGTACAAATCAGACCGTTTCATTCATAATCCGACGCCTAACTTCTCAACCTATGAAACCCGAACCGGCCGAAAACTCGCACAGGTCTAAACTCGAACAGCTCCTCGAGCGGCAGCAGCGCGCACTAGAGGGCGGCGGCGCCGCGCGCACCGCGCGCCAGCACGAGTCGGGCAAATGGACTGCGCGCGAGCGCGTAGAGTTCTTCCTCGACGAAGGCACCTTCGAGGAGTTCGACCAGCTCGTCGTGCACCGCTCGCGCGACTTCGGCTTAGACCGACAGCTCTACCCGGGCGACGGCGTCGTCACCGGACACGGCCTCGTGGACGGCCGACGCGTCTTCGTCTTCGCGCAGGACTTTACGGTCTTCGGCGGCTCGCTCTCCGAGACGCACGCCGAGAAGATCTGCAAGGTGTTGGACATGGCCATGCGCGTCGGCGCGCCGGTCGTCGGCCTCAACGATTCGGGCGGGGCGCGCATACAGGAGGGCGTCGTCAGTCTCGGCGGCTACGCGGACATCTTCCTGCGCAACACGCTCGCCTCGGGCGTCATCCCCCAGATCAGCTGCATCATGGGCCCCTGCGCCGGCGGCGCCGTCTACAGCCCGGCCATCACGGACTTCAACGTGATGGTGAAGAACACCTCCTACATGTTCATCACCGGGCCGGACGTCATCCGCACCGTCACGCACGAGGACGTCTCGAAGGAGGAGCTGGGCGGCGCGGACACGCACAACAGCGTCTCGGGCGTCGCGCACTTCGCAGCGGACTCCGACGAGCACGCGCTTCTTCTTGTAAGAGAACTGCTCTCCTTCATCCCCTCGAACAACCTGGAGGACGCGCCGCGCGTAGAGACCTCAGACCCTCCCGGACGCCGCGTCGAGTCGCTCAACACGCTCGTCCCAGAGGCCTCGAACCAGCCCTACGACATGCGCGACGCCATCCACTCGGTCGTGGACGACGGCTACTTCTTCGAGGTGCATGAGCATTACGCGCCGAACATCGTCGTCGGCTTCGCGCGCCTCGGGGGCCGTAGCGTCGGCGTCGTCGCCAACCAGCCCGCCTACCTCGCGGGCGTGCTCGACATAGACGCCTCGGTCAAGGGCGCGCGCTTCGTGCGCTTCTGCGACTGCTTCAACATCCCTCTGGTCGTTTTTGAAGACGTGCCCGGCTTCCTGCCCGGCGTGCGGCAGGAGCACGGCGGCATCATCCGGCACGGCGCGAAGCTCCTCTACGCCTTCGCGGAGGCGACGGTGCCCAAGATCACGGTCATCACGCGCAAGGCTTACGGCGGCGCCTACTGCGTCATGGCCTCGAAGCACATACGCACGGACGTCAACTTCGCCTGGCCGACGGCCGAGATCGCTGTGATGGGCGCGGAGGGCGCGGTCGGGGTTCTCTACCGCCGCGAGATAGGCGAGGCGACAGACCAGGAGGCGGCCAGGCGTGCGCGCGTCTCGGAGTTCGAAGAGAAGTTCGCGAACCCTTACGTCGCCGCCGAGCGAGGCTTTATCGACGAGATCATCGAACCCGCGCTGACGCGCAGGAAGCTCATCAGCGCGCTCTCTCTGCTCGAAAACAAGAGGGACACGAACCCGCCCAAGAAGCACGGGAACATCCCTCTCTGAAGAGGCGTGGCGAGAGCCGCACCCAAAACTGAAAGGCGCGCGAGACTGACTCGCGCGCCTTTCAACGTTTGCGATTCCCTTCGCTTCAGGAGGGCCTTTGCGGACTCTGCGCCGGCCTGTTTTCGCGCAGGAGTTCGAGCGCCTTCTTCAACTGCACGTCCTCGGGCTGCTGCTTCGGCGAGGCCGCCTCGGGCGACACCTCCCTGCCGGCAGGGGCGTTGGCGTTGGGCTGTGCGATGGCGTCGTCGTCGTTGCCGGTCAAATCTTCCGGGTCGATGGCCTCGGCCACCTCCGGCAGCTTGACCTCGACCGTCGGCTTCACGCCTTCGCCGAGGAAGGTCTTGCCCGTCGAAGAGGCCCACTTGAGGGTCGTCAGAAGCAGCCCGTCGCCCGCGCGCAGCGTGAAGAGCTGCTGCTCCGCGCCCGCGCCGAAGCTCTTGACGCCGATCACGTCGCCGCGCTTGTGGTCTTCGAAAGCGGAGGCCACGACCTCTGCCGCCGCGGCAGTCCCACGGTCGATGAGCACGTTGGTCGGCCCCTCGAAGAGCACCGCCTTCGGGTCGGCTGTGTAACTCTTCTGAGTCTTGTTCCCGCGCCCGACCGTCTGCGCCAAAGTCCCATCCTTGATGAAGAGGTTCGCGACCTTCACGCCCTCTTCGAGCGAGCCGCCCGCGACGCTCCGCAAATCGAGGACGATCTTCTGCACGCCCTGCTTCTGCAACTCCTGCAGGCGCGACTTCACGTCCGCGGCCTCGCCCTCCGCTAGGCTGTTGACCTTGATGATGCCGATCTTGCCGGCCTCCATGCGCGCCTCCGCGCCGGGCACGTTGACCGAGCCGCGCCTCACGTTCAGGACGAACGGGCGCGTGCCCGCGCGCAGGACGCGGAGCTTGACCTCGCTGCCCGGCGCGCCGTTCAGGAGTTGCCGCGCGTCGTAGAGCGAGATGTCGCGCGTAGCCTTCCCGTCTATGTACTCGATGATGTCGCCGGCCTGGAGGCCCGCCTGTTCGGCCGGGCCGCCCTTCACGGGGGCGATGACGTACAGGTAAGACGCGAACTGCGAAAGCTCCGCGCCGATGCCCGTCTGATTTTTCTGCCCTGCGGCGCTGAAGTTCTTGACCTGCTCGGTCGTCAGGTAGGTCGAATACGGGTCGAGGCCGTAGGCCAGGCCGCGCAGAGCGCCCGCGCGAACCTTGTTCAGGTCGGGCTCGTCCACGTAGTCGTCCTGTATGTGCCTGAGGACGCTCTCGAAAATACGGAGCTGTGCGCCGGGGTCGTTCTGCTGCTGCTGCGCGTTAATCGACATCCAGCCGCCGACGACGGCGTAGAGCGCAAGGGATGCGGAGAAGACGACGAGAATGAATTTACTGCGAAGAGACATCGAGCACCTCTGAATTCCACCCAAACCCTCTGAAAGCGTATCGGCCTGGCTTGAGGCCGATTTGCCCGAACCCACGGGTCGGATGATACAGTAGCCACGTACGACGCGCAAGCCATCTAAGTGGCGGGATTGTCAAGGGTTGCGTTATACTCCGCGCCGACCAACAGCGCAGATTTCATCCAAAAAACCGAGCCGAGCGAGTCTAAGGTTGCAGGGTCGCGTTCTCGCCATCGATTTGGGTTCGAAGAGAGTCGGCCTGGCCGTCTCGGACGAGCTGCGGCTGACCGTCCGCACGCTCCAGGCCCTGCCGCGCACCCCTTGGAAGCGTCTGCTCAGTTCACTCGAAGAACTTTGCGAGCAGTTGGACGTGCGGAGCATAGTCATGGGTTTGCCGCTCCGGCTCGACGGAACCGTTGGAGAGGCCGCGGAAGAGGTTCGGCGCGTCGGCCGTAACCTGCAGCTCTCTCTCGAGCTACCGCTCTTCTTTCAGGACGAACGGCTCACCTCTAAAGACGCGGAGAGTTCCCTGCGCGAGCAAGGCTTCCGAGACGTTGAAATTTCCGAACGGGTCGATAGCGAGGCCGCATCTATTATCCTCAGGGACTTTCTTGATAATCAGAAGAGTGCCGAAGGCTGATATGGACGTCTGAGGCATCACCTGAGTGGACACTGGATATATAATGACTTTTAAAAGAGTTATCCTTTCAACCTTCATCCTTCTTATCATCGCCGCCGCCGGCTCCCTTCTGTGGGTTCGACGCGAGTTGCGCGCGCCTAAAATACATTCTCAGAGCGAGCAGTACATCTCTATCCCTAAAGGCTCCTCCCCGGATCAAATAATTACCAACCTGGAAACCCTCGGCGTTATCAGACACGGATGGCTGCTGCGGCTTTACGTCCGCGTGTCGGGTTCGAGTCAACGCCTGAAGGCGGGCGAATACCGCTTCCCCTCGCCCATCTCTCCGCTCGGCGTTATCAGAAAGCTCGAAGAGGGCGAGCAGCGCCTGAGTCGCCTGACCATCATCGAGGGCTGGACGCGTTGGGACATCGCCGCACTCCTTGTGAGGATTCCGGAACTCAAGCTCCAAAGTCCCGAAGAGGCCCTCGCGCTCTTCGACGACACGAGTTCGATTCGCGACATAGACCCCGAGGCCAAAAATCTCGAAGGCTATCTCTATCCGGACACGTACAGCTTCCAGCCCGACGCGACGCCGCGTCAGGTCGTGGAGACGATGGTGAAGCGTTTCCGGCAGGTCTGGGGCGAAATAACCGCGAAGCAGACGCCACCGCCCGGACTCACCCCGCGCGAGTTGGTCACAGTCGCCTCGCTCATCGAGACCGAGGCGAAACTTTCGGAGGAGCGCCCACTCGTCGCCTCCGTCATCTACAACCGCTTGAGGAGAGACATCCCGCTCGGCATCGACTCGACCGTCATCTACGCTTCGAAGGCCGCCGGCAAGTGGAAGAACAACGGTAAGGTCTACCAGAGCGACCTCGACCGCGATTCGCCTTACAACACACGCAAGGTGCGCGGCCTGCCGCCCGGCCCCATCGCCTCGCCCGGGCAGAGCGCCCTCGAAGCGGCTTTAGGCCCCGCGCAGACCGACTACATCTACTACGTGCGCGAGCCGACGCGTAACGACGGCGCGCACAACTTCTACAGCAACGAGGCGGACTTCCAACGCGGCGTGCAGGCCCTGCGCGAGTGGGAGCGCAACCGCAACGCGAACCTCTCGGCCACGCCCACGCCCTCCGAAGGCACGGACGTGACGACGCGGCCCTCCCCTTCCCCTTGAATCTGCATCAAAGCTCACGTGCTTCGGAGTCGGTCTTGAATTCGCCTGTTCGTTGCATTATGCTCGCAGGCGTTTCCCCCCTTAGAAGGTTTGGCAAGGTCAGGACAAAGGGGCTTCCCATGAAAACGCTTCTCGCCATCGGGCTTCTCATACTCTCCTGCACTGTCTGCGCCGCGCAGCAGGAGAAGGGCGTCGACCAGCAGAACGACCGCATACGGGACAGCAGCACCAACCGGCAGCCCGCAGTCAACGGCAGCAAGACCGACAACGGGGTCGGGCGGGGCATAGACTTCGGCAAGGGCAAGACTCAACAGCCGCCGCCGATCCCGAACCCTTACCGCTTCCAGGCGCCGAACGACGTTCTGACGAAGGCCGTGCAGGAATTGATGCGCGACCGCAAGCTCATCCTCGACGACGCGAGTTCGAAGCCGGAGACCGGCCTCCTCGTCTCGCAGCCCTACACCTTCACGCGCGGCACCGTCGTCACTTCGTCAGAGCTTTTCCGCTTCGCAGAAGTGCCGCGCACTGCGCAGGGCAACTGGACGCGCGGCCGCTACACACTCATCGTCGAAGTCCAGCCCATCGACAGTTCGAACACGAACGTCTCGGTCAACGCGCGCGTCGAGGGCCGCAGCGACAACGTGCTCGGCGCCGAGTGGCTCTCTCTGAGGAGCAACGGGACGGCCGAAGAGGAGTTTCTCGTCGCGCTCATCACGAAGATCACTGGGACACCGCCGCCGGGACACGAACAGGATCCGCAGCAGTAGCCTCCGGCTAAACCTAGAGGTTTGAACCACGAAGGGTCTCGCAGCTCAACCTTTAGTCGAACAAAGCAGTAAGATGAATCATCTCAAAAGCCTCTACACGGCCGGCTCTAAGTCCGCCCTCACACTTTCTCTAATTCCATTTCTGATTCTTTCGGGCTGTCAGAAGGCGCCGGATGTCGCGCAGCAGAAGGCCGCGCAGCCGACCCCGACCCCTAAGCCGGAGCCGCAGGCGCACGTCTTCGTGGATGAGGCGATGCTCGCGAAGCCTTACGCCGTTATCGGCGGCACGGTGCAGAACGTCGGCAAAGAGAGGCTCGAAAAGCTCTCGGTTCAGGTCGAGTTGAGGCGCAGGGCCGACTCCGGCGTCGAGACGCGCGAGGTCAAGGTCGACCCAGCCGACCTCGAACCGGGTGCGCAGGGCAAGTTCTCTCTGAAGGTTCTTTCGGAGGAGTGGAGCGGGTCGCGTGTGGTCGGGGTTAAGCGCGGCGCGGGCGCAGAGGAGGTCGCCTTCAAGTCCATGCCCGGCGCGAAACGTCCGCCCGAAAGAATGAAGGATAACATCATCATCGTGAAGACTCCTTCGAAGAAGAAGTCGGGCGGCGACGATTTCATCAACACGCCGGACAATCCCTACAGCGTTCCTTAAGGCGCGCGCGTAGCTCGCGTCGAACCTTAAGGGTCGGCGGGCCGACAAAGTTCACGTAAAGCATTTAGCGGAAAGCTTTAACTACCGCGGGCTTTGCAACCCTGAGTCTCTTCAAGGGCATCCTTAACTCAGTCGCCCGCGCAGTCTCCGAAGTTGACCGTTAAGAAAGTTCTCATGCACAGAGCCACAGCCCTCTTAGCCGTCGTCCTTGCACTACAGGCGTCCGGCGCTTCCGCGCAAATGCCCGCGGACGAGCCCAACGCGAAGGGGCAGCGGCCGCACGACTTCGGCAACCCAGAGGCTGAGATGCTGCGGCGCGCCGAGATTCGGCGCGAAGAGGAGACGCACAAGGAGATGGTCGAGCGCGCCGAAGAGGCCGCGCACCTCGGCGACGAGCTGCTCGCCTCCTTCAGGAAGAACAACTCCCTCACCCGCGATGACGTGAAGCGGCTCGAGCGGCTCGAAAAACTCGCGCGCAAAATCAGGGGCGGCGCGGGCGGCTCTGACGACGAAGAGACTCTGGACGACCCGCCCGCCAAGGTTGAAGGCGCTGTGACACGCCTCGCCAAGCTCACGGGCGACCTGAAGGAGAGCGTGGCGAAGACCTCGCGCCTGGTCATCTCGGCCAACGTCATCGAGTGCTCCAACGACGTCATCGAACTGGTACGCCACATCCGCACCTTCAAACAGCCATGAAGAGTCCCCTTCCGTTCGCACTCTCCCTCCTGCTCCTGTGCGCGGCCGCGGCGCACGTCCGCGCGCAGCAGGGCGACGACGAAGACGAGGTCGTGCGGGTCAACGCAGACCTCGTCGTCCTCAACGTTACCGTGACGGACGCGAGCGGGCAGTACGTGCACAGGCTATCGAACAGGGACTTCAAGGTGCTTGAGGACGGCGTCGAGCAGCGCGTCTCGCTCTTTTCTGTGGAGGAGACTCCTTTCGCGGCGGCCATCCTGCTCGACACTTCGGGGAGCATGGAGACCCGTCTGACGCTCGCGCGCGCGGCGGCCGTGCGCTTCCTCGAAGGGCTGCGCGAGGAGGACGTGGCGGCGGTCTACCACTTCGACTCGAAGGTGGAGCAGTTGTCGGACTTCAGGCCCGGGCGCGACCTGCCGCCCATGGCCTACGACCTCGGCTCGAAGGGCATGACCGCGCTCAACGACGCGGTGCTCCAGGCCGCGAAAGACCTCTCCAAGCGGCCCGAGAAGCGCAAGGCCATCATCGTCCTCTCCGACGGCGCCGACACGAAGAGCGGCGCCACGCCCGAGAAGGCGCTCAACGCCGCGCTCGCGGCCAACGCGACCATCTACACGGTCGACATGGCCGACCCGCAGATGAACCAGATGGAGCGCATGTCCGCCTCGGGCGCGCTGAAGAACTACGCGAACAAGAGCGGCGGGCGTTTCGTCGCGAAGCCCGGCGGGCGCGCGCTCGACGACGCGTTCAGGGAGATTCTGCAGGAGCTGAGCAACCAGTACACCATCGGCTACCGCCCGAGCAACACGGCGAGGGACGGCCGCTGGCGCGCGATCCAGTTGAAGCTCTCACGCCCCGAGCTGAACGCGCGCACGCGCAACGGCTACCGCGCGCCGAAGGGTTAGGGCGTACTTAATGATGAATGAGGAATGGTGAGTGATGAATGAGAGGCAGCGGGCTTCTCATTCATCACTCATCATTCCTAATTCATCACTTTAAAGACTGGTCTCGTTCCGGGACTTCTCTGCGTGGCGTTCGAAGGCGAGTTCGACCAGGCGGTCGACGACCTCTGTGAAGGGCACGCCCGAGGCCTCCCACATCTGCGGGAAGCCCGAAACGTCCGTGAGGCCCGGGATCGTGTTCAGCTCGTTGACGAGCAGTCTGTTGTTATCTCTTCTCAGGAAGAAGTCGACGCGCGCGAAGCCCGCGCCGTCCACGGCCTTGTAGGCGCGCACGGCCAACTCCTGTATGCGGCGCGAGAGGCGCTTCGGGAGGGGCGCGGGGACGACGAACTCGACGTGCCCCGTGCTCGAATACTTCTCCGTGTAGTCGAGGAACTTCGCCTGCTCGTCGTGGACGACGTACTCGCCCGGCAGGCTCGCCTGCGGCTCGTCGTTCCCCAACACCGCGCACTCTATCTCGCGCGCGTCCAGGCCCTCCTCGACGATAATCTTCCGGTCGTAGCGTGAGGCGAGGTTGACGGCCCTGACCAGGGACTCCGAGTCGTCCGCGCGCGAGACGCCGACTGACGAGCCGAGGTTGGCCGGCTTGACGAAGCAGGGGTAGCCGATCCCGCGCTCCACGCGCCCGCAGACTTCCGCCGGCCCCGACTCCCACTCCCGCCGGAGGAACCAGTCGTACTTACAGACGGGCAGGCCCGCGTGTCGGAAGAGGGTCTTCATCGTGACCTTGTCCATCCCCGTGCTCGAAGCGAGCACGCCGCACCCGACGTAAGGGATGCCGGCCATCTCGAGCAGACCTTGAATCGTCCCGTCCTCGCCGTAAGTGCCGTGCATGACGGGAAAGACCACGTCGAGCCTCTGGTCGCCGGCCGCGGCGCCCTCTTGCCGCAGGAGGCCGCCGCGCGAAGGGTCTACGACGAGGGCCGTGCCGCTGGCGTTATCGGCCGCGCCGCCCGCGTGAGCAGAGAGCCTGCGCTGGGTGGACTCGGGCAGCAGTGCGGCCGACTCGGCCGGCGAGAGCCAGCGCCCTTCCCTCGTGATCGCGACGGGGATGACCTCGTACTTCTCGGGGTCTGCGGCCTCGATGACAGTGCGCGCCGAACGCAGCGAAACCTCGTGCTCGCCCGAGCGCCCGCCGTAGATGACCCCGATCCGAATCTTTGTCTTCATGCCTTAGAGTATAGACTTGCCGAGGGCCGAGAGTATCAGCTCGACTCCCAGCTCGGCCGTGCGGTTGTTGATGTCGAGCGCCGTGTTGATCTCGACCACTTCGAGTGCGCGCGCGCCGCCGGCCTCCGCGATCTTCTCCATGGCGAGGTGCGCCTCCCTGTATGTCAGCCCGCCGCGGACGACCGTGCCCGAGCCGGGCGCGTCGCCCGGGTCGAGCGCGTCCACGTCGAGCGTCACGTGGTAGCCGGCCGGCGCCTGCGCGGCGATGCGGATGGCCTCGTCCATGCAGGCGGACATCCCGCGCTCGTCGATCTCGCGCATGGTGAAGAAGCGTATGCCCAGCTTTCGGATCAGCTCGCGCTCGCCGGGGTCTACGTCGCGCGCGCCGATGTGGGCGCAGAAGCGCGGGTCGAGCTTGGGCGAGAAGCCTTCGATGCCGGTCAGCCCCGGCGCGCCGTGGCCGAGCAGCACCGCGAGCGGCATCCCGTGGATGTTCCCCGTCGGCGTCGTCTCGGGCGTGTTCATGTCCGCGTGAGCGTCGAACCAGATGAGGCCGATTGGCTCTTTGCGCGCGCGGTAGAAGGAGGCGACGCCCGCGACCGAGCCGATGGCGATGGAGTGGTCGCCGCCGAGGACTATCGGCAGCTCGCCGGCTTCGAGCGCCCCCCGGACTTCCCTCGCGAGGTGCTCGCAGGCGGCCCTGATCTCTTCGAGGTAGCGGAGCTTCGTGCCCGCGGGCGGCGGCTCCGAAGGGCACTCCATGTGCAGGTCGCCCTTGTCCCGAACCTCGTAGCCGAGCCCCGCGATCCTCTGCCGCAGGCGCGCGATGCGCATCGCCGCCGGCCCGAGGTCTACGCCCGCGATATCCGCGCCGAAGCCGCACGGCGCGCCGATGATGCACGCGCGCCGCCTCTCCTCCGGGAGCTGCCCCGCGCCCGACGCCTTCTGTTCTTCGAGCAGTCTACTCATAAATCCCAGGCCGAACGTTATCGGCCGCGGCTCAGCCGAAGTCGATGTTGAAGCCGCTGCCCCCGCCGCCCTGCGTGGGGAAGAAGGGCTTGAGGAGGCCCGCCAGCGCCGCGAGGTTCCGAGTCTGGATCAGAATCTCGCCCGGCCCGGAGAACTCCGCGACTATCCCTTCGCCGCTCACCATGCTTCGGAAGAAGCCCGCCGCGGCCTTGCGCAGAGTGTACTGCGTCGTCCCCTCCCACGCGACGAGGTGGCCCGTGTCCACCACGTAGCGCTCGCCCGCGGCCAGACGCTTGCGGTGTATGGCCCCGAACGAAGAGAGCAAAAGCAGTCCCGTCCCGCTCACCTGCAGGACGAAAAGCCCTTCGCCGCCGAAGAAGCTCTTGGCCCCGCCCCAGCGCGTGTCCACCTGCAGAGACGCGTCGCCCGCGAGGTACGAGCTCGACTGGACGAAGAAGAGCTGGTTGCGCATCTCTATGCCTGCGATGTCGCCGGGGCTGCCCGGCGCGAAGGTGACTTCGCCCGGCCCGCCGCGCGCCGTGAAGGTCGAGACGAAGGCCGACTCGCCGCCGACGGCGCGCTTTAAGGCGCCCATCAGCCCGCCCTTCATCTGCGACTGCAGCTCGACGTTGGCCGACATCGAGACCATCGCGCCCGCCTCCGCCAGGATCGACTGCTCGGCCGCGAGCTGGACGACGGCCAGCGCGAACGAAGGCTGGTGCAGGATTTCGTAAGAGTACCCGCGCCCCTCGCCGCGCGCGTCGTCGTCTATGCGGATGCCGCCGCCCGCCGCCGGCTGATATTGCGGCTGCTGTTGCGGCGGAGGCGGCGGAGGCGGTGCGGCCTGTGCCGCGGCGACCGTCGCGCCGCAGGCCCCGCAGAATTTCGCGCCCGGCACGAGGCCGGCCCCGCAGTTCTGACAGTTCATACGTTCTTCCCCTCGACCCTCTCTGTGATGATGCGCACGGCCTCCTCGGGCGTGTCCACGAAGTTGAGGAGGGACACGTCCTGCTCGCTCACCACGAGGTTCTCCTGAAACGATTGGACGACGCGGCGCCAGAAATCGCCGAGCAGGACGAGCGGGCGCGGCTCGATGACCTTCGTCTGGAGCTTGTTCCAGACGAGCGATAGCTCGGTCACCGTGCCCGCGCCGCCGCGCAGCGCGACGAAGCCGGCCGAGCGCTCGATCAGATTCTGGAGCCGCTCGTAGAAGTGCGCGCTCGCGACCTTCTCCGTCAGGAAGCGGTTCGGCTCGGACTTGAACTGGTTCATCGTGATGCCGAGCACGCGCCCGCCGCGCTCGTGCGCGCCGCGGCTCGCGCCCTCCATCACGCCGAGGTAACCGCCCGTGCAGATGGTGTAGCCGCGCTCGGCGAAGAGTCGCCCCAAACGCAGGGCTTGGCCGTACTCCTCGCTCTCCTCGCGACACTTCGCGCCGCCGAATATCGTGACAATCTTTTCCATGAGTGATAAGTGATAAGTGATGAGTGATAAGAGGAAGAAAGGGCGTTTGCCTTTTCTTATCAATTATCACTCATCACTCATCACTCCTTATGGTCTTAATCTATAAAGCATGCGCGGGAACGGGATGGTCTCGCGGATGTGCTCGATGCCGCACATCCACGCGACGCAGCGCTCGATGCCCATGCCGAAGCCGGCGTGCGGGACGCTGCCGTAGCGGCGCAGGTCTAAGTACCACTCGAACGCCTCGCGCGGCAGCTCGTGCAGCTTCAACTGCTCTTCGAGGAATTCGAGCGAGGTGGCGCGCTCGCCGCCGCCGATGACCTCGCCGTAGCCCTCGGGCGCGAGCACGTCCACGCCGAGGGCGAGGTCGTCGCGCTCCGGGTCGCGCTTCATGTAGAAGGCTTTGACGGTCGCGGGGTAGCGGTGCACCATGACGGGCTTGTCGAACTTCGAGGAGATGTAGGTCTCGTCGGGCGCGCCGAAGTCGCCGCCCCACTCGAAGCGGTTCTCGATCTCGCCGCGCTCGTGCCCCTCCTGCAGCATCTTCACCGCGTCGTCGTACTGCACGCGCGGGAATGGCGGCACGATGGCTTCCAGCTTCGACGTGTCGCGCTCGAGCACCTTCAACTCCTCCTGCCGCTCTTCGAGCACGCGCGCGGCAATCGAGGAGAGGAAGCGCTCGCTCAAACTCATCACGTCGTCGAGCGTGGCGTAGGCCATCTCGGGCTCGACCATCCAGAACTCGGTCAGGTGGCGGCGCGTCTTCGAGCGCTCGGCGCGGAAGGTCGGGCCGAAGCAATAGACTTTACCGAAGGCCGCCGCCGTCGCCTCGTTGTAGAGCTGGCCCGACTGCGAGAGGTAGGCCTTCTCGTCGTCGAAGTAATCGACCTCGAAGAGCGTGGTCGTGCCCTCGCACGCCGCGGGCGTGAGGATGGGCGTGTCCATGAGGACAAAGCCGTCGCGGTTGAGGAAGTCGCGGACGGCGTTGACGACCGTGTGGCGGACGAGCAGGATGGCGTGCTGGCGGCGCGAGCGGAGCCAGAGGTGCCGGTGATCCATGAGGAACTCCGTCCCGTGCTCCTTCGGCGTGATGGGGTAGCCCTCGACCTGCTGCGTCACCCGCGCGTCGGCCACGTCTATCTCGAAGCCGCCCGGCGCGCGCTCGTCCGCGCGGACGTTGCCGCGCACGGCGACGGCCGACTCCTGCCCGGCGTGCGAGAGCGCTTCCCAGATTTCGGGCGCGACCCCCTTCTTGAAGACGACGCACTGGACGACGCCGGTGCCGTCGCGCAGCTGCGGGAACATGAGCTTGCCGCTCGAACGCGTGTTGTAGACCCAGCCCTCGACCGTGACCTCTTCGCCCACGTGCCGCGAGAGCTGGTTGATGTAGACCTTTTGCATCTCCGTTCTAAAACCTGGGCGGCGCGGGGCCGCCCTGCCTCCCTTCGGGTCTTCGAATCAGCTGTCGCCGTCGCTCCCCTTCCCGGCCAGGCGCGCGCGCAAGGTCGAGCGCAGGAGGGGGAAGCGGCCGAGCCACTCGGCGGCCTGGACGACGATCTCAAGCATGGGGTTGATGAACTGCGCGTAGGTCTCGCCGCGCCCGGCGACGGCCGTCTGATACGAGAAAGTCCCGACGGCTTTCAGACAGCGCTGGACGGTCATCAGGCGGAACTCGTACGCGAAGTCGTCCGGGTCGATGGCGTCGAGCCCGCGCGCGCGCCTCTCGTCGAGGAAGAAGAGGCGGCGCTCGCGCACCTCCGCGAGCGAGGGGATGGTCGTCCGTCGGTCGAGCAGGAGCGAGACGAGGTCGTAGCTCGCGGGCCCCATGCGCGCGTCCTGGTAGTCGATGATGCGGAGCCGCCCCTTCGCGTCGACCATCAGATTCGACGCATGAAAGTCGCGGTGGCAGAGCGTCCGCGGCCGGTTCGAAAGCTCGGCCGCCACGTCGTTCAGCTCGGCCTTCAACTGGACTTCGTCGCCGTGCCTGACGGTCTCGCCGCGGAGGCTCTTGAAGTAGTGCTCGTAGAAGTAGTCCAACTCCCAGGAGAGCTTGGCCTCGTCGAAGGCGAGGCGCGAGGCGATGGATTTGCGCTCGTACGCGAGCCTGGTCGCGGCCTGTATGTCCGCGATGATGGAGACGGCCTCCTCGGTGTAGGACTCGCGCTCGTCTTCGGAGGCGGTCTCGAAGAGGCGCCGGAGCTGCCGGTCGCCGAAGTCCTCCTGCACGATGATGCCGTCGAGCGCGTCGACGTCGAGGATGGCAGGGACGGGCAGCCCGGCCTCGGCGAAGAGGCGCGTCACGTCCATGAAGGGGTGTATCTCGGGGTCGAAGGGTTCGGGGTAGACGGCGGCGACGGCCTTCGAGTTCTTCCAGGGGATGCGGAAGTATTCGCGCGTGGAGGCGTCGGGCGTGAGCGCGAGCACCTGTTCGGGGTCGCCCCCGAGGCGCGCGACGTACTCCGTCAGGCGCTCGCGCGCCGAGGTGCGGAAGGCGTTCGGGGTGATCTGCGAAGGGTGATGCATCGGGCGAATCGTCGGAAAGGCCGTGAACTGTGAACCGTGACGAGAGCGTGAACCGTGAACCGTAAACCGTGACGAGAGAAAAACCGTCTTTCTCTCGTCACGGTTTACGGTTCACGGTTTAGGGTTCTTCATTGTCGGCGCGCGTGGATTGTATCATTCCGGTATTGGCGCCACAAAATTTGAGCCGCGAAACTCGCCCGGCAAGCCCTTCTCGGGACGCTCGGAAGCGCGCGCGAGTTCGGCGCGGACTACTGCGACGTTGTCGAAGACTTCGCCCGCGCCGACGCGGACGCCTGCGCCGAGCACGGAGCGCGTGACGCGCGCGCCCGGCGCGACGTGGACGCCCTCCCAGAGGACGCTTTCGGAGACGCTCGCGCCCTCTCCGACGACGGAGCCTTCGCCCAGTTCCAAGTCCCTGCCCTCGCGCTTCAACAGCGTGACGCTCGTGTCGAGGTAGCGGCGGACGGTCGAGAGTTCGTACCAGGAGCCGCGCGCGACGTGGGCCGCGATGCGGTCGCCGCGCGCGATGGCCGGGACGTACACGTCCGTCACCGAGTGCGAGAAGACGCCCGGCGGGATGTACTCGAAGACTCTCGGGTCGAGGATTTGAATGCCCGTGAACATCAGGGGCGCGTCACCTCCGCCGGCCTTATCGGACTCGGGCGCGGGGTGGCCGCCGAAGCCGGTGACGAGGCCGCCCGAAACGTACACCTCGCTGTAGCGCTCACGCGCAGGGTTCGGGCGCAGGACGAGCGTGGCGAGTGCGCCGGTGCGCCTGTGCGTCGCGAGCGCTTCGCCGAGGTCGATGTCTGTGGCGAGCTTGCCGTTGATGACGACGAAGTGGTCGCCGTCGAGCAGCGCGCGCGCGTTCGAAATGGCTCCGCTGGTGCCGAGGATGACGGGCTCTTCTACATATCGGAAGCGCACGCCGAACCTTGAGCCGTCGCCGAGCGCCGCGCGGACGGAGTCGGGCTGGTGGTGCAGGTTGACGACGATGTCGTCGAAGCCGTAGCCGGCCAGGTACTCCGCGACGTAGCCGATGAGCGGCCGGCCCATGAAAGGGATGGCGGGCTTGGTGCGGTCAATCGTCAGGGGCCACAGCCGTGTCCCGTAGCCCGCGGCGAGAATCATCGCGCGCATGAAAAGTTCAAATGCCCCTCTCCTCTGCTTGTCGAAAACGGTTCCGGAGAACTTAGCACAGGAGCGCGCCGGGGCGCAGGCCCTCCCGTGGCCGATTTGCCGGGCCGGACAAAAACGCCACAACCGAGGAAGCCGGCCCCGACTTCCCGAAGTTCGATAATTCGCGGAAAAGCTCGGGCCGGGCGGCGCGCGGGGCTTGGCGCGCCGCTTGCCATCCTCTCGGGCGTCAAGCAACCTGTAGGGCTCACGGACTTCCTGCGGGATTCAAACTTCTAAGAGGAGACGACGATGAAGAACGTTCTGACGAAAACCTTCCTGACGCTGGCGCTGGCGGCCACGGCCGGTATCCCGGCCCTCGCCAAGCCCAAGAAGCAGAAGCACAGCGCCGAGCACACAGCGGCCGTGAAGAAGTGCGACCAGGACTACAGCGCCGCGAGGGTGACGGCCAAGGGCCTGAAGGGCCAGGCGAAAAAGGACGCGTTGGCGAAGGCCAAGTCCGACAAGAAGCAGTGTCTCGCCGCCGCCCCGATGTAGAGGGGTTCTGCAGGGGTTTGGGCGCGGCGGCCGGGCTACGCTCCGCCGGGTGAAACACGGCCGCCGCGGCGCCACGCCGGCCTTTCGGAAGGTGTGGCCGGCGAGCGCGGGGCGAGACCCTTTCATCGGTCGAGGTCTCGCCCCAAGCATTTTTTAAGTGGGCAGTAGGCAGACGGCAGTAGGCAGTTGAGGCATTAGCCTTTCAACTGCCTACTGCCGTCTGCCTACTGCCCACTTTCAGGAAGCTTGCGCGGCGTCGCGGATGGTGAGGTCGAAGGTGCCGGGGGCGACCTTGCGGAAGCGCCCGTTGCGGTTGAGCGAGACGGCGATGCTGATGGTCGGGTTCTGCCCCGTGAACTGAAAGCCGCCTTCGAGCAGACGGTTGTAGAGTTCGTTGACGTGGAGCGGCCCGCCCGCCTCGCGCAGCAGGACGGCCGCGGCGTAGGGGATCGTGCGCTCGAAGAAGCGGTCGCTCTTCGGCTCGATGTCGGAACGAATCTGCGGGATGTGATGTCGGAAGTGGTGCTCGTGTGAAGACGACTTGTTCTGTTGATAAGGCAGATGCGACGGTGACGACGGCGGCGTGACACGCGGCACGTTGGCCGCGGCGTCGCGGCGCAGCGCGAATTCAATCTCGGCGTCCGAGGGCGGTGTGGCCGACTGTGCCGCGCCGAACATGGACGACATGATGCGGAACATGGCCGCCTCGGTCTGGCTGATGATGGCGTCCATCTCGTTCAGCTCGGTGCGGACGCGCTCGGCCTCCGCCTCGAGGTCGGCCAGCCGCGCGCCCAGCCGCGAGCGCGTCGCCCGCGACTGCCTCAGCCCGTTCTCAAGTGTGGCGAGAAGGTTTTCGTCAGGCATGGTCGGCTGTTAGCTTTTAGCTTCTTCCTCGGTTGGCTGCAAGCTGATAGCTAAAAGCTAACAGCCGACAGCTCCTTTCACATCTCTCTTTCCAGAATGTACGAGGGGATGGAGCGGAGGCCGTCGGCGTACTTCGACGGCTCGATCTCTTCGAGCGCTTTGACGGCGGCCTCGGCGTAGGAGGAGGCCGCGGTGCGCGCGCGCGCGAGCGCGCCGGTCTTCTCGGCGGCGCGGACGAGCGCCTCGCGCGAGACTTCGCCGTACGCGCCCTCGCGCATGACGGACTGCACGCCGGCCTTCATCCGCGGCTCGGCGGCGAGCAGGTGGATGAGGGGCAGCGTCACCTTCCCTTCCAGCAGGTCTGCGCCCGCGGCCTTCCCTAAAGCATCGTCGTCGGAGGTGAAGTCGAGCAGGTCGTCCACGAGCTGGAAGGCCGTGCCGAGGTTCAGGCCGTAGTCGCGCAGCGCGCGCGCCTGCGACGGGTTCGCGCCGCCGAGGATGGCGCCGATCTCGCAGCACGCGCTGAAGAGGTAGGCCGTCTTGCGCCGGAGCACGTCGAAGTACTGCTCCTCGGTCACGTCGGCCCGGCCCAGTAGAGTCAACTGGAGCAGCTCGCCCTCGGTCATCTTCCGCGTGACCGCGGTGAGGATGTCGAGGACTTCGAGCGAGCGCTCTTTGAGGCTCGTCTCGAAGGCGGACATGTAGAGCCAGTCGCCCATGAGCACGGCGGTCTGGTTGCCGAAGCGCGAGTTGATGGAGGGGCGGTTGCGGCGCGTCTCTGCGTTGTCGATGATGTCGTCGTGGACGAGCGTGGCCGTGTGGAGGAACTCCATCACGGTCGCCATCCGCACGACGTTCTGGCGCGAGGCGTCGCCGCCGACGGCCGCGGCCGAGAGGAGCGTCAGCGCCGGGCGCACGCGCTTGCCGCCCGACGCGCGCAGGTAGTCGCCCATGTAGGCGATGACCTGGATGTTCGAGCGCGCCTGCCGCTCGAACTCCTGCTCGACGAGCGCCAGCTCCGCCGCGACCAGGCTGAAGATGCGCCGCGCCGTCAGCCGCTGCTCCTCGACCGCCGCTGTGTTACCTGAACTGTTCATAGTCTGGGAGTGAGTGGTGAATAGTAAATAGTGGATGGTTAAAACGTGCCCTTACCATTCACCATTTACTATTCACCATTCACTAGTTCGTCCTGTAGTTCGTGTACTGCATGTTGATGCCGAAGTCTTTGGCCTTGAGCTGTGCGATGACGTCCTGCAGGGTGTCGCGGTCGCGCCCCGTCACGCGGACGGTGTCGCCCTGGATGGCGGCCTGGACTTTGACCTTCGACTCCTTGATGAACTTGACGATCTCCTTGGCCTTCTCCGAGGGGATGCCCTGCTGAATCCGGACATGCTGGCGGACGGTGCCGCCGGCCGCCGGCTCCGCCTTCCCGTAGGAGAACGCCTTCAGGGGGACGCTGCGCCGCACCAGCTTCTGCTGGAGGATGTCGTTCATGTTCCGCAGCTTAGTCTCGTCCTCGGCGGTGAGAATTAACTCCTCCTCGCCTTCGAGCCTGACCTCGGCGCGGCTCCCCTTGAAGTCGAAGCGCTGCCTGACCTCCTTCATGGTCTGGTCGAGTGCGTTCTTGACCTCGGCCAACTCCACCTTGGAAACAATGTCGAATGAGTTCTGCTGGGCCATAAGAAGTGGAAAGTTACCGCGAACCTGCCACGGCTTTTATAACATTTAAGGGCGTTGAGGAAAAGTTGATTGTGCCGTTTAGCGCAAGGTCGGCGGCGGCCGTGGGTACGCTTCAGGCCGCCCCCACGCCGAAGAGGCGCGCGAAGTTCTCCGAGGTCGCGCGCCCGAACTCCTCTTCACCGAGGCCGCGCAGGTCGGCGAGGAAACGCGCCGTCGCGGCGACGTAGGCCGGCTCGTTGCGCCGCCCGCGGTGCGGCACGGGCGCGAGGTACGGGCAGTCCGTCTCGACCAGCAACCTGTCTGAGGGTACCGTGAGGGCGACTTCGCGCAGCGCTTCGGCCTTCTTGAAGGTGACGTTCCCCGCGAAAGAGATGTAGAAACCGAGCGCGAGCGCGCCTTCGGCCAGCGCCGGCCCGCCGCCGAAGCAGTGCATGACGCCGCCGCGCACAGCCCCCGCGTACTCGGCGCGCAGAATCTCCAAAGTCTCCTCGTCCGCCTCGCGCGAATGGATGATGACAGGCACTCCCTCTTCGCGCGCCAGCCGCAGTTGTTTAGCGAAGACGTCGCGCTGCACCTCGCGCGGCGAATGGTCGTAGTGGTAGTCGAGCCCGATCTCGCCGACCGCCACGACGCGCCGGCTCCTGACGAACTCAAGTATCAGACGCTCCGCCGCCCCGTCATAAAGCTTCGCATCATGTGGGTGGACGCCGACCGCGGCGTAGACATGCTCATACCTCTCCGCCACCGCAACCGCCCGCTCAAAGTTCCCCGCATGCGGGTCGCCCGTCCCGACATTAAGTATCGCGCGCACGCCCGCCTCCCGCGCGCGCGCCACGACCTCGTCGCGGTCGGCGTCGAACTCCTCCCCGTCGATGTGCGCGTGCGAATCTATGAACATAGTAGAAATCATCCAGTTTTGGGACGGCGCCCGACTGGTTATAGAAAAACCGGGGGTGAGAGCTTTGCAACTCTCACCCCCGTCAGCGCAAACAATGGAGGAATGCGGAACATTGTTCGCGCCGGAAGCGAAACTGTGAGTCAAACACTACGGCCGACTTAAAGCCGACTAAAGGGCAGCTCAACCATCCGCGCGTTCGGCCGAGGCTCTTTCGCAGGACAGGCTGACAGTTCTGAATTGTGAAAGGTCGCCGGGCGCGGGCTCCAACATAAATCGCAGATGGTTCCGCTTGTCCTGGGTCAGGTGGAGCATGGCTATCTTCGGCTGTTTCCAGCCGGGGTCGGACACGGACAGCCCCGTCCGGTCGAAAATAAAGGCGAGGTTCGCGTCCAAGCGGCGGACGCTCAGCGCGTAAGCGATGGCCTCCCCGGTTAGAGACGCGCCGCCCGCGTCGATGAGCCGCACGGCGTTGGTGACGTTCGCGCCCGCCGCCCCGGTGCCGTCGCCCCGCGTTATCTCGAAGCCGTCGGCGTGGAGCGAGAGTCCGGGGAATTCAAAGGCCATAGGTGCGTCGGCCGTGCACTTCATGTCGAAGGTTAGCCGCTCCGTGGCCTCCCACCTCTTCCCACCCCCGTCTTGAAGTGCGCGCCCGACGGCGCGCGACTTGTGACTGCGGGGGGAAGCCGCCGCAGGGGTCACGACTGAAGCGACGGCAATGAGAAGCCCGACTGCTAAAACGCGTCCGTACGTCAATGGCATCACCTGCCTCCTACCAACACGAACAGGATGTTCCCGCGCGGGGGAGGGGCTGTCGAAGCCCTGCCCCCCGCGCGGCCCCGTGTTAACGTCGAGGCCTCCCTCTTAACTTCCCCGCACGGTTCTCCTGCGGGGCTTGCGCACCCCGTGCTTCTTCTTTACCGGGGGCTGCGGTCCGCTTCCGCGCGGGCGCGGGCACGGCGGGTACTGCTTATAGACGCCCTTGGAGTTGCTGCGCGTCACGCCCGCCTCCGGCGTCGGCGTCGGGGCCACGTTGCTCGGGCAGATGTACAACTCGACGCTCGTCTCCTTCCGGTCGCCGCCGTCCACGACCTTGATGCGGTCTCTCGCGATCCCCCTACAGTTGACCAGGTAGTCGACCGCGCGGTCGATGCGGTACTGCTGGTCGATGTCGCCGACCACCGGCACGCGCTTCGTGCCGATGTTATGGTCGGCCCACCCCCTGTAAGCGACGATGTACCCGATGCTGGCGCTACTCGGCTCGTTCTGGAACTCAATGGCGTAGCTGTCCAGGCGGGCCTTCTCGTCGTTGTACAAGATCGCCCCGTAGGCGTCGACGCGTCTGCAACTCCCCTCCGGTGTCGGCGGCGGGACGTTAAAGCTACAACTTGCGGCTGCGGGCGCGCAGTCGGGCGGATAACCGCTGGCGGTCACGGTGGCGGTTATCTGTCCGGCGAGCCCGGTCGTGTCTATTGTGATCGTGCAGGTATTCGCGCCGCGCTCGATCTTATCGGCCGAGACGCTTGGGATGTCCCATGAACAGTTCGGGGTGACGCCGGGGTAATCGCCGCCGCTGACGTTGGCCGTGAGCGTCACCTTTTCGCCCGGTGTGATGGGCTCCGGCGGACAACTCACGCTCAAGGTCGGAGGCGCCTTCGGCTCGCAGCAGTCGGGCCGCTCGACCCTGACCTTGGTCACTGCGGACCTGAGGCAGCCGCCCTGCGGACAGACGTAGCTGGCCCTGGCCTCCACCGTGTACTCACCCGCCTCCGCGCCGGTGAAGTCGAGTGTGGCAGTCGCTCCGTGAGTGTCCGGCATGACCTTACTCGGGCCGCCTGTGACCTCCCACGTCCACTCGAAGTCCGTAGCAAGCTCGCCCGGGGTGAAAGTAATGGGGGTTACCTGCCCGCGTTGCTCAACCGTTGCGTTCTGTATCTCGGCGTTGAGCGTGACGACGGGGTTTGTGGGTTTGGGGCAGTCGGCCTTCAACCGATAGCAGCCCGTGCACTCGGCCTTCGGTAGTACAACCGTTTCCGGCTGAGACACCGTCACGCCGAAATCCACCGCGGGGCCGCAATCCGGGCAAGGGAGGTTGCGGCGTCCGGCGAAGACCTGGAAGATGAAGCCGTGCGGGTCGTCCGACGTGCGGAAGCCCGCCGGGAACCCGTCGTTCGCCTCGTCGTCCTTGAAGATGTCGACGAAGCTGCGCCCCTGCTGGTTCAGGTTCCCGCGGTAGGCCGCCGAGAACCCGAACCACCGCCGCGGGAAGATCCGCACCCCGCCGAGGAAGTCCACCGGGTTCTGCTGGAA
>Ga0213876_10000042_pt1 | contig 166095 bp, 157 predicted proteins | sample BarmaccomBMRX_R9_FD_160113 | JGI IMG/M metagenome (GOLD analysis project Ga0213876, IMG submission 160113) | Root-associated microbial communities from Barbacenia macrantha in rupestrian grasslands, the National Park of Serra do Cipo, Brazil - RX_R9 | ecosystem: Host-associated > Plants >... | reverse complement strand
ACGTCCTCGGCCGTGGCCCCGACCTGGCCGGTGCGGATGTTCACCAGCAGCAGGTCGTCGCCGTAGCGTACCCAGCGATAGCCGGGCGCCGGCGCCTGGAGGCCGACCGCGGCGTAGTTGTCGTAGTAATAGGCGTCGGCCAGGAACAGCGCCGGCAGGATCGCGCCCACCGCCCAGCGGCGATGGCCGTAGCCGCGCGGATAGACGAAGGCCGGGCCGTGGACGCGCACGGTCCAGGCGCCGCGATGCCAGAACTGATGCGGGCGACGCTCCATCGGGCGCACCATCACCGCGCCGGGATGGCCGGGGCGATGCTTGACCACGACGTCGCCGTGGCGGTTCTCCTTGACGACGGTGGCGGCGTGGGCGCTCGCGAGCGGGGCTATCAGCGCGAGGGCGGCGATGAGGGGCAGGCTACGTTTCATGGAAATCCTCCGTATGGGGCAAATGGACGGAAACAGTAACGTATTCTGGCCGAAAAGTATCCTTGGCGTAATGTGAGGGCGACCCTTGGCCCGTCGCTTCGGATTGATCTGACCCCTGGGGTCGGGCGCATAAGCTTGCGGCCATCGAGAAAGATCGAGTCGGTGCGCTACCTGACCGCATCCGAAGCCGCCGAGCGGCTGGGCATCTCCGTCAAGGCGCTGAAGCTCTACGAAGCCGGAGGCTTGGTGGTGCCCGAGCGCAGCGCCGCGGGCTGGCGTGCCTATGGGCCGGCGCAGATGTGCCGCGCTTCCGAGGTTGCCGCGTTGCGCGCGCTCGGCTTCAGCCTGGGCGAGGTCGTGCGCGTGCTGACGGGCGATGCCGCCGCCATGGGGCCGGCGCTCGCGGCGCATCAGACCGTGCTCGAGACGCGCGTCGCCGAGCTCATGGCCGCGCTCGACAAGCTTCGCGCTCTGCGCGACGAACACGCACCCTCTGCCGAGCCGGCGCTCGCCTTCGATCTCCCTTGGCCTTGGGGCGGCGAACGCTTCGCGCTCGATATGATCGAACCGCTCACCTACATCACCGGCCCGCTCGGCAGCGGCAAGACGCGTTTCGCGATCCGCCTGGCCGAAGCGCTGCCCCGCGCCCTTTTCATCGGCTTGGAGCGCGAGACGTCGCTCGACGCATTGTTGGCGAGGCTGGACGCGGCGGAGGGCGCATCGGCGCTGGTCGTCGACCTGATCGAGCACGGTCTCGACAGGGCCGCGCAGGAAAAGCTTGCGGCCACTCTGCGCGGACGCGGCCCACATGTACGGCCGCTATACCGCGGACCTCGTCATCGGCACGTTTTGTATCGAGCATCGCCATAGGTTGCTGCACGACGACCGCGACTTCGCGCCGTGGGAGAAGCATCTGGGGCTGAAGGTGGCGTAGGGGTTGGCTTGCCAGGCTAGCTCGCCGCTACCAGCCCAGGCTTCGCCCTTCGGGCTACGCCGGGCAGGCTTCTCTCGCTGTCGCGAGCGAAGCCTGGCGGACAGGGAGGGATTCGAACCCTCGAACGGCTATTAACCGTTACACACTTTCCAGGCGTGCGCCTTCAACCACTCGGCCACCTGTCCACACTGGGAAGGGCACGCTTTTTATATGGAACCGGGCGCAATGCAAACCGGGCGGCCACAAGGGCCGCCCGGCCTGTAAAAACGAGGCTTTGCCTCAGTCCGTGCCGGCCTTGCCCAGGCCCAGGTCGTGCTCGGCCGCCACGATCGAGATCGTGTAGCCCGCGATCACGTCGAACAGCGTGTACATCGTCAGGAAGAAGAAGGTCGAGGTCGCGAAGCCCTTGAGCACGATGAACTCGATCAAGGTCACCACGAAGACCAGCATCGACAGGCCGTGGTTGATGATCTCGCGCGAGGTCGTGCGCGTCGCCTTGATGACCTCGATGAACAGCACCGCCAGCGCGAAGAACAGCAGGAAGTCGGCGAAGCTGATCTTCCATTCGTCGCCGGAGAACATCCGGATCGAGAAGGTGGAGGTGATCATGTTCTGCACGTCATGGCCGGCAACGTTTCCGCCGAAAGCGACGAAATTGTAGATGATCACCGGAATGGCAAGCAGCGGAAACAGGCGCAGCATGGAACTCTCCCCGTAGTTTTGGCCGTAATTTGGACCCCGTCACATCATTTACTGTACCACAATGGGGCGGAAGAGGGGCACCCCCGCGGCAGGCATGTGAAACTATGGTTAAGCTCCGGTGCCGGTGACGGCGCCAGGGCGGAGCCGCGGGTGACGCTGCTGGATCAAGCCGCGGCGGACGGGTCGAACGTCAGGCCATGCCGCCGCCGTCGATCGCCTGCTCGGCCTCGCGCCGCAGCCGCGCGCGCTCGCGATGGATGAGCCAGAGGTTGCGCACATAGACCAGCAACCCGCTGCCCTGGCCCACCGCGAAGGGGGCGCTGCCGATATGGATCGCATAGACGAGCGAGACGAGACCGCCCGCGATCGAGAAGTACCAGAAGGCCAGCGGCACGACGCTCTTTCCTTCCATCTCGCTCTTGAACCATTGCACCAGGAAGCGCGAGGCGAACAGCGCTTGCCCGGCAAAGCCCATCACGAGCCAGACGCGGTCGGGCGTCACCATGGTGAGAAGGTGTCCGAACATCCGGGCGGGTCCCCCTAAATTTCTTTCGCGTCGACGCGGCCGCGGAAGCGGCGCATCAGCCAGGCCGTGCCGAACAGGTCGGGAATGCCGACCATCAGCCGTCCCCAATTGGTGTATTTCGACGTGCCGTGGGTGCGCAGCCGGTCCTTCACGTCGATCAGCTCGACCTCGTAGCCCTCGCGCAAGGTGAGAGCGATCAGAAAGCGGTGCATGTTGTCGAAATAGGGCAGGCTCAGGAAAACCTCGCGCGGCATGGCTTTCCAGCCGCACACCGAATCGCGGGTGCCGTCGTTCAAGAGCCAGCGGCGGATGGGATTGGCTATCCTGGAGGCCCAGCGCTTCGACAAGGTGTCCTGGCGCTTGATGCGCTGGCCCGCGACGATGCCGAGATCGGGGCGCGCGCCCTCGAAGGGCGCCAGCATGAGATGAACGTCGGCCGGATCGTTCTGGCCGTCGCCGTCCATGGTGACGACGATCGGGAAGCGCGCCGCGCGGATGCCGGTGCGCAGCGCGGCGCTCTTGCCGAGGTTGCGGCCGTGGACCAGCACGCGCAGCGCCGGCAGCACGGCCTTCAGCCGCGCGAGCTCTTGGGGCGTGCCATCGCTCGAGCCGTCGTCGATGAAGATCGCCTCATAGGTCGAAGGATCGCGCTCCGCCATCGTGGCGGCGATCTCGCCGATCAGCGGCGCCATGTTCTCCTTCTCGTCCTTGACCGCGACGATCAGCGAGAACGGCAGAGCTGTGTGGGGCATTCCGCCCGGCTTTCCTGGTCAATGCGGGGGCCTTATACAGGTCCGGCTTCGGCGGGAACAAGGGCGGGCGGGTACGGCTGCGCGGATCGGGGCAAGGGCGGGATGCAGGTCATGAGCGAATCGGGGATGCGGACGGGTTGGATCGGCGCGGTCATCCGGCGCCGGCCGCTGCTGCTGCTGTTCCTGGTCTGCTTCGTGGCCTGGCTGCCGGGCTTCTTCACCCTTCCGCCGCTCGACCGCGACGAGAGCCGCTTCGCCCAAGCGAGCAAGCAGATGCTCGAGACCCGCAATTTCGTCGACATCCGTTTCGGGGTGGAGCCCCGCTACAAGAAGCCGGTCGGGATCTATTGGCTGCAGTCCGCCTCGACGGGCGCGATCTCGGCCGCCACCGGCGACAGCCAGCGCAACCGCATCTGGACCTATCGCGTGCCGTCGCTGGTCGGCGCCTTCGTGGCGGTCGCGCTGTGCTTCTGGTGCGCCGGCGCCTTCCTGGAGGTCGAAGCGGCGTTCTTCGGCGCGCTGCTGCTGGGGCTGACGCTCCTGCTCGCGGCCGAGGCCAAGATCGCCAAGACCGACGCGGTGCTGCTGGCGACGGTGGTGGGCTCCCAGGCCGTGCTTTTGCGCGCCTATCTCGCGCGCGATCCCGACAAGCCGCAGCTGGGCTTGAGGACCGCGATGCTGGGTTGGACCGCCTTCGCCGTCGGCGTGCTGATCAAAGGCCCGGTGATCTTCGGGGTGTGCGGCGCGACCGTGCTGTTCCTGGTGCTCTGGGACAGCGAATGGCCGTGGATGAGCCGTGCGCTGCTCGTCACGGTGCTGGCCTCGCTCGCGGCCTCGGTGCTGTTCAAGTCTGTGATCGTGCTGGTCGCGCCCTGGGTGGCGATGCTGGTCCTGGCTGCGCTTTACGGCCATTGGCGCTGGCTTGGAAGCCTGCGGCCGGTGCGCGGCGCGCTGCTCACCCTCTTCCTGGTGCTGCCGTGGCTGCTCGCGATCTGGTTCGCGAGCCATGGCGAGTTCTATTCCCAGGCGCTGGGCCACGACTTCGGCGCCAAGCTTGCCGGCGGGCAGGAGAGCCACGGCGCGCCGCCGGGCTATTACGTGCTCGGCACCACCATAGCGCTGTGGCCCGCGACGCTCTTCGCCATCCCCGCCGTCGCGATGGCGGTGCTGCGCCGCCGGGAGCCCGCGATCCGCTTCCTGCTCGCCTGGGCGTCGGCGACGTTCCTGCTGTTCGAGCTGGTGCCGACCAAGCTGCCGCATTACGTGCTGCCGGCCTATCCGGCGCTGGCCATGCTGATGGCGGCCTATCTGGTGCTGCCCAGGATGGACGAGACGCCCCTGTGGTGGCGCAGGCTCCCCATCGCCTCGACGGTGCATTTCCTGTTGGGCGCGGCGCTTCTCGCGGTCGGCATGATCGTGCTGCCGGGGATCTATGGACCCGGACCGGGTGCGGTGGGCATCGCGGCCGCCGGCGTTTCGGCCATGCTCGGCATCGCCGCGGCGATCTTCCTGCTGCGCGGCGCCAAGGGCTGGGCGCTGGGCTTCGTCACGCTTGCCGCGCTTTCGACCTTCGCCGCGGTGACGATGCTGACCGCGCCCAGGCTCGAGCAGTTCTGGGTCAGCCCGCGCGAGGCCGAGGTCATCGCGCGCCATCGCGCGCCCAACGATCCGCCGCCGGTGCTCGCCGGCTATACCGAGCCCAGCGCCTTGTTCCTGATCGGGACACAGACGCGGCTGACCAACGGGCTGGGCGCGGCCGAGATCGGGGCCGCGCAAGGCGGCCTCGTCGCGGTCGAGGACGGACAGCGTCCGCGATTCCTCGCGCACTTGGCCGAGCTCGAAGCCGATGCGACGGCTATCGACCAGCTCTCGGGCTTCAACTACTCGCACAACCGCCCCGTCCACATCACGCTCTACCGCGTGACGCCGCCGCGCGAGATCACCGCTCCGCCGCAGGAGTGAGTCGCCGGCCTGCGCATTGTGACAACGCCGCAAGCTCGCAGGCGCCGGCGGCGCGCGATGATTCACAGCGTCGTGCGACTCGGGCGCGTCGAAGTCATAGCGCGCATGAAGACTATCCGTTCGCGCGCATGGTCTTCACATCGTGGAGCATGCGAAGGGATATGCGAAGTTATTGCGAAGGCCCGCAAACGGCTGTTCTCAAAAAACATTCGCGCGAGTAAGGGCATTGCGCAGGGGTTACGGCCCACGAATACTTGAAATCATTTGCTAGTTCTTCAAGAATTCATGCATTCTTGCGGGCTTTTTTCTTGAGAAATTGAGCATCTGTTCCAATACTCGCTCCCCTACACTTGACAAGCCGCGAAACCCGTCAAATATCGACAATGATGTTGTTGCAGCGCTTGAGTGAAGCCGCTGGGGCTTCCCGCGCTCAACGGGAGTGGTTGCGAGACACCGATGAGTCTCCAGACGCTGCGGCGGCGAGACCTGAAGCCACCGCTACGGACCGTCCGCCCGCAGTCGGACATGCATGCGACCAGCTTTCCCGCGATCGAGGCCCGGGCCACAAGGCCGGCTCCGCTGCGCTTTCCGGTCTCGCCGGAGACCAAGGCCTTCTACCGCCGCTTCTATCCCGGCACCTCGACCATCGAGTGGAACGACTGGCGCTGGCAGATGCGCGCCCGCATCCGCACCCTCGAGGAGCTTTCCCGGATCTTCCGCCTGTCGGACGACGAGCGCCAGGCGGTCGAGCGTCACGAAGGGTCGCTTCCCGTCGGCATCACGCCCTATTACGCGAGCCTGATGGGCCTGGACGATGCGCGCGAACCTCTGCGCCGCACCCATGTCATGACCGGCGACGAGTACATCCGCCTCCCCGGCGAGGACGACGATCCGCTGGGCGAGGACCACGACACGGTCGCGCCGGGCCTCGTCCACCGCTATCCCGACCGGGTGCTGTTCCTGACCACCGGCACCTGCTCGACCTATTGCCGCTATTGCACGCGGGCCCGCGTCGTGGGCAATCCGGGCGGCGAATACAGCTTCTCCAAGGGCCAGTGGGAGCAGGCGCTCGCCTATCTGGAGAGCCACACCGAGGTCCGCGACGTGCTGCTCTCGGGCGGCGACCCGCTGACCTTGAGCGACGACAAGCTCGACTGGCTGCTGGGGCGCCTGCGCGCCATCAAGCACATCGAGTTCATCCGCATCGGCACCAAGATGCCGACGGTCACCCCGCAGCGCATCACCAAGAACCTGGTCGGCGTGCTCAAGAAGCACCATCCGCTGTGGATGAGCCTGCACTTCACCCATCCGAACGAGTTCACGCCCGAGGTCACCGAGGCGACGGCGCGCCTGGCCGATGCCGGCATCCCGCTGGGCAGCCAGACGGTGCTGCTGAAAGGCATCAACGACAGCGCCGCCGTCATGGTGCCCTTGATGCACGGGCTGCTGAAGCGCCGGGTCCGCCCCTATTACCTCTATCAATGCGACCCGATCCGCGGCTCGGGCCACTTCCGCACCTCTGTCGCCAAGGGGCTCGAGATCATCCAGGCGCTGCGCGGCCACACCACCGGCTATGCGACGCCGATCTTCGCGGTCGACGCGCCCGGCGGCGGCGGCAAGATCCAGCTCGCGCCCGACCCGGTCGTCGGCCGCGACGGCGACGACCTGCTGCTCAGGAACTTCGAGGGGAAAGTCTATCGCTATCCCGATCCCGACGGCGAGCTCGGGCGGGACAAATCGCGGGTAGTTGGGGAGGCATGATGCGTATCGGCGTCACCTACGATCTCAGGGCCGACTACATCGCCATGGGCTACGGCGAGGAGGAGACGGCGGAGTTCGACAGCGTCGTCACCATCGACGCCATCTGCGCGGCGCTGACGGGCCTCGGCCTCGAGCCGGTGCGCATCGGCGGCGTCAAGAAGCTGGTCGCCAAGCTCGCCAAGGGCGAGCGCTACGACGCGGTGTTCAACTTCTCCGAAGGCTTCCGCGGCAATGCCCGCGAGGCCCAGGTGCCGGCCCTCCTCGACGCCTATGACATCCCGTACGTGTTCTCGGACGCGCTGACGCTCGCGATCGCGCTCGACAAGGGCATCTGCAAACGCGTCGTGCGCGACGCGGGCGTGCCGACGGTCGACTTCCGCGTCATCGAGAAGATCGCCGACATCAAGAAGGTCGACCTGCCGTTCCCGCTGTTCCTCAAACCCGTGCAGGAGGGCTCGGGCAAGGGCGTCGGTCCCGACAGCAAGGTCGAGAACGCGCGCGACCTGCGCCGCGTGGCGCAGACCCTGCTCGCCCGCTTCAGCCAGCCGGTGCTGGTCGAGACGTTCCTGCCGGGCCGCGAGTTCACGGTCGGCATCGTGGGGACGGGCGAGGACGCCGCAGTGCTCGGCGTCTCCGAGATCAAGCCGAAGGACAACTGGGTCGGCGACGGCTACGGCTACATCAACAAGGAATATTCCGACGACAAGGTCGACATCGTCGAGGCCGACAAGGACAACGCCAAGGCCGCGGGCGCCGTGGCGCTGGCCGCATGGCGGGCGCTGCGCTGCCGCGACGGCGGACGCATCGACGTGCGTTGCGACGGCGAAGGCCGGCCGCATTTCATCGAGGTCAATCCGCTCGCGGGCCTGCGCCCCGACTATTCCGACCTCTGCCTGATCGCGGGCCGCCGCGGCCTTTCCCACGCCCAGCTGGTGGGACGCATCATGGCCTCGTTCTTCAAGCGTCATCCCGAGCTCAAAGCGCGCCAGCGCGTGGCCGCCTGACCGGATGAAGGTTCTGGTTCTCCATTCCGACGTCGCAGCCGATGCGCCGCCCGACGAGCTCGACACGCTCGACTCCGCCGCCGCGGTCTCGGCCGCGCTGGAATCGCTCGGCCACAGCGCGCCGCAGGCCCGCTTCAAGCCCGACATCGCGTTCCTGAAAGGCCTGCTCGACGCCCACAAGCCCGACGTCGTGTTCAACGTCGTGGAGTCGGTATTCGGCGCGGGCATCTATTCCTCGCTCGCGCCCGCGATGCTCGACCGGCTGGGCGTGCCGTACACCGGCGCGACCGCGGCGCATTTTGCCGCCACCACCGACAAGCCCTTCGCCAAGAACGTCCTGCGCACCGGCGGCGTGGTGACGCCGGACTGGGCGAGCGGTCCCGACTGGGCCGGGCTCGACGCGGACGCGCTCTATATCGTCAAGGCGGCGGACGAGGACTCCTCTGTCGGCATCGACGACGCCTCGGTGGTGCGCGGAAGCGAGGTGCGCGCGCGCGCGGAATCCTGCAAGCGCAGGTTCTCCGGCCGCTGGTTCGCGGAAGCATATGTCGACGGGCGCGAGTTCAACATCGCGGTGATGGCGACCGCCGACGGTCCGTTCGTCTTCCCGCTGGCCGAGATGCGCTTCAACGACCAGTGGCCGGACGGCAAGCCCAAGCTCGTCTCCTTCGCGGCCAAATGGGAAGAGGACACCTTCGACTACAACGGCAGCCAGCGCCGCTTCGGCTGCGAGACCGAAGAGCCCGCGTTGGGCCGCGCGCTGATCGAGACGACCAAGAAAGTGTGGCATCTGTTCGCGCTGCGCGGCTATGCGCGCGTCGACTACCGCGTCGATGCGAACGGCACGCCCTGGGTGCTCGAGATCAACCCGAACTGCTGCATCTCGACCGATGCGGGCTTCGCGGCCGCCGCCGAACAGGCCGGCATCCCTTACGCGGAGCTCATCGGCCGCGTGGCGCAGGCCGCGCTCACGTCGTGAGGACCAACTGTCATGGCGCGCGGATGCGGGCCACCCAGTTGGGTCCTGCACTTCGGTCCGGATCCGGTTTCGGAGCGTGTTCTGCGATTGCGGGGCTCAACGTCACCCGGGTGGCCCGCATTCGCGGGCCATGACAAGGGAAGATGCGCATGACCATCGTCCCGCTCACCAAAGACTATCCCTCGATCTTCAAGGCGCCGATCCTGCGCACGGTCGACACGAACATCTTCGCGCTCCGCTATTTCACCCAGTGCATGGCCTGCGGGTTTTGCAACGACCAGTGCTGCTCCTACGGCGTCGACATCGACGAGGACAACGCGCAGCAGCTTCTGGCGCTGGGCGACGATTTCAAGCGCTTCGTCGGCGTGCCCGAGAGCGAGTGGTTCACCGACGAGGTCGTCGAGGACGCCGAATTCCCGTCCGGGCGCAACCGCCGCACGCGCACGCGCGACAGCCACTGCGTGTTCCACAAGCGCGACGGCGATGGCCGCGGTTGCCTGATCCACGCCTGGTGCCTGCGGGAGGGCCTCGACTATCACCTGCTGAAGCCGATGGTCTCGATCCTGTTCCCCGTGACCTTCGAGCACGGCTGCCTCACCGCGTCGGGCGAGGCCGTCGACCGCTCGCTCGTCTGCGCCGGCGACGGCCCGACGCTCTATGAAGGGACGCGGGGGGAGCTTGCGTATTACTTCGGCGAGGGGTTGGTGGCGGAGTTGGACGCTATAGCGAAGGAACCTCCGCCGGGGTCGTGATGCGCAGCCGCCGCTCGCGCCACACGATGTACAGTCCCGACACGATCACGATGCCCGCGCCGGCCAGCACGATGCGCTCGGGCACTTCGGCGAAGACGAACCAGCCCAGCGCCACGGCCCAGACCATCGCGGCATAGTCGAACGGCGCCAGCAGCGACGGCTCGGCATAGCGGTACGAATAGGTCATGCACAGCTGGCCGAGCCCGCCCATCACGCCGCAGGTGACGAGGAGGGCGACCTGCCATGTGCTCAGTGGCTGGAAATCCCACAGCATCGAGACCGCCCCTGCCGCCGCGCACACCGCCATGAAATAGAAGATGATCGCCTCGCTGTTCTCGGTCGTGCTCATCTGGCGGATGAAGACGACGACGAAGGCCGAGAGCAGAGCGCCCGACAGCGCGAAGCCCGCGCCCAGGGTCGAGCCTGTGGTGAGGCCGCCCATCAGCCCGCTGTGCGGCGCGATCATCAGGAGCACGCCGCCGAAGCCCACGACCACGGCCGTGGCGCGGTGCGGGCCTACCTGCTCGTGCAGCATCAGCGCCGCGAGCACGATGGCGAAGATCGGCATCACGAAGCTGAACGCCGTCACGTCGGCCAGGGGCAGGCGCGTCACCGCGGCGAAGTTCAGGAACATCGACAGCGTGCCGGTCACCGAGCGGCGCAGGTGCAGCCAGGGATGGCCGGTGGCCACCAGCACGCGCGGGCCGCCGGTGAAGAACGAGAAGACGAGCAGCGGCGCCAGCGCGAAGAAGCCGCGGAAGAACACCACCTCGCCCGTGGGTACACCGGGGGCGAGGCGGATCAGCACGTACATCAGCGAGAAATTCAGCGTCGCGCCCAGCTTGAGCGCGATGCCGAGAGAAGTGTGTTTCACCGTACGAAGGACCGTTGCCGAACGAGGTGGCTTGTTACTCCCTCGAGGGGGACTTGTCGAAGCACGAACGGCCGCGCCGGCTCATGGCTGGCATGCGCCCGTGCAATGCCCGGGACCTCGCCGGCAATGTCCGGGATCTTGCCGCGCATGGATGCCTTGCGTCTGCGAAACCGCGGGCTGTAGCATCGCCCGCTTCCGGTTCGAGGGTTGCCGTTGACCGCTTGGGACGAGCTTATCGACGAGTTCCGGGCGCTGGGCGGAACCGCGGACAACATCCGGCTGGGGCAGGGGGAATACGGCCGGGGCTTGTTCCCGATCGATCCCGCCAAGCCGGTCGTCGTGCGCGTACCCGACAATCTGCTCGTCCCCGTCGATTACATGCTCTGCGAAAACGGCGTTCGCGTGGGCCCCAAAGCGCAGGTCGGCGAACGCGAAAGAGCCTGGCTCGACCGCTACCAGGCGGAGTTCGCCTGGGGCGGCGGAGGGGCCGACGAAATCCGCCGCATTTTCGAGACCGCCCAGCTGCTCCCGGCCGAGCTGCGCCACGTCCTTTCGACGCAATACCGTTGCGGGCTGTGGTTCAAGGATCCCGACGACAGGCTGGTCGCGAACCGGTTCTTCAACGCGCGCAGCATCAGCTATCGCGACCGCCCGGTCGTCATGCCCCTCATCGAGATGGCGAACCACGGCTCGGGCGCGAACTACGACACCTCGAGCGGCATCGCGCTGTGCGGCACGTTCGCGGGCGAGGTCCTCGTCGAATATTCCCAGTTCGATTCCTTCGATTTCTTCCTTTCCTGGGGGTTCGCGACCCAGCGTCCCCTGGCCTTCAGCGTATCGCTCAACGGAAGCGTCGGCTCCGCCCCTCTTGCGATCGACCAGGCTTTCGGCGGCAAGGCGACGTCGCAACGCGCGTGGATTCCGGAGCTTCGAAAGACGGCGCAGGGCATTGCGCTGCCGTTCCTGATGCTCGGACACCAGCGCTTTCCGCGCCTGGCAAAGGGCATCTTCTATCGGCTGATGCGCGAGGGCGGGTACACGGGCTGGGAAGAGGCCTTCGATCTCGTCCATCACACCAACCGGCTGCATTTCGTCAATCTGCTCATGGCGCTGGACGGAATCGACTTGCCGATGGCCCGCACCTTGCGCACGGTTGCGCACTACCAGCTGCGCGCCATGTCGTTTTGCTTCGGCGTCCACGAGATCTAGCGATCCGCTCGCGGAAAATTTTCCGCTCGTCCCCTTGTCGCCGGGAAAACGCACACTAACTGGTTGAAATGGAGAAGGTGTGTCCTGCTGCAGTTGCGAAGAAAAAGCCGGCCCGTCCGCGCGGAAGGCCACGCAAGCGCGCGCTATTTTTGAAGGCGAATCCCAAACGGGAACAGCGGGTTGGGGAGGGGCTGCCGGAATTGAATCGGGAAGATCGCGAGACCCATACAGATGTACAGAACCCCATGGGCGGGGGCGGGGCGCGATTTTCGACGAACAATTACATTGCCGCTGAGCGAAGGCGCGGCGCGCCCCTCGGCAACCGCAACGCGCTGCGCCACGGCCGCTTCACGCGCGAGGCGCTGGCGCGCGAGGCCGAGCGCATCGCACAGCGCCGTGACCTGCGCATACTCGCGATTTTGACCAAGACCTACATCGGCCTGGCCAAGATGGCGGAGGCGCGCGGCCTGCTAAAGCCAGCCGCGGCGCTTGAACCAGATGTAGGGGACCACCGCCGAGATCACCATCAAGACCAGCGAATAGACATAGCCGAAGGGCCAGTCGAGCTCGGGCAGGTAGCGGAAGTTCATGCCGTAGATCGAGGCGATGAGCGTGGGCGGAAGGAAAACCATCGCCGCGACCGACATGATCTTGATGATGTTGTTCTGCTCGTTGTTGATGAGGCCGAGCGTGGCGTCCTGGAGGTAGGAGAGCTTGCCGGCGATGAAGCTCGAATGGTCGAGCAGGGATTGCGCGTCGCGGGTCAGCGTCTTGACGTGGGCGCGGGCTTCCTTGGTCGCCTTGGTGTCGATGGCGGTGGCCAGGAAGCTCATCATCCGGTTCAGCGTGAGCAGGCATTCGCGCATCTTGCCGGTCAGGTCGTGCTTGGCGCCCAGCCGCCTCAGCACGCCCTGGAAGTCGCGCCGCCCGATATGGACGTCGCCGGAGTCGAAGATCTCGCGGCTGATCGCCTCGACGTCGCTGCCGACGCGCTCCAGCACGTCCGCCATGCGGTCGACGATCACGTCGAGCAGCGCGTTCAGCACGCCCTCGGCTTTGGGGGCGATCACCATGCTGCGCTCGCAGCGCGCGGCGAAGGTGCGGAAGGGCTGCGGGTCGATGTAGCGGATGGTGATGAGCTTGTCGCGCGCCAGGACGAAGGTGACCACGTCGGCGGTCGGCCGCTCGGACTCCGCGTTGGACAGCACCAGCGCTGTCATGAACACCCCGCCGTCCTCGGTATAGAGGCGCGACGAGACCTCGATCTCCTCCATGTCGGCGCGGGTGGGAAGCTCCATGCCCAGAAGCGCGTCGACGGCGCGGCGCTCGGCCATGGTGGGATTGAAGAGGTCGATCCAGAGGCTCTGACCGTCGATGGGCGCGCCCTCGAGCACCTCGGTGCCCTTAAGCCCGCCGTTCTGCAGCTGATAGGTCTTCAGCATGCCGCGCCCACAGGAGTTGTCGATTGCGCCGGCCGCCCAGGCCCGCAGCAGACCGACCTTAGCCCGCTAATGGCGTTTGGCAAGACAGGCGCGCAGCGAATTGCTCAGGCCCCGGAGCAATCGCTCATAGAGGCCGGGCCCGGGATCGAGGCCGGCACCGATGGGATCGAGCACGCCGGTCCGGGCAGCGCTGCCCTCGGTCAGCGTGTCGATCAGGCGCGGCGGGAACTGCGGCTCGCGGAAGACGCAGGCGATGTCGCCCTTGGCGATGCGTTCGCGCAGGATCGATATGCGGCGCGGACCGATGGGGCGGTCGGGGGCGACCGTGACCGCGCCCACGGCGTCGAGGCCGAAGCGGCGCTCGAAATAGCGATAGCCGTCGTGGAAGACCAGATAGGGGCGGCGCTCGAGCGGGGCGAGCTGGCCTTGGAGCTCGCGGGTGAGCGCGGCGATGGACGCCGTCTCGCGCGCGGCATTGGCGCGATAGAGCGCGGCATGGGCCGGGTCGGCTTGGGCCAGCGCGGCGGCGACGGCGCGGGTCATCGCGATGGCGTTGTCGGGATCGAGCCAGACGTGCGGATCGGTGGGAGCGTCGGGCGAGCCGGCACCGGCGCTCGCATCCTCCCAAAGCCCGCCGTGGCGCGCGGGGAGAAGATGCACGCCCGGCGCCGTCTCCAGCACCACGACCTTGCCGTGGCTCAGGCTCTCGAGCGGCCGCACCAGATAGGTCTCGAGATCGGGGCCGACCTCGAAGACGATGTTTGCTTGGCGGATGCGTTCGGCGTCGGAGGGCTTGAGCGCATAGGCGTGCTCGGACTGCGCGCCGCGAATGAGGAGCGCGGGCGTGCCTACGCCTTGCATCACGGCGGCGACGAGCGAATGGACCGGCTTGATCGTCGCCAAGACAGCGACGGGCGGGCCGCGCATCCGCGCTGGCGCAGCGGCGCGCGCGACGCATATCGAGAATGCGAGGCAAAGGGCTGTGGCGACGGCGCGGCGCGGGCTAGTGTCCATCCCATGTTCGATAGCACAAAACCGCCCGTCTTCGCCGACGTCCAGGCCGCCGCCCAGCGCATCGCCCCGTATGTGGTCGAGACGCCGCTTCTGGAGAACCTCCAGCTGAACGAGCGCCTGGGCGGGCGCGTGTTCCTGAAGGTGGAGGCGCTGCAGCGCACCGGCTCTTTCAAGATCCGCGGCGCGGCCAACCGCATCGCGCTGATCCCGGAAAGCCAGCGCCAGGGCGGCGTCGTCGCCTTCTCCTCGGGCAATCACGCGCAGGGCGTGGCGCTGGCGGCGCGGCAGTTCGGAATCCCCGCGCTGATCGTGATGCCCAAGGACGCGCCGCGCGCGAAGGTCGACGGCACGAAGAGCTACGGCGCCGAGGTCGTGTTCTACGACCGGCTCAAGGACGACCGCGAAGCCATCGGGCAGCGCATCGCGGGCGAGCGCGGCGCGACCCTGGTGAAGCCTTTCGACGATGCCGGCGTGATGGCGGGGCAGGGCACCATCGGGCTGGAGATCGCGCGCCAGGCGCCGGTCGCGCTCGACGCGGTGCTGGTGCCGTGCAGCGGCGGCGGCGTCGTCACCGGCGTGGCGCTGGCGCTGTCCGGCGCGAGCCCGGGCACGCGCACCATCAGCGTGGAGCCCGAGCATTTCGACGGCATGCGGCGCTCTTTATGGGCCGGCGAGCGGGCGACGGCGCCCGGCGGGGCGCTCTCCATCGCCGACGCCTTGATGGCGCCGACGCCGGGCGTGGTCCCCTTCGCGGTCGCAAAGGGTCTGCTGGGCGAGGGGCTGGCGGTCGGCGACGCCGAACTTGCCGCAGCGGTGGCTTACGCGGCCCGGACCTTGAAATTAATCATAGAACCCGGCGGAACGGCTGGGCTTGCGGCCCTGCTCGCAGGCCGGCTGGACGTACACGGACGGTCGGTCTGCGTGGTGCTGACCGGCGGCAATGCCGACTTCGAGACCGTCGCCCGCTGCGTCGCCGAGGCCTCGTAGCCTTGAAGCTTTCGTGACGCCGGCGTCCGCGGTTACCAGTTTGGTACAGCGCGCTTTTCAACCGCGCGCGTTTTCGCTAGGCTTCCCCAAAATAAAGTTCAACTGGGTTGGGGTGGACATGGTTGACGGGGGAAACGGCACGCGCCGTTACGCGGCATTAGCTTGCATTTTCACGGTTGCGTTGACGCTGGTGGGTTGCGGCGGGATGAACCTGCTGCCCAAGCATTCCGAGAATACGCAGGACCAGAGCTTCCAGAACTACAACGACGTGGTGCTGGCCTATTCCAACATCGTCCCCGGCCAGACGCGCGAGGCCGAGCTCGCCAAGATCGGCTTCGACGCCAGCGTGCAGCCGAACGCCGAGACGATCTCCTATCTCGGCGTGATCGAGCGTTTCATGCCGCGGGATTCGATCCACTTCGATCATCTCGCCAAGCCGGTCCGCACCTGCATCGAAGCGCAGGACCGCTGCTCGGCCTATGTCTTCCGTCCCTCGCGCCTCGAGCAGGAGCGTACCGGCAGCGTGTTCCTCGACCTCATGGGCTTCGAGCGCACCACGATCGACCGCGGCTGGGCCGCCGAGGTCGTGCTCCTCGTCCAGGACGGCCGCGTCGCCTACAAGGTGATGTCGGGCAAGCCGCACATCGAGGGCTATCACGACGACATCCAGCCGCTCGGTCCGCTGCAGGACCTGGGCGTGCGCGCGGTGAGCGTGTCAGGCCGGTTCCTGTAAGAACGGCCGCGTCCTGAAAAACAAAGCCCCGCGTGACGAGCGCGGGGCTTTTGCTTTTTCCAGCGGGCGATGGTTCAGCGCGGCGCCAAGACCATCATCATCTGGCGGCCTTCCATCTTGGGATACTGCTCCATCTTCGCGAAGGTCTCGGTGTCCTTCTGGATGCGGGTGAGCAGCGCCATGCCCAGATGCTGGTGCGCCATCTCGCGGCCGCGGAAGCGCAGGGTCACCTTGACCTTGTCGCCCTCGCCGAAGAAGCGCTGCATGGCCTTCATCTTCACGTCGTAGTCGTGGTCGTCGATGGTCGGGCGCATCTTGATCTCCTTGATCTCGATGACCTTCTGGCGCTTGCGGGCCTCGTTGGCCTTCTTCTGCTGCTCGTACTTGAACTTGCCGTAGTCCATCAGCTTGACGACGGGCGGCTTGGCCTCGGGCGAGACCTCGACCAGGTCGAAGCCCTTCTCTTCCGCGATGGCGCGGCCCTCGTCGAGCCCGATCTCGCCATACTTGTGACCGTCGTCGCCGATCAGCAGGATGGTGCGGGAAAAGATCTCTTCGTTGACGCGCGGGCCGTCCTTGGCGGGCGGCGGCGCATTGCCTGGCGCAAGACGTCTGGGAACTATGACTCTCTCCTTTGTTACGTCCGCACGAACGACCGCCGTCCCGCGAGGTTCCTAACCCTTGGCTCGCGAAACGTGGTCACGGTTCATCGGCAGGGGCGAATCCTTCTGAGCGGCGGCCGCGTGGGACCGCTTGAGGGCCGAAGAATAGGGTTACGGCCGCGATTGGCAAGGCCTAATCGGCAGGCGCCGGAGCTTTACTCCGGCGCATCCTTACGGGATTCCGCCTCGTCCTTGATGCGTTTTACGAAAGTTTCAAGCGGCATGGCGCCGAGATCCTTTCCCGACCGCAGCCGGACGGCGACCTTGGCCTCGGCCGCCTCGCGCTCGCCGATCACCAGCATGTAGGGGATCTTCTGAAGCTGGGCGTCGCGGATCTTCTTCTGCATGCGCTCCGACGACCAGTCGACATCGACGCGCAGGCCCGCGGTGCCGTTCACGACGGGCGTGTCGAACAGCGTCTGGCGCACCGTCTCGGCATAGTCGTTGACCTTCTCGCTGATCGGCACGATGCGCGCCTGGATGGGCGCGAGCCACACCGGGAAGGCGCCGGCGAAATGCTCGATCAGGAAGGCGGTGAAGCGCTCATGCGTGCCCAAGGGCGCACGGTGGATGACGTAAACCGGATGCTCCGCGCCGTCCTCGCCGATGTATTTGAGGTTGAACGTCTCGGTGGCGAGGAAGTCGAGCTGGTTGGTCGAGATCGTGTACTCGGTGCCGATGGCCGACCTGATCATGAAATCGATCTTGGGCCCGTAGAACGCCGCTTCGCCCTTGCCCTCGACATACGGATAGCCGGACTCCGCCATCGCCTCCTTGATGATGTCGAGCGCCTTGATCCACTTGTCCGGAGCGTCGACGTATTTGTCGAGCTTGTTCATGTCCGGCAGCGACAGCCGCATGTAATACTCTTTGATGCCCATCAGGTCGTAGTAGCGGGCATGCAGGCGCAGCACGCGGATGAACTCGTCCTTCGCCTGGTCGTAGCGGCAATAGATGTGCGCGTCGTTCATGCAGAAGCCGCGCACGCGCATCAGCCCCGACAATCCGCCCGAGGCCTCGTAGCGATAGTCCTGGCCGTATTCGGCGATGCGCACCGGCAGCTCGCGATAGGAATGCCGCGTCGCGCCATAGATCAGGTGATGATGCGGGCAGTTCATCGGGCGCAGATAGTAGTTCTCGCCGTCGATATCGAGCGGCGAGTACATGCCCTCGTTGTAATAGGGCAGGTGGCGAGAGCGGTAGTACAGCGCCTCTTTGGCGATGTGCGGCGAGGCCACGCGGCGATAGCCTTCCTTGCGCTCCTCCTGCAGCGCGAGGAACTCAAGCTCCTGGCGGATGACCATGCCGTTGGGCATCCACAAGGGCAGACCGGCGCCGACGTCGGGCGAGAAGGTGAAGAGCTCCATCTCGCGGCCGAGCTTGCGGTGGTCGCGCTTCTCCTGCTCCTCGAGCTTGACGAGATAGGCGTCGAGCTCCTTCTGGTCGCGCCAGGCGGTGCCGTAGATGCGCTGCAGCTGCGCATTGTTGGAATCGCCGCGCCAATAGGCGCCCGCGATCTTCATCAGCTTGAAGGCGTCGCCGATCTTGGCGGTCGAGGCGAAATGCGGGCCGCGGCACAGGTCGTGCCAGTCGCCGTGCCAATAGATCGAGACGTCCTCGCCCGGCGGGATCGACTGGATCAGCTCGGCCTTGTAGGTCTCGCCCATGCCGGTGAAGTGCGCCACGGCCTCGTCGCGCTGCCACACCTCGCGCCGGGTCGGAAGATCGCGCTTGATGATCTCGCGCATCTTCGCCTCGATCTTCGGCAGGTCCTCCGGGGTGAAGGGCGTGTCGCGCGCGAAGTCGTAATAGAAGCCGTCCTCGATCGCGGGGCCGATGGTCACCTGGGTGCCGGGGAAAAGCTCCTGCACCGCCATGGCCAGCACATGCGCCGCATCGTGGCGGATCAACTCGAGCGCCTCGGGGTCCTTCTTGGTGATGATGCGGATCTTCGCGTCGTGCTCGATGGGCCGGAACAGGTCCCATTGCTTGCCGTCGACCTCCAGGATCAGCGCCGCCTTGGCGAGGCCCGGCCCGATGGCGGAGGCGATCTGCGCGCCCGTCACGCCGCGCGCGAACGTCAGCGCCTTGCCGTCGGGCAAGGTGATGGTCACGTTGGCGGTCGAGTCGGGGGCGGACACGGTGGTTCTCCTTTAGCTCGTAAATGGGAGCGGACCATCCCCGTGGGCCTCTCCCAAGTCAAGGACAGCCTCACTTTTCCGTTGCGCCGTTGAACTCCGCGGGGCCTAGGATCATTATCTTAGCCGCGAGGGGTCGCGACGTTTCGGAGACGACAATGAAAGCTCTTTTGACAGCGCTTGCGGCGGCGGCGGTCGTCGCGGGCACGCCCGCGATGGCGAGGCCGGTCTGCCTGCAATCCATCCTGATCGATCATACCAGCGTAAAGGACGCGCAGACGCTCCTCTTCCATATGAAGAACGGCGACATCTTCCAGAACACGCTGAAGACGCGGTGTCCCGGCCTCAAGTTCCACGGTTTCGTGATGAACTTCCGGGGCGGGAACAACGAGGTGTGCTCCAACCAGGAGAACATCTCGGTGCTCGTCACCCACGAGGTCTGCCCGCTGGGCGAGTTCGTGCCCTATGCGCCCGAAAAGCCGCCGCCTGCGAAGAGTTGAGCTGGCGCGCGGCCGCGGCCGGAAATGAGAAGGGCCGGAACGCGCGTTCCGGCCCTTCTGTTTAGGTCTGATCAGCTTACTTGCGCGCCAGGATCTCGATCGTCACCGAGTTCTTGTTCGCGGCGCTGCAGACCATCTTCAGACTGCGGACGTTGCGATTGCCGCCCGGCAGGTCGATGTTCTTGACGCGGCCCTGGTCCAGACGCCCGACGTCGAGATCGCGCGTCATGCCGTTGCCGAACGTGACGCTCACCCGCGAGCAGCGCGCGTCGTCGTTGATGGCGCGGAAGCCGATGCGCTCGACGCTGCGGCCGCCCCAGCCCGCGAAGGTCTCGGCGCGGTCGCCGCGGCCCTGGAAGTTCTCACGGCCCAGCGTGACCCAGTAGTTGGCGTCGTTGCCGTTCTGATTGCCGCCCATGGGCGTCGTCCAGTGGAACAGGCGCGACCAGAACAGCGCCCAGTCGGGGCTCTTCATCCAGTCGTTCTTGTAGCGGCCGATCTCGGCGGAAAGGTAGATCTTCGCGCCGCCGCGCTCGTCGGAGCGGCAGGTGAACGACACGTCGCGCACCTTGCGCGTGCCGCCGGCCAGGTCGACGTTGACCGGACGGTCCTCGCGCAGCTTGCCCGAGAACACGTTCTGCTGCGAGCCGTCGCCGAAATGGGCCACGATCTTGGCGCAGGTCACGTCGTTCCCGTCGGCCTCGAGCCGAAGCCCTTCCATGCCGCCGCCGAAGCGGGTCCACTGGGTGTCCTTGTCCATGTGAAAGCCGACATCCACGCTGCCAAGCCGCTGATAGTCGGCCAGGGCGGGGGCGGAAAAGCCCGCCGTCATCAGGGCGGTCGCCGCCAGGAACATCGTTCGCATCTTCATAGCCTTCTCCTGTCAATCGTTACTTCGCGGTCGCGCGCATGCGCGTCCTCGTGCCCGCATATTTGGGGAGCCAACCTGTACGTAACCTGAAACGCGCCTGTTGGTTCCGTTCATCTTCGGCGAACAAAACGCGAAAGGGCGCGGAAGACCCGCGCCCTCTCGTCACGCCAGGAGGAAGTCCTAATTGCGCCGGCTGGCCGCCAGACGGGTCGAGCCGCCGGTCACCATCTCGCCGCCCGCGGCCGTCGTCGTGTCGCAGGACGGATAGGCTTCGGTGCCGCGCACGTCCTGGGTCGAGATGAACGAGGCGAGCGAGCCGGGGCCCGAGCGCTCCGCGTCGAACGAGGCGTTCGCCGCGGCACAGAAGCGCTGCATGCCGTGCAGGCCGGTCAGCGAGAAGTCGTTGGCCAGCCCCGTCTTGTAGGCGTGATAGGCCGGGGAGCCGCCATGGCCGCGCTGGAAATAGCTGAGCAGCATCGCATCGGAGGCCTGCAGCTCGTGCTGGTGCGAGGTCACGAAGTGGTTGTACGGCGCCACGTCGTTGCAATAGAGCGCCGCCACCATCAGCTCCTGCTGCATCGCGGCGGTCTTCAGCGCCATCGCCTCGTCGGGCTTCGCGCACATGGCGCCCGCCCAGCTCTGCCCCATCATGGCGAACAGCGCCAGCACGCTGCCCGCCCCCTTCGACATCTTCATCATCGTCCCACTCCCTTCTTGTTGCTTGTCCCGGTTACGATTGCTGACTGGCACGCACACAGCGGCCCGCGGGCGGATCGGCCCGGTCGAGGCGCGCCACGACGCTTGCGTTGCTGCCGCTGCAAGCCACCCAGCGGAAGTCGCGCTCGGCATCGGCAGACTTGATGTTGGTGTCGCTCAGGAGGAGCGCGAACCCGTTCGCGCCCACCGCTCCTGCTTTGGCGCCGGCGCCGCAATCGGCCGCCGGGTCGGTCGCCTTCTGTAGGCAATAGGCGAACTGCACGCCATAGCCGCAGTGATTGCGGAAACCCACATTTGCGCCGTCGCTTTCGATGCTGAGGCAGTCTGACGCACCGTGTCCGTCGGGCATCGCGGCGGCGAGCGTCAGCTGCGTGGACGCCGTGCCCGACGCAGCCTGCATGGATGCGGTGCTCAGCACCGCAGGTTGGACCACGGGCGCGGCCGGCTGCGTCGCTGCGGCAGGGGGGGAGATAGCCGCATGCGGCGGCGTGACGGCTTTGTCGATCGTGTGCACGTCCGAGGTGCGCACTGCGACTTGCGTCATGCCGGCCGCGCCCGAGTTGGTGACCTCCGCGCCCTTGTACATGCCGATCTTGTAGGGACCGGTCGCTGCCGGAAGGGCCGGCGGCGCAGGGGCTGGGGTCGGAACGGATTGTGCGATCTGCTTCTTGGCAGCGGCGGCGCGCATCGGCGGCGCGCAGACCGGCGCCGCGACGCGGGTCGCCACAGCGCGGGTCGCCTTCTTCGCGGGACGATCGCCGAGGCCCAGCCGGTCGGCATAGGCCGCGAGCGCCGCCTGCTTCTCGGCGGCGCCGAAGACGTGGCCGGCCGGATACCAGGACGAGCAGTTCGCTTCGCCGGTGGCGGCGCGATTGGTCAGCGACACCCCGCCGGCCGTGTTGGCGACGAGCGACTGGCTGTGGCCGTCCGAGAACTGGGCCTCGAGGCCGGTGCCGGTTTCGCGGAAGAAGCCGACCACGTGGCCCGCATCGGCGTCGTCGGCGATCGTGCCCATCCGGTCGCTCAGGAAGGACCAGGACGAGCGCTGCGTGGCGCCGTTGGGCGCCATCATGATCAGCGCGAAGCCGCCTTCCGACGGCGACAGGGTCAGCGTCGAGCCGTCGACGGCCGAGAGCTTCGCGCCCGCGATCGGCGCCAGCCAGGCCGGGCTTTCCGGCGCAGCCGCGCCCGGTGCATCGCCCGCCTCCGCAGCCTGCGCAAGCGCGCAGACCAGGGCGAATGCGCCGAACGCGCGCTGTGCCGAAAGCGTCTTCACGTGTGGCTGCCCCTCTGTTCGCGCAGCGACATGAGAAGGATCACGCCGAGCAGCTCCTGGCGCGTCGGCTGCGCCGAAGGCTGGAACGCCGCCTTCACCGCGAGCCGCGCCATGCTGGCGTCGAGCGTCTCGCGGGCCGCGACGCTGCCGGCATGGACATGGTTGGCCTTGAGCTCTTGTGCGAATGCCGGCGGGCTCAGCGCCGCGAGCGCGAGACACGCCCCGATTAGCATCTTCGACAGCATCGTATTCCCCACTCGCCTTCAACCGTGAGCGATGATGGGCGCATGGTGCGCAAAGTCGACTTAATCCAAATGCGAGCCTGAAGCGGTGCTGAAGCGTGTCCCCAACTCTTTCGTAAAAGTCGAAATGAAAGGGAGATGGACGGATTGGAAGTGCCGCTCCGCCTGCGAATTTACGCTGGAAGCCCAAGCTTTCGGCCGTTCGATTCAAATTGCTTGCATTATCCGGTAACACACGAATAGCGTGCTTTTCGACCGGGAGGAACCCATGCGTTCATTCTGCCTGGCTCTCGCGGCGGCGGTTCTCGCGGCAGCGCCGCCCAGCGCGCAAGCGGCGCGGCCGGGACCGTTCCCCAGGACCTCGAGCGGCGTCCATATCGAGATCCCGTTCAACACCTACATCGACGACCTGGACGACGAGAAAGGCGCGGTCGACGTCGTCTGGGGATCGCGGGTCGCGAATCTGCCGCCGGGCGTCTACAATTCGTCCTACATGCCGTTCTTCGTCGACAACCGCTCGGGCTTCGACGAGCAGTGGTACCGCGACCACCATCCCGACTGGCTCGCCTATGCTTGCGACAAGAAAACCCTCGCCTACCTGGACGACAAGCATCAGCCGCCGCTCGATTTCGCCAATCCGGCGGTCAGGCGGTTCCAGTGGCAGACCTGGATCGATGCGCAGTTCGAAGCCGGCTATCCGAGCATCGCGGTCGATCTTCTGCATCTGGGCAACTACAACGGCCGCTGCGGCCATTTCGATGCGCGCGGCAAATGGGTCGCGCAGTACGACGGCTCGGTGCATCAGCCGGAATACCGCCGGGACGTGCTCGCCTGGGTCGGCGCCACCTACAAGCACGTGCACAACTACACCTCGGCCTCGATGCCCACGCCGGTCGCGACGATGCAGATCAACGTGAGCTGGGACGGGACCGAGGCCGACGACGACAACAAGGCGCTGATGTCGTCCGCCGATCTGGCGTTCGACGAGCGCGGCGTCACCGACTACGGCAACGATCCGCCGCACCCCACCGCCGAGCTGTGGCAGAGGATCGTGGACGAGATCGTCGATCTTCAGGCCAAGCACGTCTGCTACATGCTCATGGGCGAGGAGCCGCAGAGCCACGACGCGATTACGCCCGCCGAGCGCCAATGGGCGATCGCCAACTATCTGCTAGTCAGGAACAACTGCACCTACATGTATATGAGCGGGCAGCAGGAATACGGCTACTTTTTTCCCATGCCGGAATACGGCGTGGCCATCGGCCGTCCCGCCGGCGACAGGGAGATCGTCCAAGGCGTCTACGAGCGCGCCTATTCGAACGGCCTTGTCCTGGTCAATCCGTCCGACACGCAGTTCAGGGTCAGGCTCCCGAGCGGGCAATGGAAGGACGTGAACGGCAATGCCTTGGGGCCGAGGGTCGCGATGAAGCCGTGGACCGGTCTGATCCTGCTCAAGCGCTAGAGCCGCTTGCCGCTCGGACGGGTTTCATGGTCTAGATCGGCGTCACCCGCCGGGACCGTTCATGACCGATACCTTGCCCGACCGACTCAGCGTCAACCCCAAAAGCCCGCATTACGACGAGGCGCTGCTCACGCAGGGCGTCGGCATCCGCTTCAACGGCCAGGAGAAGACCAACGTCGAGGAGTACTGCGTGAGCGAGGGCTGGATTCGCGTCGCCGCCGGCAAGAGCCTCGATCGCCACGGCAACCCGATGACGATCAAGCTCAAAGGGACGGTCGAGCCCTATTTCCGGCACGACGTGCCGGAGGCCCAATAGCCTTCAAAACCGCATAAGGGCGGTCAGCGCGCCTTCGCGGTACGCCGGCCCTTGGGATTGGCGTTGCGGCCCCGCGGCAGGTTCTTGGGTGCCGGTTCCTTGTCCGAGGTCGCCGCGACCAGGTCGGAAACCGTTACTTTCAAGACCTTAGCCATGCGCGAGAGCAGCACGGCGCTGGGATTGGCGATGCCCCTTTCGATCCCGCTCATATAGGTACGGTCGATATCGGCTTCGAGCGCCAGGCTCTCCTGCGATAGGCGGCGGGCCAGGCGAAGGCGGCGCACGTTGCGCCCGATCTGTTTGCGAATGTCCATGCCCGTATCCTAAAAGATTTGTCGCTTATCGAACGACGGCTTATAAACAATATTATAAACCATTCGCTACAAGCCGGGGACTGGCCTATGGTTGTAGAGGGTGACGGCCTGCAAGGAAAGCTTGTCCCGGCGCTGGAACGGCTGCTGGCGCACTGGCGGAAAAGCTACGGCATCCGGCCCATTCCCGAGCGTTCGCGCCTGAATATCCGCGATTTGGGGCCGTGGCTGCCCCATGCGGCCTGGATCGAGGTCGGCGGCGACGGGGGCCCGATCGTGCGCCGGTTCGGCATCGAGCTGATCCGCCGATTCGGCCGCGAGGCCACCAACGACCGCATCGGCGACCTCGCGCCCGACGTCGCCGCGGGTCTGCGCGCGCTCATCGGGCAGGCGACGGCGACGTCGGCACCGGCGATCGGGACGGCCTCGGTCCAGCTCGGCCGCCATCCGGCAAGCTTCTCGGAGCTTGCGCTGCCGCTCGCCGCCGATGGAGCGAGAATCGGGCTGGTGCTGCTCGCGAGCTATGAGGTCATCGGCCCTCGACCGAGAGGAGCTTTCCGGTGAACATGACCGGGCCGGTCGGCTGTCCGGTCGGCGACCCGCCTTCGGGCTCGACGCTCACGGCCAGCATGGTGCCGTCCATCGGACCCATGTCCTGCATCGGCATGCGCATCGCCGCATCGACGACGCCGAGCGGCTGCGGCTTGTCGCGGCCGCCGCCCAAGGCCCAGAGCTCATAGCTCTTGTCGGTCGGCGCCGCATCGCCGAGGCGCCGGACCACCACCATCTTCCTGCCGACGTCCACCGCGGCGACGAAGGCGGGCGCATTGGCGTTCTCGCCTTGCAGCACCGCGAGGTACATCCCCTTTTCCGGCGACGGCGTGCGCACGACGAGGAACAGGATCAGCGCCGCGGCGATCGCCGAAACGGCGGCTGTGGCGCCGCGCCAGATCGAGACGGCGCGCTTCAGCTGCACCACGTTGTCGGACGGGCCGATGCGCTCGAGAATTCGTCCGTATACGCCAGCCGGCGGCTCGACGGGCGCGGTCTCGTCGTCGAGCGGGGACAGCCGTCGCTGCCATTGCGCGACCTCCGCCGCCAGCGCGGGGTCTGAGGCGAGCCGCGCCTCGAACGCGGCGCGCTCGCTCGCGTCCAGGGTGCCTAGCACGTATTCGGCGGCTTCTTCAGGCTCTGCCATCGAGGCACTCCTTCAGAAGCATGAGGCTACGCCGCAGGATCGTCTTCACGGTGGCGACGGGGCGCGCGAACTTTTCCGCCAGCTCCTCGCGGCTGTAGCCCTGGTGATAGGCGAGCAGCACCATGTCGCGGTTGTCGTCGCCGAGACCGCCCAGGCAATTGCGCAGGCGCCTGAGATCGGCGGTGTCCTCTGCGCTGGGCTTGGTCTCGGTCAGGACAACGTCGTCCAGCTCGACGGCCTGCGCCGACATGCGCTCCGCCGCGCGCCGCTTCACGTCGATCGCCTGGTTGCGCGCGATGGCGACCATCCAGGTCATGGCGGAGGCCGTGCCGGGCTCGTAGCGATGGGCATTGGACCAGATCCGCACATAGCTCTCCTGCAGCGCCTCCTCCGCCAGATCGCCGCGGATCAAGATACGCCTGACGACGCCGAAGAGTTTCGCTCGTGTGGCCGCATAAAGCTCGCCGAACGCGGCGCGGTCGTGCGCGGCCACGCGCGCGACCAGGCCTGCCAATCTTGCGCTGTCGGTGCTCGCGTCCATCCCCAAACGCTTTTTTCCGAAACCTTTTCGAAACCGTCCCCGTAACTGGGCTTGGTCCGGGCAGGGCGCCCGGCAGAACCCATTCGAGGAGACTCCATGTTCAAAATTCGCACATTTCTGGCCATCGCCTCAACCGCCGCGGGCCTCGGCTTCGCGGCCGCGTCGTTCCCGGCCTACACCGCCGAGCAAATGACGATGGTGGGCGGCGCCGCCATGTATCCCACCAGGAACATCGTCCAGAACGCCATGAACTCGAAGGACCACACCACGCTCGTGGCCGCGGTGAAGGCGGCGGGCCTGGTCGACACGCTGCAAGGCGCCGGGCCGTTCACGGTCTTCGCGCCGACCAACGCGGCCTTCGCCAAGCTGCCCGCCGGCACGGTGGACATGCTGCTCAAGCCCGAGAACAAGGCGAAGCTGGCCGCGATCCTGACCTATCACGTCGTGACCGGGCGCATGACCAAGGCCGAGCTGATGTCGAAGGCGTCGATGATGGGCGGCAAGGTCGAGCTGAAGACGGTCGAGGGCGGCTCGCTGTGGGTGAGCGCCGAGATGGGCAAGCTCTGGGTCTGGGACGAGAAGGGCGGCAAGGCCGAGGTCACCATCCCCGACGTGATGCAGTCCAACGGCGTCATCGACGTCGTCGATACGGTGCTGATGCCGAAATAGGTCCGGCGTCGCATGCGCGGCGCAGCTCCCAACCACGCCGCGCAGCGGAAGGGCCGGACGCGCTCCGGCCTTTCCGTTCATCCCGGCAGCTGCTCGAACGCGCTTTTGAGGTCGCCGTCGCGCGGCAGGTTCTTCCGGATCCAGCGCGGCAGCATCGCGAGCCCGTACAGGATGACGCCGAGCTTGGCGATCACCGCCAGCGGAAACGGCGCCGGCAAAGGGAGCAGCAGAAGCACCGCGGCGAGCAGGATCAGGGCGACCGAGACGAAGGCGAGCTGCATCCAGAACGCGACCGGCGGCGAGCCGAAATGCACGCGCGCATCCGGCGCCCGCGCCTGGATCTGCGTCAGCATCGCGCGGACGAAGGGCGCATAGGCCGCGCTGCGGTCGTCGAAGTCGCAAGCCCGCGAAATATGGCCGTTGTCGGTGGCGATGCGTCCACTGCGCGTCTGCGGCGTTATTTGGTGCAGCCAGGGCTTGGCCATGGTCGGATTAAAGCGAGCTGCAACGCTTTTATGTCGGCCCATGGCGTGCGCCGCTCGGAACCGCCGGGCGCGCGACACACCAGCGCGTCGTCTTCGGCGCGCCATTCGCGCTCGCCGCCCTCGAACAGATTCTCGCGTTTGCGGTAGATGCCTGCATGCCGCGTCCCCCGCGGAAAACGGGGAAATCCAAGCGGATTCTGCCGGTCCCCGCAAGGTTTCGATGGAACTTGCGGAACACACTTTTGATGGAAACGTTTTGTCTTCAAGGGGAGGCGATCGAACGTCAAGAAGAAGAACAAGGAGGCAGATCATGCCACGTAAGGTCACAGATCGAATCAAGCTACTTGCCGGCGCGTGCGCGCTGACGCTGGCCCTGGTGCCGATGAGCGCGAGCGCTGGTCCAGGCGGCGGAGGAATGGGGGGAATGGGCGGATCGGTGAATCACGTCACGCCGATGCCGCGCCCGACCTCGGGTATCCCGCGCACGTCGTCGCCGAGCGTCACGCCGCCGCGTACCGTCTCGCCGTCGCCGGTTCCGACCAGCGCGCCGACGACCACGAGCCCGCTCACCGCGCGCCCCGACACCATGACGGCTCAGCCGGATGCGGCGCAGGGCGTGCCCAACTCCGTCATCAACAAGACGCGGCCGTCCCCCGAGAGCCCGCTGATGGCCAATCCGGACATCAAGGCGCCGGGGCCGGAGACCGGCACGCGCATCCGCAAGCCGATCGTGGCGACGCCGGCCGAGCAGCGTCAACGCAACCGCGTTCCCCCTCCGGGCGGCGACGGCAGCGAGCAGTAACTAGGCGAGGAGCAACAACCAGCCTAGCGGTTTCGGCAAAGGGCCGGGCGCGCGTCGTCCGGCTCTTTTGCTTTCTCCAGCATGTCGAGCGCCGCGAGATAGGCGAGCGGCGCGGCGATGTGGAGCCGCGCGCGCGCCGCCTCGAGCGGCTCTGCGAACAGCCTCTCGATGTCCTCGTTGTGCAGCCACTTGGCTTTGCGGCCGTGGGAATAACCTTCGCGGATCGCGCGGATCACGGCCCAGCGGTTCGGCTCGGCAAGCGCCTTGAGCGCGCCCGACAGCGCGATGAAGCCCCAGCCCAGACCCTTCGACTGCGCATAGGAGAACGCCACGAGGCAGAGCTCGCCCAGCGGGCTGTTGGCGCGATAGCCGGTGAGCACGTGCCAGACGTCGTGGATGTCGCGCTCGCGCCGCCCGAACCACGCATAGGGATGCGCATAGTCGCCGCGCGGGATCTCGTTGCTCACCGCCTCGAGGCCGTCGGCGGAGAAGCCGGTGTGGTCGAGGAAGGCGCGATAGGCCGCGCCGACCGTTCCGGACTCGAACTGCGCCAGCCACGCGCGGTCGGTCAGCTTCGTCACCAGCTCGACGCGGTCGTAGGCGATGCGTCCGCCCTCGGGCGTGGCGATCAGGCGGTGATAGTTCTTCTGCGCGTTGCCTGCGTTCAGCGCCGCCATGACGCGGAACACCTGCACCGTGTCCTCGGGATCGGCGAGCAGCTTGCGCATCGCGGTGAAGGCGCCGCGCCAGTCGCGGCCGCGGTTCTGTCCCACGGCTCCCATCGTCTCGACCATCGTCATCGTTCCGGCCTCTATCTGATAATCTTGATTGTCAGATTGTCAGATGCTAGCCATCCTGTCAATGAAGGAAAAACGCCGCTATTCCGGCCAGAGCTTCGAGGACCGCTCAAGCGAGCGCCGCGCCCGGCTGGTGCGCGCCGCCCTCGACGTCGCCGGCCGCTTCGGCCTCGAAGGCACCTCGGTCGCCGCGATCTGCGCCGAGGCGGGACTGACCGCGCGCTACTTCTACGAGTCGTTCCCCAGCCGCGACGCGATCTTCGTCGAGGCCTATCGCCTGGCGCAGGCCGAGCTGTTCGAGGACATCGAAGAGCGGCTCGACAAGCGCGATCCCATCAAGAGCGCGCTGACCGCCTTCTTCGAGGTGCTCGAAAGCCACCCCGGCCAGGCGCGCGTGTTCCTGCTCGACCTCGACGACCACGGCCCGGCGATGCGCGCCGCGAACCAGGAGGCCGCCGCGCGCTTCGGCAAGCTCTTCGCGCCGAAGGCCGCCAAGGCCGGCGACATGCTGATGCTCGCAGGCATCCTCGGCGCCATCGTCCAGATCGCCAAGCGCTGGATCGGCGAGGAGTTCGCGACGCCGGTGCCGAAGGTCGTCGCCACCGCGCTGCCGTTCACCCAGGTGACGCGACAGACGGGCGGCAAGGCGAGCGGCAAAACAAACGGCAAGAGGTAGTGGCTCCCACAAGCCGTTGTGGTCAACCAGGGCCGGCGCATTCGAACCGCAGTTTTGTGAGGGGCACCCCCTCCACCGCCTGTTCCGTACAGCCACCCGAACAGCGGACGAATTTTTCAAATTCAATTCCGGTGCGACCCGGGTTTCCGCCTTTCCCGGCCGGCACGCCGCTCGGCTTCTGTACATCTGTATCGCGTTCCGCGTTTTCACACCTCCATTTGCGCAAACTTCGCCTCCGAAGGGCATTTGGGGTCGCGGCGCAGGTGTTCAAGTGGCGATCACTGCATAGCGATATGCGCAACTGTCGGCGTCAGTGCGAACGCCTCCGAAACGAGCGGAACAGGAGTGCCGGCTGCACATCGAGCGCGCGGGCGATACAGAACACCGTGTCGATGGTCGGTGGCCTGGCCGTCCTCGATGCGCCGAAGCACGGACGGAGACATGCGAGTCTTGACCGCCAGCTCTTCGATCGAGCACCCGCGCTCCATCCGCCCGGCCTTATGTTGCGACCGACGAGCTTCAGGACGTTTTCCATCGTGACCGGCGTTCGGATCATGGCTTGAGCATCGACGTAGGCTCGACGCCGAAGGCGCCCGCGATCTTCGCACCCACGTCGATGGTCGCGCTATGGGCGCCGCGCTCCAGCGCGCTCAAGTATGCGCGATCCACCTCGGCCTTGTCGGCCAGCTCCTACTGCGTCCACCCTCTCTCGGCGCGCAGCCGGCGCAGATTGCGCGCGAAGACATCGGGCAGATCCATGTGCGCTATGGAAATCTAAAGTTGACTGGGAGAAAACGGCGTATACGCATCAAAGCGCAGGCGAACTACCGTTCGAACCTACCCACGGTCAGCCACGTGTCGCCGGTCAGATTGACCTTAAATTTCAGCTTGTCTTGCAGCCGGAGCGCGAGCGCTTTCCGACTCGCAGCCGTATCGTTCAGGTGCGCCATGTGTTTTCCTGCGATATCGCTAATCTCGCGAACGTCGCCAACTTGAACCAAGATGGTCTTCGAAGAATGGGCGCCTAGTGCCAACCCTGCCTCAAAAATTACATTAGGCCGCGGTTGACCATCCAGTTTGTGCAAGTTTTTCTTTTTGTCTTGCATCGTAGCAAACTTGGATTTTAGGCGGGCATCTTCATCAGCGGATAGAAGAACCATCACGCCTTGAACTTTTTTCATCGCGTCGTGAATGACATCCCCAACAATCGGATTGGCTCCTCCTTTGGCTGCTTTGATCGCGTCGTTCCATTCCATTGGGTTGATCCCGATGGCGCGCAGGAATGCGTACATGTCTTCTGTCAGTTTATGATCTCGGCCATGGACAACGAAGATCGAGTTATTTCTTGTGGGGGTGACGGCCTTAGCTTTTCTCGGAGGCGCATAGCGTAGCTGCACCGTAGCGGTCGCTAGTGCGGGGCTAGAAGGCGAAGTACCCCTTAGTTCGGCAAGTTCCGAGGATGACGCAAAGCGATGATAAGATGGCACATGGTGCTTTGCAGCAAGCGAGATGGCCGCCAGATTGCGCGGAAGGCGTTGATCCGCCGCCTCCCGAGCAATCTGCCTGTCGACTTGGCTTTTGCTAAGGCCCAGCTTCTTTGTTAGTGCCTCGATGAGCTTTCGATTTACTGCCACTAGACTCTGCCCTTCTTGGCTCCCCTAGATTTGGCAACATTTGCGAAATTTGACCCGACCCCCAAAATCGCTCCGATTTCTGGGCTATCAAAACCTATTGCCAGGAGTCGTCGTGCGGCCTCTTCGTTTTCCAAATCCTTTGTCACCAGTATTGCAAGCAATCGCGTAATCCGCTCAAGCGGGTCTACTCGGGAAGCCTGGTCATCTCCTTTTCTTTTTTGCACTGACGCCACCTTTGCCCTTTTTTTTCCGTTCAATCCTTCGTAACTCTGTAACTGATGCCGCTGAGCTTCCCGCTGCTTCTGCGGCTGCCGCTTGAGGCAAGCCAAGACCTTCCAAGAATTTAACTTTTGGCAAAACACCTTCAAAACGATCAGCGTCGTCGCTAATCGCCTGCCGCAAACACATGAACGCTAGCGATTTCGCAATCACCGCCAGCCAAGCTTCATTTTCTGACGCCATTTTTCTTCTTTCTACTTCTCGCATTTAGGACTCGCACTGAGTCGGCCGTGCTACCTGCCGCGCCAGCGGCGTCCTTTTCAGGCACACCTAAGCCCTTCAGAAATTTGACTTTCTTAAGTACGTCATCAGCCTTATCCGGGTTTTTCTCGGCGTACTTTTCTAAACACAGAAATGCCAGCGCGTTACCAATAACGGGAAGCCAAATTTCTTGAACGCTTTTAGTGTCTGACACGCGCGCCTCCAAAGCGGACTACCTCCGCGAATCGACGTGTGAGGTGGAAACATATCATGTCAACAGCATAACGCATGCATCGCTTCATCTACCCTGCCGCTTTCCAGCCCTTTCTTTTTGGCTAGAGTGCGCGCCTTCCTCCATCCACAGGTGCTTAGTGATCGTTCTCGAGTTCATCATCTTCGTCGTGTCGTCGGGGTTGTTCTACAACGCCAGCTTTCGCCACCGGCTCTGGGCGGTGCTGATCGCGGGCGGCATCGCCACGGGCTCGTCGCTGCTGTTCGTCTACGACGTCTATGAGAAGCTGACCGCCAAGCCCGAGGCGCCGGTCAAGGTCGTCACCGAGAAGAAGGTGCCCGTGCCCGTCCTGGTGCGCGTGTCGCGGCCGGCGGCGCTGTCGAGGCCGGAGAACTGCCGCAAGGACTATCCCTTCTTCGCGCGCATCTTCGGCGACGAGGGCACGACCGAGCTGTCGTTCACGGTCGGCGCCGACGGCGCGCTCAGCGACATGAAGGTCTCAAAGTCCAGTGGCTCGGACCGTCTCGACGACGCCGCCGTCGACTGCGTGAAGAAGTGGCATTACCGCCCGGCGTTGAAGGACAACGAGCTGGTCGACTCGCCGATGACGGTCAGCGTGGCGTGGAACCTCGATGATGAGGACGACGCAGATAAAAGGCCGGACGAGGGGAAGGGACCGGATGCGGGAAAGAAGCCGGACGCGGGCGGCGAGAAGCCCGGCGAAGGCCCGCCCGGCGGTGGCGGCGGGTGAAGGTCGGAGAGCGCTTGTGCCGCGTCGCAAGACGTCTTACATTCTTACCATGAATGCGCCGGTCTCCCGCGTCACCTCGAAGGCCCAGACGGTCATCCCGAAGGCCGTTCGCGACAGGCTGGGGCTGAAGCCCGGCGACCTCGTCCGCTATGTGATCGAGGGCAAGCGCGTGACGATCGAGCGCGCGCGGACGGAAGCCGAGGACGATCCGTTCGCGACCTTCAGCGAATGGGCCAGCGACGCCGACGAAGCCGCCTACGGCTCGCTCTGATGGCTTACGCGCCCTTCGACGTGGTGCTGGTTCCCTTCCCCTATTCGGACAAGCTCGCCGAGAAGCGCCGCCCCGCCGTCGTGGTCAGCGCGCCCGAGCTGGAACGGCGCCATGGCTTGCTGTGGCTCGCGATGATCACCAGCGCATCGAACCCGGCTTGGACGGAAGACGTGATGATCTCGGACTTGAAGGCGGCCGGTCTGCCCCATCCGTCACGCATCCGGCCCGCGAAGATCGCGACCGCCGACGCCGCGCGCATCGTGCGCCGCACGGGCCGCCTGCCGCCGAAGGATGTAGCGGCGCTGAAGACACGGCTGAAGGCGCTGCTGCCCGTCTGACGATGCTGCCAAAAGAAAAGGGCCGATGCGAACACCGGCCCTTTCCGTACTTGTATGTGCGACGAGCGCCGGACTTAGAAGTCCATATCGCCCATGCCGCCCATGCCGCCGCCGCCGGGCATGCCGCCGCCGGCCGCTTCCTTCTTCGGACGGTCGGCCACCATGGCCTCCGTCGTGATCAGGAGCGACGCGACCGAGGCCGCATTCTGCAGCGCGGTGCGCACGACCTTCGTCGGGTCGACGATGCCGGCGTCGATGAAGTCGCCGTACTTCTCGCCCTGGGCGTCCCAGCCGTAGGTCGCAGACTTCTGCTCGAGCAGCTTGCCGACGATCATCGAGCTCTCGTTGCCCGCGTTCTCGACGATCTGACGGATCGGGGCCTGGATCGCCTTGCGGACGATCGCCACACCCTGGGTCTGGTCGTCGTTGTCGCCGGTCAGCCCGTTGAGCGCCTTGGTCGCGTAGAGCAGGGCGGTGCCGCCGCCCGGGACGATGCCTTCCTCGACCGCGGCCTTCGTCGCGTTGAGGGCGTCGTCGACGCGGTCCTTCTTCTCCTTCACCTCGACTTCGGTGGCGCCGCCGACGCGGATCACCGCAACGCCGCCGGCGAGCTTCGCCAGACGCTCCTGCAGCTTCTCCTTGTCGTAGTCCGAGGTGGTCTCCTCGATCTGCGCCTTGATCTGCGACACGCGGGCCTGGATGTCGTTCTTCTTGCCCGAGCCGTCGATGATCGTGGTGTTGTCCTTGTCGATGCGGACCTTCTTGGCCGTGCCCAGCATGTTCAGCTTGACGTTCTCGAGCTTGATGCCGAGGTCTTCGCTGATCACCTGGCCGCCGGTCACGATGGCGATGTCTTCCAGCATGGCCTTGCGGCGATCGCCGAAGCCCGGCGCCTTCACCGCCGCCACTTTCAGGCCGCCGCGCAGCTTGTTGACGACGAGCGTCGCCAGCGCCTCGCCCTCGACCTCTTCGGCGATGATGACGAGCGGACGGCCGCCCTGCACGATCGACTCGAGGATGGGGAGGAGGTCCTTCAGCGAGGACAGCTTCTTCTCGTGGATGAGGATGTACGGCTCGTCGAGCTCGGCCACCATCTTGTCCGCATTGGTGATGAAGTAGGGCGAGATATAGCCGCGGTCGAACTGCATGCCTTCGACGACGTCGAGCTCGGTGTCGAGGCTCTTGGCCTCTTCGACCGTGATCACGCCCTCGTTGCCGACCTTCGCCATCGCCTCGGCGATCATCGCGCCGACCTCGCGGTCGCCGTTCGCCGAAATCGTGCCGACCTGGCCGATCTCCTCGTTCGACTTGACCTTCTTGGAGCGCTTCTTGAGGTCGGCGACGACGGCCTCGACGGCCTTCTCGATGCCGCGCTTCAGGTCCATCGGGTTCATGCCGGCCGCGACCGACTTGGAGCCCTCGCGCACGATCGCCTGGGCAAGCACCGTCGCCGTCGTCGTGCCGTCGCCGGCCGCGTCGTTGGTCTTGGAAGCGACCTCGCGCACCATCTGCGCGCCCATGTTCTCGAACTTGTCGGCGAGCTCGATCTCCTTGGCCACCGTCACGCCGTCCTTGGTCGTGCGCGGGGCGCCGAAGCTCTTCTCGATCACGACGTTGCGGCCCTTGGGGCCCAGCGTCACTTTCACCGCGTCGGCAAGAACGTCGACGCCGCGCAGAAGCTTCTCGCGCGCGTCGGCGCCGAAGCGTACGTCTTTGGCTGCCATGTGTGTGTTCTCCTTATAGGGGTATTAGGCGGCCTTCTTCGAAGCCTTGCGGCCTTCGAGAATGCCCATGATGTCGGACTCCTTCATGATCAGGAGCTCCTCGCCGTCGATCTTCACTTCGGTGCCGGACCACTTGCCGAACAGCACGAAGTCGCCGGCCTTCACTTCCGGGACGACGCGCTTGCCGGCGTCGTCCAGGGCGCCGGGGCCCACGGAGACGACTTCGCCTTCCTGCGGCTTCTCCTGGGCGGTGTCGGGGATGATGATGCCGCCGGGGGTCTTCTGATCCTCCTTGACGCGGCGGACGACCACGCGGTCGCCGAGCGGACGGAATTTCATATGGAGTTCTCCTTAAAACCTAGGTTTTTCATAGCCTTATGCGCACAGAGCAGCACTCCCATAAGGCGAGTGCTAAAGGCTGGGCGGTAGGTAGTGCGTGAGAGGCGGGGCGTCAAGGGGTGGCTGTATAGTGGGCCGGCAAAAATGCGGGATTCCGATGCGCCTCATTCTGATCCTTGTCGCTTCTCTTGCGCCGATCCTTGTCGCTTCTCTTGCGGTCTCGACCGCCCGGGCCCGCGACGTCTCCGACCTGTCGCAGCGCTGGTCCGGCTATTGGAACGCGAAGAACCTCGACGCCACGATGACGCTCTACGCGCCCGACGCGGCGTTCCTGCCGCCGGTGGGCAAGGCCTGGCACGGCGTCGCGGAGATCCGCAGGCAATGCGCCGCTGCGCTGGCGGTTTACGAGCCGCATATCGAGCTCACCAGCGAGCGCAGCGAAAGATCGGGCACGCTCGCCTTCGACACCGGCACCTATGACGAGACGCTCAATCCGGTGAAGGGCGGCAAGTCGGTCCACGCCAAGGGCAGCTATCTCTTCCTGTTCAAGCGCGGGCGCGACGGGCGCTGGCGCATCCTCGAACAGAGCTGGAGCGAGACCACGCCCGTCAAGCTTTGAGACGGCGCCGCCGCGCCGGCCGGGAGGCTACGCCTTGAGCGAGCCCCGCCTGGTCCGCTCGCGTTTGGCCGGATCGCCTTTAGCCGGTTCCTTGGGACGCCGCCGGTCCGCGAGCTCGCGGCAATAGCGCACTGCGTTCAGCACGATGCGCTTCACCGCTTCGTTCTTCTGCTCCAACCCGCGCGCCCAGCCGAAGCTGCCCATGTGCAGCACGTGGCCGGCCGCGACGTCGGCCTCGACGACGATGCCGGCCCTGGTGACGAGCGAGTTGAACAGCCGGCCGCGCACCACCGTGCCGGTGGCGAGCACGTTCGGCTCGATCCTGTCGGCGTCGTACCACATGCGGTCGACCTGGCCGTCGGCCTTGAGCGGCACCGCGTCGATCTCGCGATACACGATCGGCACGTCGCCGCCGAAGCGGTTGCCGGGGCCGAGTACCACGCCTTCGAAGATCGGATGGTCGGGACGCACGATCTCGATGCTCCCGGAATCGACGAAAGCGCTGTCCTCGACCTCGGCGATCAATTCGCGGCGCCTCGGCTTCTCGGCCATGCGCTCGGTCGCGTAGCCGCCGAAGCGGTAGGACGAGACGAAGGTGCGCTCCTCCGGCTGGCCGAGCTGATACCACTGGTTGCCCGACGCCCGGCTGCCGGTCTTCTTCTTCTCGCGATAGGTCGTCTGCTTCTTGTCGACGGTGAGATTGTCGCCGTCGACCTCGATGCGCCACCAGCACACGTTCCCCGCCGCCACCATGAGCACGCCGCCGCGCTTCAGATAGCGGTCGATCTCGTCGCGCATGGCTTGCGACCAGTATTCGTCATGGGTGAGCAGCGCCGTCACCGGCGCCCGCCCGCCGGGACGAAGGCCGCGATGCAGGTCCATGGAATCGACGCAGCAGAACGAAATCCCGGCCTCTGCGAAAGCCTTCAGGAACCCCAGCGCGGCGTGGATCGTGTTGTCGCCGGTGCGGCTGATCGGCCGCTGCGTGGTGATCGTGCGCACGTTGCCCAGACTGTTCGAATAGAACGAGCCGCCGGCCAGGCGGTTGTAGGCCTGCCAGGTGAAGGTCGGCAGCACGCAGCACAGGTCGCGGCCCATGAAGCGCCTGGGCTTGACGTTGAAATAGATGTCGCCCGACACCGTGCCCTGGTTGTCGCGGACGATGCATTCGTAGAGGCCGGGCTCGAGGTCCGTCGTGTCGACGGCGATGCGCGCGCGATAGGCCGCGCCCCCGTCGCGATAGGACTTCGGGACCTGCTTGTAGAGGCGGACGCGCTCCGCCGTCACGGACGTGGTCGCGCCGGTGACCGCGTTGCGCAGCGCGACCGACTCGACGCGCAGCGGCAGCAGCAGGGCCCAAGGGCTGAAATCGATCTTGCGCGCGGCGCGGATATAGGCCGTCTCGCCCGCGAAGACCGAGAAGACCTCCGCATAGCCGTTGATCGGCGGCAGCTTGAGGTACATCGACCATTTGTACTGGCGGTCGATTTGCGCGTCTGATCGTTTGGCCATTTCGGCGAGATCCCTCGAGGGCCCGCTATACTGGAGTTCCCGGGGAAATGACATGGCGCGCGGGCGCCGCCGATGGACGTGGCGCCGCGGATGGAGGCGGCGCCGCGCGCGTTGCAGAGCAGGCCGGCGTCAACCCTCAGGCGCCCGCAGCACCGGCACGAGCTGCCGCTCGAGCTCCGCCGTCGTCAGGTTGGCGAGCTCCTTGGGCACCTCGCGCCACACCGTGTCCTTGACCTTGCCGCTCGCCACGCTGCGGAACTCGCCGATGCTGCGGGGCGGCGCGACGACGACCAGCGCGTTGAATTTGTGCCGGTCGAGCGCGGCCTCGACGGCATCGGCGATGGCGCGGACGAAATCGTGCTTCTCGAGCTTGCGCACGTCGCTGTGCGATTCATAGACGTGGCCCTGGCCGCCCCTGGCGTCGCCGCCGCGTCCGCCTCGGTCGGTATCGATCTCGCGGCGGTCGTGATGCAGCCCGGAGGCCACGTCTTCGAGCACGGTCTCAAGCCGGCCATGCGCCGCCTTGTATTCGAAGAAGCGGGCATGGGCGGAATCGAAGACGGCGACGAGGGTATGGTCGGCATTCATGGCGGGCTCCTTTCGAGGATGACCCCCGACTTCGGAATAACCCTTGAGCGGCTTTCCGGGTTCCGTATTGTGCGGCGCCGGGGGAGGGGGACATGCTGGTCAGCGCGCCGAAATCGGAAGTCCGCAGCTGGACGACGGACAGCCGCCGCTGGGCCGGCTATCGGCCGCGGCCCGGCGACATCGTCATCGCCACCGCGCCCAAATGCGGCACCACCTGGACGCAGCAGATCGTCAGCCTGCTCGTCTTCCGCTCGGCCGAGCCGCGCGAGATCCAGATCATTTCGCCCTGGATCGATTTCCGCCTGCCGCCCGTGGCCGAGGTGATGGCCTATGTCGAGGCGCAGACCCATCGCCGCTTCCTGAAATCGCATCTGCCGTTCGACGCGCTGCCGATCTACGACGAGGTCAAGTACGTCCACGTCGCGCGGTCCGGCCTCGACGCGTTCATGTCCTGGCACAACCACACCAGCCACTATTCGCCGCGCGCGGTCCAGATGCAGGGCCAGGCCGGGCTCGACGACGAGGCGATCGCCCGTCCGCTGCCGCGCCCCGATCCCTCGCCGCATGTGCAGTTCCAGACCTGGATGACGGAAGGGCCGCAGGCGCGCCTGCTCGACGACTCCCCGGCGTCGAACTTCTTCGCCATGGAGAAGAGCTGGTGGGCGGAGCGCGCGCGGGAAAACGTGCTGCTCGTGCACTACAACGACATGAAGGCCGACCTCGGCACCGAGATGCGCCGCATCGCGGCGTTCCTCGGCATCGAGGTTTCCGCGCCCGTCTGGCCCGAATTGGTCGAAGCCGCCAATTTCGAGTTCATGCGCGAGCACGGCGCCAAGCTGATGCCGCGGGCGGCGCTGTCGTGGGACAACGGCCATGAGCGCTTCATCAACAAGGGCACCAACGAGCGCTGGCGCGAGGCGCTGACCGCGGACAACGTGGCGCGCTATGAGGCTCGGGCCGCGCGCGAGTTCTCGCCTTCGCTGGCGCGTTGGGTTGCGGGCGGACGGCGGGCGGCCGGCGATCCCGAGGTGACGCCCGGCTAGGCGGCCTTGATGTCGTCGCCCACCATCGCCCGCACGAGCTCGACGATGGCGCGCTGGCTTCCGCGATGGGCGATGCGGGGAAAGAGGCTGGCCATCTCCCGCCCGTTGCGGGTCTTGGCCATCTCGCGCGTCGACATCTGGCCGGCGCTGGGCTGGAGGCGCTTGCCGGAAGGCACCGGTAGACCCTCGAAGAAGTAGGAGATCGGCGCCTCGAGGGCATGGGCGATCGCGAACAGGGTCGAGGCCGAGATGCGGCACAGCCCATATTCGTAGCGTTGCACCATCTGGAACGTCACGCCGAGCTTTTGAGCCAGCGCGGTCTGGTTCATGCCGAGCGCCTTGCGGCGGGAGCGCACCCGCTCCCCCACGTGCTCGTCGACTTCGTTGCGCGTCCTGGTTTTGGGCATGGCCGGTTAAGGTCGAGGTGCAACTATCTGCTTACTGTCAGTAAGTAGAGGGTTTTGCGGCCCGACGCAACACTTCTGGTGTGTCGGACGAAGAAAAAGACCTCCTGGCGCTCGGCAACGAAATCCGCCGCCACCGCAATCTGAAGGGGCTCAGCCAGGAAAAACTGGCGGAGCTGGCAGGACTTAACCGCAACTATATCGGTTTCGTGGAGCGCGCCGAGCGCAGCCCCAGGGTGACGGTTATATTCCGCATCGCCCGCGCCCTGGAGATCCATCCGTCCGAGCTGATTCGCGAGATGAAGTGGGCGTTGCGCTGACCTCAGACCCCCGCTAGACCACCCGCAACCGCTATTTCCCGAGGTTTCCATGTCTGCCGTCCCCGAGGGCTTCGCGCCCTTCAAGCTCGCCATGGGCTTTCTGGCCGTCAACGGGCCGCTTTACGGCCGCTGGGACGGCACCCACCTGCTCCTGGGCTTCCGCGTCGACGACCGGCACTGCAACCCGGGCATGGTCGCCCATGGCGGCATGCTGGCCACCTTCGCAGACATGCTCCTTCCCATCGCCTCGCGCTTCCAGGCCAAAGCCGACATGGGCTTCCTGCCCACGGTGAACCTGACCTGCGATTTCCTCGCGCCTGCGCCGAAGGGGAGCTGGGTCGAGGGCCGGGCCGAGGTCGTGCGCATGACCCGCAACCTGCTCTTCGCGCAAGGCGCCGCCACCGCCGACGGCGAGCCCTGCCTGCGCGCCAACGGCATCTTCAAGATCAAGACCGTGAAGGACGCCGCCACCATTGCGAATTTTTCGATAAAGTCGCTGTTCGACTTCGACTAATGTCCTTCGCCATGAGCGACGAAAACCTTCCCATGGCGGTCGATCCGCCGAAGCCGCCAGACCCGCCCGATCCGCCGCAGGACCCGCGCTGGAAGTTCCTGCGCGACGTGGCGGTGTTCGAGCTCAAGCTCGCGATCAACAACCTGCACAATTTCGTCCAGATCCCGATGACCCTGGCGGTGGCGGCGTTCGACGTCGTCTTCAAGCACGGCGAGGAGGGGGCGCGCTTCTACAAGTTCGTCGAGTGGGGGCGCACCATCGACGACCACATCGACATCTACAGCATCATCCACGACCGCGAGCGCGGGCTGAACAAGGACTTCACCGTCGACGCGGTGCTGGCGCGCGTCGAAGGCGTCATCAAGCGCGAATACGACAAGGGCGGCACCGCCGCGAGCGTCAAGAACGCGGTCGACCGCGCGCTCGACGAGATGCAGGCGCGCACCGCGCCGGCCAGCGCCAAGGCGGCCGAAGCGGCGGACAAGGCTGCCGAAGCCGTGCGCCGCGCGGCCGACAATTTCCGCGGCAGGGACGGCGATCCGCCCACGGTCTGACGGGAGCGGATCGCCTGGACGCTCAGTGCGGGTCGTCGTCTCCGCCGCCGCTGCTTTCGCCGCCGCCGGAGCTCTCGCCGCCGCTGGAGCTCGAGTCGTCGGAACCCGCGCTGTCGTGCGACTCGGTCTCATCGCTCGAGCTCTCGCCACTGCTCGAGCTCTCTTCTTCGGTCGCGCTGTCCTCGCCGGAGGTATTCTCGCCGCTGGAGGAGCTTTCGGACGTTTCGACCGTCTCCTCCTCGGCGGTGTCTTCGGTGACCTCCTGGACGTTCTCCTCGTAGGCGACCTCTTCGGTCGTGACTTCCTCCGACGTTTCCTCGCTGGTGAGCTCGATGTACTCCTCGCTGCTCGACGACCATTGCGTCTGCGTATACTCGGTCCAAGTCTCATAGACCGCGACGGGCACGGTGACGCCGAACTCGTAGAACTCATCGAAGAAGTCGGTCCCATGCGAGCCGCGCTTGACGCGCTTGGCGCCCGGCGCCCATTTGATCACGTCCATGCCCAAGACCTTGCCGGCCTTGCCGTCGACGACGAACTGGACCTTGTTCCCCTTCGGTCCGTCCGCGACGACGACATAAGTCGTGCCCTTGCGGCGCACGTCGTCGACCTTGAAATGCTTGGATTGCAGCAGGTCCGCGACCTTGTGCGGCGACCAGGTCTTGGCCTCCGCCTGCTTCGAACAGTTTGCAGTCGTCATCGCGACGACGGCGCATAGCGCCGCCGTCCCCAGAAAATGCAGTCTCATATCAGTCCCCCAATATTCGGCCGCACGGGTGCGCGGCCACTCCCTCGGCGGGAGTCAGGAGAATGCTATCAGGGGGCGCCGCGCGGGCAAAACGCACCATCAATGCGCGAGAAACGCCTCGAGCACGTTGACGGTGTTGAGGCCGAGCTTCTCGACGTTGTAGCCGCCCTCGAACACGAACAGCGTCGGCAGCCTGAAGCCTGCGATCGCATCGCCCAGCTTGAGATAATCGTCGCTGGTCAGGCAGAAGCGCGCGATCGGGTCGTCGACGAAGGTATCCAGCCCGAGCGAGACCAGCAGCACGTCGGGCCCGAAGGCTTCGATCTTCTTCCTCGCCGCGGCGAAAGCGCCGCCATAGGCGGCCCAGTCGGTGCCTTTCGGCATCGGCAGGTTCAGGTTCGCGTTCTCGCCCGCGCCTTCGCCGTGCTCGTCGGCGAAGCCAAGGAAATGCGGATAGGCGAAATTGGGATCGGCGTGGATGGAGCAGAACAGCACGTCGCTGCGGCGGTAGAAGATCGTCTGCGTGCCGTTGCCGTGATGGTAGTCCACGTCGAGGATCGCGGGCCGCATGCCCGCATCGGCCAGGTACTGCGCCGCGATGGCGATATTGTTCAGGTAGCAGAAGCCGCCGAACACGTCGCCCGCGGCGTGATGGCCGGGCGGACGCGCCAGCGCGAACGCGCTCTTCTCGCCGCCCCGGATCTCCTGCGCCGCCGACAGCGCGACGTTGACCGCGGCGCGCGCGGCTTCCCATGTGCCCTTCATGATCGGCGTGCCGGCGTCGAAGGCAAAGGTGCCGAGCCGCGATTCGATGTCCGGCGCGCGCCGCGCCGAAAGCCCCGGCGCCGGCCAGCGCGACGGCAGCGCCGCCAGGGCCTTCGGGCCATAGGCCTTCTGCCAGGCCGCGAAAGCTTCGCCCAGGAAACCGACCAGCTCGGGATCGTGCACGCGCACCACCGGCTCGTTGCCGAATTCGTGCGGCTCGAGGATCGGCCCGAGCTTGCGCTCCTCGATGCGCGCGCGCACGGACTCGGCGCGGCTCGGGATCTCGACCGCGGGCAGGAGGCGGCCGCCTTCGAATTCCTGAGCCGGGATGTGCCCCAGATGGGCGGGCGAATAGAACGTCTTCATTCAGTCAGCTTGAAGCATGATCGCGCCTGCCGCAATCACCGCCGCCGCGGCCCAGCGGCGCGGCGACATGCGCTCGCCCAGCACGCTCATCGCCAGCGCGGTGCCGAACAGCACGCTGGTCTCGCGCAGCGCCGCGATCTGCGCGGTGGCGCCGGTGCGGTAGGCGAGCATCGCGGCGCCGTAGCTTACGATGGACAGCGCGGCGGCGACGATGCCCAGCCGCCACTGCTTGCGCGCCGCGACCATCACCGCGCGGCCGCGGATGCCGGGCGCGGTCGCGAGCACCGCCGCGCCATGCGCCACGAAGAACCACAGCACGTAGGTGAAGGGCGTCGCCACGCTGCGCACGCCCGAGGCGTCGATCAGCGTGTAGCAGCCGATGGTGACGCCCGTGCCCAGCGCGTAGAGAAGTCCCGCCCGCGCGCCCGCGCTGCCGCGATGCGAGACGCCGATGGCGATCACGCCGCCGCAGACCATGACGATGCCGAGGAGCTCGAGCGCGCGCATCGGCTCGTGCAGCAGCACGGCGGCGCCGAGCGCGGTGAACAGCGGTCCGGTTCCGCGCGCCACGGGGTAGACGGCGGAGAAATCGGCGCTCTCATACGACTTCACCAGCAAGAGCTCGTAGACCGCATGCACCAGCGCGGTCGCGGCGAGGAACGCAAGCGCGCGCCCTTCCGGCAGCGGCACGAAGAACAGCGCCGGCGCGACCAGGACCGACGAGCACACGCCGATCAGCAGCCGCATCGCATATTTGTCCTCAGCCGCCTTGGTCAGCACGTTGACGACGGCGTGCACGACGGCGGAGACGAGGATCAAAGCGAGAGCGACGGTCATTCGGGGCAACGAATCGAGGCGCCAACCGTTATCTCACGGGCAATCGCACGAGGAACACCATGGCCACGCAATCGACCGATCTCAGGGACGGCATGCCCGGCCACGCCGTTTCGGAACAGAACCGGCTCCGCCGCGAGCAGGACGCGAAAGTGTCTCGCGAGCCCCAGGTCGTCGCGCCCGAGCCGGGCAAGAACGTACCGGAAGGCCAGAACACAAAAGGCTGACATACTCGATCGGCCGGCATACTGGATCACTGGGCCGGTTTTCGCGCAGACTGTGAAAGCATGCGCGGAGACCGGCCCCTTTGTCGTACCTCAACGAAAACCTGATCGGCGTCCCGGGCGGACGCTGGAAGCTCCAGACGCCCGCGCTCGTCATCGATCTCGACGTTCTCGAGCGCAACATCGAAGCGATGGCCGCCCATGCGAAGACGCACGGCATCGCGCTGCGCCCGCATGCCAAGACACACAAGTCCGCCGAGATCGCGCGCCGCCAGATCGCGGCGGGGGCGCTCGGCATCTGCTGCGCCAAGCTCGGCGAGGCCGAGGCGCTGGCCGACGGCGGCGTGCCGCGCATATTGATCACCTCGCCGGTGGTGACCGAGGCGGGCGTGGCGCGCATCGCGGCGCTGAACGCGCGGCTGGAGGAGCTGATCGTCGTCGTCGACGACGCGCAGACCGCGGCCATGCTCGATGCCGCATCGGCCGCGACACCGCTCAAGGTCTTCGTCGACATCGATCCCGGCATGGGCCGCACGGGCATCCGCCCCGATCGCGCGCCCGCATTGATCGAGGCGGTGGCGCAGGCGAAGAACCTCAAGCTTTCGGGCCTGCAATGCTATGCGGGTCAGGTGCAGCACATGGAATCGCCCAATCAGCGCCGCGACGCGTCGCTTTCGGCGCTCAAGGAACTGGGCGCGTTGCGCGACCGGCTCGGCAAGGACGCGCCCAAGATACTGTCCGGCGGCGGTACCGGCACCTTCGACATCGATCCCGATGCGCGCGTGCTGACCGAGCTTCAGGTCGGCTCCTACGTCTTCATGGATCGCCAGTACAACGACGTCTGGACCAAGCCCGGCGACCGGCCGCCGTTCGAGACCTCGCTGTTCGTGCAGACGACGGTGATCAGCGCCAACCGCACGGGCCTCGTCACCACCGATGCGGGGCTCAAGTCGTTTTCGACCGACGACGGCGTGCCGGTCATCGTCCATGGCGCGCCCGCGGGAGCGCAATACTTCTTCTTCGGCGACGAGCAGGGCGGCGTGATCTATTCCGAAGAGGCGGGCAGGCTCAGGCGCGGCGATCAGCTCGCCTGCGTGGTCCCGCATTGCGATCCGACGGTCAATCTCTACGACCGCTATCACGTGGTGCGCGGCGATGTCCTGGAGGCCATCTGGCCCGTGGATGGCCGCGGAAAGTCTGCCTAGAGCAACCGAAAGATAACCAAACCGTTCATGTGAGGTTCAGCCGAGCTTTCGCATAATCCTGGTCGAAGGATGGGCTCAGAAACCCCAACGGAGTGGTACAGAATGAAAAACCTCAAGAAATTCGCGCTCGGCGCGCTGATGCTGGCAGGCACGGCCGTCGGCCTCAGCCAGCCCGCCTCGGCCGGCATCCATGTCGGTATCGGCATCGGCATCCCCGGTCCGGCCTATTACGGCCCGGCCTATGCCTGCGATCCGTATTACGACTATTACGACGAATACGGCTGCGGCGCCTACTACAGCGGCCCGGTCTTCATCGACGGCATCTGGGTGAACGAGCCGGTGCGTTGGCGCTGGTGGGGCGGACACCGTCAGTTCTGGTGGCACGGCGGCTGGCGCATCGGCACCGGCTGGCATGCGGGCGGCTTCCACGGCCGCGGCTTCCGTCCCGGTACGCATTCCCCCTTCCGCGGCGGCTTCCATGGCGGCTTCCACGATCGTCCGTCCGTCGGACATTTCGGCGGCCATGACTTCCGCGGCCCGAGCGTCGGTCACTTCGGCGGTCACGAAGGCTTCCGCGGTCCGAGCACCGGTCACTTCGGCGGCGCCTCCCACTTCGGTGGCGGACATGGCGGCGGCGGCGGACATCACCACTAAGCCGTAAGCGCCTCGCGTGAGGCGCATCCCCGGCGCGGCACTTCCCCCGGCCGCGCCGGGACTCTTTTCAGGAGCTGTCGAAGATGAAGAACCTCTCCGGGGCGCTTCTGGGCGCCGTGATGCTCGCGGGCGCGGGCTTGGCCGCGACCTCGCCGGCCTCCGCCCAAGTCGATTTCGGGATCTCGTTCGGCGATCCGGAGTACGCGTTCCAACCTTGCGACTACTACGACTACTACGACGAGGCGCCGCCTTGGGGCCTGCCCGAGGACTATTGCGACTATCCCGTCTACGACGAGCCGGTCTATTTCGGCGGCACTTGGTATCGCGGCCCGATCTATTACCGCTGGACGCATGGCCGGCGCCTGTTCTGGCTGAACGGCGGTTGGCGCGAAGACGGCTGGCGCGGCCCGCGTCCGGGACGCATCACCTGGAGCAATCGCGGCGGGCATTTCCGCGGCGGATTCCATTCGGGCGGCAACTGGCATGGACGCGACTGGCACGGTGGCAGTTGGCACGGTGGCAGTTGGCACGGTGGCAGTTGGCACGGTGGCAGTTGGCACGGTGGCGACTGGCACGGTGGTGACTGGCACGGCGGCGTCGGGCAGCGCTGGCGCGACAATGACCGGCGCGACAACGACCGGCGCGACAATGGCTGGCACGACAATGATCGGCGGGACAACGGCTGGCACGACAACGATCGGCCGCAGCCGCGCAGTGGCTGGGAACAGGATCGTCACGGCGGCCAGGACCGCTCGGGCTGGGGTCAGGATCGCGGTGGCTGGGGCAGCGACCGCGGCGGCTGGGGCAGCGATCATGGCGGCGACCGTCACGACCATGGAGGCGGAAGCCGTTTCGGCGGCGACCGCGGCAGCAACGACCATGGCGGGAGCGACCCCGGCGGCGGCCATCGCCACTAAATCGCCGCAAGCCGCGGTTCCCTATATGCTTCGGATCTCAATCCAGAAAGGGTTCTCACTATGAAGTCATTTCTGACAGCAGCCGTCGTCGCGGCAGCGGCGGCATTCTCGATGCCGGCCCAAGCCGGCGTCAGCATCGGCATCTCCATCGGCGTGCCCAATGCCATCGCCTTCGATTACGACAGCGGCGGCTATTGCGACCGCTGGGGCTGCCCCGACGAGTACTGGGACCTGCCCGTCTATTACGGGCCCGTCTACTACGACGGCATGTGGTTCCAGGGTCCGCTCTACTACCGCTATTACGGCGGCGAGCGCTGGTACTGGGTGCATGGCGGCTGGCGGCGCGATCAGTGGCGCGGCCCGCGTCCGAAATGGTGGAAGGGCAACTACCGTTACGGCCCGGCGCTCGGCTACAATTTCTATCTCGGCAACGGCTTCCGCCACGACCGCGACCGCTGGTGGCGCGGACACGACTGGCGGCCGGGACGCGCGTGGGACCGCAATTGGCGCGACCGCGACCGCGACTGGCGCGATCATGACGGGCGCGACCGCGATCACGACGGACGCGACCGCGACGGACGCGACCGCGACCGCGACGACCAAAGGATGCACCCCGACAACACCATGATGATGGGCGGCCATCACGACGATCGCGACGGCGGCAAGGACGGCGGCGGCATGATGATGATGGGCGGCAGCCATCACAACGATCGTGACGGAAACGGCATGATGGGCGGCGGCAACGGCCCGGGCACCGGAACCGGCTCCGGCTCCGGCAACGGCGGCAGCAATCACGGCGCCGGCAACGGCACCAGCCATGGCGGCGGCGGCGCAAGCGACGACAACGGTCCCGGCACCGGCAGCGGTCGCCATGGCGGCAGCAGCAATGGCGGCGGCGGCAATGGCGGCAGCGGCGGCAATGGCAGCAGCGGCGCCAGCGACAACGGCGACAATGGCGGCGGCCACAAGCACAAGAGCCATGACAACGGCAACGGCGGCAACTGACGCCGTCTCATGACATGCGGAACGGCCCGGGCGTTTGCCTGGGCCGTTTTGCTTTTGCTAGCCTCGCGGCCATGAGCGAACGGCCCAACGATTTCGGCGCCTTCTGGCTGCCTTTCACGCCCAACCGCGATTTCAAGGCGAATCCGCGCATGATCGCGCGCGCCGAAGGGATGTACTTCCATTCCGACGACGGCCGCGCGCTGCTCGATGCCTGCTCGGGGCTGTGGTGCTCGAACCTCGGCCACGGCCGCAAGCAGATCGCGAACGCCATCGCGTCGGCCGCGCACGAGCTCGATTTCGCGCCGACCTTCCAGTTCGGCCATCCGGCGGCTTTCACACTGGCGGAGCGCCTGGCGCAGCTCGCGCCCAAGGGCCTCGATCACGTCTTCTTCGTCAATTCGGGATCGGAGGCCTGCGACGCCGCGCTCAAGATCGCGCGCGCCTATTGGCAGAAGAAGGGTCAGGGCGGCCGCTTCCGGCTGATCGGGCGCGAGAAGGCCTATCACGGCGTCCTGTTCGGCGGCATCTCGGTCGGCGGGCTCGCCAACAACCGCAAATTCTACGGCCCGCTCGTTCCGGGTACGGACGATCACCTGCCGCTGCCTTACGACGCCGCGATGCGCTTCACCCGCGGCGAGCCGGAGAAAGGCGCGGACCACGCCGATGCGCTCGACGCGCTCGTGGCGCTGCACGGCGCGGAGACCATCGCCGCCGTCATCGTCGAGCCGATGTCGGGCTCGGCCGGGGTGTTCGCGGCGCCGAAGGACTACCTGAAGCGCCTGCGCGCCGCCTGCGACCGGCACGGCATCCTGCTGATCTTCGACGAGGTGATCACGGGCTTCGGGCGGCTGGGCCATGCCTTCGCCGCCGAGCGCTACGGCGTCGTGCCCGACATGATCACCTTTGCGAAGGGCGTGACCAACGGCGCGGTGCCGATGGGCGGCGTGATCGTCGCCGGGCACGTGCACGAGGCGTTCATGGCGGGGCCGAGCCATGCCGTCGAGCTTTTCCACGGCCATACCTATTCGGCGCATCCGCTGGCTTGCGCCGCGGGGCTGGCGGCGCTCGACCTCTATCGCGACGAGGACCTCTATGCCCGCGCTTTAGCGCTCGAGCCGGCGTTCGAGGCGGCAGTGCACGGCCTCAAGGACGCGCCGCGCGTGGTCGATATCCGCAATGTCGGGCTGGCGGCGGGGATCGACATCGCCCCCGATCCAGCCGCGCCGGGCCTGCGCGGCTACGAGGCCATGCGGCGCGCGTTCTCAGAGGAGAACATGGTCATCCGGGTCTCCGGCGACACGATCGCGCTGGCGCCCGCGCTGGTGGTGTCCGAGGCCGAGATCGACCGGATGGTGACGGGTGTTCGTACCGTGCTCGGGAAGATCGTCTAGCGCAACTTCCTTGCTCGCGCCCCGGCTTCCTTTGGCAGGGGAAATGGGTTACCTCCCGCCGTCGTCGGCCTCGCGAGGATCTCATGCGCATCGGTGTTCCCAAGGAAATCAAGAATCACGAATACCGCGTCGGCATGACGCCTCCGGCCGTGCGCGAGCTGACCTCGCGCGGGCACGAGGTCTTCGTCGAGACCATGGCCGGCGACGGCATCGGCCTGTCGGACGACATGTACACCCGCGTGGGCGCCAAGATCCTCAAGACCGCCGACGAGGTGTTCGACGCGGCCGACATGATCGTGAAGGTCAAGGAGCCTCAGGCCGTCGAGATCAAGCGGCTGAAGCCCAAGCACACGCTGTTCACCTATCTGCACCTGGCGCCCGATCCCGAGCAGACCAAGGGGCTCCTGGATTCCGGCGCGATCTGCATCGCCTACGAGACCGTGACCGACGAGCGCGGCGGCCTTCCGCTGCTGGCGCCGATGAGCGAGGTCGCGGGCCGCATGTCGATCCAGGCCGGCGCCCATAGCCTCGAGAAGGCGCAAGGCGGACGCGGCATGCTGCTCGGCGGCGTGCCGGGCGTTCCCGCCGCCAAGGTCGTCGTGCTGGGCGGCGGCGTGGTCGGCACCAACGCCGCGCGCATGGCGATGGGGCTGGAGGCGCATGTCACCATCCTCGACGTCTCGTTGCGCCGCCTGAACGAGCTCGACCTGCAGTTCGGCGCGATGCTGAACACGATCTATTCGACGATCGATTCGATCGAGGAGCACATCACCGGCGCCGACCTGGTCGTCGGCGGCGTGCTGCTGCCGGGCGCGGCCGCGCCCAAGCTCATCACCGCCAAGATGGTGAGCCAGATGAAGAAGGGCTCGGTCATCGTCGACGTCGCCATCGACCAGGGCGGCTGCGCCGAGACCAGCCGCGCCACCACCCATGCCGACCCGACCTACATGGTGGACGGCGTCGTGCATTATGCGGTCGCCAACATGCCGGGCGGCGTGGCGCGCACCTCGACCTTCGCGCTCAACAACGCTACCCTGCCGTTCACCATCGCCTTGGCCGGAAAGGGCGCGGAAAAGGCGATGATCGAAAACGCGCATCTGCGCGCGGGCCTGAACGTCTACAAGAACGTGCTGACCTACAAAGCCGTCGCGGAAGCGCAGAACCTGCCGTACAAGAGCGCGGAGAGCGTGCTGGGAATGTAAGGGTTCAGCGCGCCGCGGCGCGAAGCTTGCGTGTCCGCGTCTTGGTCTCTTCGGTCATGCAGCCGAAATAGAGCAGCGGATACATGCTGCCGCCCTCGGCCTCGGCGGCCGTGGCCTTGCACTTCCTGTCGCGCGCCGCGATCCAGTCGCGCTGTTCCGGGCGGAGCTTGGCGCGCGCATCCTCGGCCAGAGCCCCCCAGGCGTCGTTCAGGTCCTTGTCGGCGGCGTGCCAGTTGTCCTCGGCGCAGGTGTTGAGCTCGTTCTGCGTGGTGGCGTGGTCGCATTCGTCGGCCCGCGCCGCCGCGGGTGCGAGCAGCAGCGCCGCAGCGATCAAGCCCGCCGCCATCGAACCCGCCTTCATCGCGCCAGCCTTCATATCGTCGCCCCGCCGTCGCAGACGATGGTCTGGCCGGTGGTGAACGAGCCCGCGCGCGAGGCCAGGAACACGGCGGCGCCGGCGATCTCGTCGGGCTCGCCGATGCGGCGGAGCGGCGCGCCCTGCGTCGAGCGCTTCAGGGTCTCCGGGTTCTCCCACAGCGCGCGCGCGAAGTCGGTCTTGATCAGGCCCGGCGCGATGCAGTTGGCGCGGATGTTGTGCGGGCCGTATTCGACGGCGATGTTGCGGGCGAGCTGCATGTCGGCCGCCTTGGAGATGCAATAGGCGCCGAGCACGGGCGAGCCGCGCAGGCCGCCGATCGACGAGACGATGATGATCGCGCCGTCCTTGCGCTCGACCATCTCGGGCAGCACGAGCTGGGCCAGCCAGTGGTTGGAGCGGATGTTCGCGCCCATGATCTTGTCGAAGGCCTCGTCGGGAATGCCCATCTGCGGGCCGTAATAGGGGTTCAGCGCCGCGTTGCAGACCAGGACGTCGATGCGGCCGAAGCGCTCGCGGGTGCGGGCGACCAGCTGCTCGAGCTGCTCCTTGTAGTTGATGTTGGCCGGGATGGCGGCGGCGGCGTCGCGGCCGACGGCCTTGTTGATGTCGGCGGCGACCTTCTCGCAGGCGTCGGCCTTGCGGCTGGAGACCACCACGTTGGCGCCGTGCTCGGCGAAGCGGTGCACGATGGCCTCGCCGATGCCCTTGGTCGAGCCGGTGACGAGCGCCGTCTTGCCGCTCAAGTCGAACAGATTCATGGAAAGTCTCCCCGTTACGAAATATCAATGGTCGGGATCATCGCCTAGATTTCGCCGTCAGGCCAAGCGAAACTCAGGCCCCACCACGCAATGGCTCGCCCATGAGAAAGCCCGCCGCCGTCCTCGCCGCTGTGCTGCTCCTTGCGGGCTGCCAGAACGCGCCGCCGCAATATGCCCGCGTACCCGCGATGCGCATCCCGCCGTCACCGGAGGAAGAAGAGCAGGCGCCCAAGCCGCCGCCTTCGCGCCCGATCCCGAGCTATACGGGCACGGCCGGCCCGCTCGCCCACGCGGGCATCGGCCACTACATGGACGCGATGGAAAAGGACCTGCGCCGCATCCTGCACGGCACGCCCGTGGCGCGGCCGGGCGACGCGCTGCTGCTCAACCTGCGCAACGACACGATCTTCGAGAAGAGCGGCCGGCTCAGCGGCGAGGGCAGCGACCTGCTCCAGGCGCTGGCCGCGGTGCTGCGCCACTACGACCGCACGACCGTCCAGGTGAGCGGCTTTACCGATACCCGCGGGCTCCCCGACGCCAGCCTGAAGGTCTCGCAGAAGCGCGCGGACACGGTGGCCGCCGCCCTGCGCGCCGACGGGGTGCAAAGCGTGCGGCTCGCCGCCACGGGCTTCGGCCAGACGCGCCTGAAGGTCGCCACCGGTCCCGACAAGGCCGAGCCGCGCAACCGCCGCGTCGAGATCAAGATCCTGCCGCATCCCAGCTGACGCGAATCCTTGGGGGGACCATGAACGCCAGAGACGTCATCACGCATACCGAGCAGCAATTGCTGGAAGACCTGCGCAAGGTGCGCATGCGCCTGCGCAAGACCGGCAGCGGCGCGGAGCCGGTCACGCTCGGCCAGCGCGTCGCGGACGGCGTCGCGGCGACCATGGGCTCGTGGAAGTTCATCATCATCCAGTCGGCGATCCTGGTCTCGTGGATCACGCTCAATCTCGTCGCCTGGATCGCGCATTGGGATCCGTACCCCTTCATCCTGTTGAACCTGGCGCTATCGTTCCAGGCGGCCTATGCGGCGCCGTTCATCATGATGAGCCAGAACCGCCAGCAGGACATCGACCGCGCCCAGGCCAAGAACGACTACCAGATCAACATCAAGGCCGAGCTCGAGATCGAGCTGCTGCACCAGAAGATCGACCAGATCCGCGAGACCGAGATCGCGCGCCTGACCGAGGCGGTCAGCGACCTGACCGCGCTGCTCAAGGCCGAGCAGGCGAAGCGGGCCGCCTCCTAAAGGGCCGTTCATCGGCGTCCCAGGCGGTTCTGGTAAAGCCGGGCTTCTTCTTCTATATCGGCGGCTTCGATAGGAGACCGTCCGTGGCCTGGAGCCCGCAAAGCTGGCGCGCGAAGCCGATCCGTCAGGTGCCGGAATATCCGGACCAGGCGGTGCTGTCGTCGGTCGAGGCGCAGCTGCGCACCTATCCGCCGCTGGTCTTCGCCGGCGAGGCGCGCAACCTGATGGGCGCGCTGGGCGAGGTCGCACAGGGCAAGGCGTTCCTGCTGCAGGGCGGCGACTGCGCGGAGAGCTTCGCCGAGTTCAGCGCCAACAACATCCGCGACACCTTCTGCGTCTTCCTGAGCATGGCGACGGTGCTCACCTTCGCGGCGGAGGTGCCGGTCGTGAAGGTCGGCCGCATCGCCGGCCAGTTCGCCAAGCCGCGTTCCGACGACAACGAGACGGTCGAGGGCGTGACGCTGCCCTCCTATCGCGGCGACATCGTCAACGGCGAGGAATTCACCGCCGGGGCCCGGGTTCCCGATCCCGGGCGGATGCTGCGCGCCTATTTCCAGGCGGCGTCGACCGCCAACCTGGTGCGGGCCTTCGCGACCGGCGGCTATGCGGATCTGAGGCGCGCGCGGTACTGGTACCGCGACGACTACCATCATCCCGACCTCTTGCAGCGCTATCTCCAGCTCGTCGCGCGCATCGAGGAGGGCGTCGGGTTCCTGCGCAACTTCTCGCTCGCCGACGCGGTCGCGGCGCGCACCTCGCAGGTCGATTTCTATTTCAGCCACGAGGCGCTGCTGCTGCCTTACGAAGAGGCGCTGACGCGGCAGGATTCGATCACAGGCCAGTGGTACGATACCTCGGCCCACATGATCTGGATCGGCGACCGCACCCGCCAGGTCGACGGCGCGCATGTCGAATACTGCCGCGGCATCAACAATCCGATCGGCCTCAAATGCGGCCCCGGCATGGGCGAGGACGATCTCGTCCGGCTGACCCAGGTGCTGAACCCCGACAACCGGCCGGGCCGGCTGACCCTCATCGCGCGCTTCGGCGCCGACCAGGTGGGCGAGAAGCTGCCCAGGCTGATCCGCGCGGTGAAGAGAAGCGGCGCCAATGTCGTCTGGTCCTGCGATCCGATGCACGGCAATACGATAAAATCCGCGGCCGGTATCAAGACGCGCCAGTTCGACCGCGTCCTCAAGGAGCTCAAGGCCTTCTTCGAGGTGCACCGCGCCGAAGGCACGCATGCCGGCGGCGTGCACCTGGAGATGACCGGCCAGAACGTCACGGAATGCACCGGCGGCGCGCAGGAGATCACCGACGTCAACCTGCTCGACCGCTACGAGACGCGCTGCGACCCGCGCCTCAATGCCAGCCAGGCGCTGGAGCTCGCCTTCCTGCTCGCCGACAAGCTCAGCGCCGAGCGCGGCAAAGGGGCGGCGATGGCGGCTTCGGCTTAGGGACGAGGCGCGACGCATGGGCATGGCGCGGCTTCTGGCGAAAGGCTGGGTCGTGTTCTGTCTTTTCGCGGGCGCCCATTCGCTCCACATGGCGCTGGCGGGCGGAACGCCGGTCGACGAGGCGCTGCCGACCGTCGGCGTCTGCACCCTGCTGTTCGTGGCGATGGGGCTCTTGTTCGTCGGCGGCTATGCGGCGGCGACCGATCACGGCGGCGCGCTGCTTACGCGCATCCGCGCGCGTCATTTCCTGCCCGGCTTCAACGAGATGGCGTTCGCGATCTTCGTCGGATTGAGCTTCGCCGACCAGGTCTTCTTCGCGCCCGACCGCCTGAACGATCCGCCGGTGCAGGCGCTGCGCGCGGCGATCGCCTTTGCCGTGCCGGGTCAGCGCGCGCTGGAGGGCGCGCTCGATTGCGGGCTCGACGGCGGGCGGATGTTCGCCTCCGCCTTCGCCTGGCTGCTGGCGATCATCTATGCCGCCTCGGCCATGTCGCGCTTGAGGCTCAGCGCGGGCCTGATCCGCCTCGAGCGGACGGCGCGGCCCGAGGCGCTGGGCGCCGTGCCGCTGGCCTTCGTGCTCGGCGTGGCCGCCGTGATCGGCATCCAGCTCCTGTTCGTCGGTTCGGTCTATGCGTTCATTCCGTGTACGGAATATGCCGAGCTGCCCGGCGCGATCCTGATCGGGCTGGGGCCGCTGATGCTGGCCTATCTGATCGTTGCGGCCTGCGCCAACCTGCTCGCCACCGGGCCGGAATGACGCAGGTCCGCGGCCTCGACGTGGATGCCGAGACGCGCTGCGCCCATTGGCGCGCCGAGCGCGACGTCGTCGCCGTCAAAATGAAATGCTGCGGGGAGTGGTACGCCTGCAAAGATTGCCACGATGCGCTGGCCGGCCACACGGCCCTGGTCTGGCCGCGGGGCGAATGGGACGAAGCGGCGGTGCTCTGCGGCGCCTGCGGACACACGATGAGCATCCGCGCCTATCTCGATTGCGCCGATGCCTGCCCGGCCTGCGGCGCCGGGTTCAATCCCGGCTGCCGCCTGCACAGGCATTTCTACTTCGAAGTCTAGTCCTTCACGTTGCTGGTCGAGCGGATGAACCCGGCCGTCGCGTCGTGCATCTCCTTCAGCGAGTCCTGGTGCGCATAGACCATGTGGCCCGACGCGTAATAGTGATACTGGATGTTCTTCTGCAGGGAGTCGGGGATCGGCAGCTGGTGCATCTCGTACCAGCCCTCGTAATAAGGTGTCGCCAGGTCGTAATAGCCGCCCATCAGCAGGATTTTCAGGTTCGGGTTCTGCTTCATCGCATTGGCGAGGTCGGGCATGACGTTGGCCGCCCCGCGCGCCGCGAACTGCGCGCCCGGCGCCTTGTGGCGGAAGTCCCAGTCGCGGAACAGCCGCGCCGACGGCACGTACATGCGGCCCTGGCCGAAGTTCAGCTTGTTGCGGACATAGGCATTGAACGCCGACACATAGGCCGAGCTGATCGAGGCCGATTGCGGATCGTAGTCCGACTTCTGGCTCAGCGGATCGAGCGTGATGCCGGAGAAGCGCGTGTCGAGACGGCCGGTCGACAGGCCGTTCTCGTCGAGCAGCTGCTTCTCGAACTCGCCGCCGTCGATGCGCAGGTTAGCCTTCATGATGTACCACATCGGCAGGCCGGTGAAGTCGTGCAGCTTCTGCGCGACCGCCTGCTTGCGCTCCTTCGAGATGCCCGCGCCTGCTCCCAGCGCCTGCGCGTACTCGCCCATCGCGAAGCGCTCGACGGATTGCACGAACTTGGTCAGGTCCTGCTCGGGGTGGCCGGGAAGCTTCTTGTGATACCACGCCGTCGCCGCATAGGTCGGCAGCGCCAGCTGATAGGGCAGGTTGACGCCGGGGTTGAGTTCGGGCCGGTCGACCGACAGATCGAAGTTCAGGATTTGGGAGAGCAGGATCACGCCGTTGAAGTCGATGTCGTATTCGGTCTCGAGGTCGTTGACGAGCACGGCCGAGCGCGGCGTGCCGTAGCTTTCGCCGAACAGATACTTGGGCGAGTTGAAGCGGTTGTACTTGGCCAGGAATTCCTGGATGAAGCTCGCGAAAGCCTCGCCGTCGGGATCGACGCCGAAGAACGCCTTCTCCTTGTCCTTGCCCGCGACGCGGCTGAAGCCGGTGGCCGGCGCGTCGATGAAGACGAGATCGGAAGCGTCGAGCAGCGTCTGGTCGTTGTCGACGACCTGATAAGGCGCGGCGGGGTTGTGGCTGTCCTCGGCGGTGATCACGCGGCGCGGGCCCCAGGCGCCCATGTGCAGCCACACCGTCGCCGAGCCCGGCCCGCCGTTGAAGACGAAGGTGATCGGGCGCTTCTCGGGATCGGCGCCGTCCTTGGCGTAATAGACGAAGAAGATCGACGCCTCGGCCGAGGACTCGTCGCCCTTGGCGTCGGGGTTCTTGGCGCCGCCGTTCTGCGCGGAGTCGTTCCAGCCTTCGGGATGCACGACCAGCGTGCCCGCCGTCGCGTGATAGGAGATGCCGTTCGCCGAGCCCTGGGTCACGCTCTCTTCCGACTTGAAGAACTTGCCGGAATAGAGGTCGGGCTTGGGCGGCGGCGCCTTGGGCGCGGGCGCTTCGGCCGCCACGCCGACCACGATGAGAGCCGCCACCGCTGCGGTCGCCAATACGTGCACGCGTTTCATGGATCCCTCCGGAATGAAGCCGCAGGGATATTAGTCTTGAGCGGCTGCGGCGCAACGGTTGCGGCGGCCCACGACAATTCGCGACAGGTCGTCAGCCGCCGTTGCGCTTGAAGGCGTGATAGACGTTGTTCTGGTCGCGGAAGCTGCCGGTCGTCTTGCCGTAGACGTTTATGGCATAAGGCAGGATCAGGCCCGGGCCGTCGAAGCTGGTGAAGGTGCCGTCCGGCCCGCGCAGATAGCCGTGGTTGCCGTGGGCGTCGGAATAGCTGCCCACGATCGTGTCGTCGGCATCGATCGCGTCGGCCTCGGTGCCGGTGGACCCCGACGGATCGAAGACCGTGATCAACCCGCTCTTGGCGCGGACGAAGCCGTGCTGGATGTTGTTCGTGTCGATCACGTAACCCGTCAGCACGCCAGAGCCGTTGATGCTCAGCACCGTGGTGCCGGCGAAGGGAGCGGTGCCGGCGCCGGGGGCGTCGAAGGTCGCGATCTTGCCGTGCGCGTCGCGCAGGAAGCCGTGGAACGCGCCGCTGCCGTCCTCGTAATAGCCCGCGACCGCGCCGCCATTGTCGATGGCGCGCACGCGGGTGTCGATGCTGCCCGGCGGATCGAAGATCTCGATCGTGCCGCCGGCCAGCCGCTTGTAGCCGTGCTCGACTTGATGGGCGTCGTAATAGGTGCCCGCGACCATGCCGCGCGCGTTGATGCATACCGCGATGGTGCTGCGCGGCGCGCCGTCGTCGATGTCGTACACGGTCACCGTGCCGTCATGCGCGCGGATATAGGCGTGGTACTTGCCGAGCGCGTCGGTGGTGAAGCCGATCACGTCGCCGTGGATGTTGATGCCCAGCGTCTGCGTGCCCTGCTGCGAGCCGCTGCCCGCGCCGGTCACGTCGAAGGTGGTCACGGTGCCGTCGGGCTTGCGCAGATAGCCGTGATAGTTCGAGTTGGAATCGGCGTAGTCGCCGACGATGACGTTCTTGCCGTTGATGCCGTTCGCGAAGGTCCCCTGATAGAGGCCGGTGCCGGCGCCTGCGACGTCGATCACAACGATCTGCGGCTTGGCGACGGCCGCGGCCGGACCTGCGACGGCGGCCGCGGCGAAAATTCCCAACACATGACGAAGCATGGACGCTCACCCGTTTTGAAGCGGGCGGACGATAGGAAACTATGGGTCACCGCCTCTTGGGCAGCGGCGACCGGCCGGTTGGGCGGCGGCGACAATTCTTGGACTGGAGCGACGCGCGATTGTCGCCGCGCGCCATGATCAGGCCAAGGCGCTGTCGGGCTTGGGCGTTCGCTGTTCGGCTATCTGCCGACGCGCAGTCCGGTGACGCTGTCGAGCAGGCCGAAGACCTGCAGCAGCCAGATGACGACCGCGATCACGACCACGGCGTTCAGGATGCCTTTGATCGTGCCCTGCATCGGGATGTAGGCGTTGATCAGCCACAGCACGACGCCGACGGCGACCAGAATGAGAACGACGGTAACGAGCGGCATGAAATCTCCTCCCCGGTATCGCCACTAGAACGCGACCGCCGGGGAGAAGTTCCACGCCCCCTTTAGAACCCTGCGCCCGCCGCGTTCAGGCGGAAGCCGTAATAGTGGCTGGAGATGTCTTTGTAATAGCCCACGACCTTGCCGTTCGGTCCCACGGCCTGAGGATGGGTCTCGAGCGTGTGCGCGATCGGCATGTCGAGGGCGGCAATCGTGCCGTCCGGCGCGCGGGCGAAGCCGTGTATGCCGCCGCTGCCCGAGTAATACCCGACGACGTCGCCGACGGCGTTCACGCCGGTAACGACGATGGCGCGGGCCGGATCGGCGTTCGGCACGTCGAAGGTGTCGAAGCTGCCGTCGGCGTGGCGGACATAGCCGTGGGTCAGCCGGCTGAAATCGGTATAGGTGCCCACGACGTCGCCGGCATCGGTGAGCCCGCCGACGTCCAGCGCGCGCTGTCCGCCGGGAAGATCGAAGCTTGTGATCTTGCCGCCGCAGCCGCGGATGAAGCCGTGCGCGTTCTGGCCGTAATAGCCGGCAATGGCGCCGTGCTTGTTCATCGCCACCGGCCAGGTGACCGTCTGGCCCGGCACGCCGAAGGTCTTGATGGTGCCGTCGGCGCGGCGCAGGAAGCCGTACTCGACAAAGGTGCCGGGCACGTTGTAGCCGCCGCCGATGTCGCCGCTGTCGTTGATGGCGAAGGGGTAGGTCGTGTAGGCGCCCGGCACGTCGAGCGTGGTGAGCGTGCCGTCCGCGGTGCGCAGGAAGCCGTGCGTCAGGCTGCCGTCGAAATAGCTGCCGACCACGTCGCCGTCGAGGTTGATCGCCATGGGCGCGATGGAACGGCCGAGGCTGAAGGTCGTCACCGTGCCGTCCGGCGTGCGCACGAAGCCCGGCATGGTGCCGCCGGCCGAGTAGTTGCCGACGATGGTCTCGTGCCCGCTGATGCCGACGAGGTTGACGATGAAGTGGTCCGCGCCCGGCAGATCGATGGTCACGTAGGGCGCGGCCGCCATGGCGCCGCCTGTCGCGGCGGCGACGGCCAGAAGCATGCCGCTGCACAGAGCGCAGGCGGTCTTTCGAAAGTTACGCATGGGAGTCTCTCCTTTCACCGATCAGAAGCCGGTGATGGCGGCGTTGGCGCGCACCGCATGCTGGGCGCCGCCGGCGTCGGTGTAGAAGCCGACCATCTTGCCGTCCTGGCCGATGGCCAGGAGCTTGGTGCCCTTCGCGCCGTCCGGCGCATTGAGCGCCGCGAACTTCGACGTCGCGGTGTTCAGCGCGAAGCCGTGCGTCACGTTCTGGCCGTCCAGGCACCAGCCGACCACGATCCCGTCGTCGTTGATGCCGGTGGGAAAGCTGCCGTTGGCCGCGTTCGGAGCGTTGAAGCCCTGGAGCGCGCCGCTGCTGGAGCGGACGAGGCCGTGGATCTTCCCGCTGGTGTCGGCGTAATAGGCCGCGATCGCGCCGCCGGCGTTGATGGCGACCGGGACGACGTAGTTCGCGGTGATCCTGAAGGTCGTCATGACGCCCTGGTTGTTCCGGTAGAAGCCGTGCGTGCCGTAGGTGCCGACCACGGTGCCCTGGTTGTTGATCGCCTTGACGGCGACGTCCGTCCCGTCGGGCGACGCGAAGGTCGTGACCTTGCCGTCGGGCTTGCGCACGAAACCGTTGCGCTTGGAGGTCGAGGTATCGGTGTAGTCGCCCGCGACCAGGTCCTTGTCGTTGATGCCTGTGGCTTCCGTGAAGCTCGATCCGTCGACGGAGAACCGCACGGCCAGGCCGTCCGCCGTGCGCAGGAAGCCTTGCGTCGTGGGGCCGGGGGAGACCGTGCCCGCGATGTCGTTGTATCTGTTGGCGCTGAGCGCCCGGGTGGAGGCGCCGTCGACGAGGCTGAAGGTGGAGACTACCCCGTCCGAGGTCCTCAAGAACGAGGCGTCGGCGGTCCCGGTGTTGTAGTAGCCGACGATGGTGTTGCCGGTGCGGGTGATCGCGATCGGCGACACCGCGGCCGAGCCCTGTACGTCGAAGGTCAGCCAGGCCTGCGCTTGCGCGCTGCCCGCGGCGGCCAAAGAAAGAAGTGCGCCGCCGCACAGGACGTGGACGACCGATGAGCTCTTACGCATGGAATGCCCCCTTGTGTCTGATGCCGGTGATCGGCGCGCGGACGTTATGGACAACGATTTCCGTCTGTCTGTCGCGTTTGCGACAGCAACCTGCTAGGAGAGAAAAATGCCGGGGAGAGAGCAGTGGCGAAGCGTCTCACGCATCACCTTGAGTTGATTCCGCAAGCCTTGCGGGCGGTGCGCTGCTTCGACGATTGGCCGGCCGAGGTGCTCGCGAGGATGACGGCGGCGGCCGAGCTCTGGCATTACGAAAAGGGCCAGGTCGTGGCCGAGCGCGGCGATCCGCCCAAGGGGCTTTGGATCATCGCATCGGGAAGCCTGACCAGCCACCGCACCGCGCCGAACGGGAAATACTATCTCCATGGCGTGCTGTGGCCGGGCTACATGATCGGGTTGATGCCGGTCCTCGACGACTGGCCGATGCCTTGGAGCCATGCCGCGCGCCGGGATTCGCATGTCGCCTTCGTGCCCCGCGCGGCGCTCGTCGAGGCGCTGAACGACGCAAGGTGCCTGCGCGATATTTCCACGCTCTTGTGCCAGCGCTCGCGCGTGGACGGCGAGACCATATTCACGCGCACCGCGGAATCGCTCAACTGCCGTCTGGCCAAGACGCTGGCCTATCTGCCGCGCCGTTCGCTTATCCCTATCGACGACCCGGGTGACCCGAGCTGGGCCGATCCTTCGCCGATCGATCTCACCCAGGAGGAGCTCGCGGCGACGCTGGGCGTCGCGCGGCAGACCCTGAACCGGGCGCTGCAACTTTTCCTGCAGGAAGGCATCGTCGTGCGCGACGGCGACGCGATCCGGGTGGTGAACTTCCGGAAGCTGCTTGCCTACATGGAAGAGAACGAGCCGCTCTATCAGGACTGGCGCGCCGAGATCGTCACCTGGGACGAACGCCTCAGGCGCAGCGATCCCTCGATCGCAGCGCTCGAAGCGCGCATGCAGGGCGCGCGGCCCTGATGCTCACACCGCCTGGCTGATCAGCGCTTGCGGATGAAGCCGTGCATGCCGGTGGCGTCGGTATATTCGCCCACGCAGATGCCGGTATGGGCGCAGGCCGTCGTGGCGCCGCGGAAGCTGCCGTCGGCGCCGGGCACGTCGAATTTGTGGATCTTGCCGCTCAGCTGCAGCACGAAGCCGTGGATGATGTCCAAGGCGTCCACCCAACGGCCGAGCACCCGGCCCCTGTCGTCCTGGACGAGCGCCGTCGTGCCCTGGTTGCCGTGGCCGGGCACATCGACGGTCGCGATCGCTCCGTCGGCGGCGCGCACGAAGCCGTGGGACATGCCGTCCTCGTCGACGAAGCTGCCCGCCACGATGCCGTCGTCGCGGATGCCGAGCGGCATGGTGCCTTGCTGCGGACCGGACCCCGCGCCGCCAACGTCGAACGCCGCGATGTTGCCCGCTGCGTCGCGCAGGAAGCCGTGCACCGCGCCGTCCGCATCGACGTAGTTGCCCACGACCTCGCCGTGCACGTTGATGTTCGTGGGCCGCGTGCCTTGCGCTTCGCCGAAGCCGGCATCGGGCGCATCGAACATGACGATCTTGCCCTTCGCGGTGCGCAGGAAGCCGCGATAGGCCTTGTTCTCGTCCAACCAGGTTCCGACGACCGCTCCCTTGGCATTGATCTTGCCGCCGATGGTCCCGTTCACCGCGCCGGGCACGTCATAGGTCGCGATGCCGCCGTCCGCCTGGCGCAGATAGCCGTGATAGATCGCGGAGAAGTACGCGCCGCTGACCTGGCCCTTGCGGTTGATGCCCGCGGCATTGGTCAGCGCCGCGCCGGGCACGTCGAAGACCGCGGTCGTTCCATCGGCCTTTCGCACGAAGCCGTGCAGGTTGATCTGCGCATCGGCCACCGTGCCGGCGACGTCGCCTGCCGCGTTGATGTCGGATGGCAAGGTCGAGCTCATCGCCGGCACGGCGAAGGTGACGATGTCGTCCGCGGCACGCGCGCCTCGGCCCGCGAACAGCAGAACGCAAAGCGCAAGCGCTCGCCCGAGCGGGCGCGACGGCGCGGCAATCGATCTCGTCATGGCTTTTCCTCTTGCAGGGCATCGGCCGGGAAGACCCAGCGCAGCTGCCGCTTCAAATACGGCAGCACCGCATCCCAAGGGTCGGGTTCGCCATCCGTCCACCAGCGCAGCTTGCTGCGCGTCTCCTCGCCGGCGCGGAAGGCGTCGAGCTTCGCGTCGATATCCCGGGCGGTCAGAGGCTGCGGCAGGTGCTCGTTGAGGAGATGCATCAGCGCGGCTTGCGCCAGCAGGATGCGCGCCAGGATCGGACGCTCCTCGAAGCTGAAGCCCTGGAAGACGTCGTGCGGCGGAACGAACACGCGGCGGAAGTCGGGGTCGCCGGCGAGCGCCTTCTCGAATTCGCCGAAATTCATCGGGCGCAGGCGGTCGCCGTCCTTGACGATCAACGCGTCGCTGAACTGCTCCAACCTGCCGATCACCAGCCCCTGGGCCCAATATTTCGCAGGCTCGTTCTGGCGCAGATCGACCCAGTCGGGGTTTTTGGGGTCGTAGTCGAGCGGCGAAAAGTCCTTCGCCAGCGGGAAATCGTCCGTGAAGCAGATCGAGGCGGTCTTCAAAAGGTAGTATTTCGTGCGGATGTCCGGATCGAGCTTGAGGTCGACGAGCGTCGCCGATCTCTGCAGCAGCCTGTAGATCGCGAGCGGCAGGAACAGCTTGTAGATCGTGGAGTTCAGATAATAACGCGTTCCCACGCCCGCGCCCGGTTTCTCGACGACCCAGCTGTCCGGCCCGCGTCCGAGATCGGTCTTCGACCGCACCAGGCTCACCACCCGGTAGTAACTCTCGAAAGCGATCTCGGTGAGCTGGAAGAGAAGCGGCTCTATCTGGGCATAGAGCCGCTTGCGCGCTTCGAACTCGTATTCCTGCTTGGCGTCTTCAAGGGAATTGGTGCGCGCGATCCGGCCCTTGAGCTCTTCCAGGTCGCGCTGCGACGCGTAGGTCCAAACGGCCATGGCGACAGTGAAGCCCGCGCTCAAGAACGACGTGAACAGGGCGATCTTCTCCGCCGCCGTCATCCCGACAAGCCAGCCCATCGCGTCCCCCCGCCTGCGCTAGACGGCCGTGTCGGGGCCGACCCTCACGAGCATCTTGCCGAAGTTCTCGCCCTTGAAGAGGCCGATGAAGGCTTCGGGCGCGCGCTCGATGCCGTCATAGATCGTCTCTTTCCACGTCATCTTGCCGGCTTTGATCCACGCCGCCATGTCGCGCATGAAGTCGGGCGCCATGTCGTAATGGTTCGAGACGATGAAGCCGCGGATGGTGAGGCTCAAGCCCACCGTCAGGATCATGTTGCGCGGGCCCGGCGGCGGCTCGGTCGCGTTGTACTGCTCGATCATGCCGCATTCGGCCAGGCGGCCGAACTGGCGCATGTTGCCCAGCGCCGCTTCTAGATGAGCGCCGCCGACATTGTCGAAATAGACGCCGATGCCGTCCGGGAAGGCCCTGGCCACCGCCGCGTGCAGGTCGCCGCAGGTCTTGTAGTTGATCGCCTCGTCGCAGCCGATCTGCTTCAGCCAGGCGCATTTCTCGTCCGAGCCGGCCGAGCCGACCACGCGCTTGGAGCCCTTGGCCTTGGCGATCTGGCAGACCACCGCGCCCACCGCGCCCGACGCCGCCGAGACGAAGACGGAATCCTCGGGCTTGAACTCGCCGATGCGCAAGAGGCCCGCATAGGCCGTCATGCCCGGCATGCCGAGGCTGCCCAGATAGCTCTGGATGCCGACGCCGGGGATGGGGTCGATCTTCTGCGTCATCAGCTCCGGTCCGTTGGCGACGAAGGCCTCGCGCCAGCCGCCGAAGCTCTGGACGTGGTCGCCGACCTGGAACTGGGCGCCGGGGCCCGCTTCGACCACCTGGCCGACCGCGCCGCCGGTCAAGGCCTCGCCGATCTGGAAGGGCGGGACATAGCTCTGGCGGTCCATCATCCGGCCGCGCATGTACGGGTCGACGGTCATATAAGAGTTGCGGACCAGGACCTGGCCCGGGCCCGGGGCGGGCAGGGTGACCTCGGCCAGCTCGAAATTCTCTGGGGATACCATCCCGGCGGGGCGGCTCTTTAACCGTATTTCGCGGCTCTTGCGGTTCGACATGGGTAGACTCCTCAATGGCTTAGGTTGAATGGCTGTGCCCGGGAACCCTAGCAGGGGCGCCACGTGTAACAAGGCGAAACATTTTATGAGTCGCTTCGGCCCCCCCTTCCGGCATTCATGTACCTGTTTTCCCAAGGGATTCCGGATTTGCCGCATCGTCGCGTCAGCAAAGAGGGGCCGCTGAAGGCCGCCGTCATCGGTGCCGGCGCCTTCGGCCGTCACCACGCTTCGAAGTATCGTGGCCTGGAGGGCGTCCAGCTCGCCGCCATCGCCGACGCCAATCCCGAAGTGCGCCGCACCGCGCTCGCCACGCACGGCGTCGCCGCCGTCGCCAACTGGCGCGAGCTGCTCGGCAGCGTCGATCTCGTTTCCATCTGCACGCCGGCGGTGACGCATTCGGCCATCGTGCGCGCGTTCCTGAACTCCGGCGCCCATGTGCTGGTCGAGAAGCCGATCGCCACCTCGCTCGAGGAAGCCGATGCGCTGATCGCGCTGGCGGAGGAGACCGGCCGTGTACTGACGGTCGGCCACCAGGAGCGCTTCGTCTTCGCCCGCACCGGCCTGCTCGATTTCCCCGACGCGCCCAAGGAAGTGTCCTGCTGGCGCCAGGGGCCGTGGACCGGCCGCGGCGCCGACGTCAGCGCCGTGCTCGACCTGATGATCCACGACCTCGACCTGATGCATCAGATGATCCCGGGACAGGTGGTGGACGTCGAGGCCGACGGCCGCACCGAGATGGGCCGCCTGGCCGACGCGGTCGACGCCACGATCCGCTTCGCCAACGGCTCGGTCGCCAGGCTCGAGACCAGCCGCATCGCCGCCACCCGCCGCCGCGGCATGCGCGCGGTCTATCACGACGGCGTGGTCGAGATCGATTTCCTCACCCGCAAGATGCGCAACACCACGCGGCGCACGCTGAACCCGCTCGAGCTCGGCGATCCGCTGGGCGAGTCGGTGGCGGCCTTCGTCAAGGCGGTGCAGAACGGCTCGCCGGCGCTGGTCCGGCCGCAAGAGGCGCGCCTGGCGCTCGAGACGGCGCTCTTGATCGACGAGGCGGCGGAATGCGTGGGCGATATCCCGCGCCAGATGCGCTACGCGGCTTACGCCTAATAGCCGCCACGAACCGGTGAGATAGTCGCAGCGTTGCCGCGCAGGGACTTCGATGCGTCTCACCGTCTTGGTTCTCGCCCTGATCGCGACGCCGGCATTTGCCGACGACCTGACGGCCGCGATCGAGGTCGGCCGCTTCGGCGTGATGCTGGACCAGGCCGCGGCCATCGAGCAGGTGGCGCTTCCGACCGCGGCAACCGGCGGCGATCTTTATGGCCAGCTCGTGGCCACCGTGGGCCGCTTCAATGTCCTCGCCGGCCAGGTCTGCCGCAAGGCCGAGCTGCCGGCCGCGGACTGCGCCGGTCCGTTCGAGCCTGCCTGGCTGTCGTCGCGCGGACCCGACCTCAACGCGATGATCGACGAGGCCGGCGGGCGCATCGGCACGTTCTGGGGCGACGTCTGCGCCCGCGCGCCCGACCGGCACTCTTGCGACATCGAATAGGACCTAGCGACAAGCCGAGCCGACCGAGCCGATCTCCGCGCCCAGAAGATCGGCGCGCAGCTCTGCGGCATGCGCGCTCAGCACCGTCTCGGTCTGCGCGCGCTTCGAGATGTTGTCCGTCCACGAGATCGCAACCGGAACCAGGATCGTGCCGTAGAGAGAGGTGGTGCCGGAGACGCTGGCCAGCACGACCTGCTCGGCCGTCTGGTTGGCCGCCGGCGCGTCAAGCCCGTGCAGCACGGCCAGCGGGACGTCGACGTCCTCCCACTTGTCCTTGGCCGAGAGCAGGTCGTAATAGCCGAGCGCCGCGCCGCTCGCCGACACCGCCTTCCAGGGCGCATGCGGATCGGCGGAAGGCGATTTGCGCTGCTTGGCGTGGATGATCACGTCGACGGCGTCGGAATGGCCGATGTTCTTGATCACCAGCGTGACGACCTGGCGCGCCTTCAGCCCCTCGGCCTGGCAGGCGCCTCCCGTCATCAGCCCCTTGCGCGCGCGCCAGCCGGCGATGACTTGCGCGAACTCGTCCGCGAGCGCGCTGCTCGCCATCGAGATATGGCCTTCCGGGCGCTCGGCCTGGCCCTCGGTCTCGTCCGGCGCATAGAGCAGCGCGAAGCTGCGCGCCAAAGGCAGCGAGAAGCTCGTCGTCAGCCGCGCGGAGAGGTCGTACTCCTTCTTGGCGACGTCCATCTGCTTGTCCGAAACGCTGAGCTTGCTCAGGCTCTCCTGCACCGCCTGCAGCTTCGCGTTCATGAAATATCCCGCGATCGCGATCATCACGCCGACCGCGGCGGAAACGATCGAGACGATCTTGGTCGTGTCGTCGAGCTTCATCGGCGATTCCCCTCAAGGCCGCGAATATCGCATCCCCATCCCGCGGGTTCAAATTCGGGCCCGGTTCGCTCGCTTCTTGGGCCGCGCCGCGCTAAACAGCGCCCATGACCGATCGCTTCCGCATCGCGCTCGCCCAGCTCAATCCTTTGATGGGCGACATCTCGGGCAACCTCGCCAAGGCGCGCGCGGCGCGCGCCGAGGCCGCGAAAGCGGGCGCCGACCTCATCCTGTTCAGCGAGCTTTTCATCGTCGGCTATCCGCCCGAAGACCTGGTGCTCAAGCCTGCGCTGCAGGACGACGCGCGCGAGGCCGTCGAGAAGCTCGCGCGCGACACCGCCGACGGCGGGCCGGCGGTGCTGATCGGCACGCCCTGGGTGGAAGAGGGCAAGCTGTATAACGCCTGCGTGCTGCTCGACGAGGGCAAGATCGCGGGCAAGACCTTCAAGGTCGACCTGCCCAACTACGGCGTGTTCGACGAGAAGCGCGTTTTCGCGGCGGGGCCGCTGCCCGGGCCGTTCAACGTGCGGGGCCTGCGCATCGGCGTGCCGGTCTGCGAGGACATCTGGACGTCCGACGTCGTCGAATGCCTGAGCGAGACGGGCGGCGAGATCCTGCTGGTGCCCAACGGCTCGCCCTTCGAGGCCGGCAAGGAAGGCGTGCGGCTCGGCCTCATCAAGATGCGGGTGAAGGAGAGCGGATTGCCGCTCGTCTATCTGAACCAGGTCGGCGGCCAGGACGAGGTCGTGTTCGACGGCGCCTCGCTGATCGCCAATGCCGACGGCACGCTCGCCTGGGCCTTGCCCGCCTGGGAAGAGTGCGTCGTGGTGAGCGAATGGGCGCGCGCCCCCGGCGGCTGGGTTTGTGCGCCGGGCGAATGCGCGGGCGAAGAGACGCGCGAGGCCTCTATCTACAACGCGATGGTTCTGGGCCTGCGCGACTATGTGAACAAGAACCGCTTTCCCGGCGTCGTGCTGGGATTGTCGGGCGGCATCGACAGCGCGCTGTCGGCCGCGGTCGCGGTCGACGCGCTGGGAGCGGAGCGCGTGCGCTGCGTGATGCTGCCGTCGCGCTATACCAGCCGGGAAAGCCTCGACGACGCGGAAGAATGCGCGCGGCTTCTGGGCGTGCGCTACGAGAGCATCGCGATCGAAGGCGCGGTGGAAGCGTTCGGCGCGGCGCTCGCCGACGCCTTCGCCGGCAAGCGGCCCGACACGACGGAAGAGAACATCCAGTCGCGCATCCGCGGGCTGATCCTGATGGCGATCTCCAACAAGTTCGGGCCGATGGTGCTGACCACCGGCAACAAGTCCGAGATGAGCGTCGGCTATGCCACGCTCTATGGCGACATGTGCGGCGGCTACAACGTGCTGAAGGACGTCTACAAGACCGAGGTCTTCCGGCTTTCGCATTGGCGCAACGGCAAGGGCCGGGTCATTCCCGAACGCATCATCGAGAAGCCGCCGAGCGCGGAGCTGCGCGAGAACCAGAAGGACCAGGACTCGCTGCCGCCCTACGATATTCTCGACGGTATTCTCCGGTGCCTGGTCGAGAACGAGATGACCTTCGAGGCGACCTGCGCCAAGGGCTATCACCCCGCCACCGTCAAGCGCGTCGAGCAGCTGCTCTATACCAGCGAATACAAGCGCCGGCAGGCGCCGCCCGGCGTGAAGATCACGCGTAAGAACTTCGGCCGCGACCGGCGCTATCCGATCACCAACGCGTTCCGGGACGCGCGGGAGCTGTGACCACGCTCGTCCGTTTCGCGCCGTCGCCGACCGGGTTGCTGCATGTCGGCAATGCGCGCACGGCCGTCGTAAACTGGCTGTTCGCGAAGAAGACGGGCGGCAAATTCCTGCTGCGCATCGACGATACCGACACCGAGCGCTCCAAGCCCGAATACGAGACTGCCATCATCGAGGATCTGGGCTGGCTCGGCCTTTCCCACGACCTCTTCGCACGCCAGATGGAGCGCAGCGCCGCGCATGCGGCCGCCGCGGAGAAGTTGAAAGCCGGCGGGCGGCTCTATCCCGCCTACGAGACGGCTGCGGAGCTCGAGCGCCGCCGCAAGCGCCAGATCGCGATGCACAAGCCGCCGGTCTACGACCGCGCCGCGCTGGCGCTGACGGAAGCGGAACGCGCCAAGCTCGAGGCCGAGGGGCGCAAGCCGCACTGGCGCTTCAAGCTTTCACAGTCCAAGGTCGGATGGCGCGACCGCATCCGCGGCGACGTCGAGATCGACACCGCGCATCTCTCCGATCCCGTCTTGATCCGCGAGGACGGCCGCTTCCTCTATACGCTGCCGTCGGTCGCCGACGACATCGACTTCGCCGTGACCCACATCGTGCGCGGCGAGGACCACGTCACCAATACCGCGGCCCAGATCGAGATCTTCGAGGCGCTGGGTGCGGCCGTCCCCGAGTTCGCGCATTTCCCGCTTCTGGTCGGCGCGGGCGGCGAGGCGCTGTCCAAGCGCATCGGCTCGCTGTCCCTGCGCGAGATCCGCGACGGCGGGATCGAGGCGCAGGCGCTCGTCTCCTATCTCGCCAAGACCGGCACCTCGGACGCGATCGAGCTTCGCGTTTCGCTCGATGAGCTCGCGCGCGAGTTCGATTTCGGCAAGATCGGCCGGGCGCCCGCGCATTTCGATCCCAAGGAGCTGGAAGGGTTGAACGCCAGGCTGCTGCACGCGCTGCCCCTCGAGGCCGTGACGGCGCGGCTGCCCGGCATGAGTGCCGCGCTTTGGGATGCGATCAAGCCCAACCTGACGCGGCTCGCCGACGCGCCGGCGCTGGCGGCGCTCGTTACCGGACCGGTCGCACCCGTGATCGAGGACAAGGCGCTGGCCGAAGCGGCGGCCGGGCTTCTTCCGCCCGAGCCCTGGAGCGAAGAGACCTGGGGCGCGTGGACAAAGGCGGTGGGCGCGGCGACGGGCGCGAAGGGACGCGCGCTGTTTCATCCGCTGCGCCTGGCGCTCACGGGCCGCGAGCAGGGGCCCGAGCTCAAGAAGCTCTTGCCGCTGATCGGGCGCGAACGCGCGCTGAAGCGTCTGGCCGGCGCGACGGCCTAGCGGAACACCTCGGCGTCGCCGGTGCCGAACGGATCGGGTCCGTAGCGGTTGGGGCCGTCATGGCCCTTGAGCAGCGTCAGCACGAAGATGAAAATTCCATAGGCGAGGACGACGAGGCCCAGCAGCCCCACCACACCGTACAACTCCTTCGCCGCCAGATTGCCCTCCGCCTGCATGCCGACGCCGATGCCCAGCACGAAGCCCACGACGAGGAGCAGGATGTAGAGCCCGCCGACGATCCAGCCCGACCAGCCGGTGTCGTGCACGCGGCGCACCAGCACCGCCAGGCTCGGCAGGAAGAAGACGAGCCAGGCGATGGTGGTAAGGGGGCTGAGCTTCTCAGGTGTGGTCTGTCCGCCCATCAGGACGGAGTCCAATATGCCCGTGGCGAAATAGACCAGGAACATGAACAGGACGAAGAACCAGTATTCCGAGCGCGGCGCGCGGCCGCGGAAGGTGACGTATTTCCTGAAACAGCTTGCGATCGCCTGCCCGAATTCCATTCCCCGCTCCCCGTGGTAAGGCCCGCCCGTTATAGCCTTGAGCGCGGGTCCTCAAAAGTGCAAAAAGACCGCGCCATGACCAAGCTGCGCCTGCATAATACGCTGACCCGCGCGAAAGAGGACTTCGCGCCCCTCGATGCGTCCAACGTGCGCATGTATGTCTGCGGGCCGACGGTCTACGACTATGCCCATATCGGCAACGCGCGGCCGGTGATCGTGTTCGACGTGCTGTTCCGCCTGCTGCGCCATCTCTATGGGCCGGGCCACGTCACTTATGTTCGAAACATCACCGACATCGACGACAAGATCAACGCGCGCGCGGCCGAGATCGCCGCATCGCGCAACATCGACGTCGAGGCGGCGCGGGCCGAGATCACGGCGAAGACGGCGCAGCAGTTTCTCGACGACGTGACGGCGCTGGGGAGCCTCAACCCCACGCATACGCCGCGCGCGACGGACTATGTGGCGCAGATGGTCGAGATGACCAGGCGGCTGATCGCGGAAGGCTTCGCCTACGAGGCCGACGGCCATGTGCTGTTCGAGGTCGCGAGGAAAGCCGATTACGGCAAGCTCGCGCGGCGCTCGCTCGACGACATGATCGCGGGCGCGCGCGTCGACGTGGCGCCCTATAAGAAGAGCCCGATGGACTTCGTGCTGTGGAAGCCGTCGGACGACAAGACGCCCGGCTGGCCGTCGCCCTGGGGGCGCGGACGGCCCGGTTGGCACATCGAGTGCTCGGCGATGGGCGAGGCGCTGCTCGGCGAGACCTTCGACATCCATGGCGGCGGCATCGATCTGGTCTTCCCGCATCATGAGAACGAGGTGGCGCAGAGCGAGGCCGCGCATCGCGGTCACCCGCTCGCGAGGGTGTGGCTGCACAACGGGTTCCTGCAGGTCGAGGGCGAGAAGATGTCCAAAAGCCTGGGCAACTTCATCACCATCAACGAGCTGCTCAAGGACTGGCCGGGCGAGGTGCTGCGCTTCAACATGCTGCGCACGCATTACCGCCAGCCGATGGACTGGACCGTCGCCGGCATGAACGAGAGCTGGAAGACGCTGGAGAAATGGTACGCGGTGACCGAGCCGCTGTCCGATCCGCCGGTGGGAAGCGCGTTCCTGGCCGCGCTGGCCGACGACCTCAACACGCCGCAGGCCATTGCCGAGCTGCACAAGGGCTCCGACCACGAGCTCGCGGGCGGGCTCGGGCTCCTGGGCTTCTCGAACGTGCAGGAGCGCATCGCGGCCAGGACGAACGTTGACGCGACGGCAATCGCCGATGCCATCGCGGCACGCAACGCGGCGCGCAAAGCGAAGAACTTCGCCGAGTCCGACCGCATCCGCGACGAGCTTCTCGCCCAGGGCATCCTGCTCAAGGACGGGCCCGAGGGGACGACGTGGGAAGTGAAGCGCTAAGTGCCGGCGGCAAGTGTTACGATGTGTTTCGCGTTTGCGCGCAAACCGCATGCCAGCGTTGCGAAAGCCGTTGGCGATTTGAGCGCGCGGCCCACTAGACTGGCCGCATGACGCAGCAGACCCACGATCATCCCGATGAAAGGCTGGGCATCCTCTATGCCGGCGGCTCCTACCTGCTTTGGGGATTCGTGCCGCTCTATTGGGCGATGCTGATCGGCACCTCGCCGATCGAGATCACGCTGCATCGCATCTTCTGGGGCGCGGTCTTCGCGCTGGCGATCACGGCCGCGCGCGGCCATCTCGCCCATATCCGCCACATCATGGCGCGGCCCAAGGTGCTGCTGGCGCTTGCGACGTCGAGCGTGCTCGTGGGGGCGAACTGGACCGTCTTCATCTATTGCGTCTCGACGCATCAGCTCGTCGAGTCGAGCCTGGGCTACTATCTGACGCCGCTGGTCTCGATCGCGTTGGGCTTTTTCCTGCTGGAGGAGAAGGTGTCGCGGCTCAGGCTGACCGCGATCGCGCTGGCGACGGCGGCGGTGGCGGCGCAGGCCTTCGAGCTCGGCTATATTCCCTGGGTCGCGCCGGCGCTGGCGCTGTCCTTCGGGTTCTACGGCTATGTGCGCAAGCGCACCGCGGTCGACGCGCTGGACGGGCTGACGGTCGAGACCTTGATCCTGTTCCCGTTCACCGTGGCGGTGCTCGGGTACTTCTCGTGGCAGGGCACCGCGGCGTTCGACCTCGTGCACGTCAAGCGCGACCTGCTCCTGATCGGCGGCGGGCCGATCACGCTGGTGCCGCTGGTGCTGTTCGCGGCGGGAGCGCGGCGCATCCGCATGACGACGCTGGGCTTCCTGCAATATCTCTCGCCGACGTTGACCTTGCTGGTCGCGACGTTCCTGATGGGCGAGAGCTTCACCCGCGCCGACACCATCGCCTTCGTCTTCGTGTGGGCGGCTCTTATCCTGGTGGCGTTCGACGCACGCGTGCGGCCAAGTGCTCTATCGCCTGCTCCGGCGTCGGCGCCCGACGGTAGAGCGTCCTGACCCGCGCGCCCGCGAAGTCCTCGGCCACGACCTTGTCGATCAGCGCATCGAGCGGCGCATAGAAGCCGTCCGTGTCGAGCACGACGAGCGGCTTGTCGAAGACGTTCAGCTGCGCCGCGGTGATCACCTCGAAGAACTCGTCCAGGGTGCCCAGCCCCCCGGGCAGCACCGCGAAGCCGTCGGCAAGCGACAGCATCAGCTTCTTGCGCTCGGTCAGGTCGGCGGTGACGATCATGCGGTGCGCGTCGTGCGACGGCGGCTCGAGATGGCGCAGGAAATCGGGCAGCACGCCGGTGATATAGGCGCCGCCTTCGCGCGCCGCGTGCGCGACTTCGCCCATCAACCCGATATAGCCGCCGCCGAAGACCATGTCGAAGCCATGGGCGGCCAGCAGCGCGCCGAAGCGGCGGGCGTCCCGCGCATAACCCGCATCGCTGCCATGCGAGGAGCCGCAGAACACGCAGATGACGGGCTTGCTATTGTCCATGGCGGCAGCAGGGTTGCGGTTCAGACCCGATCTTCCTAAACAGGTTCCAAGCCCGACACCATCCCCATGCCGGAGGTTCTAGTGCCGCGTTGGTCCATCATCATTGCCGTCATCGCCGTCGCCGCCATGGTCGCGGGCTTCCTGGTGTTCGGCGGCGCCAATATGGGGCATTGATGGCGCGGGTGGTGACAGAGGAGGGCGACGGCGCACCGTCATTCCGTCCGCTGTGGATGCTGATGCCCTATCTCTGGCCGAAGGGCAGGCCCGAGCTTCGCATACGGGTCTTCGCGGCGATCTTCTTCCTGCTGCTCGCCACCGCCGCGACCAGCCTGTCGCCGCTGTTCTACGGCTGGGCGGTCGACGTGCTCGCCAGGACGCCGGCGCAGATCGCGCTCGGCGCGGCGCTGGCCTGGATCGGCGCCTATACCGCCTCGCGCATCCTGATGCAGGCCTTCGCTCAGCTGCGCGACGGCGTCTTCGCCAAGGTGCAGTACCACGCGATGCGCGAGGTCGCGGTCTCGACCTTCGCCCACGTCCACACGCTGTCGCTGCGCTTCCATCTCGAGCGCAAGACCGGCGGGCTGTCGCGCATCATCGAGCGCGGCACCAAGGGCATCGACACGATCCTGTCCTTCGCGCTGTTCAGCATCTTCCCCACCATCATCCTTCTGGTGTTCTACGCCGTCATCCTGTTCGTCAAGCTCAACCTGCTCATCGCGCTCGTCACCGTCGCGATGGTCGCGGCTTACGTCTGGTTCACCTTCGCCATCACCAACTGGCGCATCCAGTTCCGCCGCGACATGAACCAGAGCGACCAGGACGCCAACACCAAGGCGGTCGACAGCCTTCTCAATTACGAGACCGTCAAATACTTCAACAGCGAGGCGCACGAGACGCGGCGCTTCGACAAGTCGATGGAGAAGTATTCGCGCGCCTCGATCCAGGCGCAGATCTCTCTCTCGGTGCTCAACACCGGCCAGGCCTTCATCATGGCGGTCGGCATGGGCATCGTGATGGCGCTGGCTGCCATGGGCATCGAGAACGGGCAGTTCAGCGTCGGCACCCTGGTCAGCGCCAATGCGATCCTGATCCAGCTCTACATCCCGCTCAACCTCTTGGGCACGGTCTATCGCGAGATCACCCAGGCGCTCGTCGACATGGAGTCGATGTTCCGCCTCTTGAACCAGCCCGAAGAGGTGAAGGACAAGCCCGGCGCACCACCCTTGAACGTGACCGCGGGCGAGATCCGCTTCGACGACGTGGTGTTCTGCTACGATCCCGAGCGCACGGTGCTCAAGGGCATAAGCTTCAGGGTGCCCGCGGGCGGGACGGTCGCCATCGTCGGCCCGTCGGGCGCGGGCAAGTCGACGATCAGCCGCATCCTCTACCGCTTCTACGACATCAAGTCGGGAGCCGTGACCATCGACGGCCAGGACATCCGCGACGTGAGCCAGGCCAGCCTTCGCGCCGCCATCGGCATCGTCCCGCAGGACACGGTGCTGTTCAACGACACTGTGCGCTACAACATCGCCTATGGCCGCATCGGCGCCAACGAGGCCGACGTCAAGGACGCGGCGCGCTATGCCCAGATCGACAAGTTCATCACCCAGCTGCCGCTGGGTTACGAGTCCATGGTCGGCGAGCGCGGGTTGAAGCTCTCCGGCGGCGAGAAGCAGCGCGTCGCCATCGCGCGCACGATCCTGAAGAACCCGCCGATCCTGCTGCTGGACGAGGCGACATCGGCGCTCGACACCCATACCGAGCGCGAGATCCAGCAGGCGCTGGCCGAGATCTCGCGCGATCGCACGACCCTGGTGATCGCGCACCGGCTCTCGACCGTCGTCGATGCCGACGAGATCCTGGTGCTCGACCGCGGCGAGATCATCGAGCGCGGCCGCCACTCCGACCTGGTGAATGCCGGCGGTCACTACGCCGCGATGTGGAACAAGCAGAAGGAAGCCGCCGCGGCGCGCGAGAAGCTCAAAGAGGTCGAGAACGATCCCGACGTCGTCCATGTCGCCGCGCAGGACGTCGAATAGGCACGGCACCGCCGCGCAGGGGCGACCGGCATTCGCGCGCTTGCCAGCCGATTTACATCGTCACCCGCGCCTGCACTTCCCAAGGTATGTAAGCGCACGAAGATTTCTAACGTAAAGTTTAGATATCCATCATGTTGGCGCAGTTCGCGCACAGTTTCGCCCCAAATGACAAATAGTCGTTGAAACCGCGTCGCAAGAGCGTCGCGAAACCACTCAATTCGGCCATTAAATCCCTAGGAGGGCAAAGTATGAGAGTAGCAAGCATCGCGCTGGGCCTGGCGCTGTCGATGTCGACCGCGGCCTTGGCTGCGACGAGTTTCACCGTGACGCCGCTGGTCGCCGACAAGGACGGCAAGGCGCCGAACACCGATCCCAACCTGAAGAACCCGTGGGGCATCTCGCAATTCCCCGGCGGCAATCTGTGGGTCTCCGACAACCGCAACGGGCTGTCGACGCTCTACAATCCCAATGACGGAACCGTGCAGTCGCTGGTCGTGACCATTCCGGGCGGCAAGCCCACGGGGCAGATCGCGCTTCCTTCGGGCCACGGCTTCGTCGTCAGCAACGGCACCAAGTCCGGCGAGCCGTTCTTCGTCTTCGCGTCGGAGGTCGGCAAGATCACCGGCTGGTCGCCCAGCGTCGACGGCACCAACGCGCTGATCGGTTTCGACATCCTGAGCGGCGCGCGCAAGGAGGACGAGAGCGAGCACTATACCGGTCTCGCCTGGGACCCGGCGTCGAACCACCTGTTCGCGAGCGACATGACGCGCAACAAGGTCGACATCATCGACAACGCCTGGCACCTGGTCTCGTCGTTCACCGATCCCGACCTGCCCAAGCACTACGGCCCGTTCAACGTCGCGCTCCTGAACGGCAAGCTCTATGTCACCTTCGCCAAGCTGCGCAACGACGGCGAGGAGGTCGTCGAAGGTCCGGGCCTCGGTTACGTCAGCGTGTTCAACACCGACGGCAGCTTCGTGAAGCGGCTGGTCTCCAACGGCCCGCTCAACGCGCCCTGGGGCATGGTGATGGGCCCGGCCAATTTCGGCCAGTTCGCGGGCAAGCTGCTGGTCGGCAATTTCGGCGAGGGCCGCATCAATGCCTTCGACCCGGATTCCGGCGCGCTGATCGGCACGCTGAAGAAGGGGGCCAAGGACTTCCAGTACGAAGACCTCTGGCAGCTCGACGATACCGGCAACGGCTCGATCACCTTCTCGGCCGGCCTGCGCCGCGAGAAGCACGGCATCATCGGCCTGATCACGCCGAAGCAGTAAGTCCCTCTCCCCGAGGGCGAAGGCCGGCCGTCCCTGCGAGGGGGCGGCCGGTTTTTTATTCCGCGGCTTCCTTGATGCCGTAGTCCTGCAGCGTGGTCGGCGGACGGCGGTCGTCGTTGCGCCGCCGGTCGCGGCGCTGGCGCCAGCGATAGGGCAGGGCAAGCATCGACGGGACCAGGCCGAGCGTGATCAGCTTGGAGAAGGCCAGGCCGAACACGATGGCGGTGGAGAGCTGAACCCACATCATGCCGTTCGGCCCGCCGATCGTGACCTCGCGGGTCGCGAAGTCGATCTCGACCGCGAACATCATCGGCAGCAGGCCGCCGATGGCGGTGACGGTGGTGAGAAACACCGGACGCAGGCGCTGCGCCGACGAGCGGATCACGGCCTCGATCGGCTCCATGCCCGCGTCGCGCAGGCGGTGGAAGGTGTCGATCAGCACGATGTTGTGGTTCACCACGATGCCGGCCAGCGCCAGCATGCCGGTGCCCGTCATGATCACCGAGAACGGCTGCTGCATCACCACCATGCCCAGCATTGCACCGATCATGGCCAGCACCACGGCGACCAGGATCAGCGCGGCGTGATAGAAGCTGTTGAACAGCGCCAGAAGCACGATCGCAATCAGGAACAGCGCCAGGAAGGCTGCGACCTTCAGGAAGGCCTGGGATTCGTCCTGCTGCTCCTGGCCGCCCTTGAACTTCACGTGCACGTCGTCGGGGAAGTGCTGCGCGGCGATCCAATCCTGCAGCTTGACGGTCTCGGCGCTGGGCAGGACCTTGGTCGCGACGCAATCGGTGTTGGCCTGCGGCGTGCAAGCCGGCTTCATGTTGGCGCGCACGTGATAGACGCGATGGCCGTCGACGCGCTCGATGGAGTTGACCTGCTGGGCCGGACGCTTGGTGACGAAGTTGCTCAACGGCACCACGGCGCCTCCCGCAGTCGGCACGCGCAAGGTGTCGAGCGCGTTGGTGCCGCGGTACTCCTGCGGATAGCGCACGCGGATGTCGACCTCGTCCTCGCTGTCGTCGGGACGGTACTTGCCCACCAGGATGCCGTTCGAGATCAGCTGGACGGCGGTGCCGATCGACTGCGCATTGGCGCCGAAGCGGCTGGCGATCTCGCGGTTGATGTCGAGATCCCATTCGATGCCGGGCAGCGGACGGGTGTCCTCGACGTCGCGCAGCTCCGGCACCTTGGACATATGCGCGCTGATCGCGGCGGTGACCTGGTCGAGCGCGAGGTAGTTGTCCGAGCCCACGTCGATCATGACGTCCTTGCCGGTGGGCGGACCGTTCTGCGGCTCGCGCACCTCGATATGGACGCCGGCGATGTTCGCGGTGCGCTTGCGGATCTCCTTCTCGATCTCGGACGCCGGGCCGCGCTCGCGATAGTCCTTCATCTCGATGCCCAGCCGGCCGATGTTGTCGACGGGCACGCCGCCCTGGCTGTTGAGCGAGTTCGACTGTCCGCCCGACGACGCGGTGATCGCGCGGATGCCGGGGATGCTCTGCACGATGTTCGACACGTTCATCACGATGTCGCGCTTCTCGTTGGCCGAGAGGTTGCCGCGCGCCGAGATGAAGACCTGGGCATAGCCCGGATCCTGGTCGACGAAGAACTCGACGCCCTTGTTGAAGAAGACGAAGAGGGTGATCACCGCGACGACGCAGCCGGCCGCGCCCGCCATCACGCGATAGGGATGCAGCGTCAGCCATTCGGCGATACGGGCGTACCAGCCGGTGATGCCCGGAATGGCGTGCCAGTCGCCGGTCTCCGACGCCTCGATGGCCTTCTCGTGCTGCTCGTCGTGCGGCGGCGCCTTGCCGAAGAAGCCGCCCAGCACCGGCATGAATATGAGCGCCACGACCATCGACGCCGACAGGATGATGATCAGCGTGATCGGGAAGTAGCTCATGAACTTGCCGGCGATGCCCGGCCACAAGAGCATCGGCAGGAAGGCGCCGATCATGGTCGCGGTGGCGCTGACCACCGGCCAGAACATGCGCAGCGCGGCCTGCGCGAAGGCCTCCTTGGGAGCCAGGCCCTCGGTCATCTTCCGGTCGGCATACTCGACGACGATGATCGCGCCGTCGACCAGGATGCCGACCGCGAGCAGCATCGCGAACATGATCATGAAGTTGAGCGTCATGCCCAACCCGTTCAGGACCATGAACGCCATCAGGAACGAGGTGGGAATGGCGAGGCCGACCAGCAGGCCCGAGCGCAGGCCCAGCGCCGCCACGACGATGATCATCACCAGGATGATGGCGAGGATGATCGAATCCGACAGCGAGCCCAGCTGGTCGCGGATATCCGTCGAGTTGTCGAACAGATAGGTCGCGTGCAGGCCGGCGGGCCAGCTCTTCGCCGCCTTGTCGACGATGGCGCGCACCGCCTCGTTGTTGGCGATGATGTTGGCGCCGACGCGCTTGGTCACGTCCAGGCGCAGCGACGGCCGGCCGTTGACCCGCGAATAGGAGGTCGCGTCGTAGAAGGTGCGGCGCACCTGGGCCACGTCGCTCAGCGTCACCGTCGAGTTGTTCTCGGAGCGGATGGGAAGATGCAGCAGGTCCTGCGCGTTCTCGATGACGCCCGGCACCTTGACCGCGAAGCTGCCGTGGCCGGTGTCGATCATGCCGGCGGCGATCAGCCGGTTGTTGGCGGAGACCGCGTTGAACATCTCCTGCTGGGTGATGCCGAAGTTCTCTAGCTTCGCCGGGTCGATGACGATCTCGAGCATCTCCTTGCGCTCGCCCGAGATGTCGACGTCGAGCACCGTCGGCACGAGCTTGATCTCGTCCTTCAGGTTGCGCGCGATCTTGAGCATCGTGCGCTCCGGCACCTCGCCCGACAGCGCGACGGCGATCACGGGCTGCAGCGAGGTGTTGAACTCCTGCACCGTCGGCGGATCGGTCTCCTGGGGCAGAAGCCCGCGCGCCTCGTCGACCTGCGCGCGCACGTCCTCGAGCGCCTTCTGCTTGTTGAAGTTGACGTCGAACTCCAGGATGACGACCGCAACGCCGCTATAGGCGCGCGCGGTGATCGTCTTGAGGCCTTCGACCGAGCGCAGCGCGGTCTCCAGCGGCTTGACCAGAAGCCGCTCGCTGTCCTCGGGGCTGATGCCGGGATAGGTCGCCTGCACCATGATCACCGGGATCGGGATGTCGGGATCGGCTTCCTTGGGGATGTTGTTGTAGGCGCCGATGCCGGCCAGCAGCACCACCGCGATCGCCGCGATGACGATCCTGGTGTTGGCGACGGCCCATTCGACTATGCGCGTCATGAGCGGGCTCCCGGATTGTCGAGCATCGCCTTCACCTTCTCGCCGTTGGTGACGTATTGCTGGCCGACGGTGATGATCTTCGCGTCGCCGGGGACGCCGGTGACCCACATGCCGTCCGGACCTTCCGAGATCGGCTTGACGGGCACGAAGCGCACGACGCCGCCTTCGACGACGCGCACGCCGACCGCGCCGGAATCGTCGAGCACCAGGATGCCGGGCGAGATGTGCACGGCCTGGACCTTCCGGACCGGGATGTGGATGTCGGCGCTGACGCCATCGCGCAGCTTGTTGTCGGGATTGGGCAGCTCGACCTCGACGCGGAAGGTGCGCGTGGTGGTGTCGGCGCGGCTGGCGACGAAGCGCACCTTGCCCGCGACCCGCTCGCCGGTGACGAGGTCGGCGGTCACCGGATCGCCGATCGAGATCTGGCCGACCTCCTGCTCGGAGACCGAGCCCACGGCCAGGAACGGCTCGGGCGCGATCACCATCTCGCACTTGTCGCCGGCGCGCATGTAGTCGCCGACGTCGACGTAACGGTCGTCGACATAGCCGTCCCACGGCGCGCGGATCCTGGTGTTGGCGAGCTGGATTCCCATCGTGCTGGCGCCGGCCTTGGCGGCCTCATAGGCCGCCTGCGCCTGCGCAAGCTGCGTCTTGGAGCGGAAGCCCTGGGCGTAGAGCTCCTTGGCGACCTCGAGCTCCTTGCCGGTCTGGGCGACCATCGCGTTCATCTGCTCGACCTTGGCGCCGCGGTCGTTGACGTCGATCTCGCAGAGCACGTCGCCCTTGCGGACCTTCTGGCCCTTGTCGAAGTGGATCGCCTTGACCACGCCTTCCACCTCGGCACGGACGTCGACCTCGTGAAGGGCCTGCGTGCGGCCGCGCACGGTGACGGTCGCCGCGCGCTCCGACGGCGCCAGCGCCGCGACGCGCACGGTGGGCGTCATGTCCGCGGTCTTGGGCTCGGAGGCTTCGGCGCCTTCGTGCTTGGCCGGCGGGATCACCAGGCCGGACGCGACCCAGACGAGCACCAGGACCAGGATCAGGCCGGCGGCCTGGTAGCGCGCCTTCAGGTTCAGGAAGAAGCCGGGCATGACCGCCTCGTAGATGCGGTCCAGGAAGGCTTTGATGCGGCGCAGGAAACTCATCGCGTGTCGTCCTTACTCGGCGGCGACCGCTTCGGCGGTCTCGTATTTGGCGCGTTCGGTCTTGAGGAAATTGAGCATCGCTTCGTAGATGGCGCGTCCGAAGCCGTTGGCAAACTCCTCGCCCTGGGTTTTTTGCTTGCCGTTGCTCTCCTGCAATAAGGCGAGCTTGGTTTGGATCTGCGCGCTGTAGGCGTCGAACATCGAAGCCACGCGCGCGCCGGGCAGCAGGTCGCTGAACAGCATGGCGAAGACGAACGGCGAGCGGTGGCGATCCTCGGGCAGGGGCTTGAGCAGCGAGGCGATGAAGGCGGACCGGCCGGCGGGCGTGATCGAATAGACCTTGCGGTCGGGACGCTTCTCCTGGGCCTCCTCGCGTGCCGAAACCAGCCCGTCCTCGGTCAGCCGGTTCAGCGCCGGGTAGATCGAGCCGAAGCTCGCCTCCACGAAATGCTGATAGCCGTCCTCTTCGAAGAGGTTCTTGATCTCATAGCCCGTGGCGTCGCCGCGGGTGAGGATGCCCAAGCAGATTGTGCGGACGTCCATGGTCCCAGCCCGTATCTATATTGGTCCGATATAGATCGGCCCTATATATGTACGAAGCCTTAGCTTTCAAGACACGGACGCGTGACAAATTCACATCCCCCGGATGCGTAAATCGGGGGGTGTGCGCACTAGCGGCTGGATATTGTGGCCTTAAGCGAGCTGGTGCATTCGAACCGCGATTTCCGAAGGGGGTACCCCTGGGCGGTCAGATGACCTCGATCCGGTCGACCTCGACACCCTTGTTGCCCTGGCGGGTGGAGAAGCGGATGCGCTGCTCCGGCTCCAGGACCTGGACGCCAGAGCGGCGCAAGGCGCTGGCATGGCAATAGACGTCGCCGCCGCCATTGTCGGGCATGACGAAGCCGAAACCCTTCTGATCGTTGAAGAATTTGACCTTGCCGTCCATCATGGGGCCGCTGGGTCCGCTGTCGCGGTCACGATAGCCGCCGCCACCGCCGAAGCCGCCCCGGTCACGGCCGCCGCCGCCGAAACGATCCCGGCCGCCGCCGCCATAACCGCCGCCGTCGCCGAAGCGATCGCCGCCATGATGGCGTCCGCCGCCACCGCCGAAACGGTCGCCGCCGCCGCCGAAGCGATCACCGCCGCCGTCGCCGAAGTCCCGGCGCGGGCGGGGAGCCCTGGCGGGCTCCGCGGTGCTGTCGTCGACGCTGTGGACGGCCACGACCTGAAGCCCGCGGGGCGAGTCCTGCAGATCGCAGACGATCGTCGCGCCCTGGTTCAGGACCGGCGAGCCGACCGCCTGCAACGCCGAAGCGTGGCAGAAGGCGTCAGCGCCGTCCTCGAGGGTGATGAAACCGTAGCCTTTGGTCGCGTTGAACCACTTGACCGTGCCCTTCGCCGAAGCCCGGGCGAGGGGGCCGTTATTGTCGAAATGTGCCATTCGTGCCGATGCCGCGCTCTTGGCCAGGACAAATTTCAACAACCGCGCCGGTCCGTCCCGGCTCGGGCTCGGCGCGTTAACCCCTATCATGCGCGCAAAAATGGACTTCCCGCAACGGGGGTAGGTAAGCAATTTTGTGTCGATTCGGAGACCGTACATGCCCGGCAGCCAGGATTTCGCCTCAGACCCCCGTAACGATGCCGTCCTGCTTTACCTGAACGGGGCGCTGGTGCCCAAAGCCGAGGCCAAGGTCTCGGTGTTCGACGCCGGCTTCGTGCTGGGCGATGGGGTGTGGGAGGGCCTGCGCCTGCACAGGGGCAGGCTCCTCTTCCTGGAGGCGCATATGGACCGGCTCTATGACGGCGCGAAAGCCATCGCGCTCGACATCGGGCTTTCGCGCGACGAGATGGTCGCGGCGCTGAAGCGCACCGTCGAAGCCAATGGGATGGAGAGCGGCGTCCATATCCGGCTGATGGTGACGCGCGGACCCAAGAAGGCGCCGAACCAGGATCCGCGCAACGCGCTGGGCCGCGCGACGGTGGTCATCGTCGCCGAGCACAAGGAGCCGTCGGAAGAGATCGTGACCAAGGGCCTCAAGCTCGCGACCTCGTCCATCCGCTGCACGCCGAAGGAGATGTTCGACATGCGGCTGAACTCGCACAGCCGGCTGGCGCTGATCCGCGCGCTGCTCGACGTCATCCCGCAAGGCGCCGACGAGGCACTGATGCTCGATCCCGACAGCTTCGTGTCGAGCTGCAACGCGACAAACTTCTTTTCGGTGCGGGGCGGCGAGCTGCGCACCTCGACCGGCGAGTTCTGCTTCAACGGCGTGACGCGCGCCAACGTCATCCGGCTGGCGAAGGACAACGCCATCCCCGTCAGGATCGGCAACTTCACGCTCGACGACGTCCATGCCTCGGAAGAGGCCTTCGTCACCGGCACCTTCGGCGGCATCACGCCGGTGCGCGAGATCGACGGCTACACGATGCCCTTGTCGCTGCCCGGACCGATGACGCAGCGCCTGCGCGCGCTCTATGCCGGGATGAAGGACCGCGATGCAACCGGCTGAGCCCATCCGCATCGCGATGTGGTCGGGGCCGCGCAACATCTCGACCGCGATGATGCGCAGCTTCGAGAACCGGCCCGATACGGCGGTGATCGACGAGCCGTTCTATGCCGCCTTCCTCGAGGCCACCGGCATCGACCATCCGATGCGCGACGAGACACTTGCGGCGCATCCGACCGATCCCGATGCGGTGCTGGAGAATATCCTCGGCCCCGTGCCGGGCGGGCGCCCGATCTGGTACCAGAAGCACATGACCCATCACATGGTGCCCGGCTTCCCTTTCGACTGGGTCGCGCGGATGCGCAACGCCTTCCTGATCCGCGCGCCGGAAGACGTGCTCGTCTCCTATACGCAGAAGCGCGAAGACGTGACCCTCGACGACATCGGCTTCGTCTCGCAGCGCGAGCTGTTCGAGCGCGAGGCCGACCGGCTGGGCAAGGCCCCGCCGGTGCTGCATGGCGGGGACGTGCTTGCCGATCCGCGGGGCAGCTTGAGCGCGCTATGCGCGGCGCTGGGCATCCCGTTCAGCGAGTCGATGCTGTCGTGGCCGGCCGGCAAGCGGGCCACCGACGGCGCCTGGGCCCCGGTATGGTACGCCTCGGTCGAGCGCTCGACCGGCTTCGGTCCGCCGCGTCCCGCCGCGACGCGCGACCAGCTGCCTGCGCATCTGCAGGCGATCGCCGACGCGGCACGGCCGCATTACGAGCGGATGTCAGGATTTAGGCTCGGCGGCGGATGACGCCCGCGCATGGTCGCAGGCAGGGTTCTTGTCTGCACTGTCCTTCAGCAGATCGCTGTCCTCCTTGCCGTGCGGATATACGCCGCAATCCTGCGCGATCCGCGCTCTGACGCTGTTCAGGAAGTTGTGCTGCCAGCAGACCGGCTTCTCCCATGGCGGCGTGTGCTCTTCGCGATAGCTGCGCAGCGGATGGGCGAGGTAGCGATACCATGCGGGCACGTCGCGGTCCTGGTAGTCCGGCGCGTTCCACACCTGGCTCTGCAGCCGCACGTGCCAATCGAGGTAGTAGGAATAGGTCGACAGGCAGGTCTTGAAGTTTCCCCAAAGCGCGACCGAGACGTGATCGGCGACGTATTGGTCCCAATACAGCCGGCGCGGATCGTCGCCTTTCCTGCGCGTTTCGCAGTCGCCGAACGCCTGCTGCAGCGATTGCGTCGTGCTGCCTTTGGCGTCGTAGTCGCGGCGCAGCGAGACGATGCAATCGTGCAGGTCCGCGAACCGCGGCTGGATCACGTAGTCGAGATAATGCCAAAAGACCGTCGTGACCGGGACCTCGCTGTTCTCCGTGTGGTCCGAGATTCCTTCGAGGTTGAGCTGGTTGGAGCTGTAGGCGGTTATCTCCTGGCGATAGGCCTGCATGTATTGCTGCCACAACGCGGACACCTCGCCAGGCGGCGCCTTGCTTTCGAGGGCCTGGATCATCATCTCGGACGCCGCCTGCCGGTCGACGATGGCCTGCTTCACGCCGGTGCGGATGGCACGCAGCTCATCTTCCTGCACTTGCAGGTGCGCGGCGCGATCGTCGCGCGCCTTTTCGGCCGAATGCCAATAGTCGGTGAGGAACGTGCCGAGTCCGGTCGTCAGCACGAAGCCGACAAGGGCGAGTCCGAACGGCGAGTTCAGGAAATTCCGCAAGCCTCCCCGCGAATGCGCGCCGCCGAAGAACGCATCCAGCGCCGGCTTGCCGTCGCCTTCGTCCGGCGCTTCGCTGCCCGCCATGCCTGCCCCCAGAGCGTCGACTTAAGCGCGATATTATCGCGGTCTCGCCTCCACGCGCCAAGTGATCAGACCAGCATCGTGCGTCGTCCGCAGCGTTAAATCGCGGTCATGTGCCGCCAGCGCGCCTTCCCACAACGCGTTCCAGGCGCGGAAGGCGAGTTCGGGATCGGCGAGCGCGATGCCGTCCATCAGCTTCCAGCCGCGCTGAACGATCCTGTCGCCGTCGCGCGCGACCTCCTCGCCCTGCGCCGCCTGGATCGCCTCGAGCCATTCGGCGAAGGTCGCGCCGTCCTCTTCGTAGAACTGCATGCCGATCAGCCGCGCCGTGCGGCCGACGATCGCGAAGGCCTCTTGCGCGCCGAACAGCTCCTGCATCGTGGGCAGGAGCGAGCGCACATATTCCATCGCGTAGGAGCGCTCGACCTTGGCGAGCCTCTCCGCGGGCCAGCTCGCGCTTTCCAGCTTGGGCGCGGCCGCCGGATCGAAGCGCGGCATGCGCTCGTCCGCCGCGAAGCGCACCCGCTCGTGCTCGGCGATGTCGCGGTCGTATTCGACGTAGTAGCCTTCGAGCCCCGGATCGCCCGTCACCGTCTGTCCGGTGCAGACGAAGCCTAGCCTGGGATTGCGCAGCGACACGCCGTTGTGGCCGTGCCAGCCGTGCAGCATCGCTTCGTTCACCGCGCGCGGGATCGCGCAGATCGCTGTGCCCTGCCAGATCCAACGCGGCGGCGGATAGCGCACCCACGCCTTGCGCCCGCTCTCTGTGACGTATTCCGTCTTCACCCCGCCCAGCGCATTGGAGAAGTAGTGGTATTGCGCGCAGGCGACCGCGTGAGGCAACCCGTCGAGGCCGAGCTTCTTCAAGCCGGGAAGGAACTTCTCCAGATGCTGGCGGCGGAAATGCGCAAACACGAATCGGCGCGCGTCGCCGGCGCCGCGATGCCCGACGAGCGCGAGCACCAGCCCCGTCATCAGCGCGTTGTAGAGCTTGGAGACCCGCTTGCAGCCCGCTTCGTTCATCGGCCTATAATCCACACGCGTGGCCGCCGTTTCCATCTATTTTAAGTAGTTTTTATCCATCGTTTCGGCGGGTTCATGCGTCAGAGTCGCAACCGGGGTCGCAATCGCGGCGTGAATTTAAAACTCGCGCAACTGAGGAAACCGCATCGAAATTTCCCTTAAGCCAATCTCTTCGTGGCATTGTCCTCAGCCAATTTGCGCCGAGCCAGCTGAAGGAGAAGGGGCGTGCAGGCCGCGCTGGGCATAATCGAAGGCTATTACGGCGCGCCGTGGTCGTGGGACGCGCGCGCCGACACGATCTCGTTTCTCGCGCCGCACGGCTACCGCTTCTATTTCTATGCGCCCAAGGCCGATCTGTTCCTGCGCGAGCGCTGGCAGGAGGACCACCCACCCGAGACGGCCGACCGCCTGCGCGCGCTGGCGCTGCATTGCCGCGAGAGCGGCGTGCGCTTCGGCGTCGGGCTCTCGCCGTTCGAGATCTATCGCGATTTCGGCCGCAGCGCGCGCGCCGCGCTGGCGCGCAAGCTCAGCTTCTTCGCCGAGCTCGGCATCGACGACCTCGCCGTCCTGTTCGACGACATGAAGGGCGACGATCCCGATCTTGCCGGCAAGCAGGTCGACATCGTGCACTGGATCGCCGAACGCGCGACCGCGGACAACATCGTGGTGTGCCCGACCTACTACTCCGACGATCCGCTGCTCGACCGCATCTTCGGACCGAGGCCCCAGAACTATCTAGAGGAGTTCGGCGTCCGCCTCGATCCCTCGATCGACATCTTCTGGACGGGCGAGGAGATCGTCGCGCGCGCCTTCAGCGCGGGTCATGTCGACCGCGTCGCCTCGCTCATCGGCCGCAAGCCGTTCCTGTGGGACAACTATCCCGTCAACGACGGCAAGCGCATGTCGCAATTCCTGCATCTGCGCGCTTTCACCGGAAGGCCGGCCCGGATCGCCGACCGCATCGCGGCGCATGCGGTGAATCCGGCGCTGCAGCCGGTGCTCACGCGCATCCCCGCGCTCACCCTGGCGCAGAGCTATGCGCTCGGCGACGCGTACGAATACGGCCGCGCCTTCGAGGACGCGGCGACCGCGGTCGCGGGCTCGGTGCTGGCGAGGCGCCTGCAGCAGGACCTGTCGCTGCTCCAGGACACGGGCCTCGACCGGCTGGGCAGCGCGGCCGAGCGGCTGCGCGGCCGCTATGCCGAGTTCGACCATCCCGCGGCAAGGGAGATCGTCGCCTGGCTCGACGGCGCCTATCGTTTTCAGGCCGAAGTGGCATCATAGGCGGATGAGCGATCCGGACCTCGTCGCCGATATCGGCGGCACCCATGCGCGCTTCGCGCTGAGCGACGGCGGGCTGCATTCGGTTCTGAGCCTCCCGTCGCAGGATTTCGCGAGCCTTGCCGATGCGGCCAGGGCCTATCTCGCGAAGGTGGGCGCAAAGCCCGTCCGCGCCGCTTTCGCGGTGGCAGGGCCGGTCGGCGAAGGCAGGGTCGCGCTCACCAATCTCGGCTGGAACTTTTCCGCCGACGCGCTTGGCGCTTCGCTCGGCATGAACGTGGAGCTGATCAACGACTTCGAGGCCATCGCGCTTTCGGTACCGCATCTTCAGGCGTCCGACCTGATGACCGTCGGTCCCGAGATCGAGGGCCGCGGACCGGTCGCGATCGTGGGGCCGGGCACCGGGCTGGGCGTCGCGGGCTTCGCGCATGGCGGCGCGATCGTGACCGAGGGCGGCCACGCGGATTTCGCACCCGCCGACGATGTCGAGATCGGGATCCTGCGCACCTTGCGCGCGCGCTTCGGCCATGTCTCGTGGGAGCGCGTGCTCTCCGGCCCCGGCCTGGTCAATCTCCATCAGGCGCTGGGCGGGCGCGAGGCGCTTTCGCCGCAGGAGATCACCGCGCGGGTGGGCCGCGATCCGCTCTGCGCCCAGACCTTCGAACGCTTCTGCGCCATCCTGGGCAGCGCCGCGGGCGACGTCGCGCTGACCTTGGGCGCGCGGGGCGGGGTCTTGATCGCGGGCGGTATCCTTCCCGCCATGCGCGAGGCGTTTGCGGCGAGCGGCTTTCGCGCCCGCTTCGAGGCCAAGGGCCGGTTTGCGGGATATCTCAAGGCCATCCCGACGCGGCTGATCGTGCAGGACCATGCAGGCCTGATCGGCGCCGCTGCTAGTTTGAGAGCCATGCAAGCGCGATGACGGACATTTGAGGCTGTTCCTGCAGGCCCGCCGTGCTACCAGCGTGACAGGACATTTGCCCGAAAGGACCGTCATGCGAGTTTCGATCGCGATCGCCGCCGCGCTTGCCGCCGCCCATGCTGCCGGAACCGCCGCCCACGCCGCCAGCCGCGTCGTGCTGCCGGCCAACGTCACGCCCACGCATTACGACGTCGCCATCGTGCCCGACGCGGCGCATCTCGCCTTCGCCGGCAGCGTGAAGATCGACGTCGATGCGAAGAAGGCCGACAACACGATAAAGCTCAACGCCGCGGACCTCGCCTTCGGCAAGGTCGCGCTCGACGGCGCGGCCGCATCCAAGGTCGCTTACGATGCCAGGGAAGAGACCGCGACGCTGACCTTCGCCAAGCCCTTCGCCGCCGGCCATCACGTTCTCGCGATCGACTACAAGGGCAAGATCAACCAGCAGGCCGCGGGCATCTTCGCGCTCGACTACGATGCGGGCAGCGCCAAGAAGCGCGCGCTGTTCACCCAATTCGAGAATTCCGACGCGCGCCGGTTCCTGCCGAGCTGGGACGAGCCCAACAAGAAGGCGACCTTCACGCTGGCCGCGACGGTTCCCGCCGACCAGATGGCGGTGGCCAATACGCCCATCGTCTCGACCGCGCCTGTGGGCAAGGGCCTGAAGCGCGTCGTCTTCGCGGCCTCGCCCAAGATGTCGTCGTACCTGCTGTTCTTCGGGCTCGGCGATTTCGAGCGCGTGTCGCGCAAGGTGAACGGCGTCGACATCGGCATCATCGTCAAGCGCGGCGACACCGACAAGGCGAAGTATGCGCTCGACGCGGCGTCGCAGATCCTGCCCTATTACGAGGACTACTTCGGCATGAAGTATCCTCTGCCCAAGCTCGACCTGATCGGCGGGCCGGGGCAGAGCCAGTTCTTCGGCGCCATGGAGAACTGGGGCGCGATCTTCTATTTCGAGCGCGATCTCGAGATCGACGCCAAGGTCTCGACCGAAGAGGATCGCCGCGACGTCTATGTCGTGATCGCGCACGAGATGGCGCATCAGTGGTTCGGCGACCTCGTCACCATGGATTGGTGGGAGGACCTGTGGCTCAACGAGGGCTTCGCCTCGTGGATGGAGCTGAAATCCACCGACCACTTCCATCCCGACTGGCATGTGTGGCTGGAGGCGCTGAACGCGAAGGAGAACGCGATGCGCGTCGATGCGCGCTCGGGCACCCATCCCATCGTGACGCCGATCCTGGACGTGCTGCAGGCCAACCAGGCCTTCGACACCATCACCTATTCCAAGGGTCAAGCGGTGATCCGCATGCTCGAGGACTATACCGGCGCCGACGCCTTCCGCGCCGGCGTGCGTAACTACATGAAGGCGCATGCCTACGGCAACACCGTGACCGACGATCTGTGGCGCGAGCTCGACAAGACCTCGCCGCGCCCGGTGAGCGCGATCGCGCACGAGTTCACGCTGCAGCCCGGCGTGCCGCTGATCCGCGCCGCGGTTTCGCCCAAGGGTCTCAAGCTCACCCAGGACCGCTTCGCGATGGACGCCTCGGCCAAGGCGCCGCTGACCTGGCACGTGCCGGTTGCGGCGCGCGCGATCGGCGGAGCGCAAGTGTGGCATGGCGCCGTGGCGCGCGGCGCTCCCGTCGAGCCCGGGATCAAGACCGATGTCGGCGTGGTGGTGAACGACGGGCAGGCGGGCTATTTCCGCACGCTCTACGAGCCCAGGCTGCTCAAGTTCGTCGCCGGCGACTTCCGCAAGCTGACGCCGGAGAACCAGCTCGGCCTGATCAACGACACGCGCGCGCTGGGCTATACCGGCGACGCGCCGCTCGACGATTTCATGAGCATCGCCGAGCAGGCCGACCCCGGCATGAACCCGCATATCCAGGACGCGATCGCGACCAAGCTCGCCGGCATCGACTATCTCTATAACGGGTTGCCGTCGCAGAAGGGTTTCCGCGCCTTCGCGCGCCAGCTGCTCAGCCCCCTGTTCGCCAAGACCGGCTGGGATGCGAAGAAGGGCGAGGACCAGAACATCGCGCTGCTGCGCGACACGCTGCTCCAGGCGCTCAGCCAGTTCGACGATCCGGGCGTGATCGCCGAGGCGAGGAAGCGTTTCGCGGCCTATCTGAAGGACCCGTCGCACACCTCGCCCGACACGCGCCGCTCGATGCTCGCCATCGTCGCGCGCCATGCCGATCCCGCGGTCTGGGAGCAGCTGCACACGCTTGCCAAGGCGGAGAAGAACACGCTGGCCAAGCGCGAGCTCTATGAGCTCTTGGGCAGCGCGCTCGACGACAAGCTGGCTGAGCGCGCGCTGGCGCTGACCCTGACCGACGAGGCGGCGGTGACGGTGCGCCCCGCGATCGTCGCCTCGGTCAGCCGCGACCATCCCGAGATGGCCTTCGACTTCGCCAACGGCCATCTCGACCGGATGAACTCGTGGCTCGAGGCCGACAGCCGCAACCAGTTCGTGCCCAACCTGGCCTCGAACAGCACCGATCCCAAGATGGCAGGCAAGGTGCGCGATTTCGCAAGCGCGCATATCCCGTCCACGGCGCGCGGCGATGCGGTGAAGTCGCAGAGCTCGATCGAGTTCAACGCCCAGGTCAAGGCCAAGCGGCTCAAGGACATCGACCGCTGGCTGGCGGCGCGCCACGGCGAATAGGGGGCGTCCTCGAGCACAAAAAGAAACGGGCCGGACTTTCGTCCGGCCCGTTCTTCGTTTCAGGAAGCCTGGACGCTTAGTTCAGCGTCACGGCCTTGCCCTTCGAGGGGATGCCGTTCACGACCGCTTCCATCGTGCTCGCGCCCGTCTCGCAGGAAGCCGGGATATCGAACTTGGCGGCGGTCTTCGTGCCGTCGTCGATGCCCATCTTCGAGAAGTTGTGGGTGCGCGCGTAGCAGACGTGGTGCGACGAGTTGTTGGTGAAGCGCACCAGCGGGAAGTTGGTCGCCATCTGCGCATCGTCGCCGTAGTAGCCGCCGAAGGTCTTGCCGTTGAAGCCCAGGCCCGAGAACTTGTTGTTCTTGCTGCCCACGGTGAGGCTGGTCTTGCCGCTCTTGATCTTCGGGATCGAGCCCTTCGCGCCCTTCAGCGTGGAAGGCGTGTAGATCTGCACGTCGCCGACGTCGCTCGACCACAGCACCTGACCGGTCGGCAGCACCGCCAGACGACCCTCATACGAGGACTGGCTGGCCGCGCTGGACGGCTCGCTGACCTGCACCTGCGACACGGTCTTGTCCGCATTGACCGTGACCTCGACGAAGTGCGACGGCGCGTTGAACACGCCGGGGCTGACCTGCTCGAGGATGGTGCCGTTGGGCATCACGACCGCCGGACCGTCGGCGGACTGCAGCTGGCCGCCGATGTTCAGCGTATCGGGGCCGGCCGTCCAGTGGCCGGTCGAGTTGTCGTAGATCGCGTTATGCGCCGTCGCGCCGATCTGGTAGACGAGGCCGTTCGGCAGAAGCGGCGCCGGGCCGAGCTCGTGGCTGCCGGAGTCGACCAGCAGCACCGGGGTCTTCTCGGACGCCGTCGTCCAGGTCAGGGTGGTCGGATTGAAGAACTCGACGTCGTTGCCCGCGCCGGTCAGGTCGCGGTTGGCGTCGACGGTGATGATCCGGTTGTCCGGCAGCGTCGTCCAGCCTTCTTCGTCGTAGCGGTCGGCCTTGCCCGTCGTCGGCGTGGTCCAGGTGACCGTCGTGCCGCTGACGGCGGCATAGGCGGACGCCGTGTTCAGCGCGTCGGCCTGGTAGTAGGTGCCGCTGTTCAGCACGACGGACTGCGCGTCGCCGATATTGGCCCAGCCGGACGGCGGCGTGACGTTGGTCCAGGTGTTGGCCACCGGATCGTAGATCGCGCCCTTGTTGGTCCACACCGCGTTGCAGTTGATGTACTCGCCGCCTTCGACGATGAACTTGCCGTCAGGCAGGACCGCCGACGAGAAGTACAGCGGCGAGTCGCCGGAGGGCATCGACGCGGCTTTGCTCCACGTGCCGTTGTGATAGCTGCCGGTGTTGTCGGGCGTCAGCTTGTACCAATCGGTCGTGCAGCCGTCGTGCATCATGACCGTGCCGTCGGTCATCACCTGCGCGGTGTCCGGAAAGCCCGAGCCGGGGAAGGCGTTGGCGAGGCCTTGCCACGTACCGCCGACGCCGCCCGGCGCGGTGTAGTGCTTGGCGTTCGCGTCCCAACCGTGGCGGCTGGGCAGAGGCGAGAGGTGACGGGCCATGGCGCTCGTCGAGAGCAGCCCTACGGCAAAGATGGCTAAAACGGATACGGTGACACGGCTGGAACGCATGACAGTCCCCTTTCGGTTTTGCTCACGTTGAACGGCGCAGACCCATGCCTACACCGCTGGATTCGGGAAGAATTACGCGGATGTTAGTGAGGGGGCAGGAATGTGGCAAGCGTGCGGCGCCCGAGAATCATTCGCAACTTCGTCGTGCGAATGTGACAATTGGATTCAAAGTCGAAACGAGCCGCGACCGGCGATCCGATCCACTAGTGATTGAGCCGCCGCATCGTCTTGAGCGCGTCGCCCAAGCCCTCGGTCGGGACGGGGATCAGCGCCGCCTTGTCGCTGCCGCTCGGATGGAATGCGATCGCGAAAGTCTTCGCTTGCTGCACCGCGGGAACGTCGGCGAACTTGATCGATTGTATCGCCAGACAGAACCGCGGGTTGCAGCGGACGGGGATATCCCACTCGCGGCTGTCGAATCGCGCCATGACCGCGTCGCCCGCGGCTGCTTCGTCGTGCGGCAGGCGCACGAATAGCGCCAGCACGCGCCGGAAGCTGATGTGCCGGAAGGTGACGCGTATCTCATCTTGCGGGTTCTTCGGGTTGTGCAGCACCAAGCCGACGATGCAGCGCGGCAGCTTCCAACCGGGCGGCGGTCCCTCTTTCGGTTCGGTGCCTTCGGAATTTCCGGTCCGGCCGTTCGAGGGCGAGCGCGGGAAGGTCTTGGCCTCGTTGCAGATCAGCGCCCAGGAGCCGAACTTCTGCTGGCCGACGAAATCGTCCTTGAGCTCGCCTTGCGGGCCCGCGATCACGGCCGGACGGCGGCCATAGGTTGCGGCCGCGAACAGGACCGCGAGCAGGACGATTGCGAGCGCGCCGCCGACAAGCGTATTGCGCATAGGTGTGCTCCTCAGAATGCGGGGACGTCGGGATAGCGGTCCAGCACCTCGCCGAGCGCCGTCTTCAGCGGCCCGAGCCAGGGCTCGAAATTCTTCCAGTGATCGACGCCGCTCTTGTACAGCGGCATGCGCACCTGCTCCGAGCTCGCGGTGCGCACCGCCCGCTCGGTCTCGTGGAAGCGCAGCGTCTTCTCTTCGAAGGGCAGGCCCAGATAATCGAAGATGCGGCGGATCTCGGTTTCCGGATTCTCGACCAGCCGCTCATAGATCACGCGGTGCACCTTGCCCGGCAGCACCGCGTCCCAATGCGCCATCAGCTCGACATAGTCGCGGTAGTAGCGGCCGACGTCGGTGAGCGCATAGGTGAAGTGCTGGCCGCGCGCGAAATGCTGCTTGTAGTTCGAGAAGCACGAGCCCATCGGATGGCGGCGCGCGTCGATGATCTTGGCATTGGGCAGGATCAGGTGGATCAGCGGGATATGCGCGTAGTTGTTCGGCATCTTGTCGACGAAGAACGGCCGGCCGAGCTTACGGTGCGAGCGCGTGTTCTCGATATACTCCTCGCCGCGGCGGCGATATTCGTCCGCGTCGAGATAGCCCAGAAGATCGGGATAGTCGGGGATGTCGGCGTCGGTCGAGTTTTCCTCGCTCAGGTGCCGCGCCAGCGAGGTGATGTTGGGCAGCTCCATCGTACCCTCGATCTGGCTGTGGCTCGACAGGATCTGCTCCAGCAAGGTCGAGCCGGCGCGCGGCAGGCCGACGATGAAGATCGGATCGCGCGCCTTCGAGCCCCAGCCCTTGCGGTCCTCGAAGAACTCCCCGTCGAAGAAGTCCTTGCAGACCTCGACGAAGGCATGGGTCTTCTCGGCGTCGTATTCGACGGTCGAGCGCCACAGCGCGTTGCCCTTCTGATAGGCCTCGAAGGATTGCGCGAACCGCTTCTGGTCCTCGTACGCCTTGCCGAGCGAGAAGAAGAACTGCACCCGCGCCTCGACGCGCAGGTCGCCGCGCTCGAGCTGGCGCTGCATCTCGGCGATGTCGGCGTCGGTGAAGCGGAAGGTCTTCAGGTTCGCCAGGCTCCAATAGCCGCCGCCGAGCTGCGGCAGAAGCTCGATCGCCTTGCGGTAGGCGCGCACGCCGTCGTCCTGCCTGCCCGCGCCCTTGAGCGCATGGCCGTAGCTGACCCACGATGCCGGGTGCTTGGGATATTCGTTCACCAGCTCCTCGAACAGCGCGAGCGAGGCGTGGTCGTCGCCCATCTGGCCGAGGAGGGAGGCCTTCATGGTGCGGAACTGCGGATTGGCCGGGTCCTTCGCGAGCAGCAGGTCGATATGCGGCATCGCCTCGTGCAGCCGGTTCTGCAGATAGAGCGACGAGACGAGGCGGTAGCGCGCGGCGGCGAAATCCGGCGCCAGCGCCAGCACGCGCTCCAGCAGCTCCGAGGCATCCTCGTTGCGGTCCTGCGCGATGGCGGCTTCCGCCAGCATCTTGAGGGCGTTGACGTGCTCGGGGTTGGCGTCGAGGAACTCGAGCAGGATGTCCTCGGTGATGTCGGGCCGCCCGTTGCGCAGCGCCTGCACCGCCTTCTGCAGGGCGGGCTCGTTCACTGCGACGTTGAAGTGATGCGAGTACGCCGCGTCCGACGCCAGGATGTCGCCGACCAGCACGTATTGCTCGCCGAGCGCCGACCATGCGGCCGACAGGTTGCGGTCGATGTTGACGGCCTCGGTCAGGACCGCGATGGCCGCGTGATTGTCGCCCAGGGTGCCCAGCGCCTTGCCGAGCTCCAGCCGCACCTCGGCCCAGTCCGGATCGGCGGCGGCCAGCGGCTCCAGGATCGCGCGCGCGGCTTGCGCGTCGCCGCTCGAGAGCAGCGATCTGGCTTCGTCGAGAGAGGCGCGGTTTTCGACAAGCATCGTCACGTCGTACTCTTCAGCGGTTGTCCGCTCCAGCGCCGGTCGGCGCCTTCCCAGGCGCCCGCATATTCTAACGTGCCGCGAACATGGGTGTAAAACTTCGGCACCGAAGGATAGGCGTCGAGCACGAAGCCGAGCGCGAGCTTGAGCGGCCCGAGCCCGTCTTCGTAATGACGCCAATGATCCAAGGCTTCGGTAAAGATAGGCTTGCGCACCTGTTCCGCGCTGGCGGTCCGCACCAGCCGGGCGTTCTCGTGGAACTTGAGGCAGGCTTCCTCGAAGGGCAGGTCCAGGTGTTCGAGCAGCGCGCGGATTTGCGCCTCGGGGTCGGCGACCAGATCCTCATAGATCACGCGATGCACCTTGCCCGGCAGCACCTCATCCCAATGCGCCATCAGCTCGACATAGTCGGCGTAGTAGCGGCCGAGGTCGGTGAGCGAATAGGCGAATTCGTGGCCCTGGCCGAAGTGCTGCTTGAAGCAGGACAGGCCGCAGGCGAGGGGATGTCGCCGCACGTCGACGATCTTCGCGTTCGGCAGGATCAGCTGGATCATGCCGACATGCTCGAAGTTCGCCGGCATCTTGTCGATGAAGAGCGGCCGGTCCGTGCGGCGGTGCATCCTCGCGCGCCAGAGATATTCCTCGCCCAGGCCTTTGAGATTCGCGGCATCGAGAGGGGCGAGCGCCTGCGGATAGTCGGGCGCGGAGTCTGAAGGCTTGAGCTTGCCGCCGAGGCGGCCGGCCAGGTACGGCATCGCGCGCAGCTCGGTCGTGCCTTCGACCATGGAATGGCTGGAGAGGATCTGCTCGACCAGCGTCGAGCCCGAGCGCGGCAGGCCGACGATGAAGATCGCGTCGGCGCTGCCGCTGCCCAGCCCCGCGCGGCGTTCGAAGAACTCGGCGGTGAACAGCGCCTTGGCACGCTGGACCAGGCCGGTCGTCCCGCCCGGATCGTAAGCCGTCAGCCTACGGATGATCTCGTTGGCGCGGCGCCAGGCCTGCCACGACTCTTCGTGGCGGCCGTCGTCTTCCAGCGCCTTGCCGAGCGCGAAGTGGAACAAGGCGCGGTTCTCGCCCTTGAGGTCGCGGCGGGCGAGCTGCTCGCGCATCGCTTCCGTCTCCGCCGGCGCGAAGCGATAGGTCTTGAGGTTCGCGAGGCTCCAATAGGCGTCGCCGAGCCCGGGCAGCAGCGCCATCGCCTTGCGATAAGCGGCGACCGCCTCGCCGCCGCGGCCGAGCACCTTCAGCGCATGGCCGTAGGCGAGCCACGCGCCGGGCTGGTTGGGGAAGGCCTTCAGCATCGCCGCATATTCGACTGCCGCGGCTTCGAAATCGCTCATGCGCACCAGCGCCGCGGCCTTGAGATTGCGGTAATAGGGGCTGTCTTCGGCCTTGAGCAGCTCGTCGACCTGGGCGATCGCCTCCTGCGGCTTGTTCTGCGTCATCAGCAAGGTCGCGTAGCGGAAACGCGCGGCCGGGAAATCGGGCGCCAGCTCGACGCAGCGGCGGAAGAACTCTTCCGCGCGGACCACGCGGCCGGACTTCAGCGCCACCTCGCCCATCAGCTTGAGCGCGTTGACGTCGTCGGGATCGGTCTTGAGATGCTCGATCAGGATCGCGCGCGCGTCGTCGAGACGGTTCTCGCGCCACGCCGTCATCGCGTCGCGCAGCACGGGGTCCTTGGTCGAGGCGTAGAAATATTCCGCATAGGCCGCGTCGGCGCCCTTGCGGCTGCGCATCCTGACCATCTGGTCGCCCAGCGCGTGCCAGGCTTCCGCGAAGCCGGGATCGAGGTCGACGGCGCGCTGCAGCGCCTCCGCCGCGCCGCGGTTGTCGCCCAGCATGTTGAGCACCAGGCCATGCTCGTAATGCAGCTGGGGACGGTGGGACTGCGTCTGCGCCAGCACCTCCAGGATCGCGCGCGCCGAGTTCGCCGCGCCCTTGCGGCGCAGCGCGATGGCGAGCAGCAGCAGCGCATCGGGCTCTTCGGAGTTCTCGCGCAGGATGTCGCGCGCCGCGGCTTCCGCCCTGGACGGGTCCGCCGTCATCAGCCGGCGCACCTCGTCCAGCGCCGCGGCGACGTCGCCTTCGGCGGCCGTCAACAGGGATACTCCGCGAGCTTCGGCCCCAGTGCCGCTTCGAGCGGCCCGAGATACGGCTCGAAGTGCTTCCAGTTGTCGAGCGCGTCGGTGAAGATCGGCATGCGCACCTGCTCCGAGCTCGGCGTTCGCACGGCGCGCTGCGTTTCGTGATAACGCAGCGTCTTCTCCTCGAAGGGCAGCCCCAGATATCCGAACAGCCGGCGCGTCTCGCCTTCGAGGTCGCCGACAAGTCGCTCGTAGTGGATGCGGTGCACCTTGCCCGGCAGCACCTTGTCGAAATGGTCCATCAGCTCGACATAGTCGCTGTAATAGCGGCCGAGGTCGCCGAGCCCGTAGCTGAAATCCTTGCCCACCGGGAAATAGTGTCTGAAGCTCGAGGTGCAGCAGGCCAGCGGATGGCGCCGCACGTCGACGATCTTTGCGTTAGGCAGGATGAGCTGGATCAGCCCGATATGGGCGAAATTGTCCGGCATCTTGTCGACGAAGAACGGCTTGCCCGTGTTGCGGTGCTGGACGGCGCGGGCGATGTACTCGTCGCCCAGCACCTTCGCGGTCTCCGCGTCGAGATTGCGCAAGGATTCGGGATAAGGCGCCTGGGTGTCGGTGGCCAGCGCCGGATGCGTCTGGCCGGCGCGATATTGCACGATGCCGCGCGCGCCGATGCGCCCGACCAGATAGGGCAGGATGCGCAGCTCCATCGTGCCTTCGATCTGCGAATGGCTGGCGAGGATCTGCTCGACCAAGGTCGATCCGGAGCGCGGCAGGCCGACGACGAAGATCGGGTCGGGTGCGCCGGAGCCGAAGTGCCTGCGCTCGGCGAAATACTTTTCGCCGAACAGCGTCTTGCAGTTCATCGCATAGACCGAGGTCATCTCGGCATTGTAGCCCAGCGTGGCGCGCTTGAGCGCGTTGCCTTCCTTGTAGTGCTCGAACGACGCGGCGTATTCGCCGTTGTCTTCCAGCGCCTTGCCGAGCGCGAAGTTGATCTGGATGCGGCTTTCGACGGGCACGTCCTGGCCGGCAAGAAGGCCGCGCATCGTTTCGATCTCGGCGTCGCGGAACCGGAAGGTCTTCAGGTTGGCAAGGCTCCACCACGGCTCGCCGAGCCTCGGGAACCGCTCGGTCGACCGGCGATAGGACGCGATGGCCTCGTCATGGCGCCCAAGCATGCGCAAGGTATGCGCGTGCGCAAGCCACGGCGCCGGGCTTTTGGGGACGTGGCGCAGCACCGTCTCGTAGGCCTCGACCGCGCCGGCGTGGTCGCCGGTCCATACCAGCGCCATCGCCTTCAGCGCGTGATGGTTGGGATTCTCCGGCTCGAGCGCGAACAGCGCGTCGATCTGCGCGAAGGCCTCGTCGCGCCGGTTCAGCATCAGGAGCACGGTGACATGGGTGTGCCGCGCGCCGACGAAATCGGGCTTGAGTTCTATGGCGCGCGCGAGCAGCTCGTCGGCCTGGGCGGCGCGGTCGAAGCGCAGCACCGCCTCGGCCAGCAGGGTCAGCGCGGTGACGTCGTCGGGCTCGGCTTCCAGATGGCGGCGCAGCACCGCTTCGGCCACCTGCGGGCGGTGCTCGCGCAGAGCCTGCATCGCTTTCTGAAGATCGGGGTGGTTCAGTCCAGCTTGGCTCACGAAGACCCGTTCAAGAGAAAACGGCGCCGGCGATTTCTCGCGGGCGCCGCCCAGAAGAGGCGGCGGGCGTCGAAGCCCGCCGCGCCCAATGCATCACTGATAGATGTGATAGTCGTTCTGATAGTGGCCGAGATAGGCCGGCGACACCGTGTAGACATAGGTCTGCACCGAATGCGTGCCGGCGCCGACCGCCAGATTGGTCTGGTTGCTGCGGTTCGCGTACAGGTCCTTGAACTCCACCGTGCCCGAGAAGTAGCAGGCGCCGTTGGTGAAGTAGCCGTCGACCGCCGGGCAGATGCCGGTCTGGTTGTAGGAGTAGTACGACAGGAACTCCGCCGTGTTCAGAGTCACGACCGTGCAGTCGCGCTTGCAGTTGAAGGTCTGCGGCGAATCTTCCGGCGCCATGCCGCCCAGCAGGCTGATCGTGCTCACGCCCCAGGTCTCGAGCATGAACTTCTCGTGCAGGCCCTGACGCAGGCGCTGCTGGCCCTTCTTCACCTTGAACGGCGCCTTGGCGAAATTGATGCTCGCATGGCTCTTCGCATTGCCCTGCGGCGGATGCTTCTTGCCGGCGGCTTGGGCCACCGGACCGGCGACGACGAACGCCATGCCGACCGCTGTGGAGACAAGAAGATTGGTCTTATTCATCTACGGGTACTCCCCTTGAAGGTAGCTCGGTCCAGCGTGCGCCCCTGAGCGCCCACTTCTTATATCTGTGTCCAATAGGTACACGAAGAGTGAGACTCTTTCGCAACCCATGCAAACCTAACTGTTCCGTAATCCCAGATCAATTGCGGAGGAGGAGAATTGCCCTTTTGCGTCTGCCCTGACCAGCTTTCGATCTCGGTCCGGCGAATGCGCAGTTAAAAATGCGGCGGCAATTGGGTTTAAATGATCGCCGCCCGGGCGGGTAAGATCGCAACTGTCAATTGACGGCGGGCGGGGTTCGCCTCATGCCGCGCGCCGCCGGAAGGCCGGGGGCCGGGGCACTGACGAAAATTTAATCGCCAAGCTTTCCGCCAGTTCATCGAGGATTGCGCGCACGTTAGCTGCGCGGCCCGTCGTGCCGTCGTCACAATGCCTCGCGCGCGCCTCGAAACGTTCAGTAGGCGGCGGAAATTTCGCTTGGCATTACCCCCGCTTTAATGATTTGACGACCGCTCCGCGGCCATCATTCGTTGCGGAACCGCAACCTTTTGCCGATCCCCTAAGCACCGGCCGTCGTGGCGTTTTCGGGCGCCGCGGCTTAGGCTAAGGGCATAGGGAACCCGAAAAGAAGATCGCCGCATGAAGCTCGAGCAGCTTGTCCTGGAACGCGGGCTAGTCGCCCCGGAAACGCTGGCCCGCGCGCGGCTGGTCCAGGCCGAGACCGGCGAGCGGCTGGACTCGGTGCTGACCAGGCTGGGCATGATCGCCGAGCAGACCCTGGCGGGCGCGCTCGCCAAGGAAACCGGGCTTCCCTTGGCTGGCACGAGCGATTTCCCGGCCGAGCCGGTCCTGCCCGAGGCGGTGTCGGTCCGCTTCCTGCGCGACGTCAAGGCGGTGCCGATCGCCGCCAACGACGACAGCGTGGACGTCGCCCTGATCGACCCTCTCGATCCCTATCCGCTGGAGGCGCTGACCTTCGCATTGGGCAGGCGGGTCCGCCCGCTGGTCGCCAAGGCCAACGACGTCGAGGCCGCGCTCGACCGGCTCTATGGCTCGACCAGCCAAGTCCAGGACGGCGAGGAGACGGTCGACGAATCCGACGTCGAGCGGCTCAAGGACCTCGCCTCCGACGCGCCGGTGGTGCGCACCGTCAACAACCTCATCACCCGCGCCTCGGAAGCGCGCGCCTCGGACATCCACATCGAGCCGGCCGAAGACTGCGTGCGCGTGCGCTACCGCGTCGACGGCGCGCTGGTCGACGTCGAGCAGCTGCCGGCGCAGATGAAGCTGCCGCTGGTCTCGCGCATCAAGGTCATGGCCTCGCTCGACATCGCCGAGCGCCGCCTGCCGCAGGACGGACGTCTGCGCGTCGCGGTGCGCGGCCATGAGATCGACCTTCGTATCGCCACCTCGCCCACCATCCATGGCGAGAGCGTGGTGATGCGTATCCTCGACCGCTCGTCGCTGTCGCTCGACTTCCAGACGCTGGGCTTCGCCGACGACGTGCTCGAGAAGTTCCTGCACGCGCTCAAGCAGCCGCATGGCATCGTGCTGGTGACGGGCCCGACCGGCAGCGGCAAGACCACGACGCTCTATGCCTCGCTCGCGGCGATCAACTCGCCCGACCGCAAGATCCTCACCATCGAGGACCCGATCGAATACCGCCTCGCCGGCATCAACCAGACCCAGGTCAAGCCGCAGATCGGGCTGACGTTCGCCGCAGCCTTGCGCTCGTTCCTGCGCCAGGATCCCGACGTGATGATGGTCGGCGAAATCCGCGACCTGGAGACCGCCGAGGTCGCGATCCAGTCCGCGCTCACCGGCCACACGATCCTGTCGACCCTGCACACCAACACCGCCGCGGCCTCGGTCACGCGCCTGCTCGACATGCGCGTGGAGCCGTTCCTGATCACCTCGACCTTGAACGCGGTGCTCGCCCAGCGGCTGGTGCGCCGGCTCTGCCCCAAATGCCGCGAGCCTTACGAGCCCGCGCCGGGCTTCCTCAAGAGCCTGCTGCCGGGCAGCGATGTCGATCATGTGAAGACGCTCTACCGGCCCAGGGGGTGCGATGCCTGCGGCCATACCGGATTCCGCGGGCGTCTCTGCGTCACGGAATTGCTCCCCGTGAACGATCAGATCGCGCAGCTCGTCATCAGCCGCGCGGAAGCGCGCGAAATTCAGCGCGTCGCGGTGGCCGACGGCATGCGCACCATGCTGGCCGACGGATTGATGAAATCCCAGGCCGGCCTCACCACCATCGAAGAAGTCCTTCGGGCGACGCGGGAAGTCTGATGGCAACCTATCGATATCGCGCGGCCACGGCGGGTGGCCAGCTCAAATCGGGCGTGCTGGAGGGAGCCTCGCGCGCCGACGCGATCGAGCGCATCAAGAAGCTCGGCCTGATGCCGATCGAGACGGTGGAGACCTCGTCGAAGAAGGCGTCGGCCGGCGACGACAAGAAGATCCGCCTCAATACCGCCACGCGCCGCGGCATCGTCAACGGCATCGGCGAGCTCGCCGTGCTGCTCAATGCGGGCCTCGCGCTCGACCGCGCGCTCGCGGTCGTGGTCGAGAACATCACCCGTCCGCCGGTGAAGGCGGTCTTCGCCAAGCTGCGCGACCGCGTGCGCCACGGCGCTTCGCTGGCGCGCGCCATGACCGAGAGCAACGGCGCCTTTTCGCCCATGGCCTCGGCGATGGCCGAAGCCGGCGAGGCCAGCGGCAAGCTTGACGAAAGCCTGGCGCGGCTGGGCGAGACGATGGAGCGCGCCGAGACGCTGCGCCAGACGATCGCGTCCTCGATGGTCTATCCCGTCATGCTGCTGGTGATCGCGAGCAGCGTCATCCTGGTGATGCTGCTGTTCGTCGTGCCGCAGTTCGAAGACCTGTTCTCCGACGCCGCGGCCGGCCACAAGCTTCCCTTCATGACCACGGTCGTGATGGCGGCAAGCCATGGCGTCAAGGAATACGGGCTTTGGGGCCTCGGCTTCGCGGCGGTCGCCGCCTTCCTGGTGTATCGCTGGCTGCAGCAGCCTTCGGTGAGGCGCATCTTCGACCGCCAGCTGCTCAAGGCGCCGATCGTCGGTTCCGTCGTGCGCAATGCCGAGACCGCGCGCTTCGCCCGCACGCTGGGAAGCCTGATCGACGGCGGCGTGCCGCTCGCGGCCGCGCTGCAGATCGCGCAGCGCTCGCTCGCCAACATGCACATGCACGACGCGGTCGAGAAGGTGTCGACGGGCCTGCGCCAGGGCGGCGGCCTTTCCGCGCCGCTCGCGCAGACGGGCCTGTTCCCGCCGATGGCGCTGTCCTTCCTGCGCACCGGCGAGGAGACGGCGCAACTGGGCATGATGCTCGGCCGTCTCGCCGACGTGCTCGACCGCGACGTGCGCACCGCGATCGCGCGCATCATCACCATCATGACGCCGGTCATCACCGTGACCATGGCGGCGCTGGTCGGCACGATCATAGCCTCCATCATGTCTGCTATTCTGGGCTTCAACGAATTGGCGGTAGGACCATGAACGACAAGAAAGACATTCGCCGCGAGGGCGGCTTCACCCTACTCGAGCTCCTGGTGGTGCTCGCGATCATGGGCATGCTGGCCGCGATCATCGCGCCGCAGGTGATCCGCTATCTCGGCACCTCGCGCACCTCGACCGCGAAGGTGCAGATCCAATACGTGATGCAGGGGCTCGAGCTCTACCGCCTCGACGTCGGCCGCTATCCCACCCAGCAGGAGGGCTTGGGCGCGCTCGTCGCCGCGCCGCCCACCGCGCAGAACTGGAACGGGCCGTACCTCAAGAAGGAGAGCGCGATCCGCGATCCCTGGGGCTCTCCGTACCTCTATCAGATCCCCGGGCAGCACGGCGAGGTCGACGTCTATACGCTCGGCCAGGACAAGGCGCCCGGCGGAACGGGCGAGGCGCAGGATGTCGGAAGCTGGCAATAAGGCCCCCGGCAGAGGAGATGGCGGCTTCACGCTGCTCGAGACGCTGGTCGTGGTCGCGATCTTCGCGCTGATCGGGACGCTGGTCGTGCCCAACATGGCGAGCGCGCTGAACGGGCTGTCGCTGCAGCAGGAGGCGCGCATCCTCCAAGCGGATCTGCGCGTGGCGCGCGCCACCGCGATCCGCACCGGCGAGAAGGTCGACGTCAAGATGTACGGCAACGGCTACACCTGGATCGGCGGCTCGCGGGCGATGCCCCCGGGCGTGGCGCTGGCCATGTCCGGGCCGCTCAGCGTCTATCCCGACGGCTCGGTCCAGGCCGCCGCCATCACGCTCTCGGCCCATAACCGCCGCTACGCGATCAACGTGTATCCGGTCAGCGGCGGCGTGACGGTGACGCGGCAATGACGCAGCGTCGCCATAAGGTTGGGCGCGGCGAGCGAGGCTCCGTCCTGGTCGAGGCGATGGTGGGCGCCGCCATCGTCGCGATCACGCTCGCCTCGATGTACCACGCCATCGTCGAAAGCGCCTCGCACAACCGCATGGCCGAGGAGCGGCGCTACGCGCTGATGGTGGCGCAGTCGCAGCTCGCCATGATCGGCACCATCATCCCCGCCGTGCCCGGCACGACCGAAGGCACCGAGGGCGATTTCAACTGGCGCATCACCATCGAGCCCTACGGCGCCTCGGCGCAGCAGCCGCAGCTCGGCAAGGTGCCCAACCCCGCCGGCACGCTGTGCCTGGCGCATGTCTCGGTCTCGTACGGACGGCGCCCGCCGCTCGCCACCCTCGACACGCTCGTCCTGGCGCGGGGAGGCTGAGCATGACTTGGGCCATGGGCACGCGCGAAGCCGGATACACGCTGACCGAGATGCTGGCGAGCCTGATCATCGTCGGCTTCACCGCGGCCCTGATGTTCTCCGGCATCACCACCGGGCGCCGCGTATGGGAGAACGCCGACCGCATGAGCGCCTTCGGCGAGACCGTCTCGGGCGCGCAGATGATGCTGCGCGAGCGGCTGGAACGCGCCTATCCCGCGACGCGCTACGACAAAATCCCGACCTATGCCGATTTCACCGGCACCGAGAACGCGGTCAATTTCCTCTCGCCCCCGCGCGACGTCAGCGCGCCCTCTGCCCTGCAGCGCTACACGCTGAGCCTGGCGCAGAACGGCGATCTGGTCCTGGCCGATCTGTCCGACGTCGCCGTCGATCCGAAGGCGCCCGGCACCCCCTTGGTTCTGCTACATAATGTCCAGCAACTCGACATCGCCTATTACGGCGTGGTACCGCCCGACAAGGCACCCTCCTGGCACGACCAGTGGGCTGGCCGTCCGGTGCTTCCCGCGCTGATGCGTATCAGGGTGCAGTTCCCGCCCGACGATCCGCGCGCCTGGCCGGAACTGATGGTCAAACCCTTCGCGATGGTCGACACCATGTGCGTGCTCACGATCATGACGGGGAAGTGCCGGGGCCGCCAATGAACGCCAAGGACCTTCTCAACATGGACATGGAGACGGCCACCCAGTGGCTGCTCCATTTCTGGCGCTGGTGGACCGGCGAGCTGATGGGCATGCTGCCGCACGAATGGCGCGAGCGGCTGACGCGGCGCCTGAGCGTGACCGCCGAGCTCAAGGGCAGCCAGGTCGTCTACCGCAACGAGGACACCGGCGCGCAGCTGATGACCAAGCCGCGCGGGCCGATCAAGCTCTTGATGCCGCCCGAGAGCGTGCTGGTGCGCGAAATCGAGCTGCCGCTGCTGCCGATGAGCGACGTCAAGCGCATGGTCGCGCTCGACATCGACCGGCTCTCGCCGTTCCAGGCCGACCAGGTCTATTTCGACGCCGACATCGTTTCGCGCGACCAGGAGAACGGCCGCCAGCAGGTCGCGGTCGGCATCCTGCCGCGGGCCGCGGCCGAGCTGGCCGTGGCCGACGCCGCCGCGCACGACCTAAGCCCCGCCGCCATCGGCGTGAAGCCGCGCGGCGCCGAGACGCCCAATTTCGACTTCCTGGCGGCGATGCGCGAGGCGCAAGGCGGCGACGCGGCCCAGCGCCGCTCGCTCTATTGGTGGGGCGCCGCGGCGGCGCTGTTCGCGGTCAACCTCTTCGTCCTGACCTGGCGCGACTCCAGCGACCTCGACCAGCTGCGCCAGACCGTCGAGACGCAGCAGTCCTCGGCCAATATCGCCATGCGCACCCGCGCGCGCGTGGACAAGGAGACCGCGCAACGCACCGCCCTGCTCGACGCCAAGCGCAGGAACGCGCCGCTGCCCGTGCTCGACGCGGTGACGGCGGCGATGCCGATGGATGCCTGGGTCCGGCGCTTCGAATGGAACGGACGCACGGTGCACATCACCGGCCAGCGCAAGACCTCGCAGGACATCCTGGCGCGGCTCGAGGCCTCGCCGGCGCTGCGCAACGCCAAGTCGCTCGCCGGTGACGGCCAGCCCGATACCGCCGGCAATATCCGCTTCGAGTTCACCGCCGACCGCGATCTTGAGACTTCCAGTGGGGGAGGGCCCAGGAAGTGAGGCCGCTGGAGCCGCGCGAGCGCCGCATCGTCGCCCTGGCCATCCTGGTCGCGGCGCTGGTCGTCGTCTATTACGGGCTGGTCGATCCGATCATCGGCGGCTTCATCGGCCGCGCCGAGGAGCGCAGCGATCTCGTCGCCACCTACGAGCGCAATCAGCGCGTGCTCGCCGGCATCTCGACCTGGCGCGCCGAGGCCGACCAGCAGACCGCGACCCAGTCCCAATACGCCATCACGGCGCCCACCAAGGTGCTGGCGGCGGAAAACCTGAAGCAGCGGCTGACGCGGCTTGCGACCCAGGTGGGCGGCACGGCCCAGGGCGTGACCGATCTCCCCTCGGACACGGACAACTCGGTGCGCGTGCGCGCCGATCTTCAGCTTACCATGACGCAACTGTACAAGAGCCTGACCCGGCTCGAGAATGAGGCGCCTTATGTCGTTGTTGGATACGTTTCGGTCGTGGCCGACCGGGCCGTTCAAACCGGACACCTTGCGACGATGGATGTCCGGATTGAGGTCTCCGCGCCCGTCCGGATCAATCAGCCGACGCAGCCCTGAGCTGCTTCCGGCGGTGGCCACGGTCGCGCTCCTCTTCCTGGTGGGGCTGCAATTCGGGCTGCCTTCCGGGACCGAGCTGCCGCTGGTGGCGCCCGCGCATGCGTCGCTGCAGCACGAGGCCGCGATCGTGCCGCAGAACTATCGTTTCGTGATGGCGCATCCGATCTTCGCGCCCGACCGCGCGCCGCCGCCGGCCGAGACCGAGGAAGCCGGCAGCCTGAGCGGCGTCGAGGTGCTAGGCACCGCCATCGCCGGCAAGACCGCGGCGGCGGCGTTGCTGCGCGACAGCGAAGGAACGTTCCAGCGCGTCAAGATCGGCGAGGAGGTCGAGGGCTGGAAGCTCGTCTCCATCGCGCCGAAAGAGCTGATCTTCGACCGCAACGGCGAGCGCCGCTCGCTGGAGGTCGACATGACCAAGCTCCGTTCGGCCAAGCCGGGCGCGGGGCTGGGCACCGAGACGACGACGAGCAAGACGACCAGCGACGACGACAGCGACGACGAAGACGACAGCGAAGACGAGTGAGACGACGATGAACCGCTTGACGATTGCCGTGCTCAGCCTGCTGCTTCTGGCAGGTGCCGCCTCCGCCGATGGTCCGCGCCCGCTGCAGCCCGGCGCTCAGCTGCCAGGCACCCAGCTGCCCCACGCCTCGGAGTCCGCCGTCTATCCCGGCACGCAGACCTTCACCGGTCCGCGCCGCCGCGCAGCCGTGTCGCGCGGGCCCAACGACGTCGAGCTCAATTTCCCCAATGCCGACGTGCACGAGGTCGCCAAGGCGATCCTGGGCGACATCCTGGGGCTGAACTATGCCGTCGACCCCTCCGCCACCGGCTCGGTGACGGTGGTGACGGCCGAGCCGGTCGCCAAGGCCGACGTGCTGCCGATCCTGGAAGAGTCGCTGGCCGCGGCCAAGCTAGGCCTGATCAAGAAGGGCAGCGTCTATACCGTCATCCCGATCGACAAGGCCAAGAAGCAGCCGCAGCTGCTGGCCGCGGGCGATCCCGGCTTCGGCAGCGAGGCGATCTCGCTGCATTACGTCAATGCGGTGGAGCTCAAGAAGCTGCTCGATCCGCTGGTGCCCGACAACGCCATCACCCAAGCCGATGCCGGGCGCAACCTCGTCGTCATCACCGGCACCGCCGACCAGCGCAACGCGATCCGCGGGCTGGTGCAGCAGTTCGACGTCAACTGGCTGCACGGCATGTCCTTCGCGCTGCTCATCCCCGAGCGCACCGACGCGCATATGCTCCAGCCCGAGCTCGACGCGATCGTCAACACCAACGGCTCGCCGACCCAAGGCCTGGTCAAGCTCATCGTCATCGACCGGATCAACGGCATTCTGGCGATCTCGCCGCAGCCGCAATACCTCAAGGATCTCAAGAAGTGGGTCGAGATCCTCGACCGCGCCGGCGGCGACAACGAGCGCAAGCTCTTCGTCTATCGCGTGCAGAACGGCCGTGCCGCGGACGTGGCGGGCGTGCTGATCAACGCCTTCGGCGGCGGCCAGGGCTCGAGCACGCAGCCGACCACGCCGAACCTCAAAGCCACGGGTCAGCCGTCGCAGATCACCGGCCAGCAGACCAACAACCCGTTCCAGTCCGGTGGCGGCTTCCAGTCCGGCGGCGGCTTCCAGTCGGGCGGCGGCATCGGCGGCATGCAGGGCGGCGGCCTGGGCGGCGGCGGCTTCGCGCAAGGAAGCGCGCCGTTCGGCAACAACAACAACAGCGACGAGAACAACCCGCTCTCGCCCGGCTCGACCCAGCAGCAGCCGCAGAACGTCTCGCAGACCTTGAACCTGCCCGGCGGCGGCACGCCGATCAGCGTCAGCTCGGACGAGACCAACAACGCCATCGTCGTCTATGCGACGCCGCGCCAGTACGCGATCATCGCCGACGCGCTGAAGCAGCTCGACATCGCGCCGCTCCAGGTCGTCATCGAGGCGGCGATCACCGAGGTGTCGCTGACCAAGGAGCTCCAGTTCGGCGTGCAATGGCTGCTGCAGCACGGCAACAGCTCTTCGATCGGCTTCTCGGGAGGCACGACCGAGGTGCCGACGCAGATCTTCCCCGGCCTGTCGGGCTCGTTCATCAAGGGCGACATCTCGGCGACCTTGAACGCGCTGCAGGGCATCACCACGGTCAAGGTGATCTCGTCGCCGAAGCTGATGGTGTTAAACAACCACTCGGCCCAGCTGCAGGTCGGCGACCAGGTTCCGATCTCGACCGGCAATCTGGCGACCGGCGGCACGACCGATCCGTCGGTGGTCAACGAGATTTCCTATCTGCCGACGGGCGTGATCCTTCAGGTGACGCCGCGCGTCAACGACAACGGCCTGGTGCTGCTCGACATCAGCCAGGAGGTCAGCGACGTGAAGCCGGGCACGGCGGGCAACGGCGGCACGTCCACAACCCAGCCGACGCCGACGATCCAGGACCGCAAGTTCAACACCTCGATCGCGGTCCATGACGGCCAGACGATCGCCTTGGGCGGCTTGATCCGCGACAACACCACCAACGGCCGCAGCGGCATCCCGTTCCTGTCCGAGATCCCCTATCTCGGCTCGCTGTTCGGCTCGACCGACAACAGCCACGACCGCACCGAGCTCCTGGTGCTGCTGACGCCGCGGGTCGTGCGCAACGCCCAGGAGCAGGAGAGCCTGACCGACGAGCTGCGCCGCAAGATCCTGCAGCTCGCCCCGCCGCACGCGATCACGGGGATCACCAGTCAATGAAGCGAGAGGAACACGCCATGCCTGACCGCCTATCGCTGATTGCCTTGGCGGCATTGCTTGCCGTCTGCTCGAGCGCCGCGCGCGCGGAGACCGCGGTGTTCCGCCCGGGCCCTGTCGGCATCACGGTCAATCAGTCCACGGGATCGATCACGTTCTGCGCTCCGAACACCTCGGGCACGGCCGGTGCGCCCGTGGCTTCCGGCGTATGCGCGAAGATCGGCACCGCGGCTCCGAGCTCGCCGATCCCGAGCCTCGCGATCTCGGATTCGGTGACCACGAGCGTCGGGCTGACGATCCTGGTGACCAACATCTATACGGGCAAGATAACGCAGTGCGTCTATAGCTATTACACCAACCAGAAGAAGATCGTGGGAAGTTGCGCACCGATCGGGACAGCGGCGCCGTAGCCATGGGCAAGGGACGCGACCGCGGCTATGCCATGATCGCCGCGATCATCGGGGTCGCGGCCTTCGGCTTCATCGCGTTCGAGTTCATGGCGCAGGACCGCGGCGTGCTGGCCGAGGTGCGCGGCGAGGCCGAACAGGCCAAGCTCACCGCCGCCGCCGATGCCGGCATCGCCATGGCGATCTCCGGGCTTGCCGACCCCGACCTCAACCAGCGCTGGGGCATCGACGGACGCGCGCGCAATGCGCAGTTCGGCGACGTGCTGCTGACGATCACCGTCGAGGACGAGCGCGGCAAGATCCCGCTGAACGGCATCATCGAGGAAGAGGCGCATGAGCTGTTCAAGCTGGCCGGCGCTCAGGGGCAGCAGCTCGAGACCCTGACCGACAGCTTCGAGGACTGGCAGGACGCCGACAATGCGCCGCGTCCGAACGGCTCCGAGGCGCCGTACTACGCGCCCTTCGGCATCAAGCCGCGCAATGCCGGCTTCCGCACCATCGGCGAGCTGCGCCATCTCCACGGCATGACCGACGACGTCTATGCGCGCGTGGCGCCGGCGACGACGGTGTTCTTCGGCGAGAGCGGCGGCTTCAGCGAATCCACCTCGCAGGTCCTGGCGCTGGAGGTGCTGGGCGAGGAGAGCCCGAACTCGCTCGCCGTGCAGCAGCGCATGCGCCAGCTGGCCGGCGACGTGCCGCTGCCGGCGACGGCCGCCAAGATGAGCTATATCGCGCGCACGCTGACCGTGCGCGTCGAGGCGCGCAAGGGCGCGACCTATCTCAAGCGCAACGCCATCCTCGAGCTCACCGGCAACAAGGACGATCCGTACTGGTTCCGGTACCTGGACTAATAGCTCAGAAAATCCGGCAACCCGTAGAGCCAGATCGCCCAGATCGCGAAGGCGAGCGCCACGCCGAAGGGAATGCGTTCGTTCAAGGCCTCGCGGCCGCGGCGCAGCGCGGCGATCAGCACCCATACGATGCCCACGGCGCAGGCGAGCAGCACGAGGAAGGGCAGCGCCTGCCAGCCCAGCCAGGCACCGGCCGCGCCCGCGAGCTTGGCGTCGCCGAGCCCCAGACCTTCGCGGCCCCGCACGTATCGGTAGCCCTGGGCGATGGCGTAGAAGGCCAGCAGTCCCGCGAGCATGCCCGCGACATGTCCGATCACGTCGTGGTCGGGCAGGAGGTCCGAGACGCCGATGCCGACCGCGATCAGGGGCAGGGTGATCGCGTCGGGCAGCCGGAACGCAATCGCATCGACGGTGGCGAGCACGAGCAGCGCCCACCCTAGCGCGAAGGTGATCCACAGCAGCCAACCGGTGGGCATTACGAACGCCGCCCACACCGCGAGCCCGGCCGCGAGCGCAATCATCACGGAGGCCCGCGGCTCGATCGCATCGGCGAGCCTGCGCGCGGCGAGCGCGGCGCCATAACCCAGGGGGACAGCGCCCAGGGCGGCAAGCAGGGGGACAAACATCTGAGCGGTCATGGTGCCAATCTCCGGCATTTCCGGTACCCGGGAAAGGGCGTCAAACGGCCTTCCCGGTCCAGCTATTTAGTGTCATTCTCAATCGGTTGCGGTGCGGGAGTTGAGCAATGAAGAACGTCCTTTGCGGAATCGCGTTGGCCGTCTGCAGCATGACGTTCTGGAGCGGCGCGGCGCGCGCCGACGACGTTTGCCCCCGGCCCGCGGCACAGAGCGAAGTGCAGCGGCCGCCGGACATCTACAGCCAGAACGGCAAGATCGACGTCAAGCTCCACTACCTGACCGCGGTGGACGACACCGGCCGCACGCTCTTCTGCTTCGTCACGCCCGACGGCGTCGAGTCGCCGACCCTGCACGTCAATCCCGGCGACAACATCAAGATCGAGCTGACCAACCTGGTGCCCACCCCGCCCGGCGGCCGCACGATGGTGGTCTCCAACGACCAGACCGTCTGCGGCAGCGCGACGATGAACGACGCGTCCGTCAACATGCACTTCCACGGCACAAATACCGCCCCGCGCTGCCACAGCGACGAGGTGATCCATACGCTGGTCAATTCGGGCGAGAGCTTCACCTACAACCTGCGCATCCCGCCCGACGAGCCACCGGGGCTGTACTGGTATCACCCGCATGTCCACGGCACCTCGTCCGGCATGCTGCAGGGCGGCGCCACCGGCGCCATCGAGGTCGAGGGCATCCAGAACATCCAGCCTGCGGTGGCCGGACTGCCCGAGCGCTACCTCGTGCTGCGCGACCAGCAGAACACCGGCGACGCCAGCCACGGCTCGGGCCTTCCCAACGTGCCCAACTGGGACATCTCGGTGAACTACGTTCCGATCGACTTCCCCGCATACAAGCCCGCCGTGATCGCGATGCAGAGCGGTCAGCCGGAGTTCTGGCGCGTGGTCAATGCGGGGGCCAACACCATCATGGACCTCGAGGTCGTCTATGACGGCGTGCCGCAGCCTTTGCAGGTCGTCGCGCTCGACGGCGTGCCGACGGGCTCCAAGGACGGCAAGCACCAGGGCACGATCGTCACCGAGACCGATGCCATCCTGCCGCCGTCGGCGCGCGTCGAGTTCATCGTGGCGCCGCCGGGGCCGGATGTGAAGAAGGCGCAGCTGATCACGCTAGGCATCGACGGCGGGGCGGCGTCCGACTCCAATCCGCGCCGTCCCTTCGCCAATATCACGGCGGCGACGGCGCCCAACCGGCTGCCCAGGATGCCGGAGCCGAACGGGGGCGCGCGCAAGATGCGTTTCGACGACCTCGCCAACGCGCCGGTCACCCAGCACCGCGACCTGTTCTTCTCGGAATATTACCAGGCCTTCGGCCACGACACCGAGAAGGTCGACTTCTTCATCACCGTCGACGGCGCCAAGGAGACCCTGTTCGATCCCAACGAGCCGCCCGCCATCACCACCACCAGGGGCGCGGTCGAGGAATGGCGCATCGAGAACCGCACCCAGGAGCTGCATGAGTTCCACATGCACCAGATCCACTTCCTGGTGACGGCGGTGAACGACAAGCACATCCGCAAGGACAGACAGCAGCTCTACGACGTCTTCCAGGTGCCCTATTGGAGCGGCCACCCCAACGAGCCCTATCCCAGCATCACGGTGAAGCTGGACTTCCGCGGGCCGACGGTGGGCGACTTCGTCTATCACTGCCACATCCTCGACCATGAGGACGCGGGCATGATGGCCATCATCCGCGTCCTTCCGGACAAGGGCGCCAGGACCAAGCAGCATGACGCCGACGCCCGAACGCAGGCGCGCGGGCGGAAAACGTAAGGAAGCAGACGGAGTTAATCTGTTCTTAGAGGTTCGCGCAGAAGCTGAAGCTGCGCGGGACCATGTTGAAGAACCTCTACAGCGAAAAGCGCACGGCGCGGGGCAAGGGCGAGATCGGCGTGATCGTCGACGCCCATGAGCGCTACGCCGCCTCGCGCGGCGGCGCGCGGGCGCAGCTCGCGCATGCCGAGCTGGGCGGGGTCGATCTCTCGGGACGCAATCTTCCCGAGGCGGATTTCGCGGGCGCGTCGCTGGTCGGCGCCGATCTGCACGGCGCAAATCTCGAGCGCGCGAGCTTCTATTGCGCCGACCTGCGCGACTGCGACCTGCGCGGCGCCAGGCTGGTGCGCGCCGATCTGCGCGGCGCCTCGTTCAAGGGCGCCAGGCTTTCTCATGCCGTGCTCGACGACGCCGACCTGCGCGCGGCGATGATGATGTATGTCGGCGCCGACGGCGTCTCGGTCGTCGACCGCGAGCGCGCCCACAAGGGCACCGTCACCGGCGTCGACTTCTCGAACTGCTCGATGAAGGGCGTGTCGTTCGGCAACGCCAAGCTCGACGGCGCCGACTTCTCGGGCGCCCTGCTCGCCGGCGCCAACTTCAAGAACGCCAAGCTTGCCAATGCCAGCTTCAAGGGCGCGGTGCTCGCCGGGGTGAACCTGAAGGACCTGAACGTCCCGCCCGAGGCGCTGGAAGGGGCCATCGCCGACGTCACACCCGAGGCCGCCGCCAGGTACGAGGCGCTCAAGGCGCGGCTGGAATCGCATCAGCAATGGATCGCCAGCGCCGGCGCGCAAGGCGCTCCCGCCAATTTCGACGGCGAGGACCTGCGGCCGCTGCACCAGCTTCTGGTCGGGCGCTCGTTGAGCGGCTTGAGCGCGCGCGGCGCGATCTGCGTCGGCCTGGATTTCTCGGGCAGCCAGCTTCTCGCCGCCAAGTTCGACGGCGCCGACTTGCGCGACGCCGATTTCTCAAACGCCGATCTGCGCGGCGCGTCGTTGCGCGCGACCAGGCTCGCGCATGCGCGCTTCGGCAAGGCCAACCTCGGACGGCTCGCGCTGACGGGCGGCGGCTCGCTGCCGCCCGATCTTCACGATGCGGACGGCAGCGAGGAGCAGTTCTACGCAGCGACGATGGAAGACACCGTCGCCGCGCTCGGGTTGCCCGCCAAGGTCAGTTCGGCGTGATCTTGCCGATCAGGCCGTGGGTCTCGTCGTTCGGACCGGCGGAGAACTGGACCTGACCGTTGCCGGGACCGGGATCGAGCGCCCACAGCCCGTCGATCTTCAACGCCTTGCCCTTCTTGTTGCCCAGCGTGCCAAGCGCATCTCCGGTCGTGGGATTGTAGGCATTGATCTTGCCGTCGCCGAAATTGCCGACAAGCAGCGCATTCGAGAAGGTGCCGAAATTCGACGGCGCTATGGCCAAGCCCCAAGGCGCGTTCAACGCGCCATTCGACACCAGGCGCGTCTGCAAATTGCCGCTCAGGTCGAATACGTCCACGTAGCCGAGGCCGGCGCCGTGCAGCTCATCGATGCTGCCTTTGGCGCGCTTGGCGAAGGCGACGTAAGCCTTGCCGGAGAGGACGGCCACGTTGAACGGCGCGAAGCTCTTGGGCAGGCCGCTGTCGGTGAAGCTGCCCACCAGGTTCCACGATGTGTCGATGATGTCGATCTTGTTGTTCTTGAAATCGGCCGCAAGCAGGTGCTTGTTCGTCGCGTCGACCGCAAGCCCCTTGAAGGCCGCGTGGTGTGCGGAATCGTCGAAGCCCGTGATCGCGTTGAACGTATCCAGCGACGGCGCCCAGCACGAGATGATGCCAGTCTCGGTGTCGAAGACGAAGGCGCAACGTCCGCTCGTGCTGTTCTTCGTCACGTTGAAGTTCACGCCGCTCGGCGGCGCGACGATGCCGGTCGGCGCACCCGGCACGGCAACGACCGGCGATTGCTTCACACCGGTGTTGCGGTCGTAGAACGTCGATTTGTTCGTGCCGTTGTCCGAGGTCCAGACGGGTTGGCTGTCGCCGCCCTGCGCCAATCCCCACGGATTGATCAGATCGGGATCCTGCACGGGCGCCACGCCCGGCTGGTCGGAAACGATCGGCGTGATCTTGTAGCCACCCGCCGCCAGGGCCGAGGTGGAAAGCAAAGCGAAGGCAATCGCGAAACGCGCTCTCATGTGCAAATCCTCCCAGTGAATGGCCGGGAGGTTGGCATTGCGCATTCGAAATGTGAAGCGTGGTAACTTCGCTTACGCCGTATTCTTTTGCGTCCTCCATTCCACCGGCACGGCGAGTGAAATCAGCACCGCCACGACGAAGGTTACCAGCAGCGCAACCACGATCACCGCGCCGGTCGGCCAGTCGAACAGCGACGAGGCGACGAGGCCTGTCACATAACCGACAAATCCGACGGCATAGCCGACCGCGAGCCGCGCCTTTTCCGCGAAACGCTTGGCGGCGAGCGCCGGCACGATCAGGCTCGCGAAGACCAGATAGATGCCGACCAGCTGCACCGACTGCGTCACCACCAAGGCGAACAGGATATAGAAGCCGACCTGTCCGATACGCTGGCGCGCGGTGAACCAGACCACGAGCGCCACCGCATAGAGGATCGCGATCGGGATCAGGCTCGACATCGACACCCACAGGATCTGTCCGACGAGCAGGTCCTTCAGGTGCTCGCCGCCGTGCGGATTGTTGGCGAGGATGAGAAGCTCGACGCAGGCCGCGACCACGAACAGCACGCCGATCAGCGCCTCCTGCACCTCGGGCCATTTCTTCTCGGTCCAGGTCAGCAGCAGCGCGCCGATCAGCGCCGCGCCGACCGCGGCCACCTGCACGCGCCAGCCCTCGGGCTCGCCGCTGAACAGGGTGCCCGCGGCGGTGACGCCTAGCCCTGCGACTTGCGCGATCGCGAGGTCGATGAAGACGATGCCGCGGTTCAGCACCTGCTGTCCCAAGGGCACATGCGTCGCCAGCACCAGGAGGCCCGCGAGGAACGCGGGCAGAAGGATGGAGAGCTCGAGCGTGCCGGTCATTTCTTCAATCCCTGGAGCATGCGGTTGATGGTGTCGTCGTAGAGCGAGAACAGGTCCTTGGCCTGATCCGTGCCGCCGACGGTGTAGGGCAGCATCACGGCGGGGATGCCGGCGTGCTCGGAGACGAAGCTCGACGGCCGGTCGTCCTCATAAGCCGCGCGGATCACGAATTTGGCGGGCGTCGCCTGCAGCTTCTGCAGCACCTCGGCGAGATAGCCGCTCGACGGCGGCACGCCGGGCTTGGGCTCCAGCGGCACGACCTCGTGCAGGCCGAGCCACTGCTCCATATAGATCCAGGCGTGGTGCTGCACGGCGATGTTGACGCCTTTGAGCGGCGCGGCTTGCGCGGTCCACTTCGCCAGGGCCGTCGTCCAGCGTTTGGCGAAATCGGCCAGGCGGCCGTTATAGGTCGCCGCGTTCGCGGCATCGAGCTGCGCGAAGCGCGCGGCCAGCGCCTTGGCAACGGGCAGGATGTTGCGCGGGTCCGTCTGGATGTGCGGATTGCCGGCGGCGTGGATGTCGCCCTCGGCGCGGTCGAGGCGCGACGGCTGCTCCTGCAGGCGGACATAGGACGTCGCGGTGAAGTCGCCGGGCTGGCCGGGCGCGATCTTCGAATTGTTCGCCTGCTGCAGGATCATCGGCATCCAGCCGATCTCGAGCTCGGCGCCGTCGCATACGGTCACGTCGGCGCTGCGTGCCTTGGCGATCAGGCTCGGCCGCGCCTGGATCTGGTGCGGATCCTGCGCGCCGGTCGTCGCGGTGTAGACGTTGACCTTGTCGCCGCCGATCTCGGTGGAGAGCGCGCCCCATTCCGGCTCGCAGGCGAAGACGTTCAGGTTGGCATGCGCCGGGGTGCTGAGCGCGATCAACGGTGCAAGAAGCAAGTATTTACGCATGATGGTTCTCCTCAGTAGCGGTGGGCGCCGTGCGGCCCATAGATCACGGTGTATTGGAAGAGCAGCTCGTCGTTGGGCTTCAGGTCGCTTTCGTCATGCGTGTATTGCATGCGGAAGCGGCCGAACTCGGACGTGTCGAACTCGAGCAGCGCGGTCTCGGCGCGGGGCGAATGCCCGAAGTCGTCGAGCGGCGAGCCGCTCAGCATCGGTCCCGGCATCGACGTCGACAGCGCGGCATAGCGCAAGCCGAAGCTCCAGCGCGGCATGAACTGATAGACGCCTTGCGCATACCAACCGAAGCGATCCTGCGCGAACGGCACCGCGTCGAAGGCGCCCGCCTCGCGGCCGTAGAACAGCTCGCTCGAAAGCGTGAGGTTGTTCACGGTCGGATTGCCGCCCGGCGCCCATTTGTAGATCAGGCTCGCGATGCCGAGGTCGTCGTCGCCGGTGAAGCTGTGGCCGTCGTCATCGGTGCGGTTCTCGGCGCGCGAATGCAGGTAGGAAAGGGCCGCGAGATACGAGCTCGCATCGTCGATGTCGTTGCCGGTATGGACGAAGGCGGTGACGGTGCCCTGTCCGGTGTGGCCGGCGCCCGCGGCCGGATAGGCGTCGCCGCGGAACAGCTCGGCGCCGAACTCCAGGAACTGATCGGTCGGGGCCAGCCAGCGCACCTGCACGCCGTCGTCGCCATATTGCGAATTCAGGAAGGCGCGATAGGGCAGCGGCGCATCCGAGAACGACCAGTCATGCGCGTGACGCTCGTTCAGGTAGCCGATGCCGGAGAGGAACCGGCCCGCCTTCACGGTGAGGCCGTACGGCAAATCCTTCGACAGGATATAGGCCTCTTCGACCGACAGCGAGTTGTCGTCCTGCATCGAGAAATCCAGGAAGCCGGACATATAAGGATCGATGTTCGCGGTCAGCGACACTTCCGACTCGCCCAGCGAGAAGCCGCGCAAGGGCAGGCCGGACTCATCGCCGTTCTGGACGCCGCGGATCGTCTGCTTCTGCGTGTCGCGCGAAGCGGCCACATAGAAGCCGTTCAGGACCGCCGCGATGCCCGGATTGAAGGCATTGTTCGAGGTGGGCGCGGCTGCGGGCGGAGGCGGCCCATTGTCCGCGACGACATCCTGCGGCGCCGCGTCGGGCGGAGGCGCGGAAGGTTGCGGCGCGGTCTGGTCGAAGGTCTGCGCGGCGGCATTGCTGCCCGTGGCCGACGCGACTGCGGTGGCTTTGCCGGGTGGCGTGGCGCGCGCGACCTTGAGCTCGCCTTCGGCTTTGGCCAGGCGCTTCTCCAGCGAACGGATGCGGCCGTCATAGTCGTGCTGCATCTGCGCGATCTGGGCCTTGATGGCTTTGAGGTCGCCCGCCTCGTCCGCGAATGCGGGGGTGGCAAGCAAAAGGGCAGCCAGGAATAGCAATCGTCTCATGATCTGAGCTCCATGAATGCGGGCACGTCCGCGCGATGCGCACGGACGCTGTCGGACGTTCATCGGTGTGGAGTCAGATGCGCGGTGGGCCGCGGCTGTGCCAGCTGTGCGAGGCGACCGACACGAAGATCGCGATCTCCGTCGCGATGGTCACGCCATAGGACGAAAGCGTCAGCGGCACGAAGCCGCCGGCCGACGGCGTCAGGTAGTGGCCGCCATGGATCGCGGCCTGGCAGACGGCGCAGCTCGCCTGGTCGTCGAGCTTGCCGGGAACCTGCTTGCCGCCGGCGACGGGTGCGGCGTGGATATGCGTCTGGGTGACGTAGGTCTGGAACGTGAAGGCGAGCAGAGCGAGCAGCGTCAGCCACAGCCGCGCGCGGCCGACATTCGGCAAGATGCTCGTGGAAACCCTCATCAAGCGGGGAGACTAGGGGGTTGCAACCGACTTGTCACGGCCCGCGCATGCGGGCCGCCCAGCTGACGCAGGCGCGACAGTGCAGAACCCAACTGGGCGGCCCGCATGCGCGGGCCATGACACTAGCGCTGCGCCAGCACGTCGCCCGCCTCCGGATGCCTGCGGAACCAGGCGATGGCGTAAGGGCAGGTGGGCACTATTTTGAGGCCCTGCATACGGGCATGTGCTGCTATGGCCTCCATCAGCCGGCCGGCGGTGCCTTTGCCGCGCAGCGCCATCGGCGCCTCGACATGCGGGATAGTCAGCGTATCGCCCGCGCGGCGATAGGTGGCATAGGCGGTCAGGCCTTCTTCCTCGAGCTCGAAGCTGCGGCCGGTATCGACGACGCTCATATCCGCTCCTTGATCCAGGCCGCCATCAGGTCGGCGGCGGCCTCGCGGTGCTCTTCGCTGTCTTCGAAATAGTGCGCGCCCGGAACAAGTTCCAGAGTTTTGTCGGCCGCGACAATGTTCGCGAAGATGTTACGGGCGTCGGACGGGAACACCCCCATATCGGCCATGCTTTGCACCACCAGCGATGGCACGGCGAGCTTCGCCAGATGCGGCGCGCCGCGGGCTCGGCTCGTTTCCAGGCTCCACATCGACAGCCACGCGCGCAAGGTGCAGGCGCGCCCGATGCCGAAGGGCGAACGGTTGGCGATCTCGGGCGGGCCGGCATAGCAGCCGGGGCAGGGCCGCTCGGTCGGCTCCTGCGCGGGATCGATGAAGCGCAGGTCCGCCCAGGTGCGGAACAGCGGGAAGATGCGGTCGGGGATGCCGGCCGCCTTGAGCCGCGCCAGCTCGCTCTTCGCCCAATCGGTGATGCGCCGGTTGCGGGCGACCTGAGCGGCGCGATAACGTACGACGAATTCGTCCGTAAACGGAAGATGTTGCGCGAACGGGTCGAGCGACGGATCGGTAGCGACCGGATCGGTCTCGTCCACGACCGAGGCGTCCATCCAGTTGGTCAGAACCTCCGGCCGTCCCGGATGGGCGTTTAGCGATATGTACAAGTCGCCCTTCGGCGCACCTTCGGCCTGATAGGCCGCCATCAGCGAGCCGCCGCCGGAATTGCCCAGCAGCACGATCGTGGCCGCGCCCCGCCCGCGCAGCCATTTCACGCCGACGCCGATATCCGCGATCGCGTGCTCGAGATGGAACAGGTCCTCGGCGCCGCGATAGCGCGTGTTCCAGCCGAGGAACCCGAAACCGCGCCGTGCAAAATAGGGCGCGAGGTAATGCTCGGCGAAGTCGACATTGTAATGCGTCGCGATCAACGCGACTTTCGGCTTCGTCCCTTCCGCCGTCCAGTAAAGTCCCTGGCAGGGATGCCCGCCCGCGCCGGCGCGCGGCATGTTGGGCGAGGGCAGGCCGACGAACTCGCGCGCGAGGTTCGCACGCGGACCGTCGCTCACACCCGCACCATCAGCTTGCCCTTGTTCCTGCCCGCGAACATGCCGACCAGCGCCGAGGGCATGTTCTCGAAGCCATCGACGATGTCGACCGGCGCCTTCAGCACGCCGTCGTCGAGCCAGCGGGCGAGCGCGGCTTCGGCTTGGGCCTTGCGGTTGTAGAAGTCCATCACCACGAAGCCCTCCATGCGGATGCGCTTGGTGACCAGGAAGCCGGGCACGCCGAACGGTCCGGGCGACGGCGTGCCGGTATTGTATTGCGAGATCGCGCCGCAGCAGGCGACGCGCCCGAACAGGTTCATGCGGCGTAGCGCGACCTCCAGCACCTCGCCGCCGGTGTTGTCGAAATAGACGTCGACGCCGTTGGGGCACGCCGCCTTGATCGTCCTGTCGAGATTGCCTTGCGCATAGTCGACCGCCGCGTCGAAGCCGAGCTCGTCGACGATCCATTTGCACTTGTCGGCGCCGCGCGTGGTGCCTACCACGCGGCAACCGGAGATCTTGGCGATCTGTCCGGCGATGGAGCCGACCGCGCCCGCCGCGCCCGACACCAGCACCGTCTCGCCGGGCCGCGGACGGCCGACGTCGAGCATGCCGAAATAGGCGGTCAAGCCGGTGATGCCCAGCGCGCCCAGGATATGCTCGGGCTTGTGCTTGCGGTCGTGCCTGGTCAGCGCGCGCGCGGGCATCGCGGCATATTGCTGCCAGCCGTATTCGCCGCTCACCAAGTCGCCGGGCTCGAAGCCCTTGGCGTTGGAGGCCACGACCTCGCCCAGGCCCCAGCCCGCCATCACGTCGCCGGGATTGAGCTGCGAGCGATAGGTCGCGCCCTGCATCCAGGCGCGGCTCGCCGGATCGAGCGAGAGCAGCGTCGTCTTAACCAACACTTCGCCCGCTTTCGGCTCCGGGACCGGCGTCTGTTTGAGGTCGAAATTGTCGGGCCCCACTTCGGCCGCGGGCTTGCGCGCATAGATCCATTGCCGGTTGCCGGTCATCTGTTTCCTCCCGGTTTTTCCTGAGGCTAGAATGGCGCAAGGGAGTGGGGGCGTCGATGGCCAGAGTTTTCAAATGGGCGGGGTTCGTCCTCGCCGCGCTGGCCGTTCTGGCGGCCGGCGGCGGCGTGTGGCTGTTCTATTTCTCTGCGCAAGCGCCGTTTGCGCGCAATGCGCTGCCCGTCGGCAACGGCGTCTCGGCGCAGCTCGCCTGTGCCGGGGTCTATGTCTCGGGCCGTCCGCTCGACGTCGTGGTGCGCGACGACATCCTGCGGCTGTCGCCGCTGACGCGCTTCAACCGCTACCGGATCGACGACGCCGAGAAGTCCGTCACGGTATCGGTGCTGGGCTTGTCGCCGCGCAAGTCGGTCTACCGCCCCGGCATCGGCTGCACCCTGCTCGTGAATTCCGACGCCCAGAAGCTGCGCGAGCAGGCGCGGGGCATTCCGGTTCCGTCGCCGGCGCCACGTGCCGAGCCGTGGCCCAAAGGCGACGCCGTCGATCTCAAGCACCTGCCCGAGGGTGTCGATGCCGGCGCGCTGGAACGCGCGGTCGCCGACTCCTTCTTCGACGAGACGCCGCAGCACGACATCGACACGCGCGCGATCGTGGTCGTTTACAAGGGCCGAATCGTCGCCGAACGTTACGCGGCGGGCTATGGACCAAGCACGCGGTTCCTCGGCTGGTCGGCGAGCAAGAGCGTGACCGCGGCGCTGATCGGCACGCTGGCCGATGCCGGCAAGCTCGACCTCTACGGCCCCGCGCCGGTCAAGGAATGGGCGTGGCCCGGCGATCCGCGCGGCGCGATCACGACTGCCGAGTTGCTTAATATGTCGAGCGGGCTGGAATTCCGCGAGCCTTACGATCCCGGCTCGGACTCGACGCGCATGCTGTTCCAGGAGCCGGACATGGGCGCATACGCGGCGGCGAAGCCGCTGGCGCATGCGCCGGGCACGGCGTGGTCCTATTCCTCGGGCACGGCGAACCTCTTGTCGCGCATCGTGTTCCAGAAGTCGGGCGGCACGCTGAAGAATTACGAAGCCTATGCGCGCGCGAAGCTGTTCGGTCCGGCCGGAATGACGAGCGCGCTCATCGAGCCCGACGAGAGCGGCAACTTCGTCGGCAGCTCCTACATGTATGCGACCGCGCGCGATTGGGCGCGGTTCGGCCTGCTCTGCCTCGATCGCGGCACGATCAACGGCCGGCGGCTCTTGTCCGAGAGCACGGTCGACTTCTTCTCGCGGCCCGCGCCGGCCGATGCGCGCCGCGGCTATGGCGCGCATTTCTGGCTGAACGCCGTCGACCGCGGCAAGCGCGAGTTCCCGCACCTGCCGCAGTTCTTCGCGGCCGAGGGTCACAACGACGAGTTCGTGACGATCTTCCCGTCGCGCGGTGCCGTGATCGTGCGGCTGGGCTGGACGACCGACCGCGCCTCGTTCGATCGCGACAAGCACTTCGCGGCGATCCTGGCGGCTTTGGCCGTGCCTCCGGTTCCCGCCGGCCCGAAAGCCGAGCCGCTGCCCAACGACGACGACACGATGGTCGTCGAGTAAAAGCAACACGATGCTTGAATTGGCCGTTGGCGCACTTTGTAATCGGTGGCGGCGCTGTCGCATATATGCAAACTACCCCTCGGCAGGCTACCGGGGGGGCTGGCGGAAGCTGGTAGACGCAGCGCCTTGCCAAGGCGTCGAGAGGGTCCTCTCGTAAGGGTTCAAGTCCCTTGCCCCCCACTCTCGACGCTATATGATTTGCGTTTGGTCTTCTGGGTGCGGTCGGACTGGTTGTGAGGACCTTCGCCGCCGACCGCATTGGCAACACCGAAATGCCGGCGTGGAGAAGGCCAGGAGACCCTCCACGCCGGGAATTCCTTTGTCTCGCCTTGGCGTCGACAACCGGCCGCGCGGCGACTAGATTGGGCCGCTGACAAATTGTCATTCGGTGGCCGCCATGTCCGATATTCCGTCAGACGCTCCGTCCGACACCCCGCTTCCCGGGGTGTTCCAGCTCACCCCGCTCAATCCCGAGTTCAACGACGATCCGCACAAGCTCCTCGACCGCCTGCGCGGCGAGTGTCCGGTGCATCGCGACACGGTGGCGGGCACCTTCATCCTGACGCGCCATGCCGACGTGCGCGGCGTGCTGTCGGACACCTCGATGTGGCGCAGCCCGGAGCGCGCCGAGCCCGAGGCCACGATCCAGCGCGCCATCCTCGAGCAGCGCATCGAAGGCATCCGCATGTCCGAGGAAGAGGCGCGGTCGGGCATCCTGCTGATGGACGAGCCCGACCACATGCGCATCCGCGGCCCCTTCGCCAAGGCGCTCTACAAGCGCGTCGCCAGGTGCAAAGGCCTGGTGCAGCAGGTCGTCGACCAATGGCTCGACCTCGTCGACGGCAGGAGTGAGTTCGACGCGATGAACGACTTCGCGTTGCGCGTGCCCATCGACGTCATCGCGCGCATCCTCGGTGTCGACGAGAGCCGACTGACCGAGTTCCGCGAATGGAGCGAAGGCGCGATCCTGGGGCTCAACCCGTTCCGCTCGGAAGAAGACACGCAGCGCCTCATCGTCTGCACCAATGCCTTGTCGGAATATATGGGCAACCTGATGCAGCGCCGCCGCGCCGAGCCGGCCGACGACCTCACCAGCGACATGATGAAGCTCCAGGCCGAGGGCGCGCCCTTGGGCGACGGCGAGATCTCGAACAACCTTCAGGGCCTGCTCATCGGCGGCAATCTCACCACCACCGACCTGATCGGCAACGCGGTGTGGCTGCTGCTCAAACATCCGGGCGAGCTCGCCAAGCTCAAATCCGATCCGTCGCTGATCAACAGCGCGGTGGAGGAGGTGCTGCGCTACGAGAGTCCCGTCGACATCACGGGCCGCATTGCGCCGCGCGACATGGACGTGGGCGGCTGTCCGGTCCGCCAGGCGCAGTCGATGTTCATGTCGCTGCGCGGCGCCAACCGGGACCCCGCCGCCTTTCCCGATCCGCACCGCTTCGACATCGCGCGCAAGGACGCGCCGCATGTGGCCTTCGGCGGCGGCCTGCATCTGTGCATCGGCGCGCCGCTGGCGCGTCTGGAGGCGCAGGTCGCGCTCGTCACGCTGTTCCGGCGCTTCCCGAACCTTCGGCTCGTCGATCAGGACGCCAAGCCCGAATGGCGCAGCATGCCGTTCTTCCGGGGCTTGAAGGAGATTCGCGTCGCGACGTGATGCGCGCCGCGGGTACTCGCCCGTAACACGAACCGGATACCCGCCAGTCAAGCGGCTTTTTGACCGGGGCGGAATATATTTCGCCCCATTGAATGCGCCATAGTCGCACCAGATATTTCGACCGTGGGTTTTTGCCCGCGAAAGGGGCTTTTCGTCATGCAAGCCATTCTGAGTTTCCTCGAAGGCCACAGCACCAGCCTGTGGTTCTGGCTGATCGTCCTCGCGGCGATCGCCTGGATCGTGGTCACCAAATCGATCCGCACCATCGGCCCCGTCGAGGTGGGCCTGGTGCGCAAGCGCTTCGGCGCGCGCAAGCTCACCGCCGGCAGCGTCGTCGCGTTCAACGGCGAGGCCGGCTATCAGGCGCGGCTGCTGATGCCGGGCGTGCAGTTCAAGCTGTGGCCGGTCTACGACGTCACGCGCCATCCGATGGTGCAGATCCCCGCCGGACAGATCGGCGTGGTGATCGCCCAGGTCGGCCAGCCGCTGCCGGTGGGCGCGAAGTCGGGCATCTTCAAAAAGGAGTTCGGCAATTTCCAGGACATCGAAGCCTTCGTCATGGGCGGCGGCGAGAAGGGCGTGCAGCGCCCCGTGCTGCCGCCGGGCACCGTCGTGCCGATCCATCCGGTGGGCTTCCTCGTCATCACCCGCGACGCGGTCTATGGCGTGCCGGTCGACGACGAATACGCGACGCTCGAACGCAAGGGCGCGCTTAAAGCCCAATCCTTCGGGCTCGAGCCGGTGCAGCTCGAGGTCGTGCGCATCGAGCCGCGTTTCTTCCAGGACGGCAAGGTCGTCGACATGATCGGCATCGTCACGACCTTCGACGGCCCGCCGCTGCCCAAGGGCGCCATCGCCAACCGCATCGGCGACTTCGTCGATCTTGCCGCGCTGGAATCGCAGCCTACAGCCAAGGACAGCGACCTGGTCGAGGCGATCCTCGCGGTCAAGAACGAGGAGCACAACAACTACCAGGACTTCCAGGCCTTCCTCGACCACGGCGGCCGCATCGGCCTGCAGCACGATCCCTTGATGTATGGCGCCTACAACCTGAACCCGTTCCTGGTGGCCGTGGAGATGGTGCCGATGCTGGTGGTGAACCAGGGCGAGGTCGCGGTCTTGAAGGCCTATGTCGGCCTCGCAACCGAGGACACGTCGGGCGCCGACTTCAAGTTCGGCTCTCTCGTGCGCCCCGGCCATCGCGGCATCTGGCAGGAGCCGCTGCGCACCGGCAAATACGCGATCAACCCGCGCTGCTATTCGGCGGAGATCGTGCCGACCTTCATCCTCACCTTGAACTGGGCGGACGCGACCTCGACGGCGCACAATCTCGACAAGGGCCTGAAGCAGATCACCGCCAAGTCGAAGGAAGGCTTCGTCTTCAACATCGACCTCCAGGTGCAGATCCACGTCCCCGACACCGAGGCGCCGAAGGTGATCTCGATCGTCGGCACCATGCTGAACCTGGTGACCGAGGTGCTGCAGGCCGCGGTGGGCAACCACTTCCGCGACAAGCTGCAGTCGATGCCCGCCATCGACTTCATCGAGAAGCGCCAGGACGTGCAGAACCAGGCGCAGGTCCACATCACCGAGAAGCTGAAGGACTACCGCATCGAAACGCGCGGCGTGTACATCCAGGACGTCGTCTTCCCGCAGCAGCTGGTCGAGGTGCTCACCACGCGCGAGATCGCCAACCAGCAGCAGGAGACCTACAAGGCGGAAGAGAAGGCACAGGGCCAGCGCCTCGAGCTCGAGCAGGCGCGCGGCAAGGCCGACATGCAGAGCGACCTGGCGCGCTCGTCCATCGGCATCGACATCGCCAAGAACAAGGCGATGGGCGTGCAGGCCGAGGCCGACGGTGAGTCCTATCGCCTCGACAAGGTCGGCCGTGCCAGCGCGGTCAAGACGGAGGCCGACGGCCTGGCCATCGCCAAGGGCCTGGCCGCGCAGCAGGAGGCCATCGGCAAGGACCAGACGGCGCTCGTCAACGTCGTGCGCGCGCTGGCCGAGGGCCACCAGCGGTTCGTGCCGGAGAACCTGGCGCTGTCGCTGGGCGGCGACGCGGGATTGGGCGGGAGCCTCAACGCGCTTGTGCCGTTGTTGATGGGACGGCTGCAGCGCGAGGCGCCGAAGGACGACACGGCGGCCTTGCCGGGCCCGAACGGAAAGGGCGAATAACTTATCCTCCCCTGCGAAGCGGGGGAGGATATGAAAGGCATCGATGTTCCCGTTCGACAATTCCTATGCGCGGCTGCCGGAGCGGTTCTATGCCCGGCTGCCGCCCACCCCCGTCAAGGCGCCGAAGCTGGTCAAGCTCAACGGCGCCTTGGCGCGCGAGCTGGGTCTCGATCCGGACGCGCTGATGTCGGACGAAGGCGTGGCCTTCCTCGCCGGCAATGCGGCGGCGCCGGGCAGCGAGCCGATCGCGATGGCCTATGCCGGTCATCAGTTCGGCCATTTCGTGCCGCAGCTCGGCGACGGCCGCGCGATCCTTCTGGGCGAGGTCGTCGACACGAAAGGCATGCGCCGCGACATCCAGCTCAAAGGCGCCGGCCAGACGCCGTTCTCGCGCGGCGCCGACGGACGCGCGGCGTTGGGGCCGGTGCTGCGCGAATATATCGTCAGCGAAGCGATGGCGGCGCTCGGCATCCCCACCACGCGCGCGCTCGCAGCCCTGATCACGGGCGAAGGCGTGTGGCGCGAGACCGCGCTGCCCGGCGCGATCCTGGCGCGGGTGGCGCAGAGCCATATCCGCATCGGCACGTTCCAGTTCTTCGCCGCGCGGGGCGACGTCGAAGCGCTGAGGCTGCTCGTCGAGCACGTGCTGGCGCGGCACTACCCCGAGGCACAAGGCGCGCTCGGCCTGCTCGAAGGCGTCATCGCGCGCCAAGCGGCGCTGGTCGCGCGCTGGATGGGCGTGGGCTTCATCCACGGCGTGATGAACACGGACAACATGACGGTGTCGGGCGAGACCATCGACTACGGCCCCTGCGCCTTCATGGACCGCTATCACCCGGAGACGGTATTCAGCTCCATCGACGCCCATGGCCGCTATGCCTTCGCCAACCAGCCGGCCATCGCGCGCTGGAACCTGGCGCGGCTGGCCGAGACGCTGCTGCCGCTGCTTTCCGAGAACGAAGAAGAGGCCGTCGACCGCGCCAATGCGGCGCTGACCCAGTTCCCGCCGCTGTTCGAGACCGCCTGGCGCCGGGTGCTGGGCGCCAAGCTCGGCATCGCCGCGATGACCGGCGACGACATGGCGCTCGCGGGCGAACTGTTCGACGCCATGGCGGCGCACGAGGCCGATTTCACGCTCACCTTCCGCCGGTTGACCGACGGCGAAGAGCTTGGCTTCGGCGACTGGCAGGAGCGCTGGCGCGCGCGGGCCGACGATCCCGGCGCGATGGCACGTGCCAACCCGCGCGTCATCCCGCGCAACCATCGGGTGGAAGAGGCGATCCGCGCCGCGGTCGACCGCGAGGACTTCGCGGCCTTCGAAACGCTGGTCCAGGTGCTCGGCAGGCCGTTCGACGCGCAGCCGGAGTTTGCGGCCTACGCCGATCCGCCCAAACCCGATGAAGTCGTGACCCGCACCTTCTGCGGCACCTAAGCCAGGGCCTGCCACATCGCGCTGGCGAGCAGGAAGGCGCGCATGTCGCCGGTCGTGGTCGCGATCATGCGGTTCATGGCATAGGCGAAGGTCGTGCGCGCGTCCATGTCGATGATGGCCAGCGACCCACCATAGCCGCCCCAGAAGACGGTGTTGGGATTGGGCAGCGGCAGCATCCCGCCCGGAAGGCCGAAGCCCATGCCGTAACGCACCGGCACGCCCAGGATCAGGTCGGTGCCTTCGAACTGCACCTCCAGCGCCTTGCGGCATCCGGCTTCGGACAGGAAACGCTTGCCGTCCGCGGTGCCGCCATTGGCAAGGATGCGATGCACCGAGGCGACCGAGCGCGCATTGCCCGTGCCGCCCGCGGCCGGAATCTCGGCGGCGCGCCAGGCGCGCGTCTTGGTCTCGCCGACGTCGATGGGCGGATTGTCCGCCATGGCCGCCTGAAGCTCGTTGCGGTCGGGGTTGGCGAAGGCGGCGGTCGGCGGCGGGATCAGCTCGGCGACGCGGCCGTCCTCCGAGGCGGGCAGGCCGATACGGAAATCGGCCCCGAGCGGTTGCGCGATCTCCTCGCGAAATACGGTGCCGACGGTCCTGCCCGACACGCGGCGGATCACCTCGCCGACGAGATAGCCCTGCGTCAGCGCGTGGTAGCCCGCCTTCGTGCCCGGCTCCCAGAACGGCGCTTGCGCGGCGAGCAGCGAGGTGACCTTGTCCCAATCGTAGAGATCTTCCTTCGTCACCTTCTCCTTCCAGCCTGAGAGGCCGGAGGTGTGGCTCATCAAGTGGCTGACCTTGACGTCGGCTTTGCCGTTGGCGGCGAATTCCGGCCAATAGCGTGCGACGGGCGCATCGAAATCGATCAGCCCGCGGTCGGCCAGCATCAGCGCCACCAGCGCCGTCATCGTCTTGGTCGTGGAATAGACGTTGACGATGGTGTCGCGCGTCCACGGCCTGGTCTTGGCCGCGTCCATGTCGCCGCCCCAAAGATCGGCGACGGTCTCGCCGTCCTTGGTGATGCAAACCGACGCGCCGACCTCGTCGCCCTTGTCGAAGCTCGCCTGGAACGCGGCGCGCACGCCCGCGAATTTGTCGTCGCAATGTCCGTCGATCATGACGCAACTATGCGTCAGCCCAGGATGACGCGCAATTGGTGCGTCGCCCCGTCGTCGGCGAGCGGCACCAGCGAGGTGTTGCTCAGCATCTTGCCGTCGAGCTTCGCCGCCAGGATGCCGCGCGACACGCTCAACGGATTCTCGACCACGATGTCGTAACGGGAGCTTTTGTAGCGGTAGCTGATCTCGAAGCTCGGCCAATTGTGCGGGACGCAGGGATCCAGGATGAAGCTGTCGCCCTGCACGCGGAAGCCCAGCAGCCATTCGAGCACCGCGCGGTAGTACCAGCCGGCCGAGCCCGTGTACCAGGTCCAGCCGCCGCGACCGGCATGCGGCGGCATCGAATAGACGTCGGCGCAGATGACGTAGGGCTCGACGCGGTAGCGATGGATGCCGTTGGCGCTGTCGGCGTGATGGATCGGGTTGAGCAGCGAGAGCAGCTCGCCCGCCTTGTCGCCGTCGCCCTGCATCGCGAAGGCGATGGCGGCCCAAGCCGCGGCATGGGTGTATTGGCCGCCGTTCTCGCGGATGCCCGGCGGATAGCCCTTGATGTAGCCCGGGTCGTGGCTCGGGCGGTCGAAAGGCGGCGTGAAAAGCAGCGACAGCCTGTCGTCGCGGCGGGTGAGATACTTGTCGACCGCATCCATGGCGCGCTTGGCGCGCGTGGTTTCGGCGCCGCGGCTGATCACCGCCCAGCTCTGCGCGATGGAATCGATGCGGCACTCGTTGTTCGACACCGAGCCGAGAGGCGAGCCGTCGTCATAGAAGGCACGGCGATACCAGTCGCCGTCCCAGGCCTCGCGCTCCAGCGCGGCCTTGAGCGTCGCGGCGGCGTCGCGCCATTCGGCCGCGTGCTCGGTCTGGTCGCGCCTCTCGGCAAGCGGCGCGAAGGCGTTGAGCGTCGCGTAGAGGATCCAACCCAGCCACACGCTTTCGCCCCTGCCGCCGGCGCCGACGCGGTCCATGCCGTCGTTCCAGTCGCCGGTGCCCATCAGCGGCAGTCCGTGCGGCCCCATGCCGAGGCTCTTGTCGAGCGCCAGCGCGCAATGGTCGAAGAGGGGCGCCCTGTCGTCCGAGACCGTGGGCTCGAAGAAGGCGTCGTGCTCGTTGTCGCGCAGCACCGGACCTTCGAGCCAGCCGACCGGCTCGTCGAGGATGCCGACGTCGCCGGTCACCTTGACGTAGTGCGCCACGGCATAGCCCAGCCACACGCGGTCGTCCGAGATGCGCGTGCGGATGCCTTTGCCGCTCTCGGGCAGCCACCAATGCTGCACGTCGCCTTCGCGGAACTGGCGGCCGGCCGCGCGCAGCAGGTGCTCGCGCGCGATGTCGGGCCGCGCCAGCGACAGCGCCATCGTGTCCTGGAGCTGGTCGCGGAAGCCGTAGGCGCCGCTCGCCTGATAGAAGCCGGTGCGCGCCCACACCCGGCAGGCCAGCGCCTGATAGGGCAGCCAGCGGTTCAACAGGATGTCGAGCGCGCGGTCGGGCGTCTTCACCTGCACGCGCTCCAGCATGTCGTCCCATTGCTGCGTCGCCTCGGCCAAGACGGCGTCGAGGTCGGCCTTGCGATACTTGGCGACCAGCGCTTCGGCCTTTGCCTTGTCTTCGGTTTCGCCCAGGATGAAGACGATCTCCTGCTGGCCGACCGGCGAAAGCCGCACCGGCGCCTGCAGCGCGCCGCAGGGGTCCAGCGCCGCGCCGGACTTGCCCGGCAAAGGCTGGCCCAGCGACAGCGCCAGCGGCCGGTCCAGGCTGCCGTCGCGGCCGATGAAGGCGGTGCGGTCGCAGCTCCACGCCATCTGCTTGCCGCCCAGGTCGCAGAACGCGACGCGGCCGCCGAACTGATCGTTCCATGGGTTCTGCGCGAAGATCGCCCCGGTCGCGGGATGAACCTCCGTAAGGACGTAAGGCGCGCAGCTGGTGCGGTTGGGGCCGAGCACCCACTCCACATAAGACGTCACCGACAGGCGCCGCGCGCGCCCCGAACGGTTGACGATCTTGAGGCGCGAGATCTTAACCGGATCGTCCTTGGCGACGAATTGCGTGAGCTCGAGCGAGATGCCGTGACCGGTGCATTCGAAGCGGCTGTAGCCCTGTCCGTGGCGCGCGGAATAGCTCGAGGTCTTTTCGCGGATGGGAAGCGCGGTCGGCCCCCACAGCTCGCCGGTCTCCTCGTCGCGCACATAGATCACCTCGCCCGGCGGATCGCTCACCGCGTCGTTCGACCACGGCGTGATCTGGTATTGCTGCGAATTGCGCGACCAGGTGAAGCCGCCGCCGTCGGTGGAGACGATGAAGCCGAAGCCCTCGTTGGCGACGACGTTGACCCACGGCGCCGGCGTGGCCTGTCCGCCCTCCAGCACCGTCATGTATTCGCGGCCGTTCTCGACGAAGCCGCCCAGCCCGTTGAAGAACTCCATCGCCGGCTTCGGCGGGGGCAAGTCGGGCATGCCCAGCGGGACGATGCGGCGCGGCGGCGGAGGCAGAGCAGGCTTCAAGTCGCGCGCGCGGTTGACCTGCTCGGCCAGGGTCCCGGCGCCGGCATGCAGGACGGCGCGCGCCGCGGCGAGCAGCAGCGAACGCGTCTCCGCCGCGATCAGGTCCGAGCGCAGCACGAAGACGCGGCCGCGCGTCTCCTCGGCCGCCAACTTGGGCAGCGCCTGGTTCATCCGCACCATGCTGTCGAGCGTGCTCTGCAGGTCCTGCACATAGGATGCGGCGCGCTCGTTCAGGATCACCAGGTCGACGGCGAGCTGCTTCAGCCGCCAGTACTCGTGCGCGCGCAGAAGCTTGCGCACCAAAGCGAGGTCCTGCTCGTCCTCGATGCGCACCACGACGATGGGCAGGTCGCCCGAGATTCCCGTGGCCCAGAGCGAGGATACTTTGCGCAGCCCCCGGCGGATCTGGTCGGACGCGGGACGCAGCACCGGATCGAGATAGAGCACGTGGTTCGCGAGGCGCTGGAAGAGGTGCGCGTCGTCGGCGGCGATGCCCAGATGGCGCAGCTGGATCTGCGCCTGGGTCCAGGCGAGCGTGCCCGCGCGCTCGAAGGCCTGAGCGTCGCGATGGCGGTCGACGAGGTCGAGGATGTCCTCGCGCGTCGCGGCTGCGAGCGTCCAGAACGACACGCGCGCCGTGGCGCCGCGCGGGATGCACACGCGCCGCCTCAGGCTGAAGATCGGATCGAGCACCGGTCCGGCCGTGTTCGACAGCGGCCAGCCGTCGGCAATCGCCGCCGGCGAGCGGATGGTGCGGCCTCTCCCTAGGAACTGCACGCGGTCGGTCTCGAACTGCACGTCGCCGGCGCTCTCGCCCTCGAGCACCGAGAGATGCGCGGCCCAGACCTGCGGATCGCCGTCCGAGCGCCGCCGGCGCGTCGCCAGGATCGCGCCGGCATTGGCGACGAACTCGGTCTCGACGAAGAGCTTGGCGAAGGCCGGATGCGCGACGTCGTCGGCCTGGCGGGCGAGGGCGATCTCGGCATAGGAGGTGAGCTCGATCTCGCGCATGCGAGGGCCGCGATTGGTGATGGAGACGCGGCGCACCTCGCCGTCGTCCTCGGGCGAGACGATCACTTCCAGGGCGGTGACGAGGGTGCCGTCGCGGCGTGCGATCTCGCTGCGGTCCTCGCTGAAGGTGACGTCGTAGCTGTCGGGCTCCAGCGCCGTGGGCTGATAGCCCGCCGACCAGGTCTCGCCGCTCTTGACGTCGCGCAGGAAAATATAGGTGCCGAACGGATCGCGCGTGGGATCTTCGCGCCAGCGCGTGATGGCGATGTCGCGCCAGCGGCTATAGCCCGAGCCCACGGCGGTCATCATCAGCGCATAGCGGCCGTTGGACAGGATCTGGGTGCGCGGCATGCGCGAATGCGCCGAGTTGTAGGTGCGCTGCGCCTCGGGCACCAATGCCATTTCGGCACCGGCGTTCACCTGTTCGGGCGGCGGCCGCGTCAGGGCGACGTCGCGCGGCATGCGCTCCTGCAAAAGCAGCTCGGCCGCCTGGACCATCGGCTCGGCATGGAAGCGCGCGCGCATCGCGCCGTCCTGCAGCGCGTTGACGATCCCCAGGATCGTCATCGCCTGGTGATGCGCCATGTAGCAGCGCACGACGGCGCATTTGTCGCCCTCGGGAAGGCGCGCGCTGGTATAGTCGATCGCCTCGTACCAGCCATAGGTGCCGCGCGCGCCGATCCTGGCCATGCGCTCGAAGTTGCGCACCGCGGCTTCCGGATCGATCATCGCCGCCAGGCCCGTCGCGTAGGGCGCGATGACGACGTTCTCCGACAGCCCGCGCTTGTAGCCGAGATCGGGGATGCCGAAGCTGGAATACTGATAGGTCTGCTCGATGTTGCGCGCGTTGAACGCCGATTCCGACACGCCCCAGGGGATGCCGAGCTCGGTGCCGTAATGCTCCTGACGCCATACGACGAGGCGGTTGGTCTGCTCGAGCAGGCTGCCGGCCGGCGCGCGCATGACGAGAGACGGCATCAGATATTCGAACATCGAGCCCGACCACGAGATCAGCCCCGAGCTGCCGTCGATCGGCGTGAGCGTTCTTCCCAGGCGGAACCAGTGCTTGGCCGGCACGTCGCCCTTGGCGATCGCGAAGAAGCTCGCCAGCCGCGCTTCCGAGGCGAGCAGGTCGTAGAAGCTTCCGTCCAGGCTTCCGTCGTTGCCGCGATAGCCGATGGAGAGCATCTGGCGGCCCGCGTCGAACAGGAAGCCGAACTCCATCGCCATCGCCATCGCCTTGGCGGTTTCCTCGATGGTCTTCAGGCGAAGGCAGATCTGGCGCGACGCCGCGGCGGCCTTCTCCAGCGCGTCCTTGACGGGTCCGTCGGCGAGACCCTCGAGCGCCTTCTCGCAATAGTCCGGCAGCTCGGCGATCGTGGGGATCACGTCGAGCAGCAGCACGCCGTCGCCGTCGATCAGGCTTGCCCAGGGCATCAACAGGTCGAGGTCGCGGCAATGCGCGGCGACGTCGTCGCGGAATGCCCGCGCGCGAAGCTTCTCTTCCTCGCCCGCGGCCTTCTGAACCAGCGTATCGGCGGCGGCGGTGAGATCGGCCAGCCGCCTCGCGGTGCTGCGTGCGGTCTCGGGCGGATCGCTCACCAGCGCGGCCGCGGCGTCGATCTCGGCGATGTTGCGCGAGACTTCGCGCAGCAAAGCAAGGTCGTCGCTCAAGCCCTGGCACCAGCGCGGCGCGATCAGCGGCGCCTCGGCGATCTCGCGGCAGGCGTTGCCCAGCGCGATCAGATGTCCGGCCAGATTGCCGCTGTCCACCGACGAGATGTATTTGGGCTCGAGCGTGCGCAGGTGCTCGGTTTCGTACCAATTGTAGAAGTGGCCGCGAAAGCGCTCGAGCTTGTCCATGGTGGCGAGCGTCGCCTCGACGCGCTCGAGCATGGTCGTCGTGCCGTGCCAGCCGAAATCGCGCGCCGCGACGTTCGACAGCAGGTAGAGCCCGATATTGGTGGGCGAGGTGCGCCGCGCCACGACCGCAGCCGGACTCTCCTGGAAATTGTCGGGCGGCAGATGGTTGTCGTCGGCGGTGACGAAGGCCTCGAAGAAGCTCCAGGTGCGCCGCGCGATCAAGCGCAGCGCGCGCGCATCGCCCTGGGCGACCGCCATGTGTCCGTCGTTGGCGGGCGGCAGGCTCGCCCAGCGCGCGACCAGCGGCGAGAGCACCCATAGCGCCAGGAAAGGACCGGCGATCGGCGCGGTGCGGTGGTTCTCGAGCACGACCGCAAGGCCGACGACGAACGCGAAGGCGAGGCTGGCGGCGATCTGGGTGGCAAGGGCGCGGCTGTCGAAGCTCGAATTGCGCCGCGCCTGCGCCGCCGTCACCCATTCGAGCAGCCGGCGGCGATGGATGAACAGCCGGCACAGCGTGCGCGACACCGCATCGACCATCAGCCAGGCCTGATGCGCGAGGAAGGTGATCAGGAAGCCCGTCTGCATCAGCCCGAGCTCGATGTCGCGCAGCAGCGCGCGGTAGTGGTTGCGCAGCGAGACATGCGCGCGCGGCGGCACGACGGCGACGATGGCGGGCAGCAGCGGCGGCAGCGCGATGGTGAAGAGGACGATGCCGGTCCAGACGGCCGCGGCACGCAAGGGAAGAGCCCAGGCGAGCAGCAGCGCCAGCAGGGCCGTGGGCGCGGAGAGCGAGCGGCGCAGGTTGTCGATCAGCTTCCAGCGGCCCATCGGCGGCAGGCGCGTGCGGCGCACGTCGTCATGCGCGGTCTTGCCGAAGCCGAAGATGTAAGGCAGCAGCTGCCAGTCGCCGCGCGTCCAGCGATGCTGGCGCGCCGCCGACACGTCGTAGCGCGACGGGAACTCCTCGACGACCTCGATGTCGGTGGCCAGCCCGGCGCGCGCGAAGATGCCCTCGAGCAGGTCGTGGCTGAGCACGGTATTCTCGCGGATCTGGCCGTGCAGCGCAGCTTCGAACACGTCGACGTCGTAGATGCCCTTGCCGACGAACGAGCCCTCTTCGAACAGGTCCTGATAAACGTCCGAGATCGCCAGCGCGTAAGGATCCAGCCCGTTGGGGCCTGAGAAGATGCGTTGGAACAGCGAGCCTTCCTTGCCGATGGGCAGAGACGGCGTCACCCGCGGCTGCAATATCGCGTGGCCCTCCACGACCAGCCCGCAGGCCGGATCGAACACCGGCTTGTTCAGCGGATGCGCCATCTTGCCGACCAGCCGCCGGGCCGTGCCGATGGGCATGCGGGTGTCGGCATCGAGCGTGATCACGTAGCGCACGCCCTCGGCCAGGCGCGGCGGCTCGCCGTCCAGGGCCATGAAGGTCGTGTCCGTGGCGCCGCGCAACAGGCGGTTCAGCTCGTGCAGCTTGCCGCGCTTGCGCTCCCAGCCGATCCATTTCTCCTCGCTCGGGTTCCACACGCGTTTGCGGTGCAGCAGGTGGAAGCGCGCGCCGTTGCCGTTCGGCCCATAGCGCTCGTTGAGGCGCGCGATGCCTTCCTTGGCCTCTTCGAGCAGTGCGTCGTCGCCGGGGGCGTGCTCCATCTCGCTGTCGCGCCAGTCCGAGAGCAGCGCGAAGCTGAAATTGGCATCGGGATTGGAGAGATAGTGCACCTCCAGCCGCTCGATCTGCTCGCGGATCTCCTCGGCATTGGTCAGCAGCGTCGGTACCACGACGATCGTGCGCATCTCGTTCGGCACGCCGTCGCGCAGCTCCATCGCCGCAAGCCGCACGGCGCCGATCTGGCCGGTGATGCAGCGGTTGACGACGGCGACGGCGACGTCGCTCGCCGGCACGAAACCCACGATGCCGAGCGCGACCAGCATCGCGTCGCTCGCTCCCGCCGCGTGCATCGCCCACAGCGCCAGCGCCAGGCCGAGCGCGGTGACCAGTCCGATGGCGCCGGCATAGCTCGCCACCCCGATGCGCGATTGGACGCGGAAGAAGCGCGTCTTGAGGGGCACATGGCTCGCCAGTGCCTTCTCCAGGTCGCAGCGCCCCTCGTCGATCAGCCAATAGCCGGGCTCGGCCGCGCGCGTTCCCCTGGGCGCCTTCCTCGCCATGTCGAGCGCGCGCTTGGCGATCTCGGCCTCGCGCTTGCCCGAGCCGCGCGCCATCTCCTCGACCGCGTTGCGATAGAGGTCGCGCGTCGCGAAATCCATGGCCGCGAAATTGCTTTCGGCGCGCAGCACGCCGTCGACCAGGCTGACGCTCTCGAAGAACTCGGGCCAGTTGACCATCGAGATCAGGCGCATCGAGGTGATGACGTTGCGCACGGTGACGTTGGTCGCGCTCTGGCGCTGGACCTCGTCGCGCAGCAGCTGGTCGATGGAGCCGCCCTCGGCGCCGAGCTTCTCGTTCAGCCAGTTGAGCGCCGGCGAGGCGGCGGGGTCGCGATCGCGCAGGCGCTGCGCCAGGTGCACCGCGAACTCGGTCGACCAGGGCGCGGCTTCCAGCTCGCGCAGCACCGCGGCGCTGTTGCCCACCTTGCCGGTCGACACGATGCGCTCGGCGATGCCGTCGGCGGTATTGCCGGCCTCGATGCGCGCGACGATGCCTTGCGCAAGGCGGCGCAGGTTCTCCACCAGCGTGATGCGCAAGGTGATCGCGATCGCCCACAGCTCGCCGATGGTCAGCGGCTGGACGCGCTGATAGGCCTCGACGAAGCGCGTCAGCTTCTCGATGTCGAAAGCGCTGTCGGAATGGGCGACGACGGCCCAGGCGATGCCGAAGACGCGCGGATAGCCTTTGAGGTGCCCTTCGGCCAGCTTCGGCAGCAGGCGGTAATAGCCGGGCGGCAGGTCGTCCTTGATCTCGCGGATCTGCTCGTCGATCACGTGGAAATTGTCGAGCAGCCATTCCGCAGCCGGAGTGATGGGCTGCGAGTCGCGCGCCGCCTTGACGATGGTGCGATAGGCCTCCGTCAGGACGCGGGTGTTGTCGCGCAGGCGGGGGCCGATGGACTTGCCGCGCTCGATGACGACGGGCTGGGCGGCAGCCAGGCTCGCGGCGTGCTGCTCCAGCCGCTCGATGGAAAAGATGTCGGAGCGTATCGGCGGCTCCGGCGGAGCATCCGTAGGTCCGGACAACAGGCTGCGCAAAGAAACCAATCGACGCCCCGCCAAGGAGATGTGTGCGGGCACGCGCAAGCGCGGCGGAACCCGTTGAGACAATGCGTCAATTGCTAAAAAGTTCCCGTCAGATGAGAGGGGCGAGCTGCGACTTTAATATCTTGCCGGCGGGAGAGAGCGGCAAAGCGGGCAGAAAGCGGATATCGGTCGGCCGCTTGTAGGGGGCGAGATTGGCCGCGGCGTGGCGCACGACGTCGTCCCTGGTGGCCGAACCCTCGATGAAGGCCACGATCTCGTCGTCGCGGCCGATCACGGCGGAACGCGCGATGGCGGGGTGCGCGTTGAGCACCCCTTCGATCTCGGCGGGGTAGACGTTGAAGCCGAACCGGATGATCATTTCCTTGGCGCGGCCGGTGATGAACCAGCTGTCGTTCTCGTAGCGGGCAAGGTCGCCGGTCTTGAACCAGCCGTCGGCGTCGACCGCGGCGGCGGTCTGTTCGGGATCGCGGTAATAGCCTTTCATGACGCCGGGGCTTCTCACGTAAAGCTCGTCGTTGACGGTCTTGGCTTCGACGCCCGGCATCAATCGGCCGATGCCGCAATCGGTGCGCGGCGCATCGAGCGGAGTCAGCATGATGGTGGGCCCGCACTCGGTGATGCCATAGCCGTTGTGCAGGGTCTGGCCGAAGACCTCTTCGGTCGCGGTCTTGGTCGCCATGTCCAGCGGTGCGCCGGCCGACGAGATCAGGCGCAGGCCCTTCGGCGGCGCGATGCCTTTGCGGCGCGCGTATTCGCCCAGCATCTGATACATCGACGGCGTGCCGATCATCACGGTGATGTCGGAAGCGAGCGCCGCCGCCGGATCGAAGCGCGAGACCAGGTGCACGGCCGCGCCGTTCAGCAGCGAGCCGAGCAGCACGCCGGTCAGCCCCAGGATGTGCGAGACCGGCAGCACGGCATAGACGCGGTCTTGCGGCGCGAGCCGGCGCGCCTCGCCGGTCGCTTTCGCCACGAACATCAGGTTGTCGTGGGTCAGCATCACGCCTTTGGGCTTGCCCGTCGTGCCCGAGGTGTAGATCAGCGCTGCGATATCGGTCGCGGGCTCGGGCGCCGCTTCGTGCAATTCGCCAAGCTTGCCTTTGCGGATGACGGTGCGCGCGCCTGCGTGCTCGCGGATCTCGTCGATCTCGCGTCCGGTGAGCTTGGCATTGACCACGACAGGCCAGGCGCCGCGGGCGTTGCAGGCGAAGTAACCGACCACGTCCTCGATGCGGTTCTCGACGACGATCATCGCGCGGTCGCCGGGGCGCACGCCGTCGAGAGGAAAGGCGCGGATGGCGCTGTCGAGCTCGGCATAGGTCATGCGCCGCGCGCCGTCGATAAGCGCGACGGCACCCGGCGTGCGCGCTGCCCATTGGGACACGATATCGTGGACGTTCATGCCGGTCCCCTCAAGCCAGTCGGGGCGCGATGCGCGCGGCGAGCGCCGAAGCGTGCTCGACCAGGATCGAGCGGTGGTCGCCTTGCGTCGTCTGGACCTCGAAGTCGCGGATCAGCCGCTGCCAGACGTTGCGCGCATCGGAAGGGAATACGGTGCCCGTCTTGCCGGCGCGGATGAAGGTCGCGCGGCCCGCGTAAGGCTGCGGCGTGTACGCGATCAGCGCCGCGTCGCCCGCGATGCGCGTCCGGCGCAAGGGCAGCGGCAGGTTCGGATCGACCGCGCCCAGCCAGTTGTTGATATAGGTGGCGCGGTCCGTCATGCGGCGCTTCACGAAGCCGGCCGTCTCGGCGACGGGACGGCGCGCGAAGGCCTTGGCGCGGCTCAACAGCTTGCGCGCCTTGACCTGCGCCTTGGTCCGGAACGGCCAGGTGTGCGGATGGGCGTAAGTGTCGATCATCACCAGGCGCGCGACGTTTTCGTCGCCGAGCAGCCGCGCCATCTCCAGCGCCACCAGCCCGCCGAAGGAATAGCCGCCGATGTAATAGGGACCTTGCGGCTGTTTGCTGCGGATCGCCGCGACGTAGAGCGCCGCCATCTCTTCGACGCGCTCCAGCGGCGCGTCGGCACCGTCCAGCCCGCGCGCCTGCAGCGCATAGACGGCGCGGCCGGTCGCGATCTGGCGGCCGAGCGACGCGAACTCGATCACCGTGCCGCCCACGCCGTGCACGATGAAGAACGGCGCGCTTTCGTCGCCTTCTTTCAGCAGCACCAGCGGCGAGAACAGGGGCACGGCTTCGGCATCGATCAATTCGATCTGTCGCGCGATCGTCGGCGCGTCGTAGATCGCGGTGATGGGAAGCTTGATGCCGAGCGCCTGCTCGATCTCCAGGAACAGCCCGACCGCCATCAGGGAGTCGCCGCCAAGGTCGAAGAAGTCGTCGTCGAGGCCGACCGCGTCGCGCTGCAGCGCGCGGCACCAGATGTCCTTCAGGATCGCTTCACGTTCCATAGCCCGCCCCCGGAAGAGCCGTCCTATCGCTTGTCGCCGTGACGGCCTGCATGCGCTTGGCCGCAGCGATGCCGCTCAGCCAGGCGCCGTACATGCTGCTCGCGACCGTGCTCTTCATCGGGAAGCGATTGGCGAGCACCGGGAACTGGTTCATCAGCTCTTCGTGGCGCTCCTTGGCGGCGCGGGCGCGGAAGCGGTCGAGCAGCTCCTTCTCCGTGGCGTTGAAATAGTTGCGCGGCACTTCGGGATAGGCGTCGCGCGCGCCCGTCAGATAGCGCCGCACGTCGCGCAGGTACTCGCGGCCGAGCGTATGGGTGTCGTATTCCGGATGGCCCTGGAAGAAGAGCATGAGGTTGCGGCGCTGCTTGACGAAAAGCTCGACGCCAGCATCCGCCGACTCCGTTAAGATGCGGTAGCCATGCGCGCCCAGCGCGTCGGCCGGCACCTCGTTCCAGCGCGAATGCGCGACGCGGAAGCTGCCGGGCAGAGCGAGGGTGAGCTCGTCGTGACCGTTCGTATGGTGGTCGAACATGCCGAAGCGCTTCTTCGGGAGGCGCACCCGCTCGATGCCGTCGTAGTGCAGCACCGCGGCGTGGCTGGCCAGGCACGAGAACGCCGCCGTCGGTCCGTCATGGTCGAGCCAGTCGAAGAGCTGCGTCAGCGCGTGCCAGTAGGGCTCCTCGCGAAGGTCGGAGGCCTTGGGCTCGGTGCCGGTGACGATGACGGCGTCGAGGCCTGTCGCGGTCAGGTCCGCGAAATCCTGATAGGCGTTGTCCTTCAGGTGCCGCTCGCCCGCGTCGCTGCGCGACAGGCCGGGCAGCGAGTAGAGCGAGACATAGACGCGCAGATCGGGCGCCGCCGCTTCGACCACGTTCAGGAACTGGCGCGCGGTCGACAGCAAGGCGCCGTCGGGCATGTTGTTGACGATGCCGAGCTTGATCGCGTCGGTACGCTTTCCCGGTCGTGCGCGTTCGAGGATGGCGGGCATGGCTTTGTCGTCCTATCTCCAGCCCACGACCTTGCGCGGCTGCAGCTCGACGACCTCGCCGGCCGAGGCTTCCAGCGCCTGGTCGAGGTCGGCCAGGATGTCGTCGACGTGCTCGATGCCGATGCACAGGCGGATGGTTTCGGGCTTCACGCCGGTCTGGGCGAGCTGCTCGGGCGTGAGCTGGCGGTGCGTGGTCGAGGCCGGATGACAGGCGAGCGACTTGGCGTCGCCGATGTTGACCAGCCGCTTGAACAGCTTCAGCGCGTCGTGGAACCGCTTGCCCGCCTCGAAGCCGCCCTTGACGCCGAAGCTCAGGAACGCCGGGCCGTGGCCGCCCAGGTACTTCTTCGACAGCGCGTGGTTGGGGTCGCGGGTGTGGCCGGAGAAGCTGCACCACTCCACCCGCGGATGGTTGAACAGATGGGCGGCGACGCGCGTCGTGTTCTTGACGTGGCGCTCCATGCGCAGCGGCATGGTCTCGAGCCCCTGCAGGATCAGGAACGCGCTCATCGGCGCCAGCACCGAGCCCGTGTTGCGCGCGCAGACCGTGCGGCAGCGCGCGACGAAGGCCGCAGGCCCGTACTGCTCGGTATGGACGACGCCGTGATAGGCCTCTTCCGGCTCGGTCAGCATCGGGAAGCGCTTGGCGTTGGCCTTCCAATCGAACTTGCCGCTGTCGACGATGGCGCCGCCCATGGTGGTGCCGTGGCCGCCGAAGAACTTGGTCAGCGAATGGACGACGATGTCGGCGCCCCAATGAATCGGCTTCAACAGCATCGGAGTCGCGATCGTGTTGTCCACGATCAGCGGCACGCCGTGGCGGTGCGCGCACCTTGCCAGCTCCTCGATGTCGGCGACGTTGCCGGCCGGGTTGCCGATGCTCTCGCAATAGACCGCGCGGGTGTTGTCGTCGATCAGCGCCTCGACGTCGGCTGGGGTGTCGCTGGCGGCGAAGCGCACTTCGATGCCCTGCTTGCGCAGGAACGAGTTGAACAGCGTATAGGTCGCGCCATAGAGCTGCGGCGTGGTGACGATGTTGGTGCCGGCCTCGGCCACGTTGACGATGGCGTAGTGGATCGCGGCCATTCCCGATCCGACACACAGGGCCTCGACGCCGCCCTCCAGGGCCGCCACCCGGCGCTCCAGCACCTGGACGGTCGGGTTGCTCAACCGGCTGTAGATGTTGCCGGGGACCTCCAGGTTGAACAGGGCCGCGCCGTGGTCGGCCGAGTCGAACTCATAGGCCACGGTCTGGTAGATCGGTACCGCGACCGAGTGGGTCGTGGGGTCGGTCTCGTATCCGGCATGGATCGAAATGGTTTCATCGCGCATGATGGGCGCTCCGGGTTGTATCGAAGAGGGACGGATGAACGGTGCAGAAAGCCTGATCCGCACGCTTGTGGGCGGCGGCGTCGAGGTGTGCTTCTTGAATCCCGGGACCTCCGAGATCCATTTCGTCGATGCCCTGGACCGCGGCCACGGGATGCGTGGCGTGCCGGTCCTGTTCGAGGGCGTGGCGTCCGGCGCAGCCGACGGCTATGCGCGGATGACTGGTAAACCTGCGTGTGCGTTGTTCCATCTGGGGCCAGGGCTGTCGAACGCCCTGGCGAACCTGCACAACGCGTGCCGCGCGCGCGTGCCCTTGGTTAACATCGTTGGCGACCACGCGACCTATCATCGTAAGTACGACGCGCCGCTGACCGCCGACATCGAGGCGCTGGCCGGGCAATATTCGAAATGGCTGCGTTCCTCGCCGTCGTCGGCGCAGGTGGGACGCGACTGCGCTTTAGCCATCGCGGCAGCACGCGCGACGCCCACAGGCATCGCGACCTTGATCCTGCCCTCCGACACCGCCTGGGGCGACGACGGCGGGGTGGTCGCGGTGCCTGAGGTCGCCAAAGCGCCGATGCCTTCGGACGCCGCCGTCAAACAGGCGCGCGCGATGCTCGCCAACGGCAAGCGCACCGCGCTGTTGATCGGCGAGACGCTTACGCATGGCGAGGGGCTGGCGGTCGCCGGCAAGGTTGCCGCGTCTACCGGCGCCAGGCTCTTCGCGCCGTTCAACATCGCGCACGTCGAACGCGGTGCGGGGCTGCCGCAGGTCGACCGCGTGGCTTACGTCGTCGAGCAGGCGCTGGCGCAGCTCAAGGACTTCGAGCAATTCATCCTGGTCGGCGCCGCGGTGCCGGTCGCCTTCTTCGCCTGGCAGGGAAAGCCCAGCGTGCTGCTGCCCGAAGGCGCTGAGGTCCTTGCCCTGGCGACGCCTTCGGACGATTGTCTGGGCGCGCTCGAAGCGCTCGACATGTCGAAGCCCGCGGTGCTCGTGCCGGCGTCGCGCGTGGAGAAGCCGCAGGGCCCGATCACCATCGAAGGCCTGGCCGCGGCGGTCGCGTCGACCTTGCCGGAGCGTGCCATCGTCGTCGACGAATCCATCACCTCCGGCCGCGGCATGATGGCGGCGACCAAGGGCGGGCCGCGGCACGACTGGCTGGTCAATACCGGCGGCTCGATCGGCATCGGCATGCCGCTCGCCATCGGCGCTGCGGTGGCCTGCCCCGACCGGCCGGTGCTCTGCCTGGAAGCCGACGGCAGCGGCATGTACACGCTGCAGGCGCTGTGGACCGCGGCGCGTGAGGGCTTGGCGATCACCGTGGTGATCTTCGCCAACCGCGCCTATCAGATATTGAAGGGCGAACTCGCCGCGGTCAGCCAGCCGGGGCCGAAGGCGCTCGACATGCTCGAGATCGGCCGCCCCGACCTCGACTGGGTGAAGCTAGCACAAGGCATGGGCGTCGCCGCGCGGCGCGTGACCTCGCTCGAGGATTTCACGCGCGCGCTGGAAGACGGCTATGCGAGCGGCGGTCCCAACCTGGTCGAAGTGCCGCTGTAGCGAGCGTCAAAGTGCCCGCGTTCGTTGACGGGTTTTCATCCGTCATGCATGCTTTCGATTGCGGTCGGGGGCGTCGCATGATCGAGACATCGGGTTGTTTTCGCGCGTTGGCGCTTGCCTGCGCGTTGCTGGGTTTCGCGGCAAGCAGCGCCCAGGCGCGCGGCGGTTTTTCCGTCCTCCATGTCTTCGGCGACGCCGACGGGCACTATCCCGCCGGCAGCCTGATCGCGGATTCGCAGGGCAACCTCTACGGCACGACCCAAAACGGTGTCGGCGAAACAGGCATCGGCTCGATCTACGAGGTTGCACCGGACGGAACCGAGACGGTCCTCTTTGGCTTTCCCGGTTCGAGGGAAAGCGGCGGGTTCCCGCAAGGACGCTTGCTGCGGCTGAACGGCGATCTCTATGGTACGACGGTTGCCGGCGGCAGAACGAATTTCGGCGTCGTGTTCAAGCTCTCGGCCGACGGCACCCAGACGCTTCTTTACCAGTTCTGCAAGAAGCTCAAGAACGGCGCATGCCCCGACGGCGCTTATCCGAAGAGCGGCCTGGTCGCCGACGACGCCGGCAATCTATACGGCGTGACGGAATATGGCGGCAAGTATGGGGCCGGCGTCGTCTTCAAGCTTACGCAAGGCGGCGCGTTCACCGTGCTTCATCAATTCTGCTCGGCGCCGCAATGCAGCGACGGTGCTTATCCCTATGCCGAGCTGATGATGGGCGCCGCGGGCAACCTTTACGGCACGACGGGCAATGGCGGCGGCAATTTCGGCAATTGTCCGGATACGGCCTGCGGCGTCGCGTTCCGCCTTGCAACCGACGGCAGCTTCAAGGTTCTCTACGCCTTCAAGGGCGGAAGCGATGGAGCCTTCCCGCAAGGCGCGTTGATCCAGGATCAAGCAGGCAATCTCTATGGCACCGCCTATGGCGGGGGCAGCGCGGGATGCCTGGGAAGCGGCTGCGGCACGGTCTACAGGATCGCGCCCGACGGTACGAAGACGACGCTCTACGTTTTCAAGGGCGGCTTGGACGGCGCGGGCCCGGTGGGACAGCTTCTGCTGGATGACGACGGTTATCTCTACGGCACCACGACGGGCGGGGCCGGATCCGAACCGAATGGATACGGGACGGTTTTCAGGATATCGCCCGACGGAAAGCAGAAGGTGCTGCACAATTTCTGCATCAACGACGGCAACTGCCTGCACGGCGTGCGGCCGGTGGCCGGGCTGACGCTGGTCAACGGCATGTTCTACGGCACGACCAATGTCGGCGGTCCCGGCGGGTACGGTGTCGTATTCCAGTTGCCGAAGAAATAGGGGCGCGCAATGGGAAACCCAGGGAAGCTTGCGCAAGCCGCGAGGCGAACGGGTCTGTGGGCGGCATGCGCGCTCGCGGCGACCGCCTTCGTCGTCCCGGCGGCGCGCGCGCAGGACGCGACGGCGTTCCAGCTCAACCCCGGCCATACCGGCAGCGTCGCCATGCCGGGCTTTCAGCCGCCGCTGAAGCTGCTGTGGAAGAAGAAGATCAAGGGCCAGGGCCTGTCCTATCCGCTGATCGCGAACGGCATCGTGTATGTGACGATCGCGCACCATGCCTTCAACGATTACGAAGGCGTGGACCTCTATGCGGTCGACGCCGCCACCGGCAAGACGAAGTGGAAGCGGTACATCGACAACCAGATAGATTTCACGGCCGACACCTGGGCGAATGCGACCTATGACGACGGCCAAGTATTCGTGCTCGACCGGTACCTCGTCATGACCTCGTACGACGGCATGACCGGCCGGACCAAGTGGAGCCAGCTCGAAGGAGCATATGATGCCCCCGACGGTGCGTCCGCGCCGACGGCGTTCGACGGCACGGTCTACATGCAGACAGCCGCTGCGAGCGAGCGCAAAGGACTGCTGCGCTGGGGCATCGGCTGGGGAACGCCCTCGACCTCGCCCGCCATCGGCGACGGCGGGACGTACGAAGCCTATCCCTGCAGCGTCTTCAAGTACCGGCTGACCGACGGCGTCCAGCTTTGGCAGAACGGGCAGAACTGCGGCGGCGGCGCGACGACGGTCCAGTTCCTCGACAACCGGCTTTTCATCCGCGATCAAGGCGGGCAGCCGAATTCGATCCTGGATTCGGCGACCGGCGCCACGCTGGGCACGTTCCCCGACATCGGGCGCCGCAACGTGGTTCCTGCGGTGTACGACGACAACGGCAGCAGGTTCATGATCGCGCCCAGCGACAACGCGCTGGTCAAGTACGACGTGACCAACCCGGCATCGGTGACGGCGGTCTGGAGCACGAGCCTCAACAACGAGCCGATGACCTCGGCGCCGCTCGTCGTCAACGGCTATGCGATCGAAGGCACCACGGCGGGCGGCCTCTATGTCGTCTCGCCGCAAGGCCAGGTCGCGTGGAGCATGAACCTCGGCGGCTCCGTCGCGCCGTTCAACGAGAACGGAGGGCCGGTCCCGACCACAGGCCTGGGTGCCGGCGGCGGGATCATCGTGGTCCCTACGGAGAACGACAACAGGGACGCCCAGAACCTCTTCGCCTTCGCGCCGCAGTGAGGTAAGACGGCGGCGGACCGAACGTAAACGAATGCCGCCATGACCAACGTCTTCGTCGATACCGTGCTGCTCACCTACGGCGCGCTGTTCCCGATCGTCAATCCGGTCGGCAGCGCGCCGCTGTTCCTGGGGCTGACGCAGTTCTGCACCTACAAGCAGCGCAACTGGCTGGCGCGCCGGGTGGCGCTGAACTCGGTCTGCCTCTTGATCGGCTCGTTCCTGATCGGCTCGCATGTGCTGGAGTTCTTCGGCTTGAGCCTTCCCGTCGTGCGCATCGGCGGCGGCGCGGTGGTGACGGCGTTCGGCTGGAAGCTGCTCAATTCCGACGAGCGCCCCGACGGCGAGCGCGACGCGCAGAAGGACACCTCGCCGATCCCCGATCCGTTCTATCCGCTGACCATGCCCTTGACCGTCGGTCCCGGCTCGATCTCGGTCGCGATCGCGCTCGGCAGCCAGCGGCCGCGCGGCGCCGACCTCGACCACCTGAGCGAGTTCGCGCAGTTCGGCAGCGCGACCCTGGTCGGCCTCCTCGCCATCGCGCTCACGGTATGGTTCTGCTACCGCTTCGCCGAGCGCACCGTCGCGGCGCTGGGCAAGACCGGGACCAACGTCGTGGTGCGGCTCTCGGCCTTCATCATGCTCTGCATCGGGCTCGAGATTCTGTGGGGCGGGTGGAGCGCGCTCAACGCGGCGGCGCATTGAAAAAGCGCCGCGGCGGCGCATAAAAAAGCGCCTCCTGTCGCCTTCGCGACAGCGCGGTCGCGTGCACCTCCCTAGTGTGAGCTGCAACGGTTCACGCACAAGGGGAAACAGATCATGACCAAGATGACCATGGGAGACACCCTCAACGAGCTGACGCTCATGGCGGCCAACGGCTACAACGCCAAGAAGGCCGACCTGCTGAGAGGCGAGATCTTCAATCTCACCTATGCCCAAGGCAAGACCTTCTCGTGGAAAGACACGGACAAGCTTTGTCCCGACCAGATCACGGCGAGCGCCGCGACGCATTACAGCTCCGTCTCCAAGACGCTGCTCCTGGAGAACAAGGAGGACTACGACCGCGAATTTTCCGCCGCGATCGACGCCGAATACGCCGGCGTGACCTATTCCGGATCGGTGGAGTCGAGCCTGCTGTATCACGACACGCTGTTCCAGAGCTCGAGCCAGTTCTATACGCTGAATTTCGACATCTTCACGGCGCTTGATATGCGCCGCGACGGCATCACGGCCGGCGATCTCACGGCGGACTTCACGAGCGCCGTGGCAAGCCTTCCCGACAATATCGACGGCGACAACCTGAGGAAATATTTCGACTTCTTCGACCAATTCGGAACGCATTATTTCGCGACCGGCCATCTCGGCGGCACGATCGTGATGGAAACCAGCGTCGAGGACTCGCTGCTGAACACCAGCTCGCAGATCGACATCAGGGCGCAGATCAGCCTGGGCTACGAGTCGCTGGCGTCCAACGGCAAGCTCAGCGTCGAGGCAGCCTATGCGGGATCGGAATTCCTCGAAGCGCACAGGAACCAGATCAGCATCACCTTGCACGTCATAGGCGGCTTGTATGCCGCCGGCGGCAAGATCGGCAAATGGGAGCTGTCCGTATACGACACGCCGGCGGCCATGCTGGGTCTGCCCGGCTCCACCATCGCGCGTCCCGAGCTGATGTGCCTGTCGAACCTGGCGAATCTGCTCGGAGCCGAGGACAAAGGGCGATGCATCGTCAACGCGCTGAAGGAATATATGCTGGAAGGCGAGCTGCGCGACGGCCTGTTGGGGCGCACTCAGCCTCTGGAATTCGCCCAGGTCTACGACCGTACCCAATTGGGCGGCGATGGATTTGCGCTGGTGACGATACACGCGATGCAGGAAGGCGATCGCGGATACGTGGAAGGAAAGTGCAACGCCGGCGCAAATCCGGACGTCTGGCGCGGCCTGGCTTCGCAGCACTACTACCCGAAAAAGAACCACGATGTTCCAAGCGCGTCTTTCACGATACCGGCGCCGATGGCTGACAGCTTCGTGGTGACCGAGACGATCACGGCCGGACATCCGAGCATAAGTGCGCGATATGTGGGCCTGGGTTCGGTCGACGACGCGGTGCTCGGCGAGTGGCGGGAAATATCCTTCGGGGCGGAATTCACGGCCGATAGCGACGGCTTCGTGGTCGCTTGGATCGCGGCGGGCGAGAACGGTTCCAGGGGCGAGATCCGCTGCGAGCAGGCCGGCGGCTCGTTGCTCGCCGCGGCCTCGATGCACGATTGGGGCGGCGACGACATCCACCTGCCCAACAACAGCTTTTGCGTGCCCGTCCGCAAAAGCGGCCGATACAACATGGTGCTCTACAACGGCGCCGGCCGCAGCATTGCGGCCAAGGCTTTTTTCGTGCCGATGTCGGACGCCTTGCGCTTCTTCAAGGATTACGAGGCGCGCGCGCCGAACTGCGTCTACTCCGCGGCATCCGACGGCTTCCTGATCGCCTGCATCGGGGTGGCGGCGGACGGCGACCGGGCCTATGTCAATCTGTGCTCGCATCCCGACAAGGCGTTGCTGGAGTCGCGAGGCGAGCTGGCCTCGACGTCGATGCACTACTTCCCGCTCTCCAACAGCTACGTGCCCTTCAATACGGCGATGATCCCCGTGGCCAAGGGCAACTGGTATACGGCCCGGTACGCCGTTTCATCCGGCGGCCCCCGGCTTTATCTGAAGTGGATGGCGCTCGGCCGGGGATAGGCCGATAAGCGGGCTCTGCGGCCGGCTGAAGATTGCGCGACCCCGGCGGTGCGACGTGCCGCCGGGGCGTGCCTTATGTCGCGGGTACCGGAAAGGGCTTGGCTGGGGGACTAGGATTCGAACCTAGACAGGCAGAGTCAGAGTCTGCAGTCCTACCGTTAGACGATCCCCCAACGGCGAAGGCCGCTTCTCTAGGGGAGGCGGGCCCAGGTTTCAAGAAGAATGTCCCGGCCGCGCAGGAGTTCCCGTGAGAGGCCGCCGGTTCCGCCCCGAATCCCTCATTTCCAATGCTTCTCCATCCACCGCCAGGCATAGCCGGACACGATGGTGCAGGTGGTCAGGACGAGCAGGACGAGCACGACGACGCCACCGGTCTTGCCCCAGTCCCGCATCGGCGCAGGCTGGTAGCCGAGCATGCTGGCCACGACGTAGTAGAGCGCATAGCCGCCGAACGTCAGTATAAAGAACAGCGCGATGAACCAGCAGCGCCGCGAGGCACGCCGGTCCGTCGCCGCAGTCGCAGCCTCCCGGGTCGCAGTCGAACCAGCAATCGTCCTTCGTCTCGTCCGCTTCCTTCGTTGCGTTCGTTTGCTTCGTTGCGTCCGTTTCCTCAGCGTCTTTCTTTTTCGCGTCATCCCGTCGGATGCCGTCGTCCCGCTCGTCCATCGCCGCCTCCGGCTTGGCCACTCCCGGCATGTCGGAGCGCGCGGCGAGGCCTTCAAGCGCGGCGCGGGCGCCCAGGCGGCGGCGAAAAAGTTTTCCTTCTGCAAGTTGAACCGCCGGGAGCGAAACCCCAGATCCAGAAGAGCCCTTCCGTCGTTGCTGCGGCGCACAAGGCGGCATCGGCGCCGGCGCGCCGGCGTTTGACCTGCAGCCCCGGGGCGGTAACCTGATGCGCGGGAACGTTCGGGGAAACCGCTTGGCCAACAGGGCAGAGCGACGGCACACTGGCGGCAGACGCCACGCGGCGCAGCCGCTGCTCGCCGTGCTCGATCTCGGCAGCAACAACTGCCGCCTCCTGATCGCGCGGCCGATGGCGAACGGCGAGTTCCGCGTGGTCGATTCCTTCTCGCGCATCGTCCGGCTGGGCGAGGGCGTGGCGCAGACGGGCGAGCTGTCCGGCGCCGCCATCGAGCGTACCCTTGCCGCGCTGAATATCTGCGCCGAGCACATCCGGGCGAGCGGCGCCACCCATACCCGCGCCATCGCGACGGCGGCGGGGCGCGCGGCGCGCAATGCCGACGTGCTCGTCGCGCGCGCCAGGGACGAGGCCGGCATCGCGCTCGAGATCGTGTCGTCCGAAGAGGAGGCGCGGCTGGCCGCGACCGGCTGCGCCCCGCTGATGGGCCGCGACTGCGACGGCGCCTTGGTGTTCGACATCGGCGGCGGCTCGACCGAGATCATCTGGATGCGCCGCGGCCGGGAGAGCGAAGGGCGCATCGTGCGCTCGGTCTCGGTGCCGATCGGCGTGGTGAGCTTGGCCGAAGACAGCGCCCATGCCGCCACCGACAGCGCCTCGTTCGACGCCATGCGGGCGCGCATGCTGGCGCGCTTCGCCGTGGTGCGCGAGGAGATGGACGCCATCGCGCCGTTCGCGCGCCAGCGTCATCACCTGCTGGGGACCTCCGGCACGGTGACGACCCTGGCGGCCGTCGCCATGGGCCTGCCGCGCTATATCCGCGCGCGCGTCGATGCCAGCTGGCACGCCAGCGCCGACATCTTGAAGGTGATCGACCGGCTGGTCGCGCTCGACCACGAGGGCCGCGCCGCGATCGGGCCGGTGGGGAGCGACCGCGCCGACCTGGTGCTGCCCGGCTGCGCGATCTTCTCGGCGATCCATGCGCTGTGGCCCTGCGCGCAATTGCGCGTTGCCGACAGGGGGCTGCGCGAGGGAATGCTGCGCGAGTTGTTGAAAGAGGCGTCGAGATGAGCGGCCGCGGCGAGACGCGCGTCAAGGTGAAGAGCAGGAAGCGGCGCACCGCCTCGTCGCGCCAATGGCTCGAGCGCCAGCTCAACGACCCCTACGTCGCCCAGGCGAAGAAGCAGGGCTACCGCTCGCGCGCGGCCTACAAGCTGATCGAGCTGGATTCCAAGTTCCGCTTCCTGAAGAAGGGCGCGCAGGTGCTCGACCTGGGGGCTGCGCCCGGCGGCTGGACGCAGATCGCGGTGAAGCGCGCCGGCGAGAGCGGCCGCGTGGTCGGCGCCGACATCCTTCCCATGGAGCCGATGCCGGGCGCGGTGCTGTTCCAGGCCGACCTGCTCGATCCGGCGACGCCCGCGCTGCTGAAAGACGCGCTCGGCGGACCCGCGGACGTGGTGTTGACCGACATGGCGGCGCCGACCACCGGCCATCGCGCCACCGATCATCTGCGCACCACCGCGCTGATCGAGGCGGCGCTGGACGTGGCCGCGGATGTGCTCAAGCCCGGCGGCGTCTTCGTCGGCAAGGTGTTCCAGGGCGGCGCCAGCGGCGAGCTGCTCAAGCGCCTCAAGGCGATGTTCCGCGACGTGAAGCACGTGAAGCCGCCCGCAAGCCGTGCAGAGTCGGTCGAGCTCTATCTCGTGGCGAGCGGGTTCAGGGGCGCCGATGCGGCGGCGCCATATCTTGGAAAGGGAAAGACATGAACATTCGCAGCGTGGCGGTTGTCGCGTTCGGGCTGTTGGCGGCCGCTCCGGCCTGTGCCGATCCGATCACGGGACTGGTGGGTCGTGATGGCAGCGTGGCCGTTTCGTCGTCGCTCTATACGGTCAGCCACATCGGCCCGGGCCACTATGTGATAACCTTCGCTACGCCGATGCTGCCCCAGGCGAGTTGCGTGATCACGACAACCAACGGCCAGGATCCGAACGTCTATGTGTCCAGACTGATCGAAACCGACAGCAGTTGCGAGATCGTGACCGGCAATAACGGACACAGATTCGACACGCGGTTCAGCTTCATCGCCTTGCCCATGTCGAATTAGGGGGCGAACCCGAAATTTGTCCGCCCGCGATGTAAGGCCGCGAGCAAATTCTCCCCGCTTTCTGCTAAGCTGCCGTCCGGCTGTGCAACTCGCTGTGCAACTCAAGGGGGAACAATGAAACGCCTATCGTCCACCGCCGGCTCGCTGGCGGCGTCGCTGTTTGTCGCCGCCGCCGCGAAAGCCGACGTCACGATCTCGACGCATGCGACCTCGCATATGAGCTGCGTGGGCATCGTGTGCACGCCGACCGCTGCGAAAGCGGTGCTCAATGTCGGCCAGCTCCAGACCATGCTGGCGTCGGGCAACGTGACGGTGAAGGCCACCGCGGCCGCGCCGAACATCCGCATCGCGGCGCCGCTGTCATGGTCCAGCCTGAACAATCTCGGTCTCGACGCTTATGACGGCGTCTACGTCACGCGCCCGGTATCGATCACCTCGGGCGGCGGGTTGGTGATCGTCACCAACGACGGCGGCTCGCATTCCGCGAGCTTCGTCATTTCGGCCGCCGGCAACGTGCATTTCTGGGATTTGAACGGCGCGCTTTCGATCAACGGCCACAACTACGCGCTGGTGAACGACATCACGACGCTGGCGGCCAGCATCTCCATGGCATCGAGCGGCAATTTCGCGCTTGCCGCCGATTACAACGCGGGACCCGACGGCGAGTATGCGCTGTCGCCCATCCCTGCGTTCAGCGGACATTTCGAAGGCCTGGGCCACACTATCTCGAACGTCACCATCCGCGGCGCCAACAAGGCCATGGGCCTGTTCCTCGACAACAGCGGCGAGATCGAGAACTTCAACATCCGCTCCATGAACATCCATTCCACGGGCAGCCGCGGCTCCGCCGGCGGCATTGCCGCGATCAACGACGGCACGCTGCGCAACGTGCATGTGCTGTCGGGAAAGATCAGCGCGACGGCGACGGATGCGCTGGGCGGCGGGTTGGCCGGCCTCAACAACGGTCTCATCACCGCCTCCTCGTCCAACAACCTGCCGCAGAACGGCACGGGCTGCATCGGCGGCCTCGTCGGCCGCAACACCGGAACGATCGACGACGCCTGGGCGGCGGGCAAGGCCTTCGCCAAGCAGGCCGGCGGCATCGCCTGCGCCAACAGCGGAACGATCACGAATGTCTATTCGCTGGTGTTCGTCGGCGGACGCTTCGCGACGCCGTATCCCGGCGGGCTGGTCGGCGACGGCCAGGCCGGCGGCTCGATCCAAACCTCCTATGCGGCGGGGCAGATCACGGCGGCGTCGAACTTCGGCGGCGTCGCGGGCAGCAATGCCAGCAGCATGAGCAACGTCTATTGGGACATCGACTACACCGGTGCCAGCCCCACGTTCGGCTGCGGCAGCGGCAATTGCACGGGCGCCACCGGATTGACGCATGAGGAGATGCTGGCGGCGCTCCCGACCGGCTTCGATCCCAGCGTTTGGGCCCAGAACCCGGACATCAACGGCGGCTGGCCCTATCTGATCGACAACCCGCCGCGATAGGAAAGAAGGGGCGGGTTCGCGGTCGGAGCGCGAACCTGCCGCGCCGGGCGAAAGCTTTGCGAACCGGGCGAAAGCTTTGCGAACCGGGAAAGCCTTGCGAACCGGGCGAAAGCCTTGCGAATCGGCTGCAAGGCTGATAGACGCCCGCATGGAACCCCGCCCCCCGATCCGCGAAGCCCTCACCTTCGACGATGTTCTCCTGGTGCCCGGGCCGTCCGACATTCTGCCCAACCAGGTCCTGACCCGCACCAAGCTGACCAAGACCGTCGAGCTCGGCATCCCCCTGATGTCCGCCGCCATGGACACGGTGACCGAGGCCGGTCTCGCCATCGCCATGGCCCAGGCCGGCGGCATGGGCGTGATCCACAAGAACCTTTCCATCGACGAGCAGGCCGCCCAGGTCCGCCGGGTAAAGAAGTACGAAAGCGGCATGGTGGTGAACCCGGTCACCATCGCGCCCGACGCCACCCTGGCCGACGCGCTCGGGTTGATGGAGCGCTTCCGAATTTCGGGCATCCCGGTGGTCGAGGGTGCGAATGGCCAAGGCGCGGGCAGCGCCGGCAAGCTCGTCGGCATCCTCACCAACCGCGACGTGCGCTTCGCCAGCGACATGCGCCAGCCGGTCGCCGAGCTGATGACCAAGGACCGGCTCATCACCGTGCGCGAGGGCGTCAGCGCCGACGAGGCCAAGCGGCTGCTGCATCAGCACCGCATCGAGAAGATACTGGTGGTCGACGACGCCTATCGCTGCGTCGGCCTCATCACCGTGAAGGACATCGAGAAGGCGAAAGCCCATCCCGATTCCTGCAAGGACGATCTGGGACGGCTGCGCGTGGCGGCGGCGACCGGCGTGGGAGAGGACGGGCTGAAGCGCGCGCTCGCCCTCGTCGAGGCGGAATGCGACGTCGTCGTCGTCGATTCCAGCCACGGCCATTCGCGCAACGTGCTCAACACCATCACGCGCATCAAGAAGGAGTCGAACTACACCCAGGTGCTGGCCGGCAACGTCGCCACCGCCGACGGCGCCAGGGCGCTGATCGATGCGGGCGCCGACGCGGTCAAGGTCGGCATCGGCCCGGGCTCGATCTGCACCACGCGCATCGTGGCGGGCGTCGGTGTGCCGCAGCTGACCGCCGTGATGGATGCGGTCGAGGTGGCCGCCAAGACCGGCGTGCCCGTCGTCGCCGACGGCGGCATCAAATATTCGGGCGATCTCGCCAAGGCGATCGCGGCGGGCGCGAGCGCCGGCATGGTGGGCTCGTTGCTCGCCGGCACCGACGAGGCGCCGGGCGAGGTGTTCCTCTATCAGGGCCGCTCGTACAAGGGCTATCGCGGCATGGGCAGCCTGGGCGCGATGGCGCGCGGCTCGGCCGACCGCTACTTCCAGGCCGAGGTGCAGGACAACCTCAAGCTCGTGCCCGAGGGCGTCGAGGGCCAGGTGGCGTACAAGGGGCCGGTCGCGAACGTGGTGCACCAGATCATCGGCGGCCTTCGCGCCGCGATGGGGCTGACGGGCTCGGCCACCATCGCCGACTTCCACAGCCGCGCGAAATTCGTGCGCATCACCGGCGCGGGCCTGCGCGAAAGCCACGTCCACGACGTCGTCGTCACGCGCGAGGCGCCGAACTATCACCCCGGCGGGGAATGAGCGCCGCTGTTCTCCGCGATCAGCCGCGATCCACGCTCGTATGTCACGTAGCGCCACAGCCATTGCATTGCGACCATCAGGCGGTGCTGGAATCCGACCAATAGATAGACGTGGATCAGCGCCCAGAACGCCCAGGCGAGCCAGCCGCGCATGCGCGTCCAGCCGAAGTCGAACACCGCCGCGTGGCGGCCGATGATCGCGGTGTTGCCGCGGTTCTTGAAGGCGAAGGGCTTTGCGGTTTCGCCGCGCCCGATCTTCGCGACCAGCGCGGCCCCCAGATATTCGCCCTGCTGCTTGGCCACTTGCGCGAGGCCGGGCAGCGGCGTGCCGTGCGCGTCCGGCGTCAGCGCGATGTCGCCGAGCGCATAGACGTGTTCGAGCCCCGGCACGGCAAGGTCGCGGCCGACACGGATGCGTCCGGCGCGGTCGGTCTCGACGCCGAGCAGGACGCCCAGCGGCGAGGCGCGCACGCCCGCGGCCCAGATGGCGAGGCCGACGCCGATCTCTTCGCCGCCGGCTACGATGCGGCCGTCCTCTACGTGCTCCACCGCGCAATGCGTTCGCACGGTCACGCCGAGGTTGCGCAGTTTCGCCGTCGCATAGGCGGCAAGCGCGTCGGGAAAGGCGGCCAGGATGCGCGGCCCCGCCTCGAGCAAGAGCACCGTCGCGGTCTCGGCGCGGATGTGGTGGAAGTCCCTGGCCAGCGTATAGCGCGCGAGCTCGGCGATGGAGCCGGCGAGCTCGACGCCGGTCGGTCCGCCGCCGATCACCGCGATGGTCATCAGCCGCTTCCGCTCGGCGGGGTCGGCGCTCATCTCGGCGCGCTCGAAGGCGAGCAGCAGGCGCGAGCGGATGCGGCGCGCATCCTCGATGGTCTTGAGGCCGGGCGCGAAGGCGCTCCACTCGTCGCGTCCGAAATACGAGTGCGTGGCGCCGGTCGCGAGCACCAGTATCTCGCAGGCGAAGGTCCGGCCGTCGGCGAGCGATACGGTCCGCGTGGCGCGGTCGATGCCCACGACGTCGCCCAGGACCACCTCGACGCTGGGCGAGCGGCGCAGCATCTTGCGGATCGGCTCGGCGATGTCGGCGGGCGACAGCGCCGCGGTGGCGACCTGGTAGAGCAGGGGCTGGAACAGGTGATGGTTCTGCCGGTCGATGAGCGTGACGGGCAGGCCCGCGCGGCCGAGCTTGCGCGCGACCTCGATGCCTGCGAAACCGGCGCCGACGATGACGATGCGAGGAGCCATGTTCAAGTATAGCGTCGGTGCCGCGACGTGTCTCGCGTTGCTGCTTTCCCTCGCGCCCGCGCGCGCGCAGGAAGGATGGCTCGAGCAGGGCCGCCCCATCGTCATCGGCCGTTCCTATACGCTGCAATCGAAGGTGCTGGGCGATACGCGCCGGCTGAACGTCTATCTGCCGCCGCACTACGGCGACGCGTCCCGCAAGTTTCCCGTGCTGGTGCTGCTCGACGGCGGCGAGCAGGAGGATTTCCATCACATCACCGGGCTGGCGCAGGTCACGGCGTTCAACGGCGCGGTCGACGAGCTCATCGTCGTCGGCATCGAGGGCGTCGACCGCAGGCACGACCTGACCTCGCCGTCGTCGGATCCGGAAGACGTCAAGGTGGCGCCGACCTCGGGCGGCGCGGCGGCCTATCGCAAGTTCCTGGTCGACGAGGTGAAGCCGTGGATCGCGTCGCACTATCGCGTCAGCGGCCGCACTGGCCTGATCGGCGAGTCGCTGGCGGGACTGTTCGCGGTGGAGACGGCCTTGCGCGCGCCGCAGAGCTTCGACGACTACATCGCCGCTAGCCCGAGCCTGTGGTGGGACAAGGAGGCCTTGAGCCGCGAGGCCGCGGCCGACTTCGCCAAGGGAAATTTCAAAGGGCGGCGGCTGTGGATCAGCGTCGGCAACGAAGGTTCGACGATGCAGGAGGCGATCGAGCGCATCGTCGCGGCGGGCAGGTCCGTCGAGGGCTTCGAGCTGCACTACGACCCGCGGCCTGCGGAGCGCCACGACACGATCTACGAGCCCACCGCCATCGCGGCGCTGCGCACGCTCTATGCCGTCAAAGCCCCTTGAGCGCGAGATATTGCAGCATCAGGACGGTCTTGGCGTCGACGATCTCGCCGCGCTCCATCATCGCCAGCGCCTCGGAAAGCGGCAGCTCGAGCACCTCGATGTCCTCGCCTTCTTCGTGCAGCCCGCCGCCCTTCGCGGTGCGCGCGCCGTAGGTGGCGGTGAAGAGATGCATGCGCTCGGTCATGGCGCCCGGCGAGGTGAAGCAATGGAACACCTGCTTCAGATCGTGGACCTCGACGCCGGCTTCCTCCATCGCCTCGCGCCGCGCGCAGTTCTCCGGGGTATCGCCGTCGAGCGCGCCGGCGACGATCTCGATCAGCGGCTCGCGATAGCCCGCGACAAAGACGGGCAGGCGGAACTGGCGGATCAGGATCACCGTCCCGCGCCGCGGATCGATCGGCAGAACGGCGGCCGCCTGCTTGCGCTTGACCACCTCGCGCGACAGCCGCTGCCATGTGCCGTCGCTGCGGCGATAGTCGAACGCGACCTCGTCCAGCTCGTTGCGGCCCTTCGAGAGAACGGCCACGTCGCGGATATGCACGCGATCTGATAGGTCTTGACCCATGACACCTGCCGCACGGCTTCAGGCCGCCATCGATATCCTGGGCGAGCTGGAAGGTACAGCCAAGCCGGTCGACCGTTCGTTGCGCGACTGGGGCCGGGCGCATCGCTTCGCCGGCTCGAAGGACCGCGCCGCGATCGCCGAGCTGGTCTTTTCCATGCTGCGCCGCAGATCGTCGCTCGCCTGGCGCATGCAGGACGACAGCCCGCGCGCCCTGGCGATCGCTCTTACAGGCGAGGAGAGCCTGTTCGCAGGCGGCTACGGCCCGGCGCCGCTCGGCGACGACGAGCGCGCGCGGCTGAATGCAGCCCCGCGCGAGGCGCCCGATCACGTGAAAGGCGAATATCCGCAGTTCCTCGAAAGCGAGCTGAAACGCGCTTTCGGCGACAGGCTGCCCGACGAGATGGCGGCGATGCAGGCCCGCGCGCCGGTCGATCTGCGCGTGAACGCCTTGAAGACTTCGCGCGAGGCGATGCTGGCGAAGCTGGGCGGCATGCCGACGCCGCGCTCGCCCTGGGGCATCCGATTCCCCGCCGGCGTCGCGGGCCTCAACCCCTGCGCGGAGTTCGAGCTGCAGGACGAGGCCGCGCAGATCGCCTGCCTGATGAGCGGGGCCGGACCCGGCATGCGCGTGCTCGACATCGCGGCCGGCGCGGGCGGCAAGTCGCTCGCGCTGGCGGCGATGATGCGCAACCAAGGCGAGATCGCCGCGCACGACATCAGCACCGCGCGGCTGGCGCAGATCGCTCCGCGCGCGGACCGCGCCGGCGTGACCATCATCCGCGAAGGCGTGCCGTTCGGGCGCTACGACCTGGTCTTCGTCGACGCGCCCTGCAGCGGCACGGGCACCTGGCGCCGTCAGCCGGAGCTGCGCTGGCGGCTCGCGCCGGAGCGGCTCGCCGCGCTGCAGGCAACGCAGGATGCGCTGCTCGCGCAGGCTGCGGCACACGGGCCGCGCATCGTCTATGCGACGTGTTCGATCCTGCCCTGCGAGAACGACGACAGGATCGCGGCATTCCTCGAATCGCATCCGGACTTCGCGGTCGAAGGCGAGCCGTTCCGTGCGAGCCCGCTGTCGACCGGCACCGACGGGTTCTTCGCCGCGATACTTGCGCGGCGCGATTAGGCGCATCGCGCGCCCGCTCAACCCTACGCTGCTGGACCGGGTCGGCGCGGCGTCTTACAACTTCTACTGGTTTTCGCGGGAGTTGAAGCATGTGCGTTCCCGTTCTCTGCCGCGCCCTCGCCGTCTGCACCGCGTTGCTCGGCACCGCCGCGTCGGCGGCTCCGGCCTATCAGGTCGTGCACAGCTTCGGCGGCAAGTACGGGGCCTATCCGAGCGGGGACCTGCAGCAGGACAAGGACGGCAATCTCTACGGCACGACGCATGCCGGCGGCGTATCCGGGGGCGGCACGATCTTCAAGCTCGACACCGCCGGGACGCTCAGCGTGCTCTATTCCTTCGCCGGGGGAGCGGACGGCCGCGATCCGGAAGCCGGCGTGTTCGTCGACCAGGCGACCGGGGACCTCTACGGGACCACCACGGCCGGCGGCGGGTCCGGCAATGGCGGCGTCTTTCGCGTGACGGCGGCGGGCGAATTCAAGGTCCTGCACGATTTCCATCCGGCCGCGGACGGCAGCCAGCCCTACGCCCCGCTGACGCGCGACGGCGACGGAAACCTTTACGGCACGACCTATCAGGACGGCCCCAATCACAACGGCACGATCTTCAAGGTCGCGCCGGACGGAACGTTCTCGATCCTGCACGCATTCATCGCCCAGCAGGGAGGCGGGGCGAGTGGGCATCTGGAGCGGCATGGCGCTAGTCTCTACGGCATCTCCGAGCTGGGTGGCAGCGGCAGCGGGACGCTGTGGCGGACCCGGACGGACGGGAGCTTCGCCCTGATGCATACGTTCAACTGGGGTGTGGGCCTGGCCGGCGGCCCGGTGCGCGACAGCGCCGGCAATCTCTACGGACCGCATATATGCTGCGACAACAACGGCCAGATCTATGTGCTGAACCGCAACGGAGAACTGGGCACGCTCTATGCGTTCACCGGCGGTGCCGATGGCCGCTACCCCGGAGGCACGCTGCTGATGAGCCGGAGCGGCGAGCTGCTCGGCACCACCAATAGAGGCGGCGACGCCGACATGGGGGTGATCTTCCAGCTCGACCTGCAAGGAAAGCTGAAGGTCCTGCACAGCTTCACCGGCGCACCGCAGGACGGCGCCACGGCGAATGGCGGGCTGATCAAGGCCAGGGACGGCAAGCTCTACGGCACCACGCAACAGGGCGGCACCGCGGACAAGGGCGTGATTTTCAGCGTCAGGGCACGGTAACCTCGGAGGAATCCACGATGAAACGCGCGCCGGTGTCGGGTTCGGTCTTTGCGACGACGATCTTCCTGTCGTCCGCGCAGGCAAGCGACTATCAGGTACTGCACAGCTTCGACGGCAGCGACGGCGCCTCCCCGAACGGGAACCTGGTGCTGGACCAGGCCGGCAATCTGTACGGCGCGACCTTCGGCGGCGGCGAATCCGGACTGGGCACGATCTTCAAGCTGAGCACTGCCGGGGAATACAGCGTGGTGCATTCCTTCACCGGCGGGGTGGACGGCGGCGATCCAAGCGCCGGCTTGGCGATCGACCCGTCGACCGGCGATTTCTACGGCACGACCACCACGGGCGGCAGCCTGGGTCGGGGCGGCATCTTTCGCTTGACGGCGGCCGGCCAGCTGACGGTTCTCCACGACTTCAATCGCGACACCGACGGCATCGCTCCCAGCGCGCAGCTGACGCCCGACGGCAGCGGAAACTTCTACGGCACCACTTATCAAGAGGGTCCGACCGGTGGCGGCACGGTGTTCGAGCTCGCTTCCACGGGATCGTTCAAGGTTCTGCATGCGTTTCGCGGGCGGGAAGGCGGTGAGCCGGCCGGGCGCCTCGAGCGGCACGGCGCGAGCCTTTTCGGCGTCAACTTCATCGGCGGCAGCGGAAGCGGGACGATCTTCAAGACCAAATTGGACGGCACCACCACCGTGCTGTGCACGCCGAACCAGGGGGTCGGCTTCGCCGGCGGCCCGGCGCGCGACGATTCGGGCAATCTCTACGGCGCGAGCTTCTGGGGCCAGGGCACCATCTATGCGCTGAGCCGGAAGGGGACGCTGAGCACGCTCTATGCCTTCACCGGAGGCGCCGACGGCCATGTGCCCGTGGGCGAGCTCGTGCTGACCAATCACGGAAAGCTGTACGGCGCCGCCAACCGGGGAGGGATCGACGACAACGGGACGCTGTTCAAGCTCGATCTGCAGGGAAACTTCACCCTCCTGCACAGCTTCACGGGCGACGACGGAAGACTGCCCATGGGCGGGCTGACCAAAGGCAGTGACGGAAAGCTTTACGGCACCACGTCCATGGGCGGCAGCCACGATCAAGGCGTCATCTTCAGCGTGGCGGCACGCTAGACCCGGCTTCATAGCCGCCATGAGCGAATGTCGGCACCGCGTGCTGGACAGACGGCGACTCCATGGCTAAATCCGGTCATGGCAGCTCCCGTCCTCGTCATCGATTTCGGCTCGCAAGTGACCCAGCTGATCGCGCGTCGCGTGCGCGAAGCGGGCGTCTATTGCGAAATCGTCCCCTTCCAGAAAGCCGAGGCCGCGCTTTCGGCGCACAAGCCTGAGGCGATCATCCTCTCCGGCGGCCCCGCCAGCGTGATGGAGCCCGGCGCGCCGCGCGCTCCGCAGGCGGTGTTCGACGCGGGCGTGCCCGTGCTCGGCATCTGCTATGGCGAGATGGCGATGGCCGAGCAGCTCGGCGGCAAGGTCGAAGGCGGACATCACCGCGAGTTCGGCCGCAGCGACATCCGGATCGAGAAGGCGTCGCCGCTGCTCGCCGGTCTTGGAAACGTCGGCGACAGCGAGCCGGTGTGGATGAATCACGGCGACAAGATCACCGCCATGCCGCCGGGCTTTGCCGTCGTGGCCACGTCGGAGCATTCGCCCTATGCCGTGATCGCCGACGAAAAGCGCAAGCTCTACGGCATCCAGTTCCATCCGGAGGTCGTGCATACGCCGCGGGGCGCGCAGATGTACCGGAACTTCGTCATCGGCATCGCCGGCATCGAGCCGCAATGGAACATGCATGCCTTCCGCGAGGCCGAGATCGCCAAGATCCGCGCGCAGGTGGGCAAGGGCAAGGTCGTCTGCGGCCTGTCGGGCGGCGTGGATTCCTCGGTCGCGGCCGTGCTCATCCACGAGGCGATCGGCGACCAGCTGACCTGCATCTTCGTCGATACCGGCTTGATGCGCGCCGGCGAGGCGGACGAGGTCGTCTCGCTGTTCAAGGGCCACTACAACATTCCGCTGATCCATGCCGACGCGTCGGAGCTGTTCTTAGGGCGGCTCGCGGGCGTTAGCGACCCGGAAGCGAAGCGCAAGATCATCGGCGCGGCCTTCATCGAGGTGTTCGATCGTGAGGCGGCCAAGATCGGCGGCGCCGAGTTCCTGGCGCAGGGCACGCTCTATCCCGACGTGATCGAGAGCGTGAGCGCGACGGGCGGGCCGTCGGTCACGATCAAGAGCCACCACAATGTCGGCGGGCTGCCTGCCGCCATGAAGCTCAAGCTGGTGGAGCCGCTGCGCGAGCTGTTCAAGGACGAGGTGCGCGCGCTGGGGCGCGAGCTCGGCCTGCCGGCGCATTTCGTCGGACGCCACCCGTTCCCGGGACCGGGGCTTGCGATCCGCGTGCCGGGAGAGATCACGCGGGACAAGCTCGAGATCCTGCGCAAGGCCGACACGATCTATCTGGACGAGATCCGCAAGGCGGGTCTCTACGACGAGATCTGGCAGGCCTTCGCGGTCCTCTTGCCCGTGCGCACGGTGGGCGTGATGGGCGACGGCCGGACCTACGACTATGTGCTCGCGCTGCGCGCGGTCACGAGCAGCGACGGCATGACGGCCGACTACTACCCGTTCGAGCATTCGTTCCTGGCGCGGGTGAGCACGCGCATCGTCAACGAGGTCCGCGGCGTCAACCGCGTGGTCTACGACGTGACGAGCAAGCCGCCGGGGACGATCGAGTGGGAGTGACGCGTGCGCGCCGAACGCCACATGCGTTCGCGGCCAGGGGCGGCGCTATAGTCGAGCCTATCTCTCGTCGCGGTCGGTCAGGAACGCCTGGTTGTCCCCGGGCTTCAGCTCGACCGCCTGAATCAGCTCTCCGCCTTGCTTGTCTATGTCGGGCGGGGCGCGCATGCCGAGCAGGATGCCCAGCAGGCCCGGGTTCTCCCCGGGCTGCTGGATGTGCGGCACGCCCCATCTGACCTGCGTCACCATCCACCACTTCTTCGCCGGCAGGCCGGAAAACGAAAAATTCCCCTGGGCGTCGCAAAGCGTGTGGCGCAGGAGCGACATCGCCCGCTCGTCCCTGCCGGCCTCGATTCCGCTTTTCAACATCTCGATGGCTTCATCGAAATAGGGCATCGACGGCATCAGGAACACGTCCTCGCCGGCACAGGTCTTCACGTCTCCGCCCACCGTCTTGAGGAAGGCCTGGCCGCGAAGGTTTGCCGGGCCCGACCCGGCGAACGCTGTGCCCTGCGCCGGATCGAACGCCACGGCGCCCGCCAGCGGATCGACCAGCGCACAGTCCGACGACGCGATCTTGTTGCCGTGCCGGCCGGAGACGAGCTGGCCGCCGGCGACGGCGAAGCACTCGCTGCTGGTGGCCGGGCCGAACGGCGTGTCCATCGTGGCCATGCCGCAGAACTTGTCGCCGTCCGGCGTGAAGAGCGCCCCCTTCGCGACACTCAGGTTCAAATGCGTCCCCGAGCCGAACATGCCGGGGACGTCCTCGACGAAGCTGCACTTGCCTTTGGCCACGAGCTGGGCGGCCGCCGCGGGGCTCGACACCGCCAGCAGGCAGGAGAGCGCCGCCGCTCCCTGCAAAAAGCCGATCCTGAGAACGCGCATGCCTACTGCCATCTCCGGCGCCCACTGTAAGCCGACAACGCTCTATTTCTTCTTCTTTTTCTTCGCCCTCTTCGGGGCCGGCTTCGGCACCGGCGTGTAGTGGCGCTTGAGCCAGGCGCAGAGACCGTCCAGCCCCGTCAGCAAGATCCGCTCGTTGATGTTGGCCTGGTCGAGCTTGTCGCGGACCTCCCATTTGAGGGCCGCGGGGATGACGATCTTCTTGCTGGCGACCTTGCGCTTGACATACGGCAACTCCAGCCAATCGTCGAAGGCGAGCTGCGGATCGCTGAGCACCGAGAAATAGGCGAACTGATTGATGATGCGGTCGTCGATGGTCGGCGGCTCGAAGAAGATCGCGCAATCGAACGAGGATGCGTGCCTGCTGTCCAGCTTTTCGAGATTTTCCATGGTGCGCGTGAGCATGTCCATGGAAAAGATATTGGCGCCGTATTCGGTCAGCAATGCGCGCTCCGAATATTGGAGCAGTTGGTGCGCGCCGACGAAGTCGACCATCCACACCGCGCCGTCGGCCTTGAAATCGTCCAAGGCGCAGGTCGCGAAATGAAGCGCGTTGTAGGGAGAGTAGGTCCAATCGAGCAGGCGGGTCGGAAGGCCGTGATGCTGCGCGATGCTGAGCCAGTGCCATTCCGTGTCGCGCTCGACGACGTGCTTGTGCGCGTATTTCTGGAATTGCTTGAGGAGGTTCTGCTCCATCTTCGGATAGGGCTTGCCCATCCGCATCAGGCTGGTAGTGAGCTTGTAGTCGGCGCGGTTGATGCCGCGATAGGCGTAGTTCGACCGGAAGCGCCGTATGTCGTCGTTCCACTGATCGGCGAAAAGCAGCTTCTGAAGGTGAAGCCAGTCCCTGGCCACGATCTCCTTCATCTCTTCGCATTCCCCCCCGGACGGCGCGGGAGCAATAGCAACTTACCCCCTGCGCGTCCAGGTAGAGAACGTGGCTTGGCCCGGGATCAATCCCGGATGTCCGGCTCCACCAGTCTGACCAGGTTCTCCAGCGATTGCTGCCAGCCCAGATAACACGCCTCGACCGGGATCATGTCGGGAATGCCGTCCTGCACGATCGAGACGTCGGTGCCGACGGCCACCTGCTTCAGGATCACGGTCACGTCCATGCGGCCGGGCAGGTTGGGGTCGTCGAACTTGTCGGTGTAGCGGAGCTTCTCGTTCGGCACGAGCTCGAGATATTCGCCGCCGAAGGAATGGCCGTTGCCGGTGGTGAAGTTGCGGAACGACATGCGGAACGTGCCGCCGACCTTCGCCTCCATGTGATGCACGGTCGCGGCGAAGCCGTTGGGCGGCAGCCATTTCGCCATCGCATCGGCTTCGAGGAAGGCGCGGTAGATCTTCTCGGG